>Ga0181521_10000152_pt1 | contig 79191 bp, 68 predicted proteins | sample PEATcosm2014_Bin_32_FD_119764 | JGI IMG/M metagenome (GOLD analysis project Ga0181521, IMG submission 119764) | Peatland microbial communities from MTU Mesocosm Facility, Houghton, MI, USA - PEATcosm2014_Bin02_60_metaG | ecosystem: Environmental > Terrestrial > Soil > Wetlands > Peat | place... | reverse complement strand
TCGATCCGCTTCGCCAACGCAGACATACCAAGCCCCCATCATCGCTGAATAGGACAGCGACAACTTCGCCAACAACCACAACACCCCTTCAACAATCCACGAACTTCACGAACGGCCCACTAGTCAGAGCCACGAAGGGAGACGCCATGCGCCGAGCTACGGCCATCGTTCTCATCAGCACAGCCGTACTACTGGCGCTGAGCGCCGCTGCGGCCGACCAGTCGTTTGCGAGCGGTAGGCTGCTTACCTTCTATGCAAATGGTGAAGCGGTTGCCCTTGGATCGCCGTTTGAGACAGGCTTTGAACTCAAGACCGCAGATCCAGTGATGGTCTCCATCCCCGCAACCGGGCTGTCCCTCTCGTGTGCCGCCGAAGCTGAATTCGCCATTTTTGGGTGGTTCGACTCAAATGGCTTGAAGACCGACGTAATCGGCTCCAACGGCTACAACACCGGACCGGTGAGAGAATGCTCGGGACACGAGTTCGGAGGACTTCTGTTTGATGGCACGCTCCATATACGAAGCAACGGCCAAGTGGTTGACGGGGAAAACGAATATCTCGACTATCTGCCGCAACTAGAAATAGACGGCTGTTACTACTTTGGAAAGCTCAAAGGCAAGATTTCCCTGCCGGGGCCGTTCACCACGACACTTAGCGGCGCAATGAAAAGTCACCATGCGGAGTGTCCCCCTGTCGCCGACGTCGAGGTCGGGCCGTTGGATGGCTTCTACGACTCCCACCTCGTCGAAGGTCGCATCTCCAGGTAGTCAGGAGCGCCGACCCAACAGACGCTCACGCGCTGGGAGCCGGGCAGCGGGGCCTCAGTCCCAGTGGAACGCGGATCAAGGCGCGCAGCACTTCGGGAGTTCCCGGCCGCGCGCGGCGCGGTTGGGGGTGCGGCGGTAACTCGGCTGTTCTCCGCGCGGCCTGCCCGCCTACGCGAGGGACCTCAGGCCGCGGCGGCGCGGTCGGGCGCAGGACTGTGGGTGCCGGGGCCGACCAGCTGGGCGTGCTCGGCACGCTCGCCGAGAACGGGCTCCCGAGCGGGCTCGTCGGCGCCCCGCGACCGCCGCGAAAACACTGGAATCGCCTGATTTGGAGGACTTTTACTGGTAGTTCGAGGCTCTCGCCGGGCGATGAAAATGGTCGCAGTTTGCGGGCAGTTCCGGGCTGATTGGGACGGCAGATCGAGCTTCCGTCCCAATCAAATGCGGGTCGGTGCGTCACCAGCGAGAGCGAGAAGCCGACCCAATACGCGACCAACGAAACATACTGTATGATTCGTTGCATGCTGCAAGGCCGTCCCCTCTACGACAACCCCGCCGACGCGAGGTACCGCGTCACGCCACCCGAGTGGGACGAGGTCTTGCGCGCCCTGGATCGCGGCAACAACATCCTGCTCCACGGGGCTCGCGGCGCCGGCAAGACGACGCTGCTGCGCCAGCTTCAGCTCGCGCTACGTAACCATGGAGAGCGGGCCGTGTTCGTCGACGCGGCAGCCACAAGCGACCCGTTCGAGCTCGCAGCTCGGGTCCGCGACGCCTTGAAGGACAGGCCAGACGTCGCGCAGACCGGCGCGAACACAGCGGCGGCGCTCGACGAACGGTCTGCGTCTCCGGGCGGGGCGTCGCGCCAGCTCTACGACACGCTCGTCAGCCTTGGTGAGGGCGTTGAGCCCACGGTCGTGCTACTCGACGCCTCGGCTGCGGCGAAGGCCGTGTATGGACTCTTCGGTCGGATGCGCGACACGATCTGGCAGCTGCCTCATCGCTGGCTCGTTGCGATCGACAACGAGGATCGCGCCACGGCGCTCAAGCCTCCAGCGGATGCGTTCTTCGATACGGTGATCGCGCTCGAGCCGCTCTCGATCGAGCAGCTGCTGCTGGTCCTCCAAAAGCGCACCGACGAGCTGCCCCAGGCACTTCTCTCACAGATCGCCGCCAATGCGCGCGGCAACCCGCGCGCGGCGATCCGCGCCGCGAACGACGCGCTCGTGCACGGCTATGACCCGACCAGCGAGCTCTCCGCGCGCGGCCGGCTGTTGGACGCGGCCGCCCAGCTCGGCCGCCCCCACGGAATGCTAATGGCGGAGCTCCTAGATCTTGGCCAGGCCAGCCCGTCCGATGAGGTGCTGCTCGACCGCCTCGGCCTCACGCGGGCCCGCGTGAGCACCCTGCTCCAGCAGCTGCTCGACGCCAACCTCGTCGAGTCCACCGTCGAGCGCTCAGATCGCCCCGGACGGCCACGAGCGGTCTACCGCCCGGCACTGCGAGGACCACAGTGAGCAAGGAGCAAATCGCATACCTCGCCGAGAAGGCAGCGTTTCGCCCCCGCAGCCGGCTGTGGGAGCTGCACGAGCTGCATGTCCCCTTCGACCAGCTCGCCGGCGACGGCGCATACGAGCAGCGCGCGATAACGCGGATCACCGAGGGCTCGTGCGTCGCGGTCATCGGGCCGAGCGGCGCCGGGAAGTCGAGTGTGATCGCGTGGCTCTGTTACCAGCTGCCGCCGAGCCACTTCGCGCTGCGCATCCCCGTCACCGGCGTCGAGGATCCCGGGAGCGTCGGCGAGATCGCGCGCCTCGCCCTCTCGATTGCGCTCGATGAGATCGTGCTCGACGCCTTCGCTCAGAATGAGCTGCAGAAGACTCGCGCGGAGTCGCAGACGACCGTTCGCACGCCAACAGGGGTTAGCGCGAAGCTCGGAGGCGGTGTGATCCCCGGCGAGGTCAACGTCAACGTGGCCTCCCTCCGTGAAGAGTTCACCCAGAACCGGCTCGACGGGGACCATCTGCTCGCGCTCAACGGACGCCTCGTGCCGACACTCGCAGACGCGGGCACCACGCCCGTGTTCGTGTTCGAGGACACCGAGGCGACCGTCGGAGGCGCCGACGACCGCGAGCGCGCGGAGGCATTCTTCGCCGGCCCGCTCAGCGCGTTCGTCGACCAGGTCGGCGCACCAACGCTCGTCGCAGTGCAAACGCACCTCGCCGAAGGGTCCCGCGCGTTCGGTCGACTCGCGCCAGTGCTCGAGCGACTCACCATCCCACTACTGAGCGACCGCGCGCGCCATGCCCTCGAGGCGATCCTCACACGACGCACCGAGCTCGCCGGACTACGCGCTCAGATCACCGACATCATCGAAGGCGCCGGCCTCGACGAGCTCGCCGAGTTCTACCGGCAAACAGGCGGCGATCTACGACGCGTGCTCGCCTCCGCGCACGAGGCCGCCGAACACGCCGCCGCAGACCAGGCGGAACGGATCGCTCTCGCTCACGTGCGCTTCGGGATCGCGCAGTGGCAGTAGACGCAGGTCGCCACAGAGCCGGGGTCAAGGCCGGCCCGCAGGGCCGCCCCGCAGGGGCCGAAGGGCCTTGACGCCGAGCCCGCCACCAGCCCCACCATGCTCGCAGTCGGCAGCCCCACCGCACACGCTGAGGCGCACGTACATCTCGATCGAACTGCTGGCCAACGAATTCGACGTGAAGTGGGTCATGAGCCAGGTCGGGCACGCCGACTCGAAGATGACGATGGACGTCTACGCGCAGCTGCAGCAGCGCGCCAAACGCGACCGTGGAGGCAAGTTCGACAAGCTCGTGCGAGACGCCCGCGAGCAGCTCCTGGCACCTCACGGGACGCCTCGGGAGGCGCCCATTGGGACGGTGAATGGGACGGAAGGCCAAAGACGGGCTCCCAAGCGGGCTCGTCGGCGCCCCACGACCGCCACGAAAACAGGTGATTTGCAGGGAGTTCTTGAGTGGGCGATCCAGGATTCGAACCTGGGACCTCTTCCTTATCAGAGAAGCGCTCTAACCAACTGAGCTAATCGCCCGCGAGCGCCGATTCTAGCGGCCGTGCAAGCCCGGGCGCCACCCCCGCGCCAGCGCCTACGCCACCGCCCGCGGCCGGATCCGCTGCGCCAGCTCGAGCGCCTCCTCGTGCGTCGCGAACGACAGCTGTGCGCTGTAGCGGCCATCCGCCGTCGGCTTCACCCGCACGTCCGCCCCTAGCGCCGCGCCCAGCGTCTGCGCGATCTCCTGCGCGGCCTGCTCCTGGTCGGGGTGCACGCGCGGTGTGGCGCCGCCATCGCCTGCGCTCCCACCCGGCGCCGCCTCGGCGTTGCTGTCCCGCGCGCGCTCTTCTGTAACCCGCACCGACCATCCCTGGTCGGCCGCCTCGCGCGCCAGCCTGCGCCGCTCGCCGTGCTCGTGGGCCAGCAGCAGCGCGCGTCCGTGGCCCTCGCTGAGCTGGCCCTCCTGCATGAGCTCGATTGCCTCGTCGGGCAGGTCCAGCAGACGCACGAGGTTGCTGACCGCTACGCGGCTGCGCCCGACGCGACGCCCCACGGCCTCGCGCGTGAGGCCGAGCTCCTCCACCAGCGCCGCGCACGCGCGCGCCTCCTCGATCGGGTTGAGGTCCTCCCGCGCCATGTTCTCGACGAGCGCCGCCTCCAGCGCCTCGGCGTCCTCGCGCTCGCGCACGATCGCCGGGATGCTCCGCAGGCCCGCGATGCGCGCCGCGCGCCAGCGTCGCTCGCCCGCCACCAGCTCGTAGCTGCCGCCCGCCCGCGGACGCACGAGCACCGGTTGCAGCACTCCGCGCTCGCCCAGCGACCCCGCGAGCGCCTCCAGCGACTCCTGGTCGAAGCGTCGCCGCGGCTGCTTGGGGTTGGGAGAGATCAGCTCCACCGCCAGCTCGCGCAACTGCTCCTCGCCCTGCTGCACGCCCTCCGTCGACACCGACAGGATCGCGCCGAGCCCCCTGCCCATGCCCGGCTTCGGCTTAGCCACGTGCGGCCACCTCCTTGGCCAGCTCGAAGTACGCCTCCGCGCCGGCGCTGTGGGGGTCGTGATGCGTCACCGGCAAACCGTAGCTCGGAGCCTCTCCCACGCGCACGTTGCGCGGGATCACCGTGTCGAACACCAGGTCGGGGAAGTGCGCGCGCACTTCGCGCTCGACGTCCTGCCCGAGGCGCGTGCGGCTGTCGTGCATCGTCAGCAGCATCCCCGCCACCGTCAGGCGGGGGTTCAGCTCGCGCTGCACCAGCGCCAGCGTCTCCAGCAGCCCCGCCAGGCCCTCCAGGGCGAAGTACTCGGTCTGCACCGGCACGATCACGCGGTCGGCGGCGACCAGCGCGCTGACCGTCAGCGGTCCCAGCGACGGCGGGCAGTCGATCAGGATGTAGCGGAAGCTGTCGCGCAGCGGCGCCAGGCACTCGCGCAGCCGGTACTCGTAGCCCTCGATGCGCGGCAGCTCGATGTTCGCGCCCGCCAGGCCCGGGCCCGCCGGCAGGGCGCGCAGGCCCGCGATCGGCGTGTCGACGAGCGCCTCCTGCGCCGACGCCGCGCCCGACAGGACCTCGTAGAGCCCGGGCGTCTGCGAGCGCGCTATGCCCAGTCCCACGGTCGCGTTCGCCTGCGGATCGGCGTCCACGAGCAACGTCTCGTAGCCCGCCTCCGCGATGCACGCCGCCACGTTCACAGCGGTCGTCGTCTTGCCCACGCCGCCCTTCTGGTTGGCGACCGCGTAAATCGTGCCCATCGCCCGCACGCTAGCGCCGATCGCCTCCGCGCGGCTGCCCGGCGGCGTCCCCGTCCCGCAACGTGCGCCCCGTGGCCGCCGATTCAGTCTCCCAGCGGCCGCTTGCGCGCGATCCCCGCGCGTCTCGGGAACCGCGCGGGCGTCTCGGCTGTCTTCACGAAGACGTGCAGGTGGCGGTCGGTCGCGCCCTCGAACGGGACCACCCTGCGTATCTCCACCCGCTCCAGGCCCAGCAACGCCGCCGCACGCTCGCCGGCCGCCTCCGCTGCCTGCTCGCGCCTGCCGCGCCAGTCGACCATCGTGCCGCCCATCCGCAGCAGCGGCGCCGCGTACTCGAGCACCACCGGCTGCGGCGCGAGCGCCCTTGCCACGACCACGTCGCGACTCGACGCACCCTCGCGCCACTCCTCCGCGCGCGAGCACACCACCCGCGCGTTCTCGATTCCCGCGGCCGCGCACAGCCGCTCCAGAAACTCGCACCTGCGCCGCTGGCTCTCGATCAGGCTCACATCCGCCGCCGGAAGCGCGACGGCAAGGGCCAAACCCGGGAAGCCGGCGCCGCTGCCCAGGTCGGCGATCCGCTTCGCCGTCCTCACCGCATCCAAACCCAGCGCCACCAGCGAGTCGGCGATGTGCGTGTCCGCGGCCTGCTCCGGCGCACGGATCGCGGTCGGAGCATGCTCGTCAGCCGCGATCGTCCTCAGGATGGCGGCCAGCTGCGCTCGCTGCTCGGCGCTCAGATCGCGTCCAGCCGCAAGCAGTTGCTCGGATGTCCCCTCGTCGCTCGTCACGTCCCGGAGCTAGCCGTGGATGTTTCCCGTGAAACGCTCTGCGCGGTTCCGCGCGCCGTCAGTCCACCAGCGGCGTGACGACGAGATACCGCTCGGGCTCGTTGCCCTCGCTGTGCGTCTCGACGTCGCCGCGCTCGCGCAGATACTCGTGCACGATCCGCCGCTCGAACGGCGGCAGCGGGTCGAGCTCCACGGGTTTGCCCGAGCTCAGCGCCTCGTCGGCCGCGTCATCGGCTTCCCCGCGCAGCGCCTCGGCGCGGCGCTCGCGGTATCCGTTGGCGTCGATCACGACGCGCACGGAAGACGGGCCCTCCGGGAAGACGATCCGCTGCGCCAGGTGCTGCACGGCGTCGATCGTCTGGCCATGCCTGCCGATGAACAGGCCCACATCCTCGCCGTCGAGCCGGCCGCTGAGGACCCCGTCGTGCTCCTCGACCTGGACGTCGACGTCGAGGCGAAGCCCGTCGGCGATCTCCTCGAGCAGCTCCTCGAGCGCCTCCACGGGGTCGAGGTCGGCCTCGTCGAGATCCTCCGCGCCGCGGTCGTCGTCCGGCTCGCTCATCGCCGCCTACCCGAGCGTTTCTTCTTCTTGCGCGGCGGCCTTGGCGGTGGCGGGCCCGACGAGATCGGGCCGGATGCGCCGGCGACCTCCGCCTTCGGCGCTGGCGCGGCGGAGCCTCCAGCAGCGTCCGCGATCGCCTGGCGCAACGAGCGGGTCGGCTTTCCGTTGGCCGTGGGCGCCGGTCGTTCCGGCGGCGGCAGGCGGCGGCGGATGAGGAACTGCTGCCCAACCGTCCACAGGTTCGTGGTGATCCAGTACACCAGCAGACCCGCCGGGTAGCGATAGAGGATGATGACGAAGATGATCGGCAGCACCAGCATCAACCGGCGCTGGTTGGGATCGGCGGTCGCGGTCGCGATCAGCGTCGAGGCCAGCTGCGAGCCGACGTAGAGGACGATCAGCACCACCAGCACGATCCCGGTCGCCTTGTTGGTGATGTCGGGGATGAACAGGAACTTCGCCGAGTGCGGGGCCACCGAGTTGCACGTCGCTTTTTCGATCGCCTTGGACGTGACGATATGGTGCGCGGTCAGCGCCGGCCCGCAGATGTGCTTCTTGAGGTCCGTCCGCAGCATGTAGAAGAGCGAGACGAACACGGGCAGCTGCAGGAGCAGGGGCAGGCAGGATGCCAATGGGTTGATTTTGTGCTCCTGGTAGAATTTCATCATCTCCTGCTGCTGGCGCTGTTTGTCCTCCTTGTACTTCTCTTTGATCGCGCTCAGCTCGGGGGCGTACCGCTGCATTTCCTGCATCGACTTCAGCTGCTTGTAGGTCAGCGGCACGAGGATCGCGCGGATCAGCACCGTCAGGCCGACGATCGCGAGCCCCCAGCTCCCGCTGACGACGTGGGCGTGGATGAAGACCAGGACGCTTTCGAACACGCTGATCAGGGGCGAGAACGCATCCTGAATCACGTTGGCGAAAATTGGCATGCTCTATGAGATCTCGGCGGTCGTGGTCGTTGGCACGTGCGTGGCGCCCGGTGCGATACGGCTCTCAGCCGGCTGCGGTCGGCCGTCGCACGGCCGGTCAGCCGGCATGATCGGGACTCCCGGTGGGACTCCCGATCCTGAATACTCGCTGGGCCTCGACCGGATCGTATCCGCCGTGGCTCCATGGGTTGCACCTCAACAGACGCCACCCAGCGAGCACCAGGCCCCGAAGTATGCCGTACCGGCCAATCGCGTCCAGCGCGTAGCGCGAGCACGTCGGCTCGTACTTGCAGCGCCTCGGGATCGCCGGCGAGATCAGGCGCTGGTAGAGCACGATCGGCGTAACGGCGACCATGCGCGCGATCCGCGCCACGCCGTGCGGCGTCGCCGGCGCCCCGTGCGAAGCCGACGAGCTCATTGCCCCGCCTCCTCCGTCTGCTCCGAGCCGCTGTCAGCCGCGCCCGTGCGCAGCCCCGCCTTGGCGATCAGCTCGGCAAGCGAGGCGTCCATACCCGCCAGACCCTCGCGCTCGGCCAGCTCTCCAGCGCCAGGACGGGCGACGACGACCACGTCCTGACCGCCCGCCAACTCGCCCTCGGCGTGCGCGAACGCCTCGCGCAGCAGCCGCTTGACGCGGTTGCGCTGCACCGCGCCGCCGACCTTGCGCGACACCGACAGCCCGAGCCGCGGGCGCGACGACGACTCGTTCGGGAACGTGTACAGCACCAGATGCCGGTTGGCGATCGAGCGGCCCTGACGGTACACCCGCTCGAACTCAGCGCTGCGCGACAGGCGTCCGCGCGCCTGCGGACGGGGTCTCATCGCACGTCCACCGGCCTCGGAGCTTGTGTCACCACGGCGCTCAGGCGGAGAGGCGCTTGCGTCCCTTGCTGCGACGCCGCTTGAGCGTGAGCCGCCCGGCGCGCGAGGCCATCCGAGAGCGGAACCCGTGGGCACGAGCTCGCTTGCGCTTCTTGGGCTGGTAGGTGCGCTTCATGCGCGCTGAAGTATAGGACCGTAGGCGCACCGCCGGTTTTTTCCGCCAAATGCGGGCAGCCCTCAGGAGCTCCAGCGGGGGTTGGGTATAGTCGCCCGACCGGGCCCCCGGGCCCTCCTTCGAATAGTTCTCAGCCACTGCCCCTGGGAGAGGAGCGGACCAACGCTGCCGTGAGCCGCGAGCTTGATCACATATGGTCGCGGGTGCAGGCACAGCTTGCCCTGGTCGTCGACGAGCCCACCTACCGCATCTGGCTGGAGCCGCTCCGAGCGCTCGCGCTGGACGAGGATCGCCTGCTCGTCGAGGCCTCGCCGCACGCGTGTCGTTGGATCCGCGAGCGCTTCGGCAGAGTGATCCAGGCCAGCGCCGAGCTCGTCCTTGGCCCCCACGTGCGCGTGGAGCTGGCTCCTTCCGGCGACAGCGCCGACGCGAAAGAGCTCGCGCCCGCCTCCGGTGCGCGCGCCTCCACACCGGTCGTGAGCAGGCGCATGAGCCCTCGGGGTGAGCACCGTCACAGCGCGACGACGGGCGCGCTTGGCAATCCGAAGCTCACGTTCGAGCAGTTCGTCATCGGCGACTGCAACCGACTCGCCCACGCCGCCGCGCTGACGGTCGCCGAGCTGCCCGCACAGGCATACAACCCGCTGTTCATCTGCGGCCCTCCCGGCGTCGGCAAGACCCACCTCCTCAGCTCCATCGCCGACCTGCTCCTCACCCACAACCCAGGGCTGACCGTCCGCTGCACGACCGGCGAGGCCTTCACGAACGAGTTCCTCGGCGCCCTCGCCGGCGGTGGCATCGACACCTTCAAGCTCCGCTTCCGCGACGTCGACGTGCTGCTCGTCGACGACGTCCAGTTCCTCGAGCGCAAGACCAAGACCGAGGAGGAGTTCTTCCACACGTTCAACGCCCTGCACGACGGCGGGCGCCAGATAGTCCTCACCTCCGATCGGCCGCCCGCCGACCTGCAGGCGCTCGAGGACCGGCTGCGCGAGCGCTTCGCCGCCGGGCTCGTCGCCGACATCGCGCCACCGGACCTCGCAACCCGCCTCGCCATCCTGCGCAAGCGCGTCCAGTACGACCACATCGAGCTCGCCGACCCCAGCACGCTGTCCGTGATCGCCGAACGAGTCAGCTCCAACGTACGCGCCCTCGAGGGCGCGCTCATCCGCGTCGTCGCCTTCAGCTCGCTCACCGGCAGGCCCCTGACGGGCGAGCTCGCGCGCGAGGTCCTCGACAGCCTCTACCCGCGAGCCTCCAGCCCAGGCCAGAGCACCCGCACCGTCGCCGAGATACAGGCGGCCACGTGCGAGCACTTCGGCATCTCCCCCGACGAGCTCCTATCCACAGCGCGAGTAGCGCGCATCGCCAAGCCGCGCCAGCTCGCGATGTACCTTGCACGCGAGCTCACCGGCGAGTCGCTGCCCGCCATCGGCCGGCAGTTCGGGGGCCGCGACCACACGACCGTTCTGCATGCCTGGCGGCGCACCTCGGCCCGCATCGCCGACGACGACGCCACCCGGGAGGCTGTGGAGAAACTGTGCCGAGCCCTGAACTGCACACAGCCGTGATCGGGCGTGGCGCCGCCGACCGGTCATCCTGAGAGACTTCGCCCGATCCGTCCACAGCTCCATCACCGGCTCACACGCCGTTTCGTCCCTGCCCACCCCAAATCCACATATCCACACCCCCTACTGGTACTGATCTCTCCCTAGACGCGTATTCATGAAGATCTCCCTCTCCTCAGCCGACCTGCTGGCGCAACTCCAGACGACGACGCGCGTCGCCTCCTCGCGCAGCGCCGTGCAGGCGCTCTCCGGCGTGATGGTCTCCGCGCCCGCGGACTCGACCCCAGAGCTGCTCGCCACGGACATGGAGATCGGGCTCCGCGTCCCGCTCAAAGCCGACGTTCTTCGCCCCGGCTCCGTCGTGCTACCGGCGCGACTGTTGCTCGACGTCGCCCGCTCGCTGCCGTCGGAGACGCTGACGATGGAGCTGCGCAGCGCCGAGCAGGACGTGGAGATCATCTGCGGGCCGACCACGTTCCACCTGCGCACGCTGCGAGCCGAGGACTTCCCTTCTCTGCCCTCGCCATCCCCGGACACGCGCGTGGTACTGCCGGCTGAGGCGTTCGTGGAGACCGTCGCGCGTGTCGCCCGCTCCGCCTCGCGCGACGAGACGCGCCCGGTGCTCACCGGAATCCTCATGTCCGCCTCCGGGCAGGAGCTGCGCATGGTGGCGACGGACTCCTACAGGCTGAGCGTCAAGGAGACAGCGTTGGAGTCGCCGCTGCAGGGGAGCCTCGAGGCGAACGTTCCCGCAAGGGCGCTCCAGGAGCTCGTGCGCATCGCGCAGTCGACGCCGAGCGAGTCGGTCGCCGTGAGCGTAGGGCAGAACCAGGCGGTGTTCGAGATCGGCGACGTGGTGCTCTCCTCGCGGCTGATCGACGGCCAGTTCCCCAACTACCGCCAGCTGCTGCCGGAGACGGTCGAGCACGAACTGCGTCTCTCCAGCGCAGAGCTGACCGACGTCGTGCGCCGCATCAGCCTGCTGGCGCAGAAGAACGCGCCGCTGCGCCTGAGCTTCAGCGAGGGCACGCTGACGGTCTCCGCACAGACCCCCGACGTGGGCGAGGCGAGCGAGGCGATCCCGGTGCCCTTCCACGGCGAGGCCTTCGAGATCGGCTTCAACCCCGAGTTCCTGCGCGACGGCCTGGAGAGCATCGAGTCCGAGGAGCTGGTGCTGAAGCTGATCAGCCCGCTGCGCCCGGGGCTGATCGAATCTCCCGACACCGGGGATTTTGTATACCTCATCATGCCGATCCGCCTCAACGTGTGACGCCATGGCCGGCACATCTCTGCGTCCTCGGTCGCTCGCGTGCGTAGCACGCCACGCTCCCTGCGTCCTTGACCTGTTTGGCCCTGACGCCACACGACGCGTGATGGATCGTTGAAGTGCGCGTGCTCAGCGTGCAGCTGCGCGACTTCCGCACTTATACGCGTGCGGAGGCGGCGCTCGGCGAAGGCCTGACGGTCGTCCACGGCCCCAACGGGGCGGGGAAGTCGAATCTGCTGGAGGCGCTGTACTACGGGTGCACGGCTCGCTCGCCGCGCACGCGCAACGAGCGCGAGCTGGTGCGCTTCGGGGCGCAGGCTGCGCGCGTGACGGTGCGACTGGCCGACGGCGCCGACAGCCACCAGCTGACGGTCGCGTTCGGCTCGCTCGGCGACGGCGCGCAGCCGGTCAAGCGCATGACCGCCGACGGAGCGCCGGTGGAGCGCCTGCTGGACGTCGAGACACGACCGCTCGTGAGCGTCTTCCTGCCCGACCGGCTGGAGCTCGTCAAGGGCCCGCCGGCTGTGCGCCGGGCGCATCTCGACCAGGTCGTCGCTGCGATCTGGCCGCTTCGCGCGGAGGCGCGCCGGCAGTACTCGCGAGTGCTCGCCCAGCGCAACGCGCTGCTCGGGCGCATCCGCTCGGGGCGCGCGTCGGATGCGACGCTGTCCACGTGGGACCGAGAGCTCGCCGGCCGCGCGCTGGAGCTGCGCGCCCACCGCGCGGCGGCTGTCGACCTGCTCGCCGAGCCGTTCGCCGCGCGCGCGGCGCAGCTGGGGTGTAGCGGCGAGGTCGTGCTCGAGTACCGCCCCCGCTCGCGTGCGGCCGACGAGGAGGAGTACATGGCGGAGCTGCGCGAGCGACTGTCCGGCGACCTCGAGCGGGGCTTCTCGGGGCACGGCCCCCACCGCGACGAGCTGGCGATCCTGCGCGATGGGCGCGAGCTGCGCGTGTACGGCTCCCAGGGAGAGCAGCGCCTGGCGCTGCTGGCGCTGCTGCTCGCCGAGCGCGCGGTGCTCGCGCAGGAACGGCGACGCACGCCGCTGATGCTGCTCGACGACGTGATGAGCGAGCTCGACGCCGAGCGGCGCGAGCTGCTCGCCCGCGAGCTGCGCTCGGGCGGGCAGAGCGTGATCGCCACGACTGACCTCGCTCACGTTCCCGGCGCGAGCGATGCCGCCGTCACGCGCCTGCGCATCTCGCCGGGGGCGATCCTGCAGGAGGCGATCGCAGCGTGAGCAGGACCGCCCCGCGCCCGCTGACGATGGCCCTGTCACAGCTCACGGGAGCGCTCGCGCCGGCGAGCACGCTCGCACGCGTGCAGGAGGTGTGGGAGGGCGCGGTCGGCCCCGCGATCGCCGCCTCCGCGCGCCCCACCGCCGAGCGTGACGGCGTCCTCACGGTCACGTGCGCCGCCGCGGTGTGGGCGCAGGAGCTCGACCTCATGGCCGGCGCGCTGATCCCCCGTCTGAACGCGGCGCTGGGCGGCGATGGCGTACGCGAGCTGCGCTGCCGCACCGGCTGACCACAAACCGCTTGTTTCCGGCGATTTTGCAGGCATTTACGACCATCTCCAGGCCCGGTCGCAGGGTTCGCCGTGCTATCCTTACAGCCATAGCTAACCCGCCCCGGCCGTGGACTCAGCGCCCCGGAATCCGGGGCGTTCTCACGTCATCGGAGGGCCATTGGCAACAGGCAGCAGCAGCTCTGGAGAGAGCACACCCCAATCTGGGGCGCAGGCAGGCAAGGGCGGGGTCAACGACCCGTCCGTGAGCGGCGACCCCGCCAGCTACGACGCCCAGGACATCACCGTCCTCGAGGGTCTGGAAGCTGTCCGCAAGCGCCCGGGCATGTACATCGGCTCGACCGGAGTGATGGGCCTGCACCACCTCGTCTACGAGGTGGTCGACAACTCCGTCGACGAGGCCCTCGCCGGCTTCTGCACAGAGGTGTCCGTCACGATCCACCCCGACAACTCGGTCACGGTCGTCGACAACGGGCGCGGCATCCCGGTGGCGATCATGGAGAAGGAGGGCCGCCCGGCCGTCGAGGTCGTGCTCACCGTCCTGCACTCCGGCGGCAAGTTCGGCGTCGGCGGCGGCTACAAGGTCTCCGGCGGGCTGCACGGCGTCGGCGTGTCGGTCGTCAACGCCCTGTCCGAACGCCTGGCCGTGGAGATCCGTCGCGACGGCCACGTCTTCTCCCAGGAGTACGCGCGCGGCGCGCCGCAGTCCGAGCTCGCGCAGGGCGAGGCGCTCCCCAAGGGGTCGCCCACCGGCACGTCGGTCACGTTCCTGCCCGACGCGGACATCTTCGAGTCGCTCGACTTCGACTTCTACACGCTCGAGGAGCGTCTGCGCGAGACCGCGTTCCTGACGCGCGGGCTGAAGATCTCGATCGTCGACGAGCGCGGCGAGGGGCACTCGGCCGAGTTCCAGTACGAGGGCGGGATCGAGGACTTCGTCTCCTACCTGAACGAGAACAAGGACACCGTGCACCGCAAGGTCGTGTTCTTCGCGGGCGAGTCCGAGGAGGGCGCCGCGGAGATCGCGATGCAGTGGAACTCCTCCTATCAGGAGTCGATCCACTCGTTCGCCAACAACATCAACACCAGCGAGGGCGGCTCGCACCTGAGCGGCTTCCGCTCGGCGCTGACGCGCACGCTGAACAAGTACGCGCGCGACCACAGCCTGCTCAAGGAGAAAGAGGACAACCTCTCCGGCGAGGACGTGCGCGAGGGCCTGACGGCGGTGATCTCGGTCAAGCTGCGCGACCCCCAGTTCGAGGGGCAGACGAAGACCAAGCTCGGCAACCCCGGCATGGCCGGCTTCGTCGAGTCGATCGTCAACGCCGGCCTGGGAGAGTTCCTGGAGGAGAACCCCAGCGAGGCGCGCGCGGTGATCATGAAGTCCGTCCAGGCCCAGCGCGCCCGCGAGGCGGCGCGCAAGGCGCGCGACCTGACGCGCCGCAAGTCGGCGCTGGAGAACTCCACGCTGCCCGGCAAGCTCGCCGACTGCTCGATCAAGGACCCGTCGCTGGCAGAGCTGTTCGTCGTCGAGGGCGACTCCGCCGGCGGCTCCGCCAAGCAGGGCCGCGACCGCGAAACCCAGGCGGTGCTGCCGCTGCGCGGCAAGATCCTCAACGTCGAGAAGTCGCGCATCGACAAGGTCCTGCAGAACACCGAGATCCAGGCGCTGATCACCGCCATCGGCACCGGCGTGCGCGACGAGTTCAACATCGAGAACGCTCGCTACCACAAGATCGTTCTAATGAGCGTGGATGCAGATGAGCACGTGCTCGTCCGCGACGGCGATGGGGTGCGGATGACGACGATCGGAGAGTTCGTCGACCCACTCGTCGACGGACGACCGGCGGAGGGTCCGCAGGGGCTCGTGCGCTCGGTGTATGGGAACTTCGGACAGGTCCTCTCGGTGGGTCTGGCAGAGCGCGAGCCGCGATTCGGCGATATCAAGGGAGTGGTCCGGCACGAGGTGGACGAGCCGCTCTACGAGGTCGAGACGCTCTACGGACGCTCGGTGCGGGTCACCGCCAGCCACTCGATCTACGTCCACGAGGACGGCGAGCTCCGCAAGAAGCGCGGCGATCAGATCAAGGCGGGCGATGTCGTTGTGGCCCCTCGAAGGACGCCCCTGCCCGACTCCGCGCCGCGGCGCATCGACCTCCTGCGGGAGCTCCACCGGTATCCCGCCGCCGCAAACCAGGTGTGGGTCCGTGGCGTCGCCGTGGAGGAGTGGGGCCGGCAGAAGATCGTACTGGAGCACGTCGAGAACCCGCAACTGACTGAGCCTCGCGTTGAGGTTCCCGAGGATGTGCGGGTGGAGCTGGCCACGTTGCGCCGGCGCAACCGCGTGTCGCAGCGGGCGCTGTGCCAAGCCGTGGGTATCCGTCAGCCGGTGACCTTCTACGCGTGGGAGAAGGGAACCTCCCGTCCGATCCTCTCCCACTGGGAGGCCTACGTGAGAGCCGTCGGTGGGGACGTGGAGTCGGTCCGCGCCCGTGTGCGCGTATGTGACAGCGCGCTGGATCGGACGTGGAGGCGCCAGTACCGGGGTGCGCGACGCAACCGCCTGCGCCGGGAGGTACGCCTCTCAGAGCTCGACGTGCGCGACCTCGACTGGTTCGAGGGCCGCGAGGATGTCGAGCTGACCGCGGAGCACTATGCCCACCAGCCCGTCAGGCGTTACGTGGATGTCGACGCACAGCTGCTGCGGATCATGGGCTTCTTCCTCGCCGAGGGCAGCTGTTCGGAGCGCGGTGGCGTGCGGCTTGCGATCGGAAACGGAAACTCGCGCTACGCACTCGAGATGAGCCGCTCCCTCGAGCACGCGTTCGGGGTCGGGCCACGCGTTTACGACGGCCACGGCCCGGTCGCCGATCTCAAGGTGGTGAATCGAATCGTCGCGCTCGCCTTCAAGTACGTCCTCGGATTTGGCGAACGGACGGCCGTCCACAAGCGCGTGCCGGACCTTGCCTTCAACGTCGGCGAGACGCTGCGGCTCGAGTTCCTGCGCGGCTTCTTCCTCGGCGATGGAAGCGCCACGAGCGGCCGCGCGATCTTCTATTCGTCTTCGCGTCATATCGTCAGCGGCATCCATTGCCTGCTGTCCTCACTTGGCGTGTTGCCGACGATCAGTAAACGGGCGCCTGGGCAAGGGATCGAGATTCGGGGGCAGTCATACACGACGACCAACTCGAGCTGGAGCATCACCGTAAACACGCCCGAGGATGTAGAACGACTCCGCGCCGTCTGGTGCGACCACCCGGGAGCGCCCGGGGTTGAAGCCAAGCTGGCAACGGCGTCCCAAACCCAAAGGCGTCTCTATGAGCCGATCGGCCACGGGTTGATCGGGTTGCCGGTGCGCTCCGTCAGGAAGGTGGCCGCGACCAACGGCTGCGTCTACGACTTCTCCGTCTGGGGCGATGAGAACTTCGTGGCAGGCACGGGCGGGTTGACATCATCCAACACGGATGCCGACGTTGACGGAGCTCACATCAGAACCCTCGTGCTCACCCTGCTCTTCCGCGAGATGGAAGAGTTGATCAAAGCCGGCTACGTCTACATCGCAAAGCCGCCGCTGTACAAGCTCAAGCAGGGCTCGCGAGAGCGCTACATCGAGAAGGACTCGGAACTCGAGGAGATCCTGCTCGCCGACAAGTGGGAAAAGATCGAGATCTTCGACCGACACGGCACGCAGTTCAAGCTCACCGAGACACGCTGGCAGCGCTTCTCCCGCTTGCTCAAGCAGTACGAGGGCTGGTCCCTGGCGATGCGCGGGCACTGGGGGCACGACGTCGTCCAGTTCCTGGAGGAGTCCTCGCTACTCGGCGAGCAGGCGCTGAGCGCTGAGGCGGCCATCGAGCTGCTCAGCCGGGGTACCGTCGAAGGCGACACCCATGCCACCGAGCTGTTGGACAGCGACCCGAGCGAGCTGCGTGTACGCGCGGTAGAAGCTAAGAGCGGCTTCGCCCGCGTCCATCGCATCAAGCGCGCCCTGTTCGACTCGCAGGAGTACCGGCAGCTCGCGCGCGTTCACGCCGAGCTGATCGCGCTCGCCGGCGTCCCAGCCTTCGACGTGCGCCTCGCCGACGCTCACGAGAGCGCGCCGTCGTTCGAGGCCCTGTACCCGGCGGTCATGGCGGTGGCACAGAAGGGCATCAAACTGCAGCGCTTCAAGGGCCTCGGCGAGATGAACGCCGAGCAGCTCGGTGATACCACAATGGCGCCGGCCACTCGCACACTCGCACAGGTCACGCTCGAGGACGCCGCAGCCGCGGACCGTATCTTCTCGATGCTGATGGGCGACCAGGTCGAGCCCAGGCGTGCGTTTATCGAGGACAACGCTAGGACGGTCGTGAACCTAGATGTGTAGACGGGGGGTGAGTCATGGCCAGTGCTGACGTGATCGGCGGCGGCAACATCGAACCGCGCGCGCTCGAGGAGGAGATGCGCACCGCATACCTCGACTACGCCATGTCGGTGATCGTCGGGCGCGCGCTGCCCGACGTCCGCGACGGTCTGAAGCCCGTCCATCGCCGTGTCCTGTACGCGATGAACGAGCTCGGCCTCGGCCCGACGCGCTCCTACGCCAAGTGCGCCAAGATCGTCGGCGAGGTGATGGGCAACTATCACCCGCACGGCGACTCGGCCATCTACGACACGCTCGTACGCATGGCCCAGGAGTTCTCGATGCGCAACGAGCTCGTCGACGGTCAGGGCAACTTCGGCTCGGTCGACGACGACCCGGCCGCGGCGATGAGGTATTGCGTCGCGGGGGACACGCGTGTCCGCACGCGTTCGGGCACGGTGCGAATCGATTCGCTGGTGCCGGATGCCCCGGCGAACTCCGACACTCCCGTCGACATCGAGGTGCTCGATCGCCTGGGTCGACCCGTTCATGCGTCGGTTCTGTTCCACTCGGGCGAGCATCCGACCCTGCGGCTGCGCACCCCAGAGGGCTACGAGCTGACAGGGACCGTAAACCACCCGGTGCTGTGCCTCGTCGAACTCGCAGGCGTCCCGATCCTGCTCTGGCGCCTGCTCGGTGAGCTACGTCCCGGCGAGCGAGTTGCGATGAACCCGCAGATGGCTGCTGAGACCTGGGCGGCTATGCCGGCGCAGCTCAGCGTCGAGCGACTGAGCGCTGGCCGGATTTCGGCGTCGGCGACCGCCGTGCTCGAGCGACTTGCTACGGACATTCCGGCACTGCTGGAGCCGCTCGTCAGCGGCGACTACTACTACGCCGAGGTCGCCTCAGTTGAGCCCGCCGGCGTGCAGCCCGTGTACTCGCTCCGGGTCGACACCGACGACCACTCATTCCTCACCAACGGCTTCGTCAGCCACAACACCGAGGCCCGCCTCGCCCGCATCGCCACGGAGATGCTGCGCGACCTGGACATGGACACGGTGGACTTCGTGGCGAACTACGACGGCTCGCGGCGCGAACCGCTGGTGCTGCCGTCGCGCTTTCCGAACCTGCTGGTCAACGGCTCGTCGGGGATCGCGGTGGGGATGGCGACGAACATCCCGCCGCACAACCTGCGCGAGGTGATCGACGCGACGATCGCGTACATCGACGACCCGGAGATCGACACGGCGGGGCTGATGCGCCACATCAAGGGCCCGGACTTCCCGACGGGCGGCATCATCCTCGGCCACGGCGGGATCAAAGACGCGTACGAGACCGGCCGCGGCCGCGTGCGCGTGCAGGCGCGAGCGCACATCGAGCCGCTGAGCCACGGCAAGGAGGCGATCGTGGTGACCGAGCTGCCGTTCATGGTCAAGAAGGGCGGCGAAGGCAACCTGATGACGAAGATCGCGGAACTCGTCAACGACAAGCGCATCCCGGAGATCTCGGACCTGATCGACCAGTCGGACAAGCGCGGCATGCGCCTGGTGATCGAGCTCAAGCGCGACGCGATCCCGAAGGTCGTGCTCAACAAGCTGTACAAGCACACGCCGATGCAGACGACGTTCGGCGTGAACATGGTCGCGCTCGTGGACAACGTCCCGCGCACGCTGAACCTGCGCGCGGTGATCCACAACTACGTCGCCCACCAGCGCGAGGTGATCGTCCGGCGCACCAAGCACGAGCTCTCCGAGAAGGAGGCGCGCGCGCACATCCTCGAGGGGCTGCTGACCGCGCTCGAACACCTCGACGAGATCATCGAGCTGATCCGCGGCTCGCGCGACCGCGAGAGCGCGCGCGAGCAGCTGATGGCGCGCTTCCAGCTGAGCGCGATCCAGGCGACGGCGATCCTCGACCTGCGCCTGTCGCAGCTCACCGCGCTGGAGGCGGACTCGATCAAACAGGAGCACGCCGACGTCACCGAGCGGATCGCCGAGCTGCGCGCGATCCTCGGCGACGAGAACCGCGTGATGGCGGTGATCAAGGAGGAGCTGACGGAGATCTCCGAGCGCTTCGGCGACGAGCGCCGCACCGAGATCAGCCACTCCGAGGACGAGATCGACATCGAGGACCTGATCGCCGACCAGCAGATGGTGATCACGATCACCAACAGCGGCTACATCAAGTCGCTGCCGCTCGCCACCTACCGCCAGCAGCAGCGCGGCGGGCGCGGCGTGACCGGGATGGACATGAAGGACGGCGACTTCATCGAGCACCTGTTCGTGTGCTCGTCGCACGACTACCTGCTGTTCTTCTCCAACCGCGGCAAGGTCTACCGCTCGAAGGTCTACGAACTGCCGGAGGCGCAGCGCACCGCCAAGGGACGCGCGCTCGTCAACATCCTGCCGCTGCGCGAAGGCGAGCGGATCCAGGCGGTGCTCTCCACGCGCGACTTCACCGAGACGCAGTTCCTCGTGTTCGCCACGCGCAACGGCACCGTCAAGAAGACCGAGCTGCAGGCGTACAACACGCCGATCAAAGCCGACGGCATCATCGCGATCAACATCCGCGACGACGACGAGCTGCTGGCCGTGCGCGCGGTCGACCCGGGCGAGGAGATCATCATGGTCTCCCGCGCCGGCCTGACCGTGCGCTTCGCCGAGTCCGACGCGCGCTCGATGGGGCGCGACACGACCGGCGTGCGCGGCATGGACGTCGGCAAGGACGGACGCGTGATCGCCATGGACGTCGCGCGCGACGACATGGACCTGCTGGTGGTCACCGAGAACGGCTACGGCAAGCGCACGCAGATCGCGCAGTACCGCAAGACCAACCGCGGCGCCAAAGGCGTCAAGACGATCAAGCTGACCGAGCAGAAGGGCGCGCTCGCAGGCGCGCTCGTCGTGCGCGAGCACCAGGAGCTGGTGTTCATCAGCGTCGGCGGCATGGTCCAGCGGACGGCCGTCGCCGGCATCTCCCAGCAGGGCCGCTCGGCGACCGGCGTGCGCGTGATGAACCTCAAGGACGACGACGTCGTCAGCGCCGTCGCGCTGGTGGTCGACACCGACACCGACGAGGAGGCCCCGGCGGCCGCCATCGACGACGTCCCGGCGGCCGCCGTCGAGGACACGCCGGCCGTCACCGAGGACGCCGAGCCCGACCAGTAGTCCGCCCCGGCCGCCCTGCCGGAAAACCGATGCCCAACGGGGGAAGTGCGCAGGTTTCCCTGTTATCGGCTTCAACCCGTCCAGATTCACCCGCCGACGCTCAGACGGATCGGATGACCGGTCGAAACGAGGAGGGTGTCCGCTCCCCGCAAGCTCCTCCTAACAGCCCTGTCAATCGTCTCCTGCGCCGCTCTCACAGCCGGCTCGGCCGCCGCCTCGCAGTCCCCGGCCACGCCCTCGCGAGCACACGCCGCCGCTCGCGCCAGAGCCGCCTGCGCGAAGAAGAGCTCCACCCACGCCGCGCGGCGCGCCTGCCGCTCGAGCGCCCGCAAGCCGCGCGTGCAGAGGGCGGCGAAGGCCCGTCCCGTCCGGACTCGCGCCGTCACCCCCAAGCCGGTCCGCTCGCGCCCGGAAAGGACCCGCACGACGACCGCGAGCACGCCGCCCGCCACCTCTGAACCGAGCGCCGCGTCCGTCCAGGCGTCCGACGCCGTCCGCGACGCGGCGACGATCGCGGCCGTGCTGGCGACGTCCTGCCAGAACACCGAACTGACGCCCGAACCGGGCAACATCGCGCTCGTCCGCGGCGCCGTCCTGTGCCTGATCAACCGCAAGCGCGCGGAAAACGGCGACGCCCCGCTGAAGACCAGCCCCGAGCTCGAACAGGCGGCCGAAGGCCACTGCGAAGAACTGATCGCCGACGACTACTTCGCGCACGTGTCGCCCAGCGGCGAGACGCCCGTCGACCGCATCCGCGACACCGGCTACATCCCCAGCCCCAGCGACGGCTACGTGATCGGCGAGAACCTCGCGTGGGGCACCTACCAGCTGTCGACGCCGCAGGCGATCGTCGCCGCGTGGATCGCCTCCCCCGGGCACCTCGCCAACATCCTCGAATCGCAGTACACGGAAACGGGAATCGGCGTCACGCCCGCCGTCCCGTCAGCGCTCGCCGCAGGCGCTCCCGGCGCCACCTACGCGCAGGAGTTCGGCGTAATCATTCAGTAGTCGAGCCGGCGCGCAGCGCCGTCATCGACAGTTCCTCAGTTTCTCGGCCCGGCGCGCAGCGCCGTCATCGACGAGCTCGGTTTCTAGAGCCGGCGCGCAGCGCCGTCATCGACGAGCTCGGTTTCACGGCCCTGCCGGGCCCGTCGCCGCAAGACCTCCCCGCACGTCGTCCACGTCCGCTAATCTGGCTGGACCAGAGAAAGGAGGTGGTCCAAACGTTGAGTGACAGTTTTTACGGGACCCTGGAGGTGACCGGCCGCTAGGTCGGGAGGCTGGTCCGCTTAGCGGAATCCAACCCGGGACACCCCGAGACGACCGCCGGCTCTGGTCCCTCCGGCCTTGCTCCGTCGCTCTCGGTCTTTCCAGTCAGAGCAGTAGGCGAAGGGCGCCCCGTCGTGGGCGCCCTTCGTGCATCTCAGCTCTTGCCCGGTCTTCTGAAGACCGTGCCGCATGCGGCACGGTCCGGGGCCGCACATGTGCGGCCCCGCCGGTCGGCGCATGCGCCGACCGAACAGAGAGATCTCGACGACGGCTCTACGCTGCCTGCGGCAGGTACTGCAGCCACGCCTGCGGGATCGTCGGGCTGGCGACGTGGATGAAGATCTCCGCGCGCGGGGTGCGCGGGGTGTGGCGCGGGTGCATCCCCGCCTGGCGCGGCAGCCGGTCGCCCTTGCGCCTGTTGCACGGCGCGCACGACGCGACGATGTTCTCCCAGCTCGACGTGCCGCCCTTCGAGCGCGGGATCACGTGGTCGACCGTCAGGTTCGAGCGCGAGCCGCAGTACTGGCAGGTCCAGCTGTCCCTCGCGAACACCGCCCGGCGCGTGATCTTGCGCCGGTGCGCGTCGCGCGGGACCTTCACGTAGCTGACCAGGCGGATCACCACCGGTCGCGCCAGCGTCGAGCTCTCCGAGTGCAGCTCCCAGCGCCCGCGCTCGAGCAGCTCGGCCTTCTCCTTGAGCAGCAGCACCACCGCCCGCCGGACCGTGCACACGTTGATCGGCTCATACGTGGCGTTCAACACGAGCACCCGGCCGCTCATCGCCGTGGCTGGCGACGTGCTAGGTCCGTGCCGCTGGTGCTCTGAGGGCGACACGGACCCCACCGGCTCGGGTGGGACTGTGCACTCCATCTTCAGGCCAGCAGTCTAGCGTGGGCGCTGCCCGTACGCGCTACCGGCCGCCGAGCACGCCGCTCACGCCCGCTCGCGCGCGGGCTCCGACGCGGCGCGGTAGGAGCCGAGCACGCGCACCTCCTCGCACTGCCCGCCGACGCCCGCGATCGCCTCCGCAACCGGCGGATCCTGCCGATGGCCGGCCAGGTCGACGAAGAACATGTAGCTGCCGAGTCCCTCCCGTCGCGGACGCGACTCGATCTTCGTCAGGTTGATGTCCCTGCGCGCGAACTCGTCCAGGCAGCGCACCAGCCAGCCCGGGCGCTCGGCGCCCGCGCCCCAGAAGACCAGCGATGTCTTCCACTCGCCACCCTCGCTCGCGCGTATCGGCGCCCGCCCGCCCGTGCCCGTCCGCCCCCGCGCCAGCCACACGAAGCGCGTTTCGTTGTCCTCGCGATCCTCGACGCCCGCGCGGATGACCGTGCCGCCGTAGATCCGCGCCGCGAGCTCCGTGCCGATCGCCGCCTGCGCGCGCCGCCCGTCCGCCACCACGATCCGCACCGCCTCCGCCGTCGAGCTCGCCGGCAGGACCCGCGCGCGTGCCAGCTCGCCGTGCAGGAAGCGCGTGCACTGCCCCGGCACCTGCGGGTGCGTGAGCACCGTGTCGATCTCCTCCAGCGCCACGTCGCCCGCCGCGATCAGCGAATGCCGGACCCGCAGCAGCGTCTCGCCCACGATCTTCACGTCGCTCGCCTCGCCCGCCAGCAGGTCGAGCGTCACGTTGATCGATCCCTCCAGCGAGTTCTCGATCGGCACGATCGCCCAGCGGACCCGCCCGTCGCGCAGCGCCATCACCGTGTCGTAGATGCTCGCCAGCGCCACCGGCTCGACCGCGTCCGGCGCCGCGTCCGCCAGCAGCGCCTCCTCGCTGAAGGTCCCCGCCGGTCCCAGATAGCCGACCCGCTCGTGGCCGGCCGCCGTCTCAGGCGGACTGGTCATCCCCGGCCGGCCCGCCGCTGGGCTGAGCGCCGCCCTGCCGAGGGCCGGCCTGCCTGCGCCCCGAACTGGGGTGTGCCCCTTCACGGGGTGCGAGCGCCAGGCGCACCGCCTCCGCCTCCTCCGGGGAGAGCTCCAGCTCGCCGCGCCCGCCGTACACCTGCTTGCCGTACACGCGCGCCTGATCGCGGTGGTGGATGCACGACAGGACGATGCCCGACTGTTCGTCGTCGAGCAGCGCGATCGACATCGACTGCTGCCCCGACAGCTCGTTGTACGCGTCGTAGCGCACCAGCGCGCGGTGCGCGATCCGCCCCCGCAGCGCCGTCTCCACGCCCGCCACGCGCCCGTCCAGGCGCACCGCCGCGTCCTGGACGTACGCGCGCAGGTCCTCGAACGCCTCCTGCAGCGCGGCCGCGTGGCCGACCACGTCCTGCTTCCCGCGCTCGCCCAGCACCAGCCGCTGTGCCCGGCGCAGGCGCCGCACGCTCACGCTCAGCGCGGCGCACGACACGAGCGCGATCAGCGCGACCGCGCCCGCCGCGATCGCGACGATCCCCTGGGTGTCGGTGATCGATGCGGCCATCGCCCACAAGTTAGCCGCTGGCGCCGCCGCCGCGCTCAGCGCCACCGGGTGGGCCGTCTGTCGGGCCTATTGGCCGAAGATCGACAGGAACGTGTCGAGCGTGTCTTCGTGGTTGGTTTCGCCCGGCACCGGCAGGACGTGCGCTTCGACCTTCGCGGGCACGCCCAGCGGCACTCCCGGGATCGGGATTTCCACCGTGGCGGTCTTCCCCGGTTCGGTCGTGTTGATCACGTGCGAAGCCGTGATCTTTTTGCCCTCGGCCGTGACCGTGACTTCGACCTTGACGTCCGTCTCGGAGAATTCGCCCGCGTCTTCGACCGTCACCGAGAACGTCGGGTTGCTGCCGGCGTTGATGTGGTTGAACGCCGGTTCCGGTTCGAGCGCCGTCGTGCCCACGCTCACGCCCTTCAGCGCGCTGCCGTGGTGGCCCGGCTGGACCCCCGTCTGCGAGCTGCTGCTGGACGTCTGGCCGGTCACGCGCGACAGGACCGTCGCCGCTTCCAGCCAGCCGATGTTCGGCAGGAAGCGCGTGGAGGCCGTCGTCAGGCCCGTGACCCCGCCCGCCGCCAGCGTCTGCTGGATCAGCGGCGCCACGCGCTGGGAGTAGATCACGTCGGAGGCGAGGAAGATCTCCATGTCGCCGGCGATCTTCGTGCTCGCCTGCTTGGCCTGCCCGCCGAGCGCCGACGGCAGCAGTTCCGTCAGCTTCGACATGCCTTCCACGCGCAGGTCCAGCGCCAGCAGCAGGTCGCGCTGCGCGGAGGCCATTTCGCCCGGCACGCTCAACGCCTTCGCGCGCGTGGCCAGCGTCTGCGCCTGTTTGAGCAGTTCGTCGACTTTCTGCTCGACGTCGAGCGCCGACTTGCTCGCGGCGCCCGTCAGTTCGGCGAACAGCGGGTTCGCAACCTGCGCGTCGGATTCCTGCGCGATCGCGCCGACTTCGCGGTTGTACGTCTTCAGCGACTGCTGCTTTTCGCTTTTCAGGCAGCCGTTGACCAGCAGCACGATCACGATCAGCAGCACGATCGCCACGCCGAACGCCACGCGCCGGCGCACCATCAGCGTGTGCTGGTCGATCCCCGACGGGCCCGCGTGCTGCGGCCGCCGCGGCCGCGGCCGCGGCTGGCGCGGCGAAGCGCCCGCGGGGCGCTCCCCGACCGGCCGACGGGGCGCTCGGGATGACGGGCGCGCTGCTGTCTCCTCGTCATCGTCGAAGAACGACAATGCCAACCGCTCCTTTGCAGGGACTTTACGAAGAGCGCAGTATGACTGGCGGCCACCCCTCTCGTCAGCTTGCAACTTCTCGGTCAGCGCGTCTTTTCCTGCCGCGCGCGGCAGGGACAGGAGCGGCACGCGGCGAACGCGGGAGCCGGTGGAGTCGCCACACACCCTCGTCCAGCCGTCCCGCGAGCGCGAGATCTCCGCGCAGGAGCCCGCGCGCCGGCGCATCGCGCGCCTCGGCGACGGACCCGTTGTCGACGAGCTCGTGCTCGATCGCTACCGCCTGATCGAGCAGCTCGGCTCGGGCGGCTTCGGCGTCGTCTGGCGCGCTCACGACGAGCTCCTGCATCGCGACGTCGCGCTCAAGCGCGTGTGGCTCGGGGCGGGTGGGGGTCCGATCGACGCCGAGCGCGCCAGTCGCGAGGCGCTCGCCACAGCCCGCCTGTCGCACCCCGCGATCGTCGCGCTGCACGAGGCGTGCGCGCAGGACGGCGCGTTCTTCCTCATCTCCGAGCTCGTCGACGGCGACACGCTCGCGCGGCTGATCGCCGAGGAAGCGCTCGAGGACGAGGAGATCCTCGAAATCGGCGCCGCCCTCGCCTCCGCCCTCGCCCACGCGCACGCCCGCGGCGTGATCCACCGCGACATCAAGCCGCAGAACGTGCTCGTGCCGCACCCTTCGCCGGACACGCCGCAGACGCCGCAGGCGCTGCTCGCCGCCGCCAAGCTCACCGACTTCGGCGGCGCCGCGCTGATCGGCGAGGACGCGCTTACGCGCACCGGCGACGTGCTCGGCACGCTCGCCTACATGGCGCCCGAGCAGAGCGAGGGACGCGAGGTCGGCGTCGAGGCCGACCTGTACTCGCTCGCGCTCGTCGTCTACGAGGCGCTCTGCGGCGTCAACCCCGTGCGCGGCGCCACACCCGCCGCCACCGTCCGGCGGATCGGCCGCGACCTGCCGCCGCTGGCGCGCGCCAGGCGCGACCTGCCCGCGGAGCTCACCCGCGCGATCGACCGCGCGCTCGCGCCCGCGCCCGAGGATCGCGGCACGCTCGAGGACCTGCGCCTCACATTCGAGGAGGCGCTCGAGCGGGGGCTCAGGCGCTCGCGGATCCTCCGCAGGGGCGCCGGCTGGCGCCGCGAGCGCGATCCCGTCGCGCGCGAGTCCTCGCCACGCCAGGCGCCCGACGCGCACGCCGTCGCGACCCCCGACGGCACCCTCCTCGCGCCGGCCGGCGTCACCGCGCCGCCGCGCACGCGCGAGCCGCGGCGGCCCCACGTGCGCGAGCCGGACCACGTCGAACAGGAGCTCGATGCCCCTCCGCGGCGGATCCGGCTCCCGCGCGGCGTGTGGGGCGCATGCGCTGCCGCGGCGATCCTGTGGCAGGCGTTCGCGGGGCGTCCGGGCGTCGCGCTGCTGCTCCTGGCGGGCCTTCTGCCCCTGGCGGTGCTGCCTGGCGAGCACGGACGCGGGCGCGTGGGCGCGGGCTGGCTGGGCTGCGCGCTTGCGCCGGCGCTCGGCCTTGCGGGGCTCGCCGGGGCCTTCCCCGCGATCGCGGGGCAGGCGTCGCGCTGGCGCGATCGCGCGGCGCTTGGGGCGCTCGGATACTGGTGGCTGGCGCTGGCGGCGCCGCTGCTCGGACGGCGGCTGTGGCTCGTCGAGAGCGCGCATGTGCCCTCGCGCGCCGCGTGGGAGGGCTCGCTGAGCGTCACCGCCGCGCACGTGATCGCGCCGCTGCTGGCCCTCGGCGTGCTGCTCGGCGCGCTGCTGTGGGCGCTCGGCGCGGCGCTGCTGCCGTGGATCGTGCGCGGGCGCAGCGCGGCGCTCGACGTCGTCGCCGTCACCGCCTGGTCGGCCGCGCTCGTCGCGTCCGCCCCCGTCGTGGACGCCGGTCTGAGCGCGCACGCGGCGCACCCCAGCCCGCGCGGCGCCGTGCTCGGCGCGATCCTCGGGGCGCTGGTGGCGGTCGCCGCGCGCGCCCTGCGCGGCCCCGTCTGAGCACCCGCCCGCGCGCCTGTCGGGCCAGCTTCCGAGCGAGGGTGCGTAGCATGGCTCACGGCCGCCGGCCGATCCCCGTAGATCGGCGCCGGCGCCGAGCGCCGATGAACCCCCTCAAGAGCGTCGAGACCATGATCGCCAGCCTCGTCGAGGGCACCTTCGGACGTCTTTTCCGCACGGAGGTCCGCCCGATGGAGCTCGCGCGCAAGCTCGCCCGCGAGATGGATGCGCACCGCACCGTGTCGGTCTCGCGCGTGTACGTCCCCAACGAGTACTCGGTGTGGCTCTCTCCCGACGACCGCGAGCGCTACGAAGGCGTCGAGCACGAGGTCATCGACGAGCTGTGCGCGTATCTGCTGGAGCACGCCCGTCGCGAGGACCTGATCCTGTCCTCGCCTCCGCACATCGCCTTCCACACCGACGAGCGCCTGTCGCTGGGCGAATTCGGCATCCAGGCGCGGTTGGTCCGGCCCGAGGATGAAGATTGGGATGCCCGCCCGCCCGTCCGCCCGCCCGTCCCGCGTCCTTCGACACCGCCCGCGTCCCATGCCTCCCAAGCCCCCGACCCGCAGGAGCACGGCCAGACGATGATCTACAGCAGCTCCGCACGCGCTCGCGATGCGGTCGAGGACGCGCACGCGCACATGCCCGAGCGCGTGCTGCTGGCGGTCGCCGGCCGACGGCTGCTCGTCCCCCCCGGCGGCGGCACCGTCGGACGCAGCCGCGACTGCGACGTGGTGCTCGACGACGCCGGGATCTCGCGCCGCCACGCCGAGCTGCGCCGGGGACCCGACGGCTGGACGGTCGCGGACCTCGGCTCGACCAACGGCGTGCGCGTCAACGGCGTGCCCGTGCACGGCGCGCAGCCGCTGCGGTCGGGGGATCGCCTCGAGCTGGGCTCGACGGAGATCGTCTTCGAAGTCTCATGAACACGCTCGCGCCCGTATCCGTCGCCCTCAAGTTCGGCTTCCTGGCGGTGCTGTACCTGTTCCTGCTGTGGGTCGCGCGCAGCGCGCGCCGCGACCTGCGCCGCGCCGCCGGCGCGCTGGACCCCGCCAACTCCCCCGATCCCCTGCACGCTGCGGCCGGATCGATCCCGCCGGACGCCACCGGCATGTACTCGGCGTCGGCGCTCGGCACCGCGGACGTCGCTCACCGGGCGCCGCGACTGGTGATCGAGCGCGCCCCCGGCCACGAGCCCGGGATGATCTACGACCTCGACGGCGACCTCGTGCTCGGCCGCGGCGACCGTGCCGAGATCAGGCTCGAGGACCCGTTCGCGTCCTCGCGCCACGCGCGGGTGTACGAGCAGGGCAACATAGTCGTCATCGAAGACCTCGGCTCGACCAACGGCACCTACCTCAACGAGGAGCTGCTGCAGACGCCCAGGCCGCTGCACCCAGGCGACAGGGTGCGCATCGGCGACAGCGAATTCACCTTCGAGGTCGACTGATGCTGCGCGTCGCCGAGCAGTACGCCGGCACCGACACCGGGCGCCAGCGGCGCGCCAACGAGGACTCGCTGCTCGCGCGGGCGCCGCTGTTCGTCGTCGCCGACGGCATGGGCGGCGCGCAGGCCGGCGAGGTCGCCTCGCGCATCGCGGTCGAGTGCTTCGAGCCGGGGCTTCCAGACGCGTCGCATCCGGAGCTGGAGCTCGCCGCGCTCGCGCGCGCCGCCAACGCCCGCATCCACGAGCTCTCGCACACGAACGCCGAGCAGGCGGGCATGGGCACGACGCTCACCGCCGTGTACGTCGGCGAGCAGGAGGTGGCGATCGCCCACGTCGGCGACAGCCGCGCCTACTGCCTGCGCGACGGGCAGCTGCTGCGCCTGACCGACGACCACTCGCTCGTCGACGAGCTCATGCGCCAGGGTCGGCTCACGCCCGAGGAAGCCGTCGAGCACCCCCAGCGCTCGGTCATCACACGCGCGCTCGGGCCGGAGGGGATCGTCGAGGTCGACACGCGCTCCTTCCGCGCGCGCGCCGACGACGTCTACCTGCTGTGCAGCGACGGCCTCACGACGATGATCTCCGAGGAGCTGATCGCCGCGACGCTGACCGCCCACCCCCGTCTGCGCGACGCCGGCGAGGCGCTGATCGCCGCCGCCAACCAGGCCGGCGGGCGGGACAACATCACCGTCGTGCTGATCCGCCTGGAGGAGGTCCACATCGCGGACGGGCCGTCATCGCAGGAGCACGCGACGATCGTCGGCGTTCCGGCTGTGTCCACGCCGCCGCCCCCTGTGACCCCGGATGCGCCGGCCGACCCTCGGGACGCCCGGGCGGCCTCGCCCGTCGCCGACGGCGCGGTGATGGTCGGTGCCCCGCCGTCGCCGTCCGCGCCGACGATCCCGCGCACGCCGCGCGCCCCGCGCGCACCCTCGTCGGGGACCGGGGCGGCCGGCACCCGGCGGCGGCGGATACGGCACGCGGGCGCGCTCGCGTTCGCGCTGGTCGTGCTGGGGCTGCTCGGATCCGCCGCCTACCTGGCGCTGCAGTCGGTGTACTTCATCGGCACCAACGGCCGCGGACTGATCACGCTGTACGAGGGCCTGCCGTACAAGCTGCCGGGGAACCTGGCGCTCTACAGCAGCCAGTACGTCTCCGGGGTCGGCGCGTCGACGCTCAGCCCCGAACAGCGCCACAAGCTGCTCGACCACTCGCTGCGCTCGGAAGGCGACGCGGGCTCGCTGATCCGCAGCCTCGAACTGGAACAGCTCGAATGAGGCGCGCGCACCCCATGAAGGGGCACCCCCCATGGCGGGGGGCAGGCAGGCCATGAACCGACCGATCATCCGCCTGTACGGGCTCGTCGCCGTGCTGTTCGCGCTGCTCGTCGCGTTCACCTCGCGGTGGACGGTCTTCGAAGCCTCCTCGCTGCGCGAAAACCCGCTGAACGCGCGCCGCGTGCTCGAGCAGGAGCGGATCGCGCGCGGCGAGATCACGGCCGCCGACGGCACCGTCCTCGCGCGCAGCGTGCGCGGCCCCGAAGGCACCTACGAACGCGTCTACCCCACCGGGGAACTGTTCGCCGCGCCGATCGGCTACGACTACATCGACCTCAATCGCGGCACCGCCGGCCTGGAGCGCTATCGCAACAAGGAACTGAACGGCCAGAGCGCGACCAACCTGGAGGGCCTGCTCGAACAGCTGCAGGGCAAGGAACCCCAGGGCGAGAAGGTCATCACCACGCTGAACTCGCGCGCGCAGCGCGCGGCGGTGGCGGCGCTGGGCGAACACGAAGGCGCGGTCGTCGCGCTGGACCCGCGCACGGGGGCCGTCACGGTGATGGCCTCCAAGCCGAGCTATGACCCGAACGCGCTGCGCGCGCCGCCCGCCCAGCAGGAACGCGAACCGAGCGCCAACTCGTCGAGCTCCTCGGAAGTCAACCGCGCGACGCAGTTCGGCTACGCGCCGGGCTCGACGTTCAAGGTCGTCACCGCCACCGCCGCGATCGACACCGGCGCATACACCCCGGAATCGACCGTCAGCGGGCCCAACGGCCTGCTCGTCTCCGGCCTGCCGCTGGACAACGACAACGGCGACAGCTTCGGCCCGATCACGCTCACCAACGCGCTCGCCCACTCCGTCAACACGGTGTGGGCGCAGGTGGCCGAGCACGTCGGCAAGCGCACGCTCGGGCGCTACATGGAACGCTTCGGCTTCGACAGCAAGCCGCAGCTCGACTACCCGGCGGAAGAGATGTCCGCCAGCGGCGAGCACGTCGGCGAAGGCATCGTCCCCCCCACGAGCCCGCTGGTCGACGTCGGACGCATGGGCATCGGCCAGGACAAACTCGCGGTGACGCCGCTGCAGATGGCCGAGGTCGCCGCCGCGGTCGCCAATCGCGGCACGCTGATGGTCCCGCACCTGACCCAGCGCATCGTCGACTCCGAAGGGCGCACCGTGCAGACGATCTCACCGCGCGTGCAGTCGGTCGTGATGAAGCCGTCCACCGCGACCGCGGTCACCTCGATGATGGAAGCCGTCGTCAACGAAGGCACCGGCACCGCCGCGCAGATCCCCGGCATCCAGGTGGCGGGCAAGACGGGCACCGCGCAGACGCAGTTCGGCGACGCGATCAACAACGTGTGGTTCATCGCCTTCGCCCCCGCCTCCGACCCCAAGGTCGCGCTCGCGGTGACGCTAAAGGCCGTCCCCGGGGAAGGCGCGACGTATGCCGCCCCGGTCGCCAGGGCCGTGATCGAAAGCCTGCTCCATGATTGACCCCGGCACGATCGTCGACGGGCGCTACCGGGTGATCTCGCGCCTGGGCTCCGGCGGCATGGCCGACGTGTACCTCGCGCAGGACCAGCTGCTGGGCAGGGACGTCGCGGTGAAGGTGCTGCACCACCACTTCGCCGAAGACCAGGAGTTCGTCGAGCGCTTCCGCCGCGAGGCCTCGAGCGCCGCGGCGCTGTCGCACCCGAACATCGTCGCGATCTTCGACCGCGGCGAGTGGGACGGCACCTACTACATCGCGATGGAGTACGTGGCCGGGCGCACGCTGAAGACGATCGTGCGCGAAAACGGCGCGCTCGACCCCGCGACCGCGATCCAGATCGTCGTGCAGATCCTGCGCGCCGCGCGCTTCGCCCACCGGCGCGGCGTCATCCACCGCGACCTGAAGCCGCACAACGTGATCCTCGACGAAGAGGGCCGCGCGCGCGTCACCGACTTCGGGATCGCGCGCGCGGGCGCCTCGGACATGACGCTGACGGGCTCGATCATGGGCACCGCGCAGTACCTGTCCCCCGAGCAGGCGCAGGGGCTCGCCGTCACCGGCGCCTCGGACCTGTACTCGATCGGGGTGATCCTGTACGAGCTGCTCACCGGCGTCGTCCCGTTCGAGGGCGAGACCGCGGTGGCGATCGCCTTCAAGCAGGTCTCGGCGGAGCCGGCGCCGCCGAGCGCGCTCAACCTCGCGATCCCGCCGTCGCTCGACGCGGTCGTCCTGCGGGCGCTCGCCAAGGACCCGGCCGAGCGCTACGCCGACGCCGACGAGCTGATCGCCGCGCTCGAACACGAGCGCGAGACGCTGCCGGCGCTCTCCGGCGCGGCCGTCCCCGACGGCCACGTCCACCACGCCCAGCCGCCCCCGCAGGCGGGGGCTGGCTCGATGCTGCTCGCGCAGCCCGGGACGGGGCAGTACGAGATCGAGGGCGCGCCGCCGTCGTCCGAGGATCGTCGCCGGCGCCGGCGGCGGGGCCTGCTGTGGACGCTCGCCGCGATGCTCGTCGCCGGCGCGGTGGTGCTGGCGGTGCTGCTGACGCAGTCCGCCAAGTCGGTGACCGTGCCGAGCGTGACGGGCCAGACCGAACAGGCCGCCGGTGCCGCGCTGCGCGCCGTCGGGCTGAACCCGGCGCCGTCGCTGGCGCCGAGCGCGACCGTCCACAGCGGCCTGGTGATCAGCCAGACGCCGGCCGCGGGCGCCACCGCGAAGAAGGGCTCGCGCGTGGGCATCGTCGTCTCCGAGGGACCGCAGACGGTGCCGCTGATGGACGTCAGCGGACTCACCGAAGCCAGGGCCGTCGCGAGGCTGCGCAAGGCGCACTTCAAGACGAAGACGAAGCCGGAAGCCAGCAAGACGGTCGAAGCCGGGTACGTGATCGGCACCGAGCCGCCGGCGGAAGCGGAGGTCCAGGAAGGCAGCGTGATCACCCTGCTCGTCTCCAGCGGACCCGCGCCGGTGCACGTCCCCGACGTCGTCGGCGAGACCGTCGAAGCGGCCGAAGCGACGCTCACCGACGCCGAACTCGTCCTCGGCACCGTCACGAAGCGGGTTTCGAGCACGCAGCCCGCGGGCACCGTGCTCGCGCAGACGCCCGCCACCGGCAGCTCGGTGCGCGCGGGCACGAAGGTCAACGTGACCGTCGCCAAGGCGCCCAAGGAAGTCGAAGTGCCGACCGTCGTCGGCGCGGCCGAAGCGGTGGCGATCACCCACCTCAAACACGACGGGTTCGTGCCCAAGACGGAAGCCCGCACGACGAGCGAACAGGCCCAGGTCGGCGTCGTCCTCGAACAGAGCCCCGAAGGGGGCGCGCACGCCCGCAAGGGCGCGACCGTGACGATCGTCGTCGGCAAGCTCGGCACGAGCACCACGACGACGCCGACCACGACCACGCCGACGAGCACCACGACGACGACGTCCACGTCGCCCACAACGCCGCCGGCCGGATGACCGGCGCGCGCGACACGGCGGACTCCGCGCTGGGCGACGCGCTCACCGTCGCCGTGCTCGCCGGCGGGCGCTCCTCAGAGCACGACGTGTCGCTGTCCTCCGGCGCGGCCGTGCGCGAGGGGCTCGGCCTTGCCGGGCACACGGTCGTGCCGGTGGAGATCGGCCGCGACGGCGTGTGGCGCCGCGACGGGCAGCCGCTGAGCGTCACCCCGGCGGGCGGGCTGCTCGGGGTCGACGTCGCCTTCCCCGTGCTGCACGGCCCGTTTGGCGAGGACGGCACCGTCCAGGGGCTGCTGGAGACGCTCGACGTCGCGTACGTCGGCGCGGGCGTCGCCGCCTCGGCGCTGTGCCTGGACAAGGTGCTGTTCAAGGAGCTGATGTCGGCGCTGGGCGTCCCGCAGGTCGACTACGTGGGCGTGCGCGCCGGGCACTTCCGGCGCGCGCCGGCGCAGGTGCTCGGCGAGATCGCCGCGCTGGGGCTGCCGGTGTTCGTCAAGCCGGCGCACCTGGGCTCGTCGATGGGCATCGTCAAGGTCGGCGCCGCGGAGGAGCTCGCCGACGCGCTCGAGCAGGCGTTCGCGCACGACGGGCTGGTGATCGTCGAGGCGATGGCGCACGGCGCCGAGGTCGAGTGCGGCGTGCTCGGCGCGCTCTGCGCCGAACGCGACGGCGGCGAGGAGGCGCACGCGTCGGAGCCGGGGGAGATCGTGTTCGAGGGTGAGTTCTACGACTTCGGGGCGAAGTACGCTCCGGGCGGCATGGAGCTGAAGGTGCCCGCACGGATCTCGCGGCTGGCCCGCGAGGAGGTCCGGCGCCTGGCCGTCCGCGCGTTTCTCGCCGCCGGCTGCGACGGCCTCGCGCGGGTGGACTTCTTCGTCGACGGCGAGCGCGTGCTCGTCAACGAGCTGAACACGATGCCCGGCTTCACCCCGACGAGCGTCTACGCCAAGCTGCTCGCCGCCTCGGGCGTCCCCTATCCGCAGCTGCTCGACCGCCTCTGCCGCCTGGCGCTCGAGCGCCACGAGCAACGCCGCGCGTACAGCTACTGAGCGCCGCCGCGCGGTTGGGTGAGCCCGCGCGCCTCGCGCGCCCGCGCTACTTGAACAGCGTCAGCTCGTTGAGCGACGCCGTCTCCATCCCCGGCGGCAGCGTGGTCAGCCACACCAGGTAGTAGCGGTGCGGATGCCCGGACAGCTTCAGCGGGATGCGTTCGCCGTCGTGGACGTCGGCGCTCGCGCCCACCGGTCCCAGCCAGCCGCGCGCGCTCAGCGGCGTGGAGTCGCCGTACGGCAGTTCCAGCTCGATGTGGTCGGCGGCGTAGATCTGCACGGCGAAGCCGGGGGTGGCCGTCTGGATCTCGAGCGCCTTGGCGAGCACGCGCGGGGCCGCGTCCAGGTAGACCCCGAGGCCGGTGCCGCCGGCCTTCTTGAGCGTGCCTTCGTAGTACTGCTCCGTGTTCCACGTGGTGTTGGGATCGCCGTCGACGAGGTTCTCGATCTGGTCGCGGTTTTCCGGGCCGGTGCCGAACGGGTTGTAGCCATGCGCGGCCGTCTGGCTGAGCTGGACCGGTTCCAGGCCGGCGTGCGAGGCGATGCCCGGCGGGACGCCCGTGCCGCGGTGCGTCCCGAGGCCGCCGGCGATCAGCGCGATCGCGACGATCGCGCCGAGCAGCGCCAGCGACACGGCCCAGCGCGCGGGGTGGCGCATGCGCCACGGCAGCCGCCGCCGGGCCGGCGCGGGCAGCGTGCGCAGCACGCTCGTGACCTCGCCGGTCGCCTGGCCGGCGCGGGCGGCCTCGACGGCGAGCACCTCCTCCAGGTCGGCGACCATGCTCGCGGCGTCCGGGTAGCGCCGCGCGAGGTCCTTGGAGACCGCGCGCTCGACGACCGCGGCGGTGGCCGCGGAGACGCCCGGGCGCAGGCGCTGCACGTCGGGGACGTCCTCGCGCACGTGCTTCATCGCCACCGCCACCGGCGAGCTCCCGCGGAACGGAACCTCGCCGGTGAGCATCTCGAACAGCACCACGCCGAGCGAGTACAGGTCCGACTGGCCGGTGACGTCCTGCCCGAGCGCCTGCTCGGGCGAGACGTAGTCGGTGGTGCCGAGCACGCGCCCGTCCATCGTCAGCCCCTCCTCGGTGAGCGTGCGCGCGATCCCGAAGTCGGTGATCTTCGCGCCGCCTTCCTCGCTGATGAGCACGTTGTGGGGCTTGACGTCGCGGTGCACGATCTGGCGTTCGTGCGCGGCGCCGAGCGCGCGCGCGATCTCGATCGCGTAGGCGATCGCCTGCGGGATGTCGAGCGGCCCCTCCCGGCGGATGACGTCCTTGAGCGTCTCGCCGTCGACGTACTCGAGGACGATGTACGGCGTCTCGCGCGCGCCGCCGCCGCCCGCCCCATCGCCGTCCGAGAAGGACTCCTCGCCGGCGTCGATCACGGTGACCACGTGCGGGTGGTTGAGCTGCGCGACCGAGCGCGCCTCCCTGCGGAAGCGCTCGAGCTGATCGGAGTCGGCGGCGATCTCGCGGTGCATCAGCTTGATCGCCACCGGGCGCTCGAGCACCGTGTCGAAGGCGCGGTAGACGGTCGACATGCCACCGCGCCCGATCTCGGCGTCGAGTCGGTAGCGCCCGCCGATCACCGTCCCGAGGAGAGTCATCGGCCTCTATTGTGCGCGCAGTCTAGGCGGCGTCGCGCAGGCGTGCGACGACCAGCGCCGCGAGCAGGCAGCGGTAGAGGGCATATGGCAGCAGCGAGCGCTCCTCGCGCCTCAGGCGGCGCATGGCCGCGGCGCTCGCGAGCGTGGACACGAACGCGCTGGCGCCGCCGACCGCGAGCGCCACGCGCTGCGCGCGCGCGACGCCCGTGCGGCGCAAGCGCACGCCCTTGAGCATGCTCGCCCCGAGCATCACCGGCAGCCCCGCGTGCCACGAGAGCGCCTGCGCGGCGCCGCGCCCGAACCCGCACGCGCGCGCCGCCGTCAGCGTGGCGCCGTTGCGCGAGACGCCGGGGATCAGCGCCGCCGCCTGCGCGAGCCCGAGCGCGAGGCCGTCGCGCGCGGTCGCATCCTCCTGCGCGCGGCCCCGCCCGGCGCGTACGTCGGCGAGCGCCATCGCGATCGCCCCGCCGACGAGGCCCGCGGCGATCGAGCGCGGTCCGCCGAGCCGCCGCTCGATCGGGCGCCCGAGCGCGTAGCCGGCGAGCGCCGGCGGCGCCAGCGCCAGCGCGATCACGCCCGCGCGGCGGGCGTCCAGGTGCGCGAGCTCGTGCAGCAGCTCGCGGCGCATGTGCAGCGCGAGCGCGAGCCCCGCGCCGGCGTGCAGGGCGACCTCGAAGGACTTGCGCCGCTCGCCGTCCATGCGCGAGTACGGCCAGCCCGCCAGCCACGGGATCAGCGTCGTGTGCGCGGAGGAGGAGATCGGCAGCAGCTCGGCGGGGCCCTGCAGCAGGCCCAGCGCCACGGCGTGGCGAAGCGCCGGCGCGCTCTCAGCCGACGGCATCCATCTCCGATGACGACGCGGCCGCCGGATCGCGGCGCGCTCGCCGCCGGCGCACGATCGCGTAGACGATGCCCACGACGACCAGCGCGACGACCACGTAGTCGACGTACTCGAAGCCCTTGCGCACGCTCGTCCAGTCGCCGCCGAGCGCGTGACCGGCGAGCGCCAGGCCGAGCACCCACGGGAACGTGCCGATCAGCGAGAACAGCGTGAAGCGCCAGACAGGCATCCTCGCGACACCCGCGGGCAGCGACACGAACGCCCTGACCAACGGCACCAGACGCCCGAACAGGACGATGGCCTCGCCGTGGCGCTGGAACCACCGATCGGCGCGTTCGATCTGCTTTGGGTGGGTGGGCCCCCATTTGAGCTTGGCGCCGTGTCGTTCGAACAGCTCCAGGCGCCCGCCGCGCCCGACCGCGTAGGCGAGCCACGAGCCGACCATCGTCCCGATCAGCCCCGCGAGCACGATCCCGACCAGCGTCAGGTGGTGGTGGGAGGCGCTCTGGCCGGGGTCGGCGACGGCGAAGCCGGCGAACAGCATCACGACCTCCGAGGGGATCGGGATGCACGCGCTGGAGATCGCCATCAGCGCGAAGATCCCCGGCAGTCCGGCGTCGCGCACGAAGTGCGACGTTTCGTTGACCAGCGTTTCGGATATCGAGGCGAGGACGAGCACCGGCCGGGCAACGATAGCGGCGATTCGGCCCCGCCCACCCGATCGCCGCGCATCGTTACCGTCTGGGCGCGCATGCGCATCTGGATCGACCTGACGAACAGCCCCCACGTGCTGGTGATGCGCCCGGTGATCGAGCGCCTGCGCGCGGACGGCCACGACGTGCGCGTGACGGCGCGCGACTTCGCGCAGACGCTCGAGCTGTGCGAGCGCTTTCAGATCGCGCACACGCAGATCGGCCGCCATCGCGGCGAGCGGCTCGGCGCGAAGGCCGTGGGGCTGGCGTCGCGCTCGGCTGCGCTCGTGCGCTGGGCGCGCGCCGAGGCCCGCGCCGCCGGCGGGACGCGCTTCGACATCGCCCTCGGGCACGGCTCCAACGACGTGAGCGTCGCCGCCGCCGTGCTGCGCATCCCGAGCTCGACGATGTTCGACTACGAGTGGGCGACGGTGCAGCACAACGTCAACTGCCGGCTGGCGCGAGCGGTGGTGGTGCCCGACGCGATCCCGCCGGCGCGCCTGGAGCGCTACGGCGCGAGGGGCAAGCTGCGCGTGTACGAGGGCCTGAAGGAGGAGTACTACCTGGCGGATTTCGAGCCCGACGCCGCCGTGCTGCAGGATCTCGGCCTGGACCCCGCGAGGGCGATCGTGGTCGTGCGCACGCCGCCGGAGGTGTCGCTGTACCACCGCTTCGAGAACGACCTGTTCGCGCGCGTGCTGCGGCGACTGGCGGACGCCGCCGCCGAGCAGGGCACGCAGGCGGTGGTGCTGCCGCGGGTGGCCTCCCAGCGCGAGGAGCTCCGGCGCGTGGCCGGCTTCGTGGTCCCCGAGCACGCGATCGACGCCCAGTCGCTGATCGCCCACGCCGACCTGGTCATCTCCGCGGGAGGCACGATGAATCGCGAGGCGGTGGCGCTGGGCACACCCGTCTACACGACCTTCCAGGGCCGTCTGGGCGCGGTCGACGAGCGGCTCATCGCCGAAGGCCGCCTGCGCATGCTCGCGGCGCCCGAGGAGCTCGACCTGGGCCGCCGCGGGGGCGCCGGCGCGCGCGCGAATGCCTTCTCCCGCGTGCGCCGCGACCCGCGCGTGCTCGTCGAGCTGCTGCTCTCGCCCGTCTCCTGCTGAGACAAAGCGATGCGGACTGCGACGCCGCAGTCGTGGCCGGCGCCTACAATCTCCGCAATGCGCCGACGGATCCGCTCGGCGGCCCTACCCCTCCACCGTCACTCGCTGCCGCAACTCGCAGTGGACGGGGCGCTGGTCGCGCTCGCGTACTACCTCGCCTTCCAGCTGCGCTTCACGACCAGGCTGCCGGCGCACTACTCCGACCTGCGCGCCGACACGATCTGGTGGGTGCTCGTGGGCAGCCTGCCGGTGCTGGTGCTGGCGCGCGTGTACCAGCGCAACTGGCGCTACGCGGGTCAGCGCGACTACGAGGCGGTGGTGCTCGCGGTGCTGCTGATCGTGCTGTTGACGGTCGCCGCCGTCGAGATCCTGCGCCCGGTGCATCGCTACATCGAAACGGGGCATCCACCCGGCCATGCGACGGCGGTCCCGCTCATGCTCCCGGACACCGTGATCGTGCAGTTCGGACTGCTGTCGCTCGTCTTCCTCGTGGGCGTTCGCGCGGTGGCGCGCACGCTGTACGAGCGCAGGCCGCTGGCCGCTTTTCGCAGCCCGCGGCGCGACCAGCGCACGGTGCTGATCGCCGGCGCCGGCGACGGCGGACGGCTGGTGGCCCGCGAGATCCTGCGCAACCGCGACCTCGGCCTCGTGCCGGTGGGCTTCCTCGACGACGATCCGGCGAAGCGACGGCTGCGCATCGAAGGGCTGCGCGTGCGCGGCAACACCGAAGGCGACCTGCCGCGCATCCTCGACGACGCCGAGCCCGACGAAGTGATCATCGCGATCCCCTCCGCTCCCGGATCGACGCGCGCGCGCATCGTGCGCGAGTGCCGGACGCGGGGCATACCGGTGCGGACGCTGCCGACGGTGTTCGAGCTGCTGCAGACGCGCGGCGCGCTCGCCCGGCAGGTGCGCGAGGTGCGTGTCGAGGACGTGCTCGGCCGCGAGCCGGTGCACATGGAGCTCGAGCGCGTCGGCGCCTACCTCGCCGGTGAGACGGTGCTCGTGACCGGCGCCGGCGGCTCGATCGGCTCGGAGCTGTGCCGCCAGATCGCGCGCGTGGAGCCGCACCGGATCGTGCTGCTCGACCACGCCGAGGACAACCTCTTCTCGATCCAGCGCGAGCTGGAGGAGGAACGCCACGTGCCGCCGTCGATGCTCGCCGCCGTGCTCGCCGACTGCAAGGAGGAGGAGCGCATGCGCGAGGTGTTCGAGGCGCACCGGCCGACGATCGTCTTCCACGCGGCTGCCTACAAGCACGTCGGCCTGATGGAGGCCAACCCGGTCGAGGCGGTGCGCAACAACGCGATCGGCACGCGCGTGGTGGCCCACGTCGCCGGCGAGCTGCAGGTCAAGCGCTTCGTGCTGGTCTCGACCGACAAGGCCGTCGCTCCGGCGACGGTCATGGGGGCGTCGAAGGCGCTCGCCGAGTTCGCGCTGGAGGCCGCCACCGTGCGCTGGCCGGGCACCTGCTACAACGCGGTGCGCTTCGGCAACGTGCTCGGCTCCTCCGGCAGCGTCGTGCCGATCTTCCGCCGCCAGATCGAGCGTGGCGGCCCTGTGACCGTGACCGACGAGCGCATGACGCGCTACTTCATGACGATCCCCGAGGCCGTGCAGCTGATCATCCGCTCGGGCTCGCTCGCCTCCGCGCGCGCGGAGCTCGATCGCGAGGGAGCGCGCGCCGGCGGTCGCATCGCCTCCGGGCCGCGTCAGTCGCGCGGCGCCGAGGTGTTCGTGCTCGACATGGGCGAGCCGGTCTGCATCATCGATCTGGCCCGCGCGATGATCGACCTGTCGGGCCTCGATCCGGACCGCGACATCGACATCGAGATCGTCGGGCGCCGCCCCGGCGAGAAGCTGCACGAGGAGCTGTTCAACGTCTACGAGCGCCGGCGCACGACCGCCGCCGAGAAGATCCTCCTGGCCGAACGCGAGCCGCTGGGAATGGACGAGGTCGAGTCGATGTTCGCGGAGATCGGCCTGCTGGTGCTCGAGGGGGACGCCGCGGGCCTGGCGGCGAAGGTGTCGGAGCTCGCCGTCGCGCGCAGGGACGCCCTGCCGGACGAGCACGGCGTGTCGGGGTCCAACGGCGTGTCGGGGTCCAACGGCGATGCTCCGCAGCCCGAGGAGGACGCCGACCGCCGCGATGCGCCTGCGCCCCTCGTACACTCCCCGCATTCATGATCTTTTTGCCGTTCGCGCTCTCGCTATCGAGCACGTTCACCAAGATCGGGGCAATCGCCGCGTTCGCCGCGCTCGTCGGCATCGCGGCTCTGGCCCTGCTCGTCTTCTCCCAGGCGCGCGAGCTCAAGCGGCTGCGTGAGTGGGCCGGCCGCGCGCCCGAGCGCGCGGCCGATCTCGAGCAGCGCGTCACGGCGGCCGCCGCGGTGCGCGTCCAGCAGCAGGCGCCCGGCCAGATCGTGCGCCCGGTCCCGCGTGCGGCGCCGATCCCCGCCGCCGCGGCAGGCGCCGCGGGTCCGGCCACGCGCGTGGTGGGCGCCCCGATCGTCCCTGCCGGCGCGGCGGTGGCGCCTGCCGGCGCTGCGGTTGCCGCCGGGCAGGCGCTGAGCGCCGGCGGCGCGCCCGCGGCGCCGGTCGCGCCGGGCACCGCGACGCCGGGGATCGCGCCCGCGCAGCCGGGCATCGCCGCGGCCGCGCCCCCGCAGCCAGGCACCGCGGGGCAGCCGCCGCTCACGGTGCGCCCCGCGACTCCAGGTGCGCCGCCGCCACCCGGCGCCCCTGCGGCCCCCGGTGTGCCGGCTGCGCCAGGCGTGCCGCCTGCGCCCGGCATGCCGGCCCCGGCGGCCCGGCCGGGAGTCCCAGGACAGCCTGGACCGCCGGCGCAGCCTGCCGTGCCGGTCGCCGCCCCCAACTCGGCGGCGCCGCCGCCCGTGGGCGCACCGGCGTCGGTGGCGGGTGCGGCGCAGAGCCGTCCCGCTGGCGCGAGCGCTCCCGCGGGACTCGCCGAGCCGCCCTCGCCGGCGCCCGCCACCGCAGCGGCCGCGGCCGGCGTGGCCGCGCCTCCGCCACGCGCGCCGAGTCCGCCGCGCCCGCCGGCGCCGGCGGCGGGACAGCCGCCATCGATGCCGTCTGCTCAGGCTGCTCAGGTGCCGCCCGGCGCCCCCGCCTCCTCGCCGACGCCCGCTGCCCGACGCCCGCCCGCGCCCGCAGCGACGTCGCCGCCCGGGGCTCCGCCGCGCCCGCCGGGCGCCCAGTCGATCCGCGCCGGGGGAGCGCCCGCCGGGCGCCGCCCGAACGTCGTCGCGCCGCCGATGGAGGGTCGCTCGGTGTACGCCGCCCGTCGCTCTCCCGGGAAAACGGTGGCGCTGATCGCGGGAGGAGTGCTGGTGGTGGCCGCGACGGCCGTCGTCGCGGTGACCTCGCTCGGCGGCTCCAAGGGCGCCAACAAAGCGGCGAGCAACACGGTGACGACGACGGCCCAGCGCGCGGCGACGCACGCCGCCAAACACGCGCACAAGGCCACGCCGAAGCCGGCGCCGAAAGCGCCGGCGGTGAGTCCGGCGGAAACGACGGTGGCGGTGCTGAACGCAACCGAAGCGGAAGGCCTCGCGCGCCGGATGGCGAGCACGCTGCAGCAGGCCGGCTACTCTCAGGCCGCGGCGCAGTACGGAAAACCGCCCGGCTCCGACCAGGTCACCGTCGTCGAGTACGCCAGCGGCCATCAGGCGGAAGCCGAAGCAGTCGCCCACTCGATCTCGGTCGCGCACGTGCTGCCGATCGAAGCGGCCGTGACCGCGCTCGCGGGTCAGGCGAACGTGGTGGTCATAGTCGGCGCCGACAAGGAAAAAGAAACGTCGAGCCCATAGCCGGCTTCCTCGACATCCCGGCGCGGTCGGCGAAGCCGCGCGAGCGCGGCATCACGCACGTGATCGACAGGGGGCTGTCGGTCGCCGACGTCGACGGCCTGCTGGAGGTGGCGGGCGACAGCGTCGACATCGTCAAGCTCGGCTGGGGCACGGCGCTCGTGAGCGCCAACCTCAAGCCCAAGCTCGAGCGCTACGCCAGCCACGGGATCCCCGTCGTGCTCGGCGGCACGCTGACGGAGATCGCGATCCGCCAGGGGCGGATCGACGGGCTGGTCGCCTGGCTGCGCGAGCTGGGCCTGCGCCACGTCGAGATCTCCGACGGCACGATCACGCTCGAGGCCGACGTCAAGCGCGAGCTGATCGAACGGCTGTCGCGCGACTTCGTCGTGCTCGCGGAGGTCGGCAACAAGGACGCCGACTTCATCATGGCCCCGTACATCTGGGTGGAGCAGATCGAACGCGACCTGGCGGCGGGCGCCTGGAAGGTGATCGCGGAGGCGCGCGAGTCGGGGACCGCCGGCATCTACCGCGCCAACGGCGAGGTGCGCACGGGCCTGATCGACGAGATCGCGCATGCGGTCGACACCGACCGCCTGATCTTCGACGCGCCGCTTCAGCAGCAGCAGGTGTGGCTGCTCAAGCGCTTCGGCACGGAGTGCAACCTCGGCAACATCGCGCCCGCCGACGTGCTCTCGCTGGAGACGCTGCGGCTGGGGCTGCGCTCGGACACGGTCGAGCGCTTCGCGCTGGGCGGCGGGGATTGAGCGAGGCGGCCGCCGGGCACGAGGATGGGGACCTACCCACCCCACCCGCCCCGCCCGCCCGGGCGCGTGCAGGGGTCACGGCGCCGGGCAGCGATCCGCTCGCGCGGGCGGTGTTCGCGCTGCTGGTGCTCGCGTGCCTCGCGGCGTTCCTGATCACGCAGCGGCTCAAGCACACGCCCACGGCCGTGGCCGAATTCAAGCTGGCGACCGCCTTCTCCCCCTATCCCGGCGGCAACAGCCCGCTCGAGGCGATCTCGTTCAAGCTGGCCAACGCGGAAGACGTGACGGTCACGATCGTCGACTCCGCCGGGAACACCGTGGCGACGCTCGTCGCCGACTACCCGGCGCCACGGTACAAAACGTTCTCGCTGCGCTGGAATGGACGCCGCGGGACGGCGCACCGCTACGGCCACATCGTCACCCCCGACGGGCGCAGCATCCTCGTGCCGGAATCCGAGGGCAGGCTCGCGCCGCCGGGCGAATACCGCGTCGGCCTCAGCCTCCGCCATCGCGGTCAGCAGGTGCTGCTGCCGCGCAGCTTCGCGCTGGTGAAGCCGTGAGCGCGCTCGCGACCAGCCTGCCCAGCGCCGGCACGCTGGTCGCCGGCCTCGCCGTCGCGCTCGTCGTGATCGCGGCGCTCGTCGCGGTTATGCGCCGGTACCGCGACGCCTTCCCGCTGCTGGCCGTGTTCGCGCTCCCGTTCAGGCTGCCAATCTCCACCGGCGGCAGGACGGTGAACCTGCTGATCCCGCTGTACCTGGTCGTCGCGGCGGGGACGCTCACGTACCTGCTGCCGCGGCTGCTGGCGTGGCCGGCGAGCCGGGACGCGCGCGCTGCGCGCCCGGCGCGCGCAGCGGCTCCGCGCGAAGCCGGCGGCTCGCCCACGAGGCCGAGCTGGTGGGCCTCGCCGCGGGGCGTGGAATTGCTTCTGGCGATCGCGGTCGCGCTGTACGCGCTGCAGACGCTGTACTCGAGCGACCGCGCCAAGGCGGCTGAGAACATCGCGTTCTTCTACGCGCCGTTCGCGCTGCTGTTCCTGATCCTGCGCGACGTGCGCTGGACGCGCGAGCTGCTGCTGCGCTGCCTCGGCGTGGTGGTCGCGCTGGCGGTGCTGTTCGCGGGCGTCGGCTTCGTCGAGTACTACCGCAAGTCGCTGTTCCTGAACCCGAAGGTGGTCGCGGCCAACCAGTACGACAACTACTTCCGCGTCAACTCGGTGTTCTTCGACCCGAGCATCTACGGCCGCTTCCTCGCGCTTGTGATGATCGCCGTGATGACGCTCGTGCTCGCCGGGCGCACGGCGACGGACGGCTCCATCGCGTGGCTGCGCGAGCGCCGGCGCCAGCTGCTGGGCGGCGCGGCGGTGCTCGCGTGGCTGCTCGCGGGACTGGTGACGAGCTTCTCGCAGTCGAGCATCGCCGCGCTGCTGCTCGGACTGGCGGTGCTCGGCGCGTGGTGCTGGGGCGTGCGTCCCGCGCTGTACGCATCCGGCGGCCTGCTGGCGCTCGCCGCCGCGGTCGTGCTGCTCGCGCCCGCGAGCTTCCACTTCGGGCTGAAGGGCTCCAGCGGCTCGGCGAGCAACGCCACCAGCGGGCGCGCGACGCTGATCAGCGGCGGCCTCGAACTGTTCGCCAAACGGCCGCTGGAGGGCTACGGCTCGGGCTCGTTCGAAACCGAGTACAAACGGCACAGCACGCTCGCCACGGCGAGCGCCGAGAACGCCACCTCCGCCTCGCACACGATCCCCGTGACGATCGCCGCCGAGCAGGGGATCGTCGGGCTGGCGGTGTACATCGCGCTGCTGGCGGCCGCGTTCGTGGTCCTCTTCCGCGGCGCCGGGCGCTCGCCGCCGCGGATCGCGATCGCGGCGTGCTTCGCGGCGCTCGTGCTGCACACGTGGACGTACGCAGACTTCCTCGAGGACCCGTTCACCTGGGCGTTGCTGGCTCTCGGCGTGGCGCTCGCCCGCCAGGACGACGTCTGAGCCGTGCTCGGCTACCTCAAGCGCCTGGTCACGACAGGGGCCGCGTACCAGTTCGGGGACATCCTCGCCAAGGGGCTGGCGCTGCTGACGCTGCCGCTGTACACGCGGCACCTGGACACGAAAGCGTACGGGGTGGCGGAATCGCTGCTGACGGCGGTGATCCTCTTCAGCATCCTGGCGCGAGCGGGCGTCGGCGAGGCGTTCATCCGCTTCTACTTCGACGACGAGGACACGGCCAGGCGCGAGCGGATCGCGCGTACGGCGACGGCCACGGTCGCGTGGACGACGACGCTCGCATCGCTGGTGGCGGTCGTGTTCGCGGGTCCGCTCTCGCGCCTGGTGCTGAGCTTCGAGGACCCGCTGCTGTTCGACTGCGCGGTGCTCGGCCTGTGGGCGTTCACGAACCTGGAGATGGTCTACGCGCAGCTGCGCGTGGACGAACGCAAGCGCGCGTACATCTACGCGTCGGGAGCGAACGTGGCGATGACGGTCGCGTTCACGGTGCTGCTGGTCGTGTTCGCCAACCAGGGCGCCCGCGGTCTGCTGCTTGGCAACTTCGGCGCGTCGGCAGTCGTCGTGCTCGGCCTGTGGTGGGTGCTGCGCCGCCGCGTCTCGCTGCATGTGCGGCTGGTCGATCTGCGCGCGATGCTGCGCTTCGGGCTCCCGACCGTACCGGCGGACGCGAGCGTATACGCGCTGCAGGTCGCCGACCGCTTCTACCTGTACAGGGTGTTCTCGCAGAGCGCCGCCGGGCAGTATGCGATCGCGATCAAGCTCGCCACAGTCGTGTTCGTGGCCGTGCGCGGCTTCCAGTACGCGTGGCCGCCGCTGGCGTATTCGGTGGAGAGCGACGAAGACGCGGCGCGGCTGTACTCGCTTGTAACCACCTACTACGCGCTGGCCACCGGCGTCGTCGTCTGCGCTGTGGAGCTGCTCGGGCGCTGGATGGTGAGGCTGCTCGCCGCCCACGAATACTTTCCCGCCTACCGGGCGCTGCCCTGGCTGGCGCTCGGGTGGGCGCTGTACGGTCTCTACCTGGTGTTCGTCGCGATCGCCGGCCGCGCGCGCGTCACCTCGCGCAACTTCCCCGCTGCAGCCGCCGGCCTCGCGGTCAACGTCGCGCTGCTGATCCTGCTGGTCCCGCGCGGCGGCGCCGACCTTGGCATCGCGGGCGCCGGCATCGCGCTGTGCGGCGCGTACGTGGCGATGCTGCTCGTCATGTACGTGCTCACGCGCAGCCTCTTCAGGGTCGGCTTCGAATGGCGGCGGCTGGCGCAGCTGGCGGCGATCCTGCTCGGTGTCGGCATCTCCGGCGAGCTGCTGCTCCCCAGCCACGGGCTCGCGGGCCTCGCGCTGCGCCTCGTCTGGCTCGCACTGGTGCCGGCGCTGCTACTGCTGACGCGCTTCTTCCACCCCCACGAGCGCGCCCAGGCCAGGGCGCTCGCGGCCGACGGGCGCAGGCGCGTGAGGACCTTCCGCGCCGGGCACGGCGACGTCGAGGCATATGCGGAGGATCCCCTCCGCGACATCTGACCGTTTGGTCCACGGTCGTCAGAAACTGGTGATGGTGTCTAAACGAACGATTCTTGGCTCAAGAAAGCGACATTCGCGGCCGATGGCTGCCCTGTTGTGGCCGAGCTCACCGCCAAGTCCCCTCAGCGAGCGGGCGCGAAGGAGCGCCGGCGGCGTGCCGAGGCGCTGCGCCGTCATCGCGCCGACGCGCGCGTCAAGAGCATGGCGGTGGCGGGCGAGGTGGCCTACCTGCGCGAGCAGCTGCGCCTGGCCGCAAGGCTGACGGCGAGGCTTGCCGCCAAGAGCGACGTCGAGGAGCTGGCGCAGCTGGTCGTCGACGAGCTGCACGAGACCTTCGCCTTCTACCTCGCGGCGATCCAGCGCCTCGACGAGGACGGCGTCCTGCGGCTGGTCGCCGCGCGCGGCCCGCTGGCGGAGGTGATGACCGAGTTCCTGCTCACCGAGCAGTCGGTGTCCGAAGGCGTCAACGGCAAGGTCGCCCGCTCCGGCCACACGGCGCTCGTGTCGGACACGCGCATGGACCCCGACTACATCGTGCGCGATCCCAAGACCGACCCGCGCGCGGAGCTCGCGGTGCCCGTGCTGGTGGACGGAGCGGTGTGGGGCGTGCTGAACATCGAGGCGACCGATCCGGGCGCCCTCGCGGAGGCCGACGCCGCGCTCGTCGAGGCGGTCGCCACCAGCTTCGGCGTCGCCGTGCACCGCGCGCGCCTGGTGGCCGACCTGGAGGGCGCGTTCACGACCGCGCTGGCCGCGTTGACGAGCACCGTCGAGGCGAAGGACGACTACACGGCCTGCCACGGCGAGGACGTGGCGGCGCTCGCCGAGCGGATCGCGCTGCGCATGTCCCTGTCGAGCGCGGACGCGCGCGACGTGCGCTACGCGGCGATGCTGCACGACATCGGCAAGGTGGCTGTGCCGAGCGAGATCCTGTTGAAGCCGGGCCCGCTGACGGACGAGGAGTGGGTGACGATGCGCAGCCACGCCGCGATCGGCGGCGAGCTGGTCGGACGCATCGACGCCTTCGCGCACCTCGCCCCGGCGGTGCGCGCGAGTCACGAGCGCTGGGACGGCGGCGGCTATCCCGACGGCCTCGCGGGAGAGCGGATCCCGCTGGCCGCGCGCATCATCGCCGCGTGCGACACCTACGACGCGATCGTCACCGATCGGCCGTACCGGGCGGCGCGCTCGCCGCGCGAGGCGTGCGAGGAGCTGCGCCGGGTCGCCGGCGCGCAGCTCGACGCCGAGGTCGTCGATGCGGTCGTGGCGGAGCTCGACGAGGCCTGAGCTCAGGCGTCGGCGCGGTTGTGCTCGGCGGCGGCCTCGCGCAGGCCCTCGCCGCGGCCGGGATGCAGCGTGGCGGTGACGTGACGCCAGTAGCGGCGCGGGTCCTGCCCGGGCAGCGCCAGCGCGGCGAGCGCGCGCAGCGCGTAGCTCCAGGCGGTCAGCCAGCGCACCGCGCGCGCGCTCGCGGCGGAGTGGTGCTTGCGCATGTACAGGTCGCGCCCGCGCGCCAGTTCGACGATTCGCCGCTCGGGCAGCGCGCCGGTCGCCAGCTGCTCGTGGTGGACGGCGAGCGCCTGCGGGACGTACACGCTGCGCCAGCCCGCGTCGCGCAGGCGCCGGGCGAAGTCGACCTCGTCGGAGTACACGAAGAAGTCGGGGTCCAGGTAGTCGACCTGTGCGGCCGCCTCGCGGCGCACGAGCAGCGCGGAGGACTGGCACCAGTCGACCTCGCGCACGTGCTCGCCGCGGCTCTGCACGGTGCAGACGCGGTGCAGCAGCAGCGCGCCGGCGAGCGCGGTGGCAACCGTGGGGAAGCGCCACGCGCACGCCTGTCCGCGCCCGTCGGGGCGCAGCAGCCGCGCGCCGGCGCACGCCGCTCGCGGGCGCTCCTGCAGCGCCTGCCACAGCGCGAGCGTCGCCCCCGGCCGGAGCTCGGAGTCCTCGTTGAGCAGCAGCGCGTAGCGCCCGCGCGCGCGGCGCAGCAGCTCGGAGTCGTTGGCGGCCTTGCCGCGGCGCTCGTCGAGCGCGATCGTCTCGTCCACCGCCGGGTGCTCGCGCGCGGCCTGCGCGGAGCCGTCGCGCGAGCCGTTGTCGAGCACGAGCACCTCGGTCGCGAAGGGCATGCTGCCTCGCTCCCGCGCGATCGCGTCCAGGCCGCGCAGCAGCAGCTCGCGCTGGGAGGTGTTGACGACGCAGTAGCTCAGCTCGATCTCGGGCACCCGCAGGACCCTACTTTCAACGTCCCGCCCGCTCGCGTCGCCGCCCTACTTGCCGGTCGTGCGGTGCATCGTCCCGCGTGCGTGCCCACGGCTTCCGCGTCCGGCGGCGGTGCCGCCGCCGGCCCTGCCGTGGGCGGGCGGCGGCGTGCGCCGGATGAGCAGGCGCAGCGCCCGGTCGTCGGGGCCCTCGTCCGTCCGCTCGCTGAGCGCATCCGGATGAACCGTCCGCAGCACGGGGCCCTTGGTGCGGTCGACGACGGCCACCACCACCTTCGTGCGGCTCGGCGTGTCGAACACGATCCCGTCGAGCTCCGGGCCGCCGCCGGCGACCTTCACCAGCTCGCCTGCGCTTGTCGGCTCCATCCCCACAGCCTACCGGCACGATCGTGTGCGACCGCGCAGCAGGCCGGCTGTCATACCCTCTAGCCCGTGCAAGCAATGCAGAAGCTGCGCGCCCGCATGGCCGAGCTGGCGGATCTGGCGGCGATCGGGATGCTCGCCGGCTGGGACCAGCTGGTGATGATGCCGGAGGACGGCGCGGCGGCGCGGGCGCAGCAGCTGGGCACGCTCGCCCGCCTCACCCACGAGCAGGCGACCGCCGCGGAGATCGGAGAGTGGCTGGCGGAGATCGACGCGACGGACGCGGACGCGGAGCTGGACGAGCTCGACCGCGACATCGTGCGCCTGGCGCGCCGCGACTGGGAGCGCGCCCGCCGGGTGCCGGAAGAGCTCGCGGTGGATCTGGCGCGAGCGAGCGCCGACGGCCAGGAGGTGTGGCAGAAGGCGCGGGCGAACGACGACTTCGCGGCGTTCGCGCCGGCGCTCGAGCGCAACGTGGAGCTGGCGCGCGCGTACGGGGAGTGCGTGGCGCGGGACGGCGAGAGCCGCTACGAGGGGTTGCTCGGCGACTACGACTTCGGGCTGCGCACGCAGGAGCTGCGCCGCGTGTTCGGGGCGTTGGCGCAGGCGCTGCCGCCGCTGGTGGCCGAGGCTCGGGTGCGCTCGCCGCGCCGCACGCTGGAGGTGCCGGTGAGCGCGCAGCAGGTGGCGGTGGCGGGCACGCTGCGGCGGCTCGGGGTCGACGATCGGAGCTGGCGCGTGGACGTCTCGACGCATCCGTTCACCGCGTGGGTCGGTCGGGGCGACTCGCGCTTGACCACGCGCTACAGCGACGGCGAGGTCGAGTCGCTGCTGAGCTCGCTGCACGAGTATGGCCACGCGCTGTACGAGCGCCAGATCGATCCTGCGCTGGACCGCACGAACCTCGGTGCCGGCACTTCGATGTCGATGCACGAGTCCCAGAGCAAGCTGTGGGAGAACCACGTCGCGCGCAGCCCCGCGTTCGCGGAGGTGCTCGCGGCCGAGCTGGGCGCCGGCGGCTTCGCGGTGGCGCCCGCCGAGTTGCACGCAGCGCTCGTGGGCGTCGAACCGGGCCTCGTGCGCGTGTCCGCCGACCCGCTCACGTACCCGCTGCACATCGTCGTGCGCTTCGAGCTGGAGCTCGCGTTGATCGACGGCGACCTCGCCGTCGCTGAGGTGCCGGCGGCGTGGAACGAGCAGATGCGCAGCCTGCTCGGCGTGGAGGTCCCGTCGGACGCGCTCGGCGTCCTGCAGGACGTCCACTGGAGCGGCGGCAGCTTCGGCTACTTCCCCAGCTACGCGCTCGGCTGCCTGATCGCGGCGCAGCTGTGGGAGGCGATGCAGGCGGAGCTGGGGTCGCGCGAGGATGACCTCAGGCGCGGGAAGGTGGCCCCGATCCAGCGCTGGCTCGGCGAGCATGTGCACCGCTATGGGCGGCGCATGGACACGATCCCGCTGCTCGAGCACGCGACCGGGCGGGCGCTGGAGATCGAGCCGTTCCTGCGCTACGTCACGCCGCTGGCCGAACGCTGAGCACCGTGCGCGTCCACGTCGTCGACCCCTCGGCCTACACGCCGCCGTACGACCACGCGCTGTGCGCGGCGCTGGGTGCGGAGGGGGCGCAGGTCGAGCTTTACACGAGCCGCTTCGCCCACGGGCCGGTCGCACGCCCGGACGGCTACGAACGCAGGGAGCTGTTCTACCGCGTTGCCGCGCATGTGCCCGATGCCCGCGCGCGCCGGGTCGTGAAGCTCGCCGAGCACGTCCCCGACATGCTGCGCTACCGCCGCGCCGCGCGCGCCGCCGACGTCGTGCACTTCCAGTGGCTTGCCGTCCAGCACCTCGACGGTCATCTGCTCCCCGGCAGCCGCGCTTCCTCCGGCGCGCGGCGCCCGCTGGTGCTCACCGCCCACGACATCCTCCCGCGCGAGGCGCGGCCGGGACAGCGTGCGGCGCAGCGGCGGCTGTACGACCACTTCGACGCGATCGTCGTGCACTCCGAGCACGGCCGCCGGCGCCTGACCGACGAGCTGGGCGTCGACCCCGAGCGCGTGCACGTGATCGCACACGGCGTGTTCGAGCACCTCGCCGCCGACGGAATGGACGCGCAAACCGCGCCGCCGTTCGCGACGGAGCTGCCGGTGGTCCTGTGCTTCGGCTTGATGCGCCCGTACAAGGGGATCGACCTGCTGCTGCAGGCGTGGCGCGGAATCGAGGGAGCGGAGCTGTGGATCGCGGGAGCGCCGCGGATGGACATCGCCGCCCTGCGCGCGGGCGCGCCGCCGGGCGTGCGCTTCGTGCCGCGCTTCATCGGCGACGACGAGCTGCCGGCGTTTTTCCGCCGCGCGGATCTGGTCGTGCTCCCGTACCGCGAGATCGACCAGTCGGGCGTGCTGTTCACGGCGCTGGCGTTCGGCAAGCCGCTGCTGCTGAGCGACGTGGGCGGCTTCCCGGAGATCGCCGCGACGGGCGCCGCGCGCGCGTTCCCCGCGGGCGACGCGGGGGCGCTGCGCGAGGCGCTGCGCGAGCTGCTCGCCGACGAGGACGCGCGCTCGGCGCTGGCCGCGCGGGCACGCGAGCTCGCCGCCGGCGAGTACTCGTGGCGGGCGGCCGCGCGCCGCACGCTGGCTCTGTACGAGGCGCTGCTCGGCGAGGATCGCGGCCGATGAGGACGGCGCTGGAGATCGTGTTCTGGCTGTCGTGCGCTCTGATCGTGTGGACGCAGGTCGGCTACGCCGCCGCCCTTGCCGTCCTCGCGCGCATGCGCCGGCAGCCGGCGGCGAGGCCGACGACGGCGGCGACGGGGACGCACGAGCGTCCGGGCGGAGGCGCCAGCGGGTCGCTCCCGGACTTGTCGCTGATCGTCGCGGCGCACGACGAGCAGGCGGTGATCGCCGAGAAGGTCGCTAACGCGCTCGCCCTGGACTACCCGCGCGAGCGCCTGCAGGTGATCGTGGCGTGCGACGGCTGCTCCGACGCGACGGCTGCACGCGCGCGGGAGGCGGGCGCGGACCTGGTGCTGGAGCTGCCGCGCGGCGGCAAGATCCGCGCGCAGGACGCCGCGGTGGAGCAGGCGCGCGGCGAGATCGTCGCGTTCTCGGACGCCAACGCGCAGTGGCAGCCGGACGCGGCGCGCGTGCTCGTCGGCGCGTTCGAGGACCCGCGCGTGGGCTACGCGTGCGGGCAGGTGCGCTTCGTGCGCGTGCCCGCGGCCACGGACCCCGCCGCGGCCAACGAGGGCGCGCCCAACCAGGAGGGCGTGTACTGGCGCTACGAGCTGGCGGTGCGCGCGCTGGAGTCGCGCCTGTCGTCGATCACGGCCGGCAACGGCGCGATCTACGCCACCCGCCGCGAGTCCTACATCGTCGTCGACCCGATCATGGGCCACGACCTGTCGCTGCCGTTCAACACGGTCAAGCGCGGCCTGCGCGCGGTGTACGTGCCGGACGCGCGCGCGACGGAGAAGATGGTTCCCTCACTCGCCGGCGAGTTCGCGCGCAAGCGGCGCATGATGAGCCACACGTGGCCGATCCTGCTGCGCGGCGGCATGCTCTCTCCCCGCGGATACCCGCCGGGCTATGCGCTGATGATCCTTTCGCACCGCGTGCTGCGCTACTGCACGCCGGCGCTGCACGTCCTGGCGCTGGCGGCGAATGTGGCGCTGGTTGCGCTCGGTGGAGGCGGCTGGGGTGGGGTCTTGTACATCGTCACGCTCGGCCTGCAGCTGGCGCTACTGTTGGCGGCGGCGCTCGCCGGCCTGCTGCCGATCCGCCCGCTGTTGATCGCCCGCTACTACGTGCTGACCACGAGCTCGCTCGCGGCGGGACTGTGGGACTGGCTGCGCCACGGGACCGAGGCGATCTGGGAAGCGGCGGAGGGCACGCGTTGAGGCCCGTCTCGCCCTCGCTGCGAGAATCCCCGCGGTGATCCGCCGCGCCGTCGACATCGTGGTCTCGGCCACGGGCCTGCTCGTGACCTCCCCGCTGCTGGCGCTGGCCGCCCTGGCTGTCCGCGTGGAGACCCCGGGCCCGGTGATCTACCGCCAGCGCCGCAGCGGCCTGCACGGCCACGAGTTCGACGTGCTGAAACTGCGCACGATGGTGCAGGGCGCGGAGCGCATCGGCGCGGGGCTGGCGGTCGACGAGAACGACGCGCGCATCACACGCGTGGGGGCGTTCCTGCGCCGCACGTCGCTGGACGAGCTGCCGAACCTGGTGAACGTGCTGCGCGGGGAGATGTCGCTGATCGGCCCGCGCCCGACGCTGCCGGTGCAGGTCGAGCAGTACACAGAGCGCCAGCGCGGGCGCCTTGCGGTCAAGCCGGGCATCACGGGCTGGGCGCAGGTGAACGGCCGCGCGTCGCTGCCGTGGGCTGACCGGATCGAGCTGGACCTGTTCTACATCGAGCACCGCTCGCTGGCGCTGGATGCGCAGATCCTGTGGCGCACGGTCGCGATCGTGCTGGGCGGCTCGGGCGTGTACAAGGGGCATGCGGGCGGCTGGGAGGGCGAGCTGTGAACGCGCCGGGAGGCCCGACCGGGGACCGGCCGGCGATCCTGCTGACGGGCGCGGGCAAGCGCTACGACATCGTGTCGTGCTTCGCGGCGCTGACGAAGACGATCGTCGCGGACCCCTCGCCGCTGGCCCCCGCGCAGTACGCGGCGCAGGTGCGCGTGGCGGTGCCGCGCATGACCGACCCGGAATACGTGCCGGCGCTGATGGCGCTTTGCGAGGAGCACGGCGTCGGGGCGGTGCTGCCGCTGACGGATTTGGATATAGAGATCCTGGCTCGCGGGTTGGAGGAGCACGGGCTTCCTGCGCTCGTTCCGTCGGCCGCGGTCGCCCACGCCACGTACGACAAGTACGAGGCGCACCTGCTGCTGCAGCGCCTGGGGCTGCCGTCGCCGCCGACGGTGCTGCCGGAGGAGGACCTGGACGCGCTGTCCTATCCGGTGATGGTCAAGCCGCGCCGCGGCTCCGGCGCGCGCTCGATCCATCTGGCGCACGACCCCGCACAGGCGCGTTTCTTCATCGATTACGTGCAGCGGGCGCCGATCGCGGCGCGGCCGAAGGGGCTGGCGGGGCCGGAGCCGGTGATGGTCCAGCGCGCGATGGGCGGCGACGAGCTGTCGATCGACTGCCTCGGCAACCGCGACGGGCGCTGCGTGAACGCGATCCCGCGCACGATGCTCGAGTCGCGCGGCGGCGAGTCGATCAAGGGCGAGGTGATCCACGACGACGAGCTGATCGAGCTCGGCCGCACGGCGATGGAGGCGCTGGAGGTCCGTGGGCCGGCGACGATCCAGGTGTTCCGCGACCCGGAGATCGGGCTGGGAATCACGGACGTGAACACGCGTTTCGGCGGCGCGTTTCCCGCGCCCGCGTACGCGGCGCTGCCCGGGCGCACGTATCCGGAGCTGATCGTGCGGATGGCGGCGGGCGAGCGCGTCGAGCCGCACGTGGGCGAGTTCCGCGCGGGCATGACGTTCACGCGCTACTACTGGCAGCTGGAGCTCGACGAGCGGCTAGAGCCCACGGGGCGCGACATCGTCGCCGGCGGCCCGCCGGCGCCCGGCGTGATGTAGCGCGATCGCTTCCCACTTCCTCTGTTAGCGCGCGCTGGCCACCGATCGAGATGGAAGCTCGAATGCGCGCTTCCCGTGCTTTGAAAAGTAATAGTGGATACTGCGGTTTGCGATCTCGTGCATTTCCCGTGCCATGAGGGTTTCGGTCCACGCCTTCTCCCTGAAGAAGAAACTTCCCCGGTTGAAGAGCCCTCCGTCGCCGCGGTTGTGTAGTTCAATCTCGTTTAGCGGCCCAAACATGGCCATCGTGACGACCCGATCCAGGATGTAGCTTCCGGGCGCGAAATCGCAGCCGTCACCAAAGCACACAAAGGGCAGGATCTGCTCACTCAGCATCGCCGTTCGGAAACCGATCACATTCTTCCCCAGTCGCTCGATGGCGTTACCCTTCGCTTGGCGTTTCCTTCCTTCGGCCTCGATCGCGTCGTTCGTTCCCTGGCTCTTTATCTCCGAGATGAGGATCACGTGGTCCTCGCCCTGCTTGTCTACGATGGAAAGGATGCCGCCGTCCGGTTGAAGCCATCTCTTGACAGGCGGGTCGGCGAACGGCACATCCGGAAACTCCCGCTTCAGTTTGTCGACGATCTCGGAGAGCTGCCAATTTCGCCGATGACGAAACTGCGCACGGGGGAATTCACGCTCTAGTTTCGCGACGACCTTCTTGAGCGCCTGACCCAGTGTTGTCTCCTGCTGCTGGGATGCGAGATTAAGGACCGTTCCCTCGCGCTGTATGCGGAGACGCGCGCTACTCGACATCGCATCAGTCCTTCTCGATCAGGTAAACATGCTCAGTCACATGGAAATTTCTGTTCCTGAGATTGCGGCAGCCACGAAAAGTGGCGTGCGGCCGCTGCTGCTCGGTGACGGTCCCGACTTCCCTCAATAGCTCGCGTATTTCAGGGGGGCTGATAAAGCCCTCGTCATTGAACGAGAGGATCACAAAGCTAGCGTCGACGTCAGTGACGAGTTCCCGGAGACGAGGAAGCGCCCTGCTCCTGACGTTGTAGTCAGATCGACGCCATGATGCTGGAATGCCCGATACGCGGCTGATGTCGTCTGGTTCGTCGTACTCGACAAGCAGGTTGAGCATGAAGTAGTTAGAGCCGTAGGGGTGCTGGTTGTAAGGAGGATCGAAGTAGGCGACATCAAAGCCCCCAACTTCGCTCACGAGCAGGTTCGCATCCTCCTGATACACACGGTAGTCGCATTCGAACCTACTCAGGATCGGTGGTTCAAGCACGATCTGGGCGGTGATTCGAGCAAGCGCGTCCGCCCCACTCCCTCCGAACTTGCCCAAGCCGGTGGCGCGGTCCTTGTAGAACCCCTTGAAGACACCTGCCGTGTTGGCGTGGATCGACGCGGCGGACAGGAGTGGCCCCATCAACAACGATCGTATTTCCGGCGGCTCGTCCTCGAGAAGCTGCCGATAGGCATCCAGCCGGTATGCGTTATCCGGCGTGTAGAAAACACGGTCCGCAGCGCTGATCGCCGCCGGGTCGCGCGGAGCATACAGCCGGCTGATGAAGCCCGGTGGAATTGACCGTTGGGCGACGGCTTGGTTAAGGGCTTCAGCGGTGGCGGCGACAGTTCGCCTGGGAGCCGCGCCGCGGTTCGTCAAGTAGCACTCGCTGATGACCCGAGCGTAGTCTTCGAAGTCGTTTACGACGAGCTCGCTGGCGTGCTGCTTTAGCATCCGGGACACGACACCCGAGCCGGAGAAGGCATCCAAGATACGCAGCTTGTCTCTCCCGGTTTTCCGTCGAACATCCTCGACCGCGCTCCTGATCAGGCCGAGCAACGCACGCTTGTTACCGATGTACGTGACCAGCTGACGTGTCAAATAGTCTGGATCCTCTTCCAAGAGCCCAAGCGGCAACTCGTCAGGGCGTACTAGCTTGACTGATTGCGGCATGGGAGTCACGAGGCGCCTCGGTGAGACGTACTGGCACAGCGAGCGCGGGAAATCATCGGAGAATTATTACTGGGAGAGGCGGACGGGGCTCGTACGACGAAGGCGGCACGACGCGCTGCCCGGCACCAAGCTCTGCTCACCGAGCTAGAATTGCACGTCGTGCCTGCTCTACTCGATTCTCCGTCTGCTCCGCCGAACGGGCCGTCGCCGGACGGGTCCGGCGCGACTCCGCAGCCGCAGCAGCCGGCCGACGCCCGGCAGGCCGCGCCCGCGGAGCGCAACTGCAAGCGCTGCGGCGCCGCGATGGTCGCCGGGCAGGACTGGTGCCTGCAGTGCGGCGCCGGCGCCCCGGGAAGCCTCGGCACGCCGAGCTGGCGCTCGGCGGCGACGATCCTGGGCGTCGTCGCGGTGCTCGTGCTGGGCGCCGCCGCGGCGGCGTTCGCGGCGCTGAGCAAAGGCTCGGGCAAGGCGCCCGTCGTGACCAAGACCGTCGCGCAGATGCCCGCCGCGACCGCGCCCGCCGGCACGACGCCGGGCACGCCGGGGACGCTTGGGACGACGCCGACCACGAAAGCGACGCTGCCGCTGGGGACGGTCAAACCGCCGAAGATCCCGCTCACGGCGGTCACGCCCAAAGCCTCCGAAAAAGCCACTGCGACGACCACGCCGGCGGCTGAAACGAAAACGACGACGTCGACGAACACGACGTCGACGAGCACCGCGCCGAGCGAAAAGACCGGCGAAGAATCCCAGCAGGCGGCGATCATCCTGGACACGGACGCGGCCTCCACGTACAACCCTTACAACTACCCCGCGAGCGGTTTCGGCGACCCGAGCCTGGCGATCGACGGCGACACCTCGACCGCGTGGACCGCACAGGTCAACCCGGCGACGGCGCCGAAGATGGCGGAGGGGCTGCTGATCGACATCAAGGCCAGGGAAAGGGTGGCGGTGCTCGAGCTGATCACCTCGACGCCCGGCATGACAGTGCAGGTCTACGGCGCCGACGGCCACACCGCGCCGTCCACGATCACCTCGCCCGCGTGGACTCCTCTCAGCCCGCCAGAGGTCGTCAAGAAGAAGCACCTGCGCATCGCCCTGCGCCACTCGGCGAAGGCGTTCACGTTCATCACCCTGTGGATCAGCAAGGCGCCGGAATCGTCCACCTCGGAAGCGCCGGGGCACGTGGACGTCAACGAACTCGAACTGTTCCCGGCGAGCTAGCCGCAGCGGCGCTCGCGTCCGAGCGGGCCCGCTCAGGCGGAGCCGCTGCGCGTGCGCTTGGCGGTCGGGCGCCTGCCGCGCTTGTCGCCGGCGGGCTTGGTCCACGCCTCGTCCACGAACGCCGCTATCTCCCCGGTCAGGCGCTCGGGCTGCAGGCGCAACTCCACCAGCGAGCTGGCCTGCAGCAGCCGCGCGTTGGGCATCTCCTTGGCGAGCATGCCCGCGTCGGAGAAGGGGTGCACGGGGTCGCGCTGGTGGCCGAGCACGAGCGTCGGGGTGGTGAACGTCGCGCGCTCGTCGCGCGGCGGGGCGATGCGCCCGAAGAACAGGCCCTGCAGCAGCGCGCCACCGGGGCCCGGTTCCTGGCGCACGATGTCGAGCATCACGTTGCCGTAGTGCGGCAGCAGCCGCCGCGGCACCGCGCGGGTGGTGCGGGCGAGCAGCTTCATCGCGGGCTCGCCGAAGGTCAGCGCGACGAGCAGCGGCGTGAACGCGAGCGCGCTCCACAACAGTCCGTTGTCGAGCACCGGCATCTCGATCACCATCGCGCGCAGTCGCTCCGGGTCGCGCGCGGCGAGCTCGAGCGCGGCGTTGGCGCCGAGCGAGGTGCCCATCACGACCGCCTGCTGGATCTGCAGGTGGTCCATCAGCGCGAGCACCTGCGCGCCGTATTTGGCCATCGAGTAGCGCCACATGTCGCGCGGGCGGTCGGAGCGGCCGTGGCCGAGCAGGTCGAGGGTGATCACGCGGTTGCCGCGCGCGGCCAGGTCTTTGGCCAGCGGCCGGTGCATCTCCTGCGAGAGCATCAGCCCGTGCAGCAGGATCAGCGGGCGTCCGTTCGCGGGCGCGCTCCTGGCCGTGCGGCCGCGGCCTCCCTCTGGGGTGACCTCCGCCGGCCCGCCGCCGAACTCGGTGTATGCGAGACGCTGCCCCTCGAACTTGAAGAACGGCATGTGTGGGTGGGACGTTACTACATGAATGCTGGCCGGTTGGCCAAAGCGCTAGCTTTGCGGGACGACTTCATCGGCCAGCCACCATAGGAGGACATCATGGCCAAGCAGCCCCGCATCCTCGCGGGAGAGACAGCGGCGATCACCGGCGCAGCGCGCGGCATCGGTCGCGCCACCGCGGCGGCGTTCCTGCGCCAGGGCATGCGGGTGGCGATCGGCGACGTCGACTACGAGGCTGCCAGCCGGACCGCCTCCGAGCTCGGCGGCAGCACGGTCGCGCTGCCGCTGGACGTGACCGACCGCGACTCGTTCAACGCCTTCCTCGACGGGGCCGAGGAGCAGCTCGGGCCGCTGGACGTGCTCGTCAACAACGCCGGGATCATGCAGGTCGGCCGCTTCATCGACGAGGACGATCTGACCGCGCGGCGGATGGTCGACATCAACCTCCACGGCGTGATCCTCGGCACGAAGCTCGCGCTCGAGCGCATGATCCCGCGCGACCGCGGCCACATCGTCAACATCTCCTCGCAGGCGGGCAAGTTCGGCGCCCCCGGCGGCGCGACGTACTCGGCGACCAAGCACGCCGTCGTCGGCCTGACGGAGGCCGTCCGCGGCGAGCTGCGGCTGATGGGCGCGCACATCGACGTCAGCTACGTGATGCCGGCGGTCGTGAACACCGAGCTCGGCTCCGGCCTGGGCGACGTGCGCGGGGTCAGCAACCTCGAGCCCACGGAAGTCGCGGACGCGATCGTCGAGGCGTTGCAGCTGGGCACGGTCGACGTGTGGGTGCCGAAGTCGGTCAAACGCACGAGCATGATCGTCTCGCTGCTGCCGCGCAAGCTCGGCGAGGGGATCGGCCGCGCGATCAAGGCCGACCGGGTGCTGGCCGGCGCGGACGCAAACGTGCGGCGTCAGTACGAGCTACGCGCCGCGCGCTCGGAGCCGGGCCTCGAGCCGGCGCCCGAGCGGCCTGGCCTGCAGGCCGGCCCTCCCGAGCAGCCCGAGCAGGAGCCGGCCGCCGAGCGCCCGCGGATCGTCCAGACCGGCGGCGACTGAGCAGGCGGCGCGCCCGGGGATCGTCCAGACCAGCCGACGACTGATCAGCCGGCGCTGAGCCAGTCGGCGATCAGCTCGCCGATCAGCGGGCCCTGGTCCTCCTGGAGGAAGTGGCTCGCGTTCTCGATCGGGCGCGGCGCGTCGCGGCCGATCGACTCGGCGAAGCGCTCGCCCACCGACGGCGGCAGGACCGGGTCGGAGTCGCCCCACAGCATCAGCGTCGGGCGGCGGTCCTCGCGCAGCGCGGCGTGCACGCGCTGGCCCGCCTCGGCGCCGGGCGCGTCGGGCGTGCGCGGGATCAGCAGCGGGAACGCGCGCGCGCCGGCCTTCGACGCGACGTCGGGGTATGGCGCGTCGTAGGCGGCGATCACCTCGTCGCCGGGGTCGGTCTTGCACGCGCCGCGCACGAGGAAGCCAACCGGCAGGTCCTCGGTGCGCGCGACGAAGTCGCGGAACGCGATCCACGCGTCGGTCATCTTCTGGTGGCCGGTGAACAGGCCGGTGTCGAGGATCACCAGCCGCTCGATGCGCTCCGGGTGCTCGACCGCCAGGCGCAGCCCGATCGGCCCGCCCCAGTCGTGCACGACGACCGTCGCCCCGCGCACGTCGAGGTCCTCCAGCAGCGTTCCCGCCAGCGCGCAGTGGCGGTCGTAGGTGTAGAAGTCGATGTCGGCGGGCTTGTCCGAGCGCCCGAAGCCGGCGAGATCCGGTGCCAGGCAGCGAAAGCCGGCGTCGCGGACGGGCGGGATCACCTTGCGCCAGAGGAACGACCACGTGGGCTCGCCGTGGAAGAAGATCACCGGCGCGCCGTCCCCCTCGTCGAGGTGCGCGAGCCGCAGCCCGTCGACCTCGCGGTAGTGCGAGACGAACGGGAAGTCGGGGAGTCCCTGCAGCGCCTCCTCGGGCGTGCGCACCACCTCGCTCATCTCGGTGCCTAGCATACAGGTGCCCCATCGGCTAGGCTCGCGCCGAATGCACACCCTCGCCCTGCAGCTGGCGCCGGTCCTCGCCGCCGAGAAGAGCAAAGTCCCGTTCTACATCGCGGGCGGTCTGCTGGTGGGATGGGCGCTGACGCTGTCGCTCGGGCTGGGCATGCGCAAACCCGACTTCCCCGGCAGCCTCGCCGGCCAGCGCGCGGTGATCGCGGTGACGGCTGTGCTGGTGCTCGCGGCCGTGGCGACCGCGGTGCTGACCTCGAGCGTGCCCGCCAAAAGCGCGGTGCCGCCGACGAAGACCCAGGAACTGGCTCCGATCCCGGTCGTATCCGCGCCGGTGGCGGCCGCCACCAGCACTCCGAGCGAACCGACGGCCACGACGGGGACGCCTGCGCCCGCGTCCTCGCCCGCGTCCGGCAAGGCGGGCACAGCGCTGACGCTCGCGGCCAACCCCAGCGGGCTGCTCGCGTACAACACCAAGCAGCTGAGCGCGAAGGCGGGGACGGTGACGATCACGATGGCCAACATGTCGCCGGTGGAACACAACGTGACGATCGCCGAAGGCAGCAAGGTGCTCGGCGCGACGCCCACGTTCGTGGGCGGCACCAGGTCGGTGACCCTGAAGCTGAAGCCAGGCAAATACACGTTCTACTGCTCGGTCCCCGGTCACCGCCAGGCGGGCATGGAAGGGACGCTGAACGTCTCGTGAAGCTGTACGTCTGCTGGGGCACGTTTGCGACGCCGCGCCCCGGCGGACATCCGTGCGCGAACGCCTACCACGCGCTCAAGGACGCGGGCTACGACCCGGAGGTCGTCAAGTCCTACGGCTTGGCGCCTTTGCCCGGGATCTTCAACCAGACGCGCGGACGCCGCGAGGTCCAGGAGCTGACGGGCAACCGCTGGGTCCCGACGCTCGTGCTCGACGACGGCTCCGTGATCGACGACTCGCGCGCGATCGTCGACTGGGCGCGCGCGAACCCCGCGTAGCTCTGGCGGTAGCCGGTGATCGACCGGTTGGCGCGATGCTCGGCGAGCATGCGGTCGGAGTTCTTGTCGGCGAGCGCGGCAGCCCGCCCGAGCGCGACGGCGAACGCCGCGCTGAACCCCGTCGCGCCCAGCGCCGAAGCGATGATGATGGTCACTGAAACCACCCCCTTTGCTCCTTCGGATCCCCTCCCACGATGACCCTCGCACACCTTCCGGACGGCGGTCCAGTCCCGGGCGAGCGAAGACGTCGCTAACTCCGTAGCTTTCTGCGTCAGACGACGATCTCCTCCGTCGCTCGACCAGGCTTCGCGGACAGCCGCCAGGCGAACAGCACCGCCGCGACGGACGTCGCGAGGTTGAGGCTCGAGACGCCCGCTCGCATCGGGATGCTCACGCGCGCGTCGGCGAGCGCGGTCAGCTCGGGGCTGAGGCCGTAGCGCTCGGTGCCGAACGCGAGCACGGCGCGCGCGGGCAGCTCGGTTGGCTCCAGCGGCTCGCCGTCGGGGTCGACCGCGAGCAGCGGCCGGTCCCGCTCCCGCAGCTGCTCGACCGCCGCCAGCCGGGCGACGGGCACGGCGTAGTGCAGCCCGGCGGCGCCGCGCAGCGCGTCCGGATGCCACGGGTCGTGCGTGCCGGTGGTGAGCACGCCGGCGACGTCCGCGGCGGCGGCGACCCGTACGCACGCGCCCATGTTGCCGAGGTCGCGAGGGTCCTCGAGCACGACCACGGGCGCCGCGCGGCGGTCGGCGAGCACGGCGGCCGGGTCCACGTGCCGGCGCTCGGCGATGGCGATCACGCCGGTCGACGGCGGCAGCGGCGCGAGGCGCTCGAAGATCTCCGGCTCGATCTCGCGCGCGAGGGCGCCGATGCGGGCGCTGACGTCGGGTGCGAGCTCGGCGCTCAGACGCGCGAGCTCGCCGGCGTCGCGCGTGACCGCCTCGAGCACGTTGGCGTCGAAGCGCAGCGCGTGCTTGAGCGGGTGCAGGCCTTCCAGCACCGCAAGCGCGGGATCGCGTCGCGCGCGTCCGAAGCGCGGGATGAGCGATCCGTCCTGCACGAGTCGATGATCGCACGCCGGCTGGCGCGTCACGGCGAAATGACCCCTCGACAGGTGGGCCTCCACAGGCATAGAGTTGCGCTTGACGATGAAGCTGGAGGGGATACACCACATCAGCGCGATCACCGGGGACGCGCGCGGCAACGTCGAGTTCTACACGGGCGTGCTCGGGTTGAGGATGGTCAAGCGGACCGTCAACCAGGACGAACCGAACATGTATCACCTGTTCTACGGCGACGAGCGCGGCTCGCCGGGGATGGACCTGACGTTCTTCGAGTACCCGGGGGCGGCCCGCGGCGTCGCCGGTGCGGGCATGGTCCACCGGATCGTGTGGCGGGTCGCCTCGGCGGAGGCGCTCGGGTTCTGGCACGAGCGGCTGACCGCCAACGGGGTGAGCGCCGAGCCGATGGGCGACAGCCTGCTGTTCCTCGACCCGGAGGGGCTCGAACACGAGCTCGTGCTCAGCACGGTCGAGGACGAGCCGCTGACGGCGGACGCGCCGGAGATCCCGCGCGAGCTCGCGCTGCAGGGCTTCGAGGGCGTGCGCGCGTACAGCAACGCGCCGGTGCGGAGCGAGCGCCTGCTCGCGGGGGCGATGGGGTTCACGCGCAGGGAGGGGGAGCACTGGGAGGTGCGCGGCGAGCGCCGGGGCAGCTTCTACGCGTATGACCCGGCCCCGCCGGAGATCAACCGCACGCAGGGCGCGGGCACGGTTCACCACGTGGCGTTCGCCGCGGTGATGGACGAGTTGGAGGCGTGGCGCACGCGCGTGTCCGACGCGGGCGCGCGCCCGACGCCGGTGATCGATCGCTTCTACTTCAAATCGGTGTACTTCCTGGAGCCGAGCGGGGTGCTGTTCGAGATCGCGACGATCGGCCCGGGCTTCGCGGTCGACGAGGACGAGCGGCATCTCGGCGAGGGCCTGTCGCTGCCGCCGCCGTTCGAGCCGCTGCGCGGGAAGCTGGAAGACACGCTCAGCCCGTTGCCGTATCCGCCGGCGTGGCGGACCGGCGCGGCCGGCTGAGAGTCCCTTCGGCGCAGGCTGCGGTCCTTCGCCGCGATGTGCCCTGCAAGCGCGCTTGCAGGGCAGGAGGACCCGTCCAGCGGGCGTACAGTCGGCTCAGATCCTCGCGCCGACGCCCGATATATAGGCATGAGAGGCGACGAGGATCGGGGCATCGTCGACCAGTCGGCGCTGCGCATGCGCGTCGCGACGTTCGCCGCGGGCATCTGGCTGAGCTACGTCGTGTGCGGGACCAGCGCGGTGTACCTGGGGCTGACATGGCAGCGCCCGCATCGCGTGCTGATCGCGGCGCTGTTCGGAGCCGGCTTCCTCGGCGCGGCGATCGTGTCGTTCCTGCCACGCGAGCGGATCGTGCGCAGTCGCTTTCGCGAGACGTTCTTCCTCAGCTGGAGTCTCGTCGACCTGACGCTGATCACCCTCGCCACGCTCGCCGACGGCGGCACCGGCAGCCCGCTGGCGCTGATCTTCTTCATCCCGGTGGTGTTCGCGGCGATGTCATACCCGCTCGGCTCGGTGCTGCTCGTGGGCGGCCTCAGCGTCGCCGGCTATCTGTCGGTGGCCGTCGTCGTCGGCGGTGCGGACTGGGCGTATGAGGCGCTGTTCGCGGTGATGCTGGCGTGCACGGGTGCGATGAGCGCGTGGCAGGCGCGCAACCACGGCCGCCAGCGCTCGGAGCTGATGGAGGTCTCGCGCGCCGATCCGCTGACGGGCTGCCTGAACCGGCGGGGCTTTGAAGAGCGCGCGATCGCGGTGCTCGCCGCCGCCGCCCGCGATGGGGGCGAGGGCGCGGTGCTGGTGCTCGACGTCGACCACTTCAAGGAGGTCAACGACCGCCACGGGCACGCGGCGGGAGACGAGCTGCTGCGCTGGGTGGTCGAGACGCTCAAACGCTCGGTCAGGCCCGTCGATGCGATCGGACGGATCGGCGGCGACGAGCTGGCGGTCCTGTTCGCCGACATCAGCCCGATGGCTGCGCTGGAGAGCACCACGCGTCTGGCCGAGGCGCTGGGCGAGCGCGCGCCGTGCTCGGTCGGCATCGCGACCTTTCCGATGGACGGGACGGAGCTTGAGGAGCTGATGCGCCAGGCCGACGTGCGGCTGTACGCGTCCCGCTATGGACGCCCGGATCGCGACAGCGCGAGCACGACGGAGCGGCTGAGCTGGGCGGCCACGCTCGCGCATGCGGTCGACATGCGGATGCACGCCGAGCACGAGCACTCGCGCGCGGTCGCCGACCTCGCGGTGTCGATCGCCGCGCGGCTCGGCTGGCAGGAGGACATGCTCGGCATGCTGCGGATCGCGGCGACACTGCACGACGTCGGCAAGATGACGGTGCCCGACCGCATCCTGTGCAAGCCGGGGCGCCTGACCGACGAGGAGTTCGAGCTGGTCAAGGGGCACAGCGTCGCCGGCGCGGAGCTGGTCGGCCGCGTCGAGGGCCTGGAGATGATCGTCCCGTGGATCCGCCACTCGCACGAGAGCTTCGACGGCTCGGGCTACCCCGACGGGCTGCGCGGCGAGGAGATCCCGCAGGCGTCGCGGATCATGCTCGTCGCCGACGCGTTCGACGCGATCACGAGCACGCGCCCGTATCGCGAGGGGCTGCCGGTCGCGCACGCGCGGCTTGAGCTGGCGCGCCACGCCGGCACGCAGTTCGATCCGAGGTGCGTCGAGGCGCTGCTGGCGGCGCTCGACGACGAGCTGTTCGTCCGCGCATCCCGGCTGACGCTCGCCTGACGGGGGAGCGCTCGAAGACGGCTCTACGCCGCGGCGTCGCCGAGCAGGCGCGAGCGCGGCGAGCGTCGCGCCAGCACCTCGCCCCAGTCCGCGTCCTCGATGCTCCCGGGGCGGGTCTCCCGGATGAACTCGCGCAGCAGCCGCGAGAGCCCGTCGGGGTCTTCCAGGTGCGGGAAGTGCGCGACGCCGGGAAGCGTCCTGAAGTAGCTGTGCGGGATCGCCTCGCGCGCCCGCCGGCCGTGCTCGAGCGGGATCGTGTTGTCGCGCTCGCCCCAGACGATCATCGTGGGCATGCTCTCCAGCAGGTACAGGCGATCGGTGGCGCTGACCCGCTGGCCGTGGACGTCGATCACCGAGCGCAGCGTCGTCAGGAACGCCTGGCGCGCGTCGGCGTTCTCGAGCGGTCGCAGCGCACGCGCGATCGCCTGCAGGTACACGCCGCCGGCGAGCGCGCGCTCGCGCAGACGGCGCCCGCCGACGGCCAGCGCTTCGAGCACGCGCGGCTGGATGGTCAGCGACAGCAGCGCCGAGACGCCGGGCAGCGCGGCGGTGCGCAGCATCGGGCTGACCTCGCGGCCGAGGCCGCCGCTGGAGATGAGCACGAGGCGTTCGACGCGCTGGGGGAACTGGTAGAAGAACTGCATCGCCACGCCGCCGCCGAGCGAGTGCCCGACGATGCTCGCGCGGTCGATCCCGATCGCGGCGAGCAGGTCGCGGATGCTCGCCGCGTGCGCCCCCAGCGAGTAGTCGCCGCGCGGCGCCGCGGAGTCGCCGTGCCCGATCAGGTCGGGAGCGATGACCGTGTGATCGCGTGCCAGCTCCAGCGCCACCGACTGCCAGTGGCTGGATGAGTTGAGCATCCCGTGGATCAGCACGACCGGCGGCCCGTCGCCGGCGACTCGGTAGATCACCCGGCGTCCGTGCAGCGCGATCTGCCACTCCTCGAATTGCTTCGTCATATACGAGAGGCATCGTCCCACAGCCGCAGGTTGCGGCGCCCTGCGCGTCGCGCCTGCCGCCGCGCGCGCTCGTCCTCGTCGAGCTCCGCGTCCCCCGGCTCCGAGCGCTGGTCGACGTCGGGGCGCTCGTCGTCGGGCTCGCTCCACTCATACAGGCAGTGGCTCGCGGAGGCCACGCGCCGGCACGCCCGCTGCAGCTCCTGCGCGAGCTCGAGCCACGCATCCGAGTGCGGCGGGGGCTCGGCGTCGAGCAGCAGCTCGGCCCGCCGCAGGCCCTCCCGCAGGCTCGCGCGGAAGCGCTCGAGCTCCTCGGCGGCGGCCGTGCGGGCGTTGCGCCACGCCCGGTGCTGCGGCGACTCCGGCAGCGGCGGGACGCCGCCGTCGCGGCGCGCCCGGCGCAGTCGACGCACACCGGAGCTCGTGAGCTCCCAGGTCGGCACGCCGTGACGGCTGGCGCGCTCCAGCCAGCCGCCCGTGGCCAGCGCGCCCAGGCGCGCGCGGACGTGGCGCGCGGCTGCCGAGCGCCGAGACACGGCGAGGTGGTCGAGGACCGACCACACGGGGACCGCCGAGGTCGCGTGCGCCTGGTGGCGCCCGGCGCGCTCGACGGCCGCGAGCACGAGCTCGTCGGAGGGCAGGTCGGGGGCAGTGGTACGCGGGTCTCGGCGTGGGTCGGGCATCTCATCTCCTCGTGTTCGAGGCGCCGGGCGCGCGTGTCGACTCCAGCCGCGTGTCCCGCGCTACGTCGCACGCGGCGCTGAGGCACAATCGACGGGCATCGAGGACGAGCGACTCGGTGCCGGGCCCGGGGTGTTGACGCACCGCCGGGCCGCTATTTTCAGGACACAATCGACGGTAGGCTGAACCCTCGCCCAAGACAAGCGAAACGAGTCGGAAGTCTCAGTGTTGACACACATCGGCATCACGGCGGGCACAAATGTGAGCGTCGTGTGACAACCGAGCGCCAGCAGCAGACGCCCTACCTGGACGCGCTGTGCGCATACGCGCGCCGCCAGCCCGCACGACTGCACGTGCCCGGGCACAAGGGCGGGCCGGGCGCGGACCCGGGGATGCTGGAGGCGTTCGGCGAGCGGGCGGTGAGCCTCGACATCCCGGCGCTCACGCACGGCATCGACGTCGGCGTCGAGCCGACCCCGTTCGAGCAGGCCCAGCGGCTCGCCGCCGAGGCATGGGGGGCCAGGCGCGCGTGGTTCCTCATCAACGGCGCCTCGCAGGGCAACCTGGCGGCAGGGCTCGCGCTCGCCCACCGCGGCAGCGAGGTGGTCGTCCAGCGCAACGCGCACTCGAGCGCGATCGACGCGCTCGTGCTGTCCGGCCTGCGCCCGACGTTCGCCGCGCCCGAGATCGACCCCGAGCTGGGGATCGCGCACTGCCTGACGCCGCAGACGCTCGAGCGCGCGCTCGACGCGACGCCGCGCGCGGTCGGCGCGTGGGTCATCTCGCCGACGTACTTCGGTGCGGTGGCGGACGTGGCCGCGCTGGCGGCGGTGGCCCACGAGCGCGGGCTGCCGCTGATCGTGGACGAGGCGTGGGGCGCGCACATGGCCTTCCACGAGGAGCTCCCCGTGCACGCGCTGGCGCTGGGCGCCGACCTGGTGATCTCCAGCACGCACAAGATCGTCGGCAGCCTCACGCAGTCGGCGATGCTGCATCTCGGCCACGGCGGCGGCGAGCTGATCGGCGAGGACACGGTCGACCGCGCGGTGACGCTGACCGAATCGACCAGCCCCAGCTCGCTGCTGTGCGGATCGCTCGACGCCGCCCGCCGCCAGGCGGCCGTGCACGGGCGCGAGCTGCTGGGCCGGACGATGGCCGAGCTGGTGCGCACGCGCGCGGAGATCCAGGCGATCGACGGCCTGGACGTGCTCGACGAGCGGCTCGCCGGGCGCCCGGGTGTGTTCGCGTACGACCCGCTGCGCCTGGCGGTGGACGTGCGTGGCGCGAACGCGAGCGGCTACGAGCTGGCGCCGCTGCTGCGCGAGATCGACGACATCAACCTCGAGCTGTACGGGCAGAATGTGCTCGTGGCCGTGTTCGGGATGGGCGAGCGCGGCCTGCCGGAGGCGGCGCGGCTGGTGGCGGCGCTGCGCATCGCCGTCGAGCGCGTCGGGCTCGATCCCGGCGGCGCCGGCGCGAGCTTCGCGGCGCCGCCCCCGTGGGGCGAGCTGGCGATGACCCCGCGCGAGGCCTACCTGGGCGCCCAGGAGGTCGTGCCGGCGGAGCAGGCCGCGGGGCGGATCGCGGCGGAGTCGCTGGCGACGTATCCGCCGGGGATCCCGAACGTGCTCCCCGGCGAGCGCCTGACGGCGCAGACGATCGCCTACGTGCAGCACACGCTGGAGCTGGGCGGCAGCGTCCGCGGCGCCAGCGACCGGCTGCTGCGGACCGTGCGCGTGGTCGTCGAGGATGGGAGAGGCGCCTACTAGCCCGCTCAGCCGGGGGCCTGCTCGCCGTCGTGGTAGTCGACGGTGTCGCTCAGCCGGAACAGCGCGCGCAGGCCGCCGCCGTCGGGCAGTCGCTCGAACGCCCCGAGCTTGCCCGAGTCGGGGTAGATCACGACATCGGGCTCCCCGCTGGTGCTGAACGAGAGGAAGCGCACGGTCTCAGCGGTGCGGTTGACGAGCTGGTGGCCGCCGTGCTCGCCTCGCGGGAACGCGACCACCTCGCCCTCGCTCAGCTCGCGCCAGCCATCCGGCGTGCGCAGGCTGGGCGCGCCGTCCAGCACCACCACGAGCTCCTCCTCGGTGTAGTGGAAGTGGTACGGGTACGCCGCTTCGCCCGCCGGCAGCTCCCACAGGCTCAGGCCCAGGCGCTCGCTGCCGGCCTGGCGGCTGAGTCGGGCGCGCTTGCAGCGAAAGCCGGGGTGCTCGCGCGGCTCGTCGAACAGGGGATCGTTGATGTTGGCCATGCACGGGACCGTAGACGCTCGGGCGTATACAGTCCAGCAGCTCGGCTCGGGGGTACAAGCATGGACGGTTTGCAGCTGGTCATCTTCGACTGCGACGGCGTGTTGGTCGACAGCGAGGTGATCTCCAACGCGGTGCTCGCACGCCTGTTGAGCGATGAGGGCCTGCCGACGACGCTGGCGCAGGCTCGCCGCGACTACCAGGGGCTGCTGCTCGACGACGTCGTGCGCGGCGCCGAGGCCAAGCTCGGCCGCTCGCTGCCCGCGGGCTGGCTCGAGCGCTACGAGCGCGAGCGAACGCAGGCGTTTCGCGAGGAGCTGCAGGCAGTGCCCGGTGCGGCGGCGACGGTTGCGCGCATCCACGTCGCGGGCATCGCCGCGTGCGTGGCGTCGCAGGGCAAGCTGGAGAAGACGCAGCTCTCGCTCGAGCTGACCGGACTGCGTCCGCTGTTCGGAGAGCGGGCGCTGTTCTCGGCCCACTCGGTGCCTCGCGGCAAGCCCCACCCCGACCTGTTCCTGCACGCCGCGCGCACGATGGGCGCGGACCCTGCCGCCTGCGTCGTCGTCGAGGACACCCCCTCGGGGGTGACAGCGGCGGTGGCGGCGGGCATGCGCGCCCTCGGCTACGCGGCCGACAGCGACGAGGCGGCGCTGCGGGCGGCCGGCGCCGAGATCGTCCGCTCGCTCGAGGAGGTGCCGCGGCTGCTGGGGCTCGCGTGAGTGGCAGTGGGAAGCGGCCCGGTCGAGGTCGAGCGCTCAGCCGCCGCCGACGTCGGCCGTCCCACAACGACGATCATCCCGTCTCCTTGCTGTCGACCCAGCTGGCGAGAAGCGGGTCCTCCGCGGCGGCGGCGCGCAGGCGCGCGGCGGTTGCGCCGCGCAGCTCGCGCTTCGTGCGCGCGTAGGTGTCGGGCGGGAACGCGGCGAGGGTGGCCGCGAGCTCGAGCGCGCGGGGCAGCACCGCACCGGGCTGGAGCACCTCGTCGAACACGCCGAGGCGCAGGCACTCGGCGGCGTCGACCAGCTCGTTGCCGAGCGCGAGGACTCGCGCGGCGTGGGGTGGGAGCTCCGCGGCGACGATGCCGATCGCGGCCTGCGGGTAGGGGACGCCGACCTTGATCTCCGTCAGCCCGTAGCGACCGGCGCTCGAGGCGACGCGGATGTCGGTGCACAGCGCGAGCACGAGACCGCCCGCGATCGCGTGTCCGGTGATCGCGCCGATGACCGGACAGGGCAGCGTGTACGCGCCGAGCGCCATCGCGTTGATGCTCGTCACCATCTCGCGCTCCTCCTCCGGGCCGTAGCCCGGCACGAGGTTGAGGTCGGCGCCCGCCGAGAAGAACCCCGGGCGCCCGCTCAGCACGAGCGCGCGCGGCGGCTCGTTTGCAACCTGCTCGACCGTCGCGAGCAGCTCGCGCAGCAGCGTGACGTCCATTGCGTTCGCCGGCGGGCGGTCGACGCTGAGCGTGACCACGCCGGCGTCGTGCTCGCGCAGGCTGACGTACTCCATCGACGCGGAGCCTATTGCGCGGTGCGATCGCGAGCGGGGCGCCTGTGCGGGTGTATGGTTGCCGCGTGTCCACCAGCGTGAGAGGGAAGGTCGTGTTGATCACGGGGGGAGCACGCGGCGTCGGCGCGGCGACCGCGACCCTGCTGGTCGCGCGGGGCGCCAAGGTCGTGCTCGTCGATCTCGACGACGATCCGCTGCGCGCGCTCGTGCAGCGCCTGGGCGAGGACAGCGCGACGTCGATCCTCGGCGACGTCACGGAGCTTGCCGACATGGAGGCGGCGGTCGCGCACGGCGTCGAGCGCTTCGGCGCGATCGACATCGTCGTGGCGAACGCGGGGATCGCCAGCTACGGGTCGGTCGCGGCGGTCGACCCGGCGACCTTCCGGCGAGTGATCGACATCAACGTCACGGGTGTCTTCCACACCGTTCGCGCGGCGCTGGCGGAGATCGTGCGGCGGCGCGGCTACATCCTCGTCGTCTCCTCCGAGGCGGCGTACGCGGCGGCTCCCGGGCTCGCGGCTTACAACGCGAGCAAGGCGGGAGCCGAGCACTTCGCCAACGCGCTGCGCCTGGAGGTCGGCTATCAGGGGGTCGCGGTCGGCAGCGCGCACATGTCGTGGATCGACACGCCGATGGTGCAGGACGCCAAGCGGGACCTGGGGGCGTTCCGCGAGATGCTCGAGCGGCTTCCGGGGCCGCTGGGGGCGACGACATCGGTCGAGGAGTGCGCGGAGGCGTTTGTGCGCGGCATCGAACGGCGCGCGGCTCGCGTCAACGTCCCGGGCTGGGTCGAGCTGCTGCGCTGGCTGAAGCCGGTGCTGACGTCGAGACTGGCGGCGCTGCAGGCCAGGCGCGACAGCGAGCGCACCCTGCCGCTGATGGACGAAGAGGTCGCTCGCCTCGGACGCTCGGCAAGCGCGCGCGTGAGCGTGCCGGGCGCCGCGCACGGCGAACCGGCCGAACCGGTCGCGTGAGCGCCGAGCGCGAGCTCGACGTCGTCCTGTTCGGCGCCACGAGCTTCGTCGGTCGGTTGTGCGCGGAGTACCTCTCGCGCGTCGCGCCGCCAGAGGCGCGCGTCGCGCTCGCGGGCCGTTCGCGGGAGCGCCTGCTCGAGCTGCAGGCCGCGCTCGGCGGTCGCGCTGCCACTTGGCCGTTGCTGGTCGCTGACACGACTGACCCCCGCTCGGTGGGCGAGCTGGCGGCGACGACGCGCGTGCTGGCCACCACCGTCGGTCCCTACCGCAGCTACGGGATGCCGGTGCTCGAGGCGTGCGCGACGGCGGGTACGCACTACGCCGACCTGACCGGCGAGGTGCTGTTCATGCGCGAGGCGATCGACCGCTTCGACGCGGTCGCTGCGGCCAGCGGCGCGCGCATCGTCCACGGCTGCGGCTTCGACTCGATCCCGTCGGACCTCGGCGTGCTGTTGCTGCACGAGGCGGCAACGGCGGACGGCGCCGGCCAGCTGGAGGACACGACCCTGGTCGTGCGCACGATGAAGGGCGGCCCGAGCGGCGGCACGATCGCGTCGCTGCAAGGCGAGCTCGACGCGGCGCGCGCGGACCGCGACCTGGCGCGGCTGCTCGCCGACCCGTACGCGCTCAGCCCCGACCGCGGCGCGGAGCCGCGTCTCGGCGACGAGCGCGACCTGCGCGGCGTGCGACACGACGCTGACCTGGGGAGGTGGGTCGGCCCGTTTGTGATGAGCTCGATCAACACGCGCGTCGTGCGCCGCAGCAACGCCCTGCAGGGCTGGCCGTACGGTCCGCGGTTTCGCTATCGCGAGGTGATGGGCTTCGGGTCGGGCCCGCTCGCCGCGGCGCAGGCGGGCGTGTTCGCCGGCGGCGTCGGCGCGCTGATCGCCGGGCTGTCCGTGCCGGCGGTGCGCGCGGTGCTCGATCGGGTGCTGCCCGCTCCCGGCGAGGGCCCGAGCGAGCACGCGCGCGAGCGTGGCTCCTTCCGCATCGAGATCCACACGCGCACGTCAAGCGGCGCGCGCTACCTGTGCCGCGTGGCCGCCAAGGGCGACCCGGGCTACAAGGCGACGTCGGTGATGTTCGGCGAGAGCGCCCTGTGCCTCGCGCTCGACGCGGAGCGGCTGCCGTCGCGCGCGGGCGTGCTGACGCCGGCGACAGCGATGGGCGATGCGCTCGTGCAGCGGCTGCGAAGCGCCGGGCAGACGTTCGAGGTCGAGCGGGTGGGTTAGGCGGGGCGGGCCGTGGTTCGCAGCTGTGGTGGACGATCGTCGCCGCGAAGGCTCAGCCGCCGCTTCGCGCTGCGGCGGGCTGCTGCGTCGAAGTGGAGCTAGGGGGACTCGAACCCCCGACCTCCTGGGTGCGATTTGGTCGGCGGGACGCTGCGCCCAGCGTTGATTTGTGCTCCTGAGCAGGGATTTTGCTGGATTATTAGGACTTGTCTCAGCCACGAAATGCCTCTCGATTTGTGCCCAAATCGGGGGCTTTGGGCACAAATCCGAGTTTGTGCCCATTGGACTCCCTCCGGTATCCGGCCGCGCTGACACGCCAGACAGCGCCCGCGCACTCCAGTTGCTCACGCCCCTCGAGCTGTCGCGGTCACGTGTAAAAAGGACGCGCATGTCGAATCGGTGGCCTGCCCTGGTATCCGCGAGCCCTGCGATCGTTGTTGGGAGATGTCCGCGCCGAAGCGAGTCCGCCAAGCCGTCAGGGTCAGGCTCGGCGTTGGAGCCGATGCGTCGGGCCTTCCCGAACAGTCGAGAGCCGCAGCCGCCCTGGCGACGACCTTCCCCGAGCCGGGCGTCATGGTAGTTGAGCCGACCGACCCGCCGAAGCTGCTCGATGCTTATCGCCTCGCGTCGCTCGGCGAGAACCGCGAGCGCATGTGGAGGGTGCTGAGCGAACACCCTCGTTTCGAGCACGAGACTCCTCACAAGCAGCAGGCAATCGCCGAAATCAACCGCGTCGCCAGCGAAGAAACGCGAGAGGGCATCTTCTGGAGCTTGGCTCTGCTTTTGCTGATCACCGGGAACGACGAACTCCGTCCGACGCTCGAACCGCAACTCGACGCCCTCTGGACTTCGATTCCCCAGCTCACGATGTGGCTCGTCACGCCAGCGCAGGCGTTCATGTCTCGCGTCCGGCTATCGCAGTTCCTCTTCCAGTTCCAACACACGCCTGACCTCGACATCGAGACGCTGATGGCAGACGAGCGCCGCAGCTTGGTGGCGCAGTCGCTCTCGAACGGCATCTCGACGGCGGACCTCGTCCAGCCGATATTCCTGACGTTCTCCCCAGCAGCGACTGGGTTCGCGGCCCCTTGGCTTCCCCACACGATCGCACTCGACTTCGGGGCGGCCGTCGAGCTGCGGGTGAAGCCGCCCGCCTCGCTCAGCGCGGTCTACGACCCACGCGTCCTGAGCGCACCGGTCGATCTCGACGGCCGCGAGGCATGGTTCAACTCAATTCCCAAGGAGAAGCTTGCGACGCTCTTCCAGTGGTGGATCGGCCGTCTCAACCTCCTTTACGGGATCATCACCGACCCGACGCGGTTCCCCAACAAGCGTGGTGAGTACGACAGCTCTGACCACCTCGCCTTCCGGCTGACCGTCGAACGCCTGCTTGCAGACCTGCGGATCATCAACGCGTCCCCGCAGGCACCAGCACTTACCCGGCTCGGCGCCACATTCGACTTGCTCGACAAGCTCGAAACTCTGCTCGGGTACGGACCGCAGTCGATGAGTCAGTTCGGAAAGGCGTGGGGCCCCGGACGTGGCTTCGCAAAGCTTCTCGACCGGCGCGTGACTTTGCCGATGATGCAGCGAGGCTTCGAGAACATGCCGAGCACGCTCCGATCGATCTTCAAGGACCGGGCCAAGCTCTTGTTCGACGCGGTGTACGACGAAGTCGCAGACGGCGTCCTCCGCGGACGGCTCGACGAGGATGGGGTCCGCTACGGGAGCGCGTCGATCCGCAAAATGCCCTGGGACACCTATGTGGGGACTCTCGTGCGAGCCGTCCGCAACTCCTCGCACGGTCTGCTCCAGGCCCACAAGACCGAGGCCGAGGTGGCGGCGACTCACACAGGGGCCCTGCCGGACGCCCTGCCTGAACTCGTCCCACTCATCGCTCTCGCGCTGCTGGCTGACCCGGAACGTTTGTGGTCGATGGAGGTGTGGGACTAGTCGCGGCCCGCACGAGCGCTGTCAGCCTTCCTTCCACGGCGGCACCCGCCACACTTCGATATCGTCGCCCTCGGCAGGGGGTTTGAAAGTCCGGGTTGAGTCCCGTCGCTCCCGCTTTCCGCTGGGTGGAGGCGTACCAGTCGGCGAGGTCGAGAGTTGCACCCCGGACGAGGATCTACGGTCAGACGCCTGGTTTGCCCGGCGTAAGCGAACGTGCCTCGAGCCTGCGCTCGTGCAAGTGCAGCTCGTCCGGACCAGGCGCGTGGGGTGACGCTTAGCGGACGCACCAGATTAGGCCCTCGCCGCGCTGTTGCCCTCGCGTGAAAGCACTCGTCTCGTCGGGCGCCCCACGGGTGGCTGCTCCGGACGAATAGCGCCACACGAACTGTTGTAAACGGCAAAGCCTATCTTCCACCAAGCCATTTAGTGATGCGACGGGGATGCCGATGCCTGCTCCATGCTTCTCGCAGATAACAGCGCGCGGTTGGGTGCCGCTGCGAAGCGCAGGCTGGACACGCGATCATGGTAACTCCACTCCTAGCAGTCGCACTCGTGGTGGCGGTCGGGATCATCGTCTGGCTAGCCGTGACCGGAGTCTCCTATCGGGCGCGCTACAAGCACACGGATGCTGATCTCACGGAGGCACGAGCGGATGCGGTGTCGCGAAGTCGGTCTGTTGTGAGCGGTAAGGTGCAGGAGCATCTTGCACCGCTGTTCCCCGAGTTCTTGCAGCGGTTCAACCCGCGCGATGCGATCTTTCTCGGGAGCCCGCTCGACTTCGTTGTGTTCGACGGCCTCAACGAGACTGAAGACACGGACGTACGGCGCGTAGTCTTTGTTGAGGTCAAGACTGGGAGAGCGAGTCTAAGCAAGCGCGAGCGGCGTGTCCGTGATGCCATCGAAGCGGGCCGCGTCGGGTACGAGCTCGTGCGACTTCCACGCGAGCCCGCTACAGCGGACACTACGATTGCCGGGCTCAGGTCGCCGGATCCGAATGCCGTATGGTGAGAGTGAACTTCGACCTCATATTCGGCCGACGGCGAGGTCACTGGAAGAACGATTTTGAGGAATTTCTGGAGGGTCGCAATGACTTCGTCGGGCGACGGGCTAGACGCTTGTTGAATAAGCCCGACCTAGAAGCCGCCCTAGCCGCAGCAAGGCGAACACGTATGGGAGCGCGCATTGACCACGCTTCGACCTGGGATAAAGTCATTTTCTTCCTTGAACACGTGCAGGCTCGCCGTGGACGAACTGGGTATGCTGGCGGCAAAGTGATAAAGTCGTCTGACCCAACCCCCTGAGTTGGTCCACGCTGGTAGTGGTACGACTCGCTCTCTGTTCAGCGTGGCACCCGCGCGCGCATCGTCACGAGTGTCTCTCTTTACGCGATGTGAGTGAGCATGTACGCTCGGGTGCTCAAGACGCTTGTAATGGACGAGGCCCACTCGTCCGTGTGCCGCGGCAGCGGTGTCGTCAGTGCCGACGCTGGCTTCCCCCTTGGCCGGGGCGAAGCAGGCGCCGCGGCAATTGGCGAATCCCAGTTCCGGGTCCGCCGGTACGCATCGGCCCGGTCGCTCCGTGTCGCCAAGGACTCGCCGGATCTACGGCCGGACTTCAGGGGAAGCAATAGTATGTTCGTTGACACCTCGCTTGTGTAGGGGTGCAGTCATCGTTAGTCGGTTGGTCCGTTGAGTCGACGATTTGAGGGAGCCATGAAGCCAGACAATCCGTTCAGGGACTGGTTGACCAGCAACCCGTACGGAGGAACCTGGGTGCCGGTCGCAGGTCTAGGCGGATATACCGGGCCTGCGTCTATCCCCCTCCTTTTCCCAAGGGGCGCAAAGGACGCCATGTTGGCCGGCGCCGATTGGCCGATGCAGTACTCGGACGCGGGCCCGGAAGTCTTCTACTCCTACACCGAAGGCGTGAAAGAGCACCAGGCGATACTGCACCCGGAGCACCACCTGGGCGAGACGTCGATCGAGCATCTCGCGGTCGCTTTTGAGCCTCCCGGCCGGCGGTCGTGGATCGAGCCGGTCCAAGGCTTCGTGCTGTTCTGGGGAGCATCGCCACATCTGGGGCGGGACGGACAAATCGACTGGGAGGTCCCAGATGAGGACGGGAAGCCTGAGATCATCGCGACCTGGAACAGGACTCCTCAGACCGAGTATGAGGGCGTCCTGCGAATCCGCTGCGACAAGCTCCTGAACTTTCTTGCCGTGTTCGACCTCGATCTCGCTATCTACTTCGAGGAGAATATCGCCGACGATTCCGTACCCGGGGAGTGGCGTGACGATGAGCGCGAGCCGCTGCGGTACTGGCGTTGCTGGGCGTCGGCCGGCTTCACCGAACACACACGAGTGGTTCTACGCTGCGTCACCGTGATCGAGGCGCCCGCGCGCGAAGACGAGGACGAGGACGAGGACAGGTACTCCACCTCGTCGCTCGACTATGTCATCGGGTCCGATCCCGTCACCGGCAAACCGGTTACTGCCAGCTTCCCTGGTCCGACGCTCGAGCAGACCACGTGGGAGGGTGCCGGACGTGACAACTTCCTGACGCCGGTGCTCTTCAAGCGCGACGTCCTGGACTACTACCTCGACGATCCGAAGCACTACTCGATCGACAATCATCAGGTGACCGCCGGCCACATGTGGGGCATTCCAATCGCTATCACCAAGAGCGGGCACGTCCAGGTCTGGCTGGGAGATCTCGGGAGAATCCCCAAGTCTGCGCAGGAGCACTGGAAGCGCTTCAACATCGCTGATGATGATCCCGTCCCAGAATGGCGTATCGAACAGGACCTGCACGCCAAGTTCGCCAGTCCGCCCGAGAGCGAGCCACTCGATCATCTCCGCCGAGCGATCCGTGCCTGCAATGAAGCCGCTCAGCCATACTGCGGAGAGAAGCTGTTCGCCGATGTCGACGGCTTGAGCGGCGACCGAGTCAGGAACATCAAGGTTCCACGCAACGGCTCGATGCCAGCCTTCCAGGACGAGGTGATGAGCCTCGCGATCCTCCTCATCGAGCACCTGAACGCCCAATTCTTCGTCAAAGCGGGCGTCGAGAAGGGCGGCTCGCTGGAGCGGCTGACCGCCTGGCTACGCAACGCCACGGGCAAGACCGACGCTGACGCCAAGGACGTAATCGCAGGTCTATTGGCGATCCAGGCCATTCGTTCGAAGGCTGGTGGCGCCCACCGCGGTGGCTCGTCAGGCATTGAGGCGCTTGGCCGCGCGGAGATCGACCTCGAGGACCTAGTGGTGCGTTTGTGAAGTTCGTTGGTTATGCCTCGAGGACCTTGCCGGTGTAGGTCCACTTGAAGGGTTTGGCGGTTTGGTTGTAGGTCTCGATGAATGCGAGCATCTGCTCCGCGAGG
>Ga0181521_10000150_pt1 | contig 79249 bp, 68 predicted proteins | sample PEATcosm2014_Bin_32_FD_119764 | JGI IMG/M metagenome (GOLD analysis project Ga0181521, IMG submission 119764) | Peatland microbial communities from MTU Mesocosm Facility, Houghton, MI, USA - PEATcosm2014_Bin02_60_metaG | ecosystem: Environmental > Terrestrial > Soil > Wetlands > Peat | place... | reverse complement strand
GGCAAAAGGACCTATAAGCCGAATTCTGTCGTGTGCGGTCATTCCTCTAGGCGCCGCGTTGCCGCGGACGCTCATCAGCGACCTACCCGGAGGTTTCGGCGTCCTGCGGACGGCAGCCCCTTGTAGGGCTGGGGTATCCGCAGATCGTTCAGAGCCGCCTGGGCGCGTCGGGCCGATGCGCAGCGGAGCCTGGCTCTTGGCTCGCGCTTCCCTCCCTATTTGGTCTTGCTCCGTGTGGGGTTTACCCTGCCCCCGGCGTTACCGCCGGAGCGGTGCGCTCTTACCGCACCATTTCACCCTTACCCCGGCGGGAGGACTGGCCGTCCAGGCGAACCTGTACGGAGTCTCCGGTGGCCCTCCCGAAGGAGGGGTAGCCGGGGCGGTATCTTTTCTGTGGCACTGGCCGTCCACGAGCCTTGAAGCCCGCGTCCCGGATGTTATCCGGCACACTGCCCTGCGGAGTTCGGACTTTCCTCCCCCGGCTGGCTTCGCTTGCGCACGCCCACCGGCAGCGACCGCCCGGTCCTCCTGCCAAGGTCTAGTGTAGCGCGAAAACAATACGTGCGCGGCTTCAACCTGCGAAGGAACCGCCGTCGATACAATCAAGCTAACGATGATTCAGTACCTCTATCTCGGCAGAGTGGGCTACGACGAGGGGCTGCGCTTGCAGGCGGAGATGGCCGGGCTGGTGGCGGAGGGGCGCGCCGGGAATGTGCTGCTGCTGCTGGAGCATCCGCCGGTGCTGACGCTGGGGCGCAACGCTAAGCGGGCCAACATTCTGGCGTCTGATGAGTTTTTGAAGCGGCGCGGCGTGACCGTGCACGAGATCAACCGCGGGGGCGACGTGACCTATCACGGGCCGGGGCAACTGGTGGGCTACCCCATCTTCGACCTGCGCACGCTGCGCACGGCGAGCGGCGGACGGATGGGGCCGGTGGACTTTGTGCGCGGGATGGAAGAGGCGCTGATTCGGCTGTGCGGCGGGTTTGGGGTGAGGGCGGGGAGGATTTGCGGGCTGACCGGGGTGTGGTGCGGGCTAAGTGCAGGGATTAGGGGTCAGGGGTTAGGGGTTAGTTCGCCGGCCGGGGAGTTCCTTCATGACCCGACTGACTCCGAAGGGGCGGAGCGGAAGATTGGGGCGATCGGGATTCACGTTGCGCGGGGGATTACGTCGCACGGATTTGCCTTCAATGTGACGACTGACCTGAAGGACTTCAACCTGATTGTTCCCTGCGGGATTGCCGATCACGCGGTTACCAGCCTGGCGTTGGAGGTTGAGAGACCGGAGGAGCTACCCATACTGGAAGAGCTTGCTCACATGGCGGCAAGGGAGTTTGGGCTGGTCTTCGGCGAGCAGGTAGTGGCGGTCGAGAGCCTGGCGGCGTTGCGGGCTCAGGCCGCAGCTACACCGGCGCAGATTCCGGCACCCCTCCCGACAGAAGATACGCCGCTGCGGATTCCGGCGGAAGTCGAGCGGTTGCGCGGCGGGGGCGAACGGCCGGTTCGCGCGTGAAAGCATCTGTTCCCTCACCGTATGTGCCGCAATTTATAATCCGAGTTGAAGCGGGCGCCCACAGGAGACTTCCCCTAGCACGCCGAAAGCCTGCCCTGAGCGCAGTCGAAGGACGCCCCGCATCACGGAGAGACCTCCATGCCAATCGACGTGATCATGCCCCAGATGGGAGAGTCGATCTTTGAGGGCACCATTACCAAGTGGCTCAAGAAGGCTGGTGACGCGGTGGAGAAGGACGAGCCGCTGTTTGAGATCTCCACCGACAAAGTGGACGCGGAGATTCCCTCGCCGGTGGCCGGCGTGCTGGCCGAGATCAGGATTCCCGCGGGCGCAACCGTTGAGGTCAATACGGTGGTAGCGGTTATTGGCAGCACCTCCGGTGCGGCCACCTGCGGTGGGGCCAGCCGCGCCGTTGGCGCAAGTACAACTGCTCCAGCAGCGCCAACCCCGCCGGCGGTTGTCGCAAAAAATGCTCAAGCGCACGCCGTTCAGGTCGAGTTAGGCCAGCAGAAGCGTTCCTCGCCGCTGGTGCGGAGGATTGCCAAAGAAAACAACCTCGACCTGAGCCGGATTGAGGGAACCGGATCGGAGGGGCGCATCACCAAGGAAGATGTGCTGCGACATTTGAGCCAGCACGGCTCAGGCAGTGTGCCGCCGAAGGCGGGGCTGGCCGCACCGCAGGTGGCCGTACCGGAGGCGCCGGTTCCTCTCAGCAAGATGCGCGCCATTATTGCCCAGCGCATGGTGGAGAGCGTGCAGATCAGCCCGCACGTTCATATCGTTTACAAGGTGGACATGACGCGCATCGCGCGGCTGCGCGAGCGGGAGAGGGACCATTTCGAGCAGCGGCACGGAGTCAAGCTCACCTATATGCCGTTCATCGCCACAGCGGCGATTGAGGCGCTGACGAAGTTTCCGATTGTGAACGCGTCGCTGGTGGATGGGGCGATCCAGTATCACCCGAACATCGATCTGGGTATTGCCGTGGCGCTGGAGTGGGGGCTGATTGTGCCGGTGGTGAAACAGGCCGAGGGGCGCGACTTCGTGAGCCTGGCGCGGGCCATTGCGGACCTGGCGACACGGGCGCGCGCGAAGAAACTTCTGCCCGACGAGGCCTCGGGGTCCACGTTTACGCTGACCAACTCGGGGATTTTTGGCGAGGAGTTCGGCACGCCGATCATCAACCAGCCGGAGTCGGCGATTCTGGCTATCGGCGGGCTGCGCAAGGAGCCAGTGGTCGTGACCGACGCCGAGGGCAACGATTCGATTGCGATTCGCTCGGTGCAGTACTTCTGCCTGGGCTTTGATCACCGCACGATTGACGGGGCCGACGCGGGCAAGTTCATGGGCGAGTTCAAGCGGGTGCTGGAGGAGTGGGAGAGGCCGGTCGGGTAAGGAATCGACTATAAGAGCTTCCGAAACTGGTCCACACTTAACCCGGCGTCGCGAACGATGCCGCCCATGGTGATTGCGTTGACCGGGTTGTGTCGCGGAATGGTGAGGATGCTTGATCCATCTGTCATTATGATGTGGGCGCCTTGGCGAAGAACGCGAAAGCCCGCCTTTTCCAGTGCGGCAACAGCCCTCAGGTGGTTGACTCCAGAAATCTTCGGCACTCTACCCCCTCAATGGCGCTTATAAACCCACTGAAAACGAATGCAATTTGGATTCGCGTATCATGATCCGGCTGTCAACCTTGGTCCGGCGTAACTTGCCCTTTGCCAGCCATGCGTAAATGGTGTATTTGCTCAGTCCGCCCAGTTTGCGGGCGGCCTCCTCAACTGATAGCAGTGCTTCCAAGGGACTCCTCCTCTGCGCTATCCGCGCTAAGCAAATAATGCCTTGACTAAGCCGAAATCATGTAGTACTTTTATAGCTATGGCTAAACGCAAAAGCCGTGTACAGAAAACGCGTCGTTCCCGCCCCGTCGAATATCGGATCGCAACAGTGGTAAAGGCGATGAACGGCGAATTCTTCGGCCAACCGTATGAAGGACGCTATAGCACCCGCCGCTTGCTGCTCCTTGTGAAGCGGCTTCAAGCTTTCCATGAAGTGTGGAGTAGGAATCCAAGTTCATTTTTTGACGACAGCAATCCACCCCGTGTTTTCTCTCGATTGGCAAGTGAGAAGATCGAACCCATCTTGCGCATTCTGGCCTGGTACCGAGCAATGCCTTCTTTGTCTTTTATGCAGCCCGTCGATAAGACGAAGACGGCCAAGTATGGATGGGAAGTCTCATGGATTCGGATGGAATCGATTGAAGATCGTTTTGGACATCACCGGCAGGTCCGCGAGTTGATTTACGCGCTGGACATCCTAGAAATTGCCAAAGCTGGCCGGATCAATTCTCTAAAGCAATGTGAGAACTGTCGCAAATGGTTGTTTGCGCGATTCCCGCACCAAAGATTCTGTTCGGAAAGCTGCAAAGAGCATTTCCACCGCTCCAACGAAGCCGACAAAAAGAGACGGCGGGAGTGGGCAAAACACAATTACTGGTTGCACAAGAACAAAAATGTCAAGTGAGAGAAAACCATGTCCATCTTCCAGCATGACAACGCTTAATGATACAAGTTCAAATGGATTGGAAGTTAAGGTGCTATAGCAAACCTAATTTTTCGTACTTCTAAACCATTTCGACCTCAACAATGCGGCTCTCGTCGTCGCGCGCCAAATCCTCGGCCGCCTGGACGTACTCGCGAATGGCTACCTGGATGTTGGCGAGAGCTTCCGCTTCGGTGGCTCCCTGCGACCAGCAGCCGGGCAGACCGGGACAGGAAACGCTGTAGCCTTCCTCGGATTTGCGAAGAACGACGCGATAATTTGCCATGTGATTAATGGTATACCAGTCCACAAAGAAACGTTCGCTGGGCGCGCCGCACTATTTGTGCTTCGCCCACGGGTCGTAGGTGCCGACGTACCAGGAGTGACCTTCAGGGTCTTTGACGGTGAAGTCGCGGCTGCCGTAGGGGGTGTCGTGAAGCGGAGTGGTGACGTTGGCTCCGGCGGCCACGGCGCGGGCATGGGCCGCATCGGCGTCAGGAACCACAATATAGAGACTGCAAGTTTCGATGCCGCCTAACTCCGCCGGTGACTTGAAGCCGCTGCCAGACTCATCGTCCTTGCCCGAGCCGAGCATGATCATGCCGTTGCCCAGGGTCAGCTCGGCGTGAAGGATGAGGCCGTTTTCGCCTTCATGGACGGCATGGCGCTCAAAGCCAAAGACTTTTTCGAGCCACTCAATAGCGGCTGGAGCGTTGCGGTAGCGATAGCCGGGGATGATGGAGCTGTGGAAATCAGGCATGGGGAACCCTCCGAGCCAATAGTAACGCTTTCATTTACCTATAGTAACGCTTACATTCTATGAGAAAAATAGGTTATTCTGTGCGATATGCGTTTGCCCACGGGAGATTCACTATTGGTGCAAATCATGGACACCGCGTTCGCTCAGGCAGCGAAGAGCGCGGGCAAGTTGCTGGTATGCAAGCCGGGCTGTAGCCAATGCTGCCATGGAGCCTTTGTCCTTAATCCTTTGGACACTCTGCGGATACATGCCGGCATGGATACGATACGGGCCACCGAACCGAAACTGGCGGCGCGGATCGAGGGGCGCGCGCGGGCGTGGATTGCCGAGCATGGGGCGGCGTTCCCCGGCGATCCTCAGACGGGCGTGCTGGGCGATTCCAAGATAGAAGAGGAGCGCTTTGAGGATTTCGACAAGGACGCGGCCTGCCCGGCGCTGGACCCCGATACCGGCAAGTGCGACATATACGCCTGGCGGCCCATGACCTGCCGCGTCTTCGGCCCGCCGGTCCGCACGGGAAACGGCGAGGAGCTTGGCCACTGCGAGTTGTGCTTTGTTGGCGCCGCCAAGGAGAAGGTGGCGGCCTGCGAGATGACTGTCCCGCATGATCTCGAGGCGGAACTGCTGGACGAGATTCCGATGAAGGAAAAGACCGTGGTGGCGTTCGCGCTGCTGGAATAAGCGCGGCGGCCGCTGCTTCCCACCCATTTCGCAAAGAACGCGAAATGGATGGGGCACCCAGCATTTTAGCGGCGGCGGCCCGCGTTACACTGAGGCTTGGACAGCCTGATGACAACACGCCCCTGCTGGGTTGAGATTCGCACCCGCTCCCTGGAAGACAACTACCGGTTTCTTTCCGCTCTGGCGGAGCCCCATGCAGAGTTGCTGGCTATCGTCAAGGCCAACGCTTACGGCCACTCGCTGAGCGTTTGCGCTCCTGCCGTGGCGCGCGCCGGAGCGCGTTGGCTGGGCGTCAGCAGCGTCGAGGAAGGTGTGGCCGCGCGCGCTTTGTGCCCCGAACCCAGAGTGCTGGTCATTTGCGGCCCATTTCCCGGCCAGGGCGCGACGGTGGTGGAGCACCGGCTGACCGCCGTGGCCTGGCAGCCGTGGCAGTTGGACGAGCTGGAAACGGGCGCGCGCACGGCGGGCGGTTTAGTCCCGGTGCATCTGGAGATCGATACCGGCATGAGCCGCCAGGGGGTGAGCTTGGATGAGCTTGTGCCGCTTCTGGCGCGCTTTCATCGGGGTTCGCTGCTGCGGCTGGAGGGCGTAATGACCCACCTGTTTGCCGCCGACGAGTCGAACGGCAGGGTGACCGCGAAGCAACTGTTGCAGTTGGACGAGGCGCTGGGAAGGGTCAAGGCCGCGGGGCTCGATCCGGAGTGGCTCAACGTGGGCAACTCCGCCGCGCTGCTGTCCGGACAGGCCGCGCGGATTGCCGCGCTCGCCGCCCGCTATGAAATGAAGGCGATGCTGCGGCCGGGCCTGTCGCTCTACGGCGTGATTCCGCAATTTGACCCGAAGTTTGAGCTGCAGGAGCCTGTGTCGCTGACGGCGGCGCGCGCCCGATTGCAGCCGGTGCTCGCGTGGAAGAGCCGCGTGGTGGGGGTGCGCTCGGTTCCCGCCGGGGCGGTGGTGGGCTACAGCGGCACCTTTGTGGCCACCGAACCGATGCGGCTGGCGCTAGTGGCCGCAGGCTACGCCGACGGACTCGACCGGCGGCTCGGCAACCGCTTCTGCCTGCTGGTTCGCGGGGAGCGAGCGCCGCTGGTGGGACGCATCAGCATGGACCAGTCGGTGGTGGACGTAACCGAAATTCCCGGCGTCGAAGCTGGCGACGAAGTGGTGATTCTGGGCGAACAAGGCGGCGAAACCATCACCGCATTCGATCACGCCGAAGCGACGGGGACGATTCCCTGGGAGGTCTTCACGCGCATCGGGGCAAGCGCCCCGCGGATTGCGGTCTAGGAGCGCATCCAATGACCTGCACGTTGAAGAATACGGAGCAAGGAGGTCAGCAGCCATGCCGAAGCAGCCGCCGCAACCGAAGAAGAATGGGAAGAACGCCCGCGCCGCTCAGACGTCGCGCGCGAAGATGAGCCTGGGGCTGAGGCTTGGACTCGGCCTTTCAGTGGGCTTGATTTTGGCTTTTGCGGCCTTGTTTGTTCCCGCAGGGACGCTGGATTATTGGCAAGGATGGGCGTTTCTCGCTGTCTTTTTCGTTCCCAACGCCTTCACTTTCATTTATTTTCTAAAGCGCGACCCGGAGTTTCTGGAACGCCGGTTGCGGAACAAAGAGCGGTTTGACGAGCAGAAGCTGCTGCTGCGATGGGGCAAGCCGTTTTATCTGATCGCCTTTCTGCTTCCCGGCTGCGACTACCGCTGGGGCTGGTCGCGCACTTTGGCGGGCGATGTGCCGCTGTGGCTCACGGTCTTTTCCCTGGCCATGGTTCTGGGCAGCCTGCTGCTGATCTTCTGGGTTCTGTATGTGAACCGCTTCGCCTCGCGTACCGTGGAGGTGGAGGCCGGGCAGACGGTGATCTCCCACGGCCCGTACCGCGTGGTACGCCATCCGTATTATTTCGCTACCGTGCTGCTGTGGCTGTTTACGCCGCTGGCGCTGGGTTCCTGGATTGCCCTGCCGGCCTTTGCGCTGCTCATCCCGTTTTATGTCATCCGCCTGCTTAACGAGGAGAAGGTGCTGCGCGCGCAACTTCCCGGCTACTCGGAGTATTGCATTCGCACGCGATCCCGGCTGATTCCGCTGGTGTGGTGAGAGTGGACCGGCGGTTTTCGCTGCAGGAAGCAAAAGAATATGCGCGGGAGGTAAATCCTCCCGCGCATGCTTCGTCCACATCGGTTGGCTGAGGCGTTATTGCTTGACCGGCGGCGCGAGCGGCACCTTGGGCTCCTTCAGTTGTTTTCCTTCGAAACCCGGCGGAATGCGGTGGTAGGGCGGGACATTCAGCATGGGACCCTTGGGCGGGTTGGGAGCGGCCGGTGAAGGCGCCGGCGCGGGCGCAACGCCCGAACCTATCTTGATGCGGATGTCGCCGTTGTCGGTGCTGAGCACGATCCTCGTTCCGCCGGCGCCGATGCGGAAAGTGGCGGACTTGGTCGAGCCTCCATCAAACGAAGGGGAAGCGAAATCGGAGACGATGTCGCCGTTGTGCGTGCGTACGTCCACATTGGCGGAGGCGTTGGGCGGCAGCGTCACCTCGACGTCGCCCTTGTTGTTTTTTGCTTCCACCGAGTAGGAGCCGGCGGGCTCAATCGCAATGCGGCCGTTGCGGGTTTCCACATAGCTGTCGCCATAGATCTGGTTGAGGTCGATGTCCTTGGAGTGGGTCACTACGCGCACCTGCCCCTTGGCCTGGTTGATGCGCAGATCGCCGGAGTCCAGGGTCATGTCGCCGGGCAACTCCGCCACTTCCAAGTCGGTGATCGAAGTGTGCAAATGCAACGGCCCATGGATGCTCTCCATGTGCGCGTCGCCGAAGATTTCGCCGCTCTGCGTGACTTTGCCCTTGATCTCGGAGAGGGTGATGTCGCTCAGGTTCCCGTCGGTGGTCAGGTCGCCCTGAATATCGTGGGCGGAAAAGTCGTGATGGCCATGGGTGAAGTGCGCTTCGACTGGACCGGCAATGGTGTTGAGTTGCACGTCTCCGCGGGCGGTAACGGTGATCCCCGTGCCCAGCCCGGAGGCGGACACATCCCCCTTGCCGGCGTTTACCGTCACCTTGGCAGTCCTGGGCACGGTGATGGTGAGGTTGACGCGCCCGCTGGAGTTGCTTTCCGACTTGACGAGGACGGCGCCGCCGCTGGGGGTGAGATGCACGGCTTCAGCATCGAAGATTTTCTTTGCGTCCGCGTCGGAGTCGGCGAAGGCCTCTTCGTGCGCCTGCACCTGGATGGTAGAGCCGTCGCCCGCCGTGATGCTGACGTCGCCGCGCGGATTCTCGATCTGGATGGCGGTATTGGCGGCGATCTGCTGGTTGAGCAAGGGCTGGTCGAAGTCGTGCTCGGGCAGCCCGAAGGAGTTGAAGAAGTCGTCGCCGTCGCCGTTCCAATGAAACCAGGGCCGGGAATTATTCCAGCAGGCAGCGCCTAACCCCACCAGTGCGAGCAGGATGAGGATGCCGACAAAGCTGCCGCCGCGGCGCACCGGGGTCTCGCGGCGCAGGTCTATGGCCCACTCGGCCAGCAGGGCCAGGCCGGCGCCGATCAGGAGCAACGGCCACCAGTGGCCATACCAGCTCCAGAACTCGACGGCATTGACACGGCCAGTGAGCAACAGCAGAGCGATCACGCCGACGCCGATCAGAATGATGGGGCCGACGACGGAGGGAACATGCGGACCGTATGCGGCCACGCGGCTGGCCTTCCAGGCGTAGTGCTGGGCCTGACGCTGGGCCTTCCAGGCATCGCGCTGCGCGCGCCATGCGGCTTTCTGCTGCTCCCGGTAGACCCGCCACTGGGTTTTGGGATCGTAATAGGGCGGATAGGGGGGCGGCGCGCCGCCGCCTGGATTCGAGTTGGGTGGCGAGCCGGGAGGCGTGTTGGGTGGCATATTCGGAGGTGTGCTGCTCATGATTGTCCTCCCTGGGAGTTCTTGCTGTACTCCTGTGAGCTGGCTGAAACGGTGGCCGAGCTCTCGGCCGATGAAGGTTGCGGCGCGGCGCCCGGTATTGTTCCCGGATAGACGCCTGGGTAGGGCTGGCCCGGATACGGCCACTGGGGATAGCCGCCCTCGGCGGCCAGGGCCGCGCGCTCGGCCAGCAAGAAGACGCCCAGCAGAATAAACAGCAGGGGCCAGAACCAACCCCAGAAGTGGTGAATCACACCTGTCTGATCGAGCAGCGCAACTCCACCGATCAGCAGCAGAATGGCGGGGCCGCGCAGGCGGCGAATCATGATGTAACGGCTCATTTGGAACCTCCTTTTGAATCTTCGATACGGCGAATGATCATCCAGACTCCCAGGGCAATCAGCAGCAGCGGCCACGTAAACCCAAAGAAGCGCTCGCGAAAGACATCCAGTTGGCCGAGCAGGAACAACAGGCCCAGGGCAATGAGGACGATGGCTCCGACCGGCGCTCTGCTCTGACTACATATAGGCGGCGGCACGGGGGGAACAGAAAAGCCGGGCGGCGGCGGCGGTGGCGGCGGCGGAAACGGGGCCTGATAAGGCGGCGGGGGCTGATAGCCCTCGGTTGGCGGCTCTACTGGAACCTGTCCGGCGACGGGTTGGCCTGGATTCCGCGGCCGCGCGCCCAGGTTCAGCCAGTTGCCCACCTCGTTCAGCCCGAAGGGATCGGGCGGCGGCTGGCCATCGCGCAGCGCCTTGGCGGTGTGGTAGGCCTCAAAGGACTGGTAGAAAATCCAGGCCGCGATGAAGAAGCCAAAGATGTCGTAGTGGTCGGCCAAACTGACCAGCACCGCGAAGACGACCACATGGATGAAGCCCTTGAGATACTGGCTGTTGTACATGGCGCCCACGCCAGGAATCAGTCCCAGCCAGGCTGCCGCAGTGGGGTTGGGTCCGCTTGCCGGAGGAGGAATGAAGGGTTGTTGATAGCTCTGCCACGCCGTCAAACAAGGTTCGCAGAAAAGCTGACCTCCGGCCGCGTTGCGCACGCAACCGGCGCACAGCGCCTTGCCGCAACTCTGGCAATAGGCGGTGGCGTTGACACCACTGTGATTTACGCAATCCATCTTGTGCTCCTTTCCCGTGTCTCTTTTCGGGAGCCGCTGGAGAGCGCGGGCCGTTGCTGAAATGTCAGGGAAGTATCCAAAAACTGTGCATCGTTGAGCGCGGGCTGAAGAGCCGGCGCGAGCGTCAGGCTGCCAGGCTGTTGCGGAGGGTCAATCCACTGGCCCCCGTTCCCAGGCGCCGGAGCCTGACGCGACTGGCCGGGCGCCAGGTCTTGCAGCTTCAGCCGGTTGTCTTCGCCTTCACCCTGCCCCCCAACTCCTGTAGTCTGGCGCAGTTCCCGCACCGTGGACTGCACCTCATAGGCCAGCCGCGAATGGTCGTAGTAGCGGATGATGGGCGTCGAGGCCATGGCGAGTTGGCGTTCCATGTAGGAGCGCATCATGCTGGGCCGCAGGTCGCTGATCCGCAGATTGGCCAGCCGGACGCCGGTGATGTTGAGCGTCAAGGCGATGGAAAAGAAGGCCATGGCCGCAGTCATCAGGAGGCGGGGTTGGGCAAAGCGCTGGACATGAGCCACCAGGCCGGGACGCTGCCATGCCGGAACAGAGACCGGACGGATGGGAACCACGTTGCCGCCTGCGGTCGCCAGCCTATAGCTTGCCGCCTGACCCGGACCGGTGTGGGCAAGAATCTTGTCTAAAAGCCCGGCCGGAACCTCCGGCTCGGGGGAGAGGAACTCGAGCCACTCGCGGCCCCGGCGCGCCTCTTCAAAGAGCGCCGCGCAGGCCGGGCAGACGGCCTTATGAGCGGTAAAGGTTGCCTCGTCGCCGGGCTTGAGCAGCCCGTCCAGCGCGTCCGCCAAAAGCATCTCCCACTGCCCGCAGGCGGTGGAGTTCGGATTGAATGTGCGCTCTGCCATTTACATCACCTCCCGTTTAGTACGTTCAAGGAGCCTCGCAAGTTCCGCGCGGCCCCGGCTGATGCGGGACTTGACGGTTCCCTCGGGAATGCCCAGCACGCAGGCGATCTCCTTGTAGTCCATATCCTGCAAATCGCGAAGAATAACAGCCTCGCGCAGGTCGACGGAGACGCGCGCCAGGGCATCCTGCACCATCTTCGCCAGTTCGTTACTGGCCGCCGCCTCAAGGGGCGAGACGCCGCGGGCGGTGAGCCGGTCAATCGGCTTCAGCTCATCGGCTGACTCCCAACCATCATCTAATGAAGAAGTTGCACGCTGGTTGCGGGTGCGGCGGAAGTTGTCCACCAGCAGGTTGCGGGTCATGGTGGCGATCCACACCTGGAGGGAGCCGCGATTCAGGTCAAAACTGGCCAGGTTGGAGTAAATCTTGAGGAAAACGTCCTGGGTCAGGTCCTCGGCGTCGGCGGGGTTGCCGGTAAAGCGGTAGCAGAGGCCGTAGACACGCCGGTGCTGCGCGCGGACCAGCTCGGCCCATGCGCTGGAATCACCGTCCATGCAGCGGCGGACGATTTGGGACCAGTCGATCTCCAGAGAAGCTGCCTCCCCGCGCGCCGGACGAACGGCTGGCGCAAGAGCCGGGATTCCCACGGACAGGTTCTGGTCCGTGGGGTGGAGAGCCGGGGTTTCCACGACCAAGTCTTCTTCCGTGGGGAGGACCGTAAGGCCCGCCTGAAAGCGGTCAGGCACAAGCTCTCTGCCGTCCGGAATCTGTTGCGACCGGGCTGCGCCAGTTGCCGGGAGTTCCTGGTCGCGCCGCGACGGCCTGGCCGGGGTTCCCGGCGACAGGCCGTCGTCGCTGGGATGGCTGGCCAGCCATCCCAGCCCCATCCCGCTCCAGCTTAATGTACCCACGCAGTGCATATTGCACTAGTACGCAGGATTTTACCGATTAGTTCCGTTGGTAGAAACAGGATAGACCGGCGTGGCGGGAATCTCCAAAGTGGGGGATTTGCTCATGATCGCTTCCAGGACAGGAGATTCCTAGTGGAATAAATATTTTCTCCCTGTTACTCTCAAACTATGCAGATCACCGTCCAACTACCCGACGATCTGGCCCAGCACCCCAACCCAGGGCGCGAGGCACTGGAATCGCTGGCTATCGAGGGCTACCGCGCGGGAACGCTCTCTCACTTCCAGGCGAGCCAGGTGCTGGGATTGTCGCGTTTCGAGTTCGACGGCTTTCTCAAGGAGCGGCATATCGACGACCACGCCTACGACGTGGAAGATCTGGAAGAGGATCGCAAGACCCTGCGCCAACTCCAGGCCAAGGGGCTTCTCCGGACATGATCGTTGTTGCTGACACCTCGCTCCTCAATTACCTGATTCAGATCGATTGCGACAGTCTTCTTCCTCAGCTTTACGGACGTATCGTTGTTCCCGTCGGGGTGATGCAGGAGCTGGGGCATCGTGGCGCCCCAGCGGCGGTGCGCATGTGGCTGACAAAAGTTCCTGCCTGGATCGAGGTGAGCCAGACCAGTTCCATGCCCGATGCGGGGCTTGCATTCCTGGACTTTGGGGAACGAGAAGCTATTCAACTTGCCGAAGAGCGGCACGCGGACCTGCTGCTTATGGATGAACGCAAGGGGCGCCTGGAAGCGAAACGGCGCGGACTTAAAACGACCGGAACGCTAGGCGTTTTGTTTAGTGCTGGAGAATTGAGACTGATTGATCCAGCATCAGCCTATCGGCGGTTGCTCACCGAGACCTCTTTTCGCACTTCTGCCGCGCTGGAAGCGCATTTTCTCCGGCTAATTAGCCCTCGCCGCTGAAATGACGTGCGTTTCCACCCAGGCCCCGACGATGCGCGCCGTTTCTTCCAGGAATATGCGGTCGATGCCGGTGAAGGCGGCTGGGGTGTGGCTGTCGATGTCGATTTCGCCCACGACTTTTCCGTGTGCACGGATGGGGACGACGATCTCGGATTTTGTGCGGAGGGAGCAGGAAAGATAGCGGGGGTCGGCGTTCACGTCGTCCACTACGACGGTTTGCCCCGAAGCCACGGCGGCGCCGCAGATGCCTTGCGTAATGGGGATGCGGACGTGCGGGGTGGGCTCGCCGTTGAAGGCGCCCAGGAGCAGGGTTTGCGGGTCGGCGGGGTCGAGCATGTAGAAGCCGGTCCAGTTGTAATGCGGAAGCTCTTTGGCGATGGCCTTGACGATGCCTTTCTCCAAGGCATCCAGAGAAGGCGCACTCGCGGCCAGTTCGCGGAGGCGGGAGAGCAGGGAGATCATCTCCGGGGTGAGGTTTAGAGCGGGTGGATTCATCTCTATTCCAGGTTTAGCACGACGATCCATGGTCACAGCAGCGATTCAAGGCGAGAGGTGAGCACGATTACAATCTTCGCTACTTTAGTATTGGGATGTTTCGCAATTCAAAAACGGTGGCGTAATTGGTGTAATTTTCGCCCTGGGAGGAGAGTATGCACCCAAACTTGAGCAATGTTACTCTTGCCGAAGAAGCATTAAACTGGTTGAATTTGACCATTAGGCGCGTTGGTACATCAGAGACAAGCAGGCTTTCCATCCACCTTTCTGGACCACTGGTCATTGCAGCAAAAGTTATGCTGTCGGAGCCGTGTCCTATACCAGCTTCGTCGTATGCCATTAAGTAGCAGTCATTGCACTGGAACACATACCTCCCTTCGGCACCGGCCACTATACGCAATCGCCTTTCTTGCTGTTGGCTGGTTACCATCAGCGTACAAACAAGTGTCTCTCCTTCTGCCCGACAATTGTCGGCAACAACACGAACTCCCCGTACTTCTGTTGAAGGTTGATTCTGCTTTGGGCCAGACGGCGGCTGAGGTAGAGGATGTGGCCCGTTGATAGCGGTGGCCACTCCCTTGCCCAGCAGCTCCTCGATAGCCTTAGTTTTCGGAATGTCGCCGCGTGTCGCTCCGACGATTTTTGCAGTGGCGGTGTCGAGGATTTTAATAGAGAGATGAACGGAGTCGCCAAACTGCGTCAGGTTTCCGGTAATCAACGCGTCAACGCCCGCGATTTGACCAAGCTTCTTGGCAGTCGCCGGATCGATGATTCCCCTGTGAACCAGCCTGTTCTCCTGGATGATCACCTCCAAATTCGTGCGATCGACAACCTGAATTCCCTTGGCGCCTTCAGCAAGGCTGGCCGAGATTTCCTCCGCAAGGAAACGCCCAAGTTCGGTAACGTTTCCTTGCAGGTCAGTAAAATCGACCACGGCCACCGTCTTCTTGCCTGATTGGGAAAGACTCTCGGCGAGCTTGTCCGTGATCCCGCGTATCTCCCGATCCTGCGCATGGGCAATCCCTATCGCAAGGCTGCAAATTGTGAGAACTATCAACAGTAGCCGTTTCATTGTTCCTCTCTCTTTCGGGCAGAAACATACATCATTTAGCCGCCAAGGCGTTCAATCTTCCGGCAGCCCGCTCCGCAGCCATATCCACCGCTTCGGTTCTATCGAATCCGGCTCCGACGGTGTGGGCCGACGCTGTCCCCGCGGGATTGCCGTGCGAATCGAATTTGCGGGCGCTGGCCGACAGATCGCAGGATAGCAAATCGGGATCGAGCGGGCTCCTCTTTTCGCATTGGACCGTTACTTGCGCTACAACGAGGGAGTCAAGCTGTGTGACTGCCATCGCTTCGCGGAGCAGAGTCGTGTCGCCGGCATACATTTGGGCTCCGAATCCTTCTCTTCGCAGTGAATCCACGCGCAGCGCGTTGCCGTTGAAGCCCTGTAGATGCCGCGCCAGGGCATCCGCAGCCTCATCGTCCCCCAGCGTCAACAATCCCGCAGTTCCATGGCCAGAGCTCGCAACCAATGCCATGCGAAAGCTCGCAAGCCGTGCATCGCTTTTGGCGCCTTGGGCCTGATTGGTACTGCGCCAACTCATGAAGAGGTCCTTGGTTACAGGGGACAGTGCTTCGCCGGTGTGTGGATTAGCTCCCGGCCGATTGTAAAACTCCAATTGTCCATCTGGGAAACGATAATACCAAAGCTCCGGTGCGCCAGTGTAAGGGTTGAACCAAGCGACAGTTGCTGGATCGACCTTGGTGAGCGGCCCTTCCCGTAGTCGATCCAACTCCCGAACAATCTTTGGAGTGACAGGCTTCAACGCTTGGCCAGTCGCGGGGTCGAATCCGGGGCGATCAAAGAAGACAATGCCTTTGTCCGTTCTGGCGTAGTACTTGAGCGTTTCCCGATTGCCAAACCCGAATGCAACATCTTTGGTGGCGAAGTAGAACATCAGGCAGTAAGCCACAGCCATGGCTGTGAGCAAAAATTCGCCTTGGTTACGTCGCCTCTTGGCGATCTTGGCGTTTTCCTGTCGCGAGGTGTTGTCCTTGTACTGCTTGAACGGAGACGAAAAAAACAACCTCACTCCATAGAAAAACGGGATCAGGCACACCAGCACCAGCGATTGAATCAGATATTTGTTCCAGCCAAGTTTCTCTGAGAGGGAATCGACAAAATAGTTGTGGACCGCCATCCTCGTTAACAAGATTTCCAGTGGCGGAAACAGCAAAACAAGTAGGGAGAAAACCACCAGGATGATCGCCGCCCAGATCATAACTCTCTTGGCACTGCACCACTTCCACACCTTACCTTCAATCATCTTAGGGATCATGTGCGAACCCATCTTACCACTCGAACAATGATCTTCCGTGATGGCTTTTATAAAGTCAAGTGCAATCTCGCGGATGTCCTTGGTGCTTCAAGACCGGACACCCTTCAATACCGCAACTGGAAATCCGGATCGACGGGGTTCTCGAAGAGCGAAGCGTCGCGGGTGACAATGGTCAGCCCCGAGGGGGTGACGAAGTAGCGCCGTTTGTCCTCTACCGGGTCGTAGCCGATGACCGTGCCCTCGGGAATGTGGACATGGCGGTCGATGATGGCGCGGCGGATGCGGCAATGCCGCCCGATGTTGACGTGCGAGAAGATGATGCTGGCGTCCACCGTCGAGTAGGAGTTGACGCGCACATCCTGCGAGACCACCGAGTTGGAGACCGTGGCGCCAGAGATGATGACGCCGGCGGTGATCACCGAGTCGACGGCCATGCCGGAGCGGCCCGGCTCGGCAAAGACGAACTTGGCCGGCGGATACTGGCGCATGCGGGTGCGGATGGGCCAGTTCTTGTCGTAGAGGTTGAAGACCGGCGAAACCGCGCAGAGGTCCATGTTGGCGTCGTAATAGGCGTCCAGCGTGCCCACGTCGCGCCAGTAGAGCGCCTGCTGCTTGTTCTCGTCCACAAAGCTGTAGGCGATCATCTTCTTCTTGCCCAGCATCTTGGGCAGAATGTCGTGGCCGAAGTCGTGCCTGGAGCCGGGATCCTCGGCGTCGGCGATCAGCGCCTTCAGCAGCGCCTCGGTGTTAAAGATGTAAATGCCCATGGAGGCATCCACGGCGTTGGGGTTGAAGGGCGAGCGGAAACTGGTGGAGGCCGGCTTTTCCAGAAAGCCGAGAACCTCGCCGGTCTTTCCCACCTCGACTACGCCAAGACTTTTCGCTTCATCCGGCGGAATCGGCAGCGTGGCCAGCGTGACCTCCGCGCCGGTCTCCTTGTGGTAGTCCAGCATGCGGCCGTAGTTCATCTTGTAGATATGGTCGGCGGAGAGGATGATCATGTGCTTGGGCTGCTCGCTGCCAATCGAATAGATATTCTGGTAAACCGCATCGGCTGTGCCCATGTACCAATTGGCTCCGGTGCGCTGCATGGGCGGCAGCAGCTCAAAAAACTCGCCCAGCTCCTGGGCCACAATGCCGGTCCATCCTTCGCGGATGTGCCGGTTCAGCGAAAGAGCCTTGTACTGGGTGAGAATGAAGACCTTGCGCAGGCCGGAGTTGATGCAGTTGGAGAGGGTGATGTCGATGATGCGGTAGTGTCCGCCAAAGGGCACGGCCGGCTTGGCGCGACCCCGCGTGAGGGGAAAGAGCCGTTCTCCCGCGCCGCCGGCAAGCAAGACTCCAAGTGTGTCTCTCATCGCTGTTCAACCTAGCCTTTGCCCGGACTTCCACCCCAGCGAGCAAAGATCGCTCGTTGGGGACCCCGAGTCGCCGGGAACCCCGGAATTCTACCGGGGGATTTTTCTCCCGGAAAGAAAGCAGACCTCCAATACAGCATATCCTCCGGGGAGACTTATCCACAGGCATTGCCGAGGGGTGGAGAATACCACACCTTGTTGAACTCGTCAGCCTATTTCACTGCATCGAAGAAGAAGTCTGCCCCAACGACAAAACCGGAGCCGCCGCCGTCTCTTGGTCGCCGGTAACCCGGATTGGGAAAATGCCGTTTGGGTGCAGCGGTCTTCTACCGCTTCTTATTGAACTTGTACTCGACGCCCACCGAGATGGCGAAGTTGACGTCATACTGTGAGACCGCGGGAGTGGAGGGCATGGTGTAGTGGGTCATGACCGCGTCGGGAGTGACGCGGAAGACCCAGTGGGCCGAGCGGTTCAGGTCAACGTGGCCGCCGATAATGGCCGCCGGAGCAACCTGGTTGTAGTAGAAATTTTCCACCTGCGGCGTGACGTTGCCCAGATGGGCATCAAAGTATGCGCCGCCAAACATTGCGTGGGCGCTGATCGCGCCGTGCTTGTTGTGCGGTCCCAGCCATTCGGGACCGGCGGCAAACACGTACTGGCTGACGAACGGCCCGTGGAGAGCCAATGGGTTCGTACTGCCGGCGCCGCTGCTGCCCAGGTAGGCGCGGCCCGAGCCTTCCACGGCCCAATGTTTGCTGAACCAATAGGAGGCGGAGAGATTGAGTCCGCCCAGATTGGCCCCTTGCAGTACATTGGCTCCGGCCTTCATGTGGTCGTAGGCCATGCCCAGAGAAACATCGTAGCGGTTGTCGTAGCGCACACCGGCCAGCGGGTCGCGGGCAATGTAGGTGCCATTGCCGGCCATCCGAGAGGCGGTGCTTTGCGCTGGGGCGCGGGTTCCGGAAGACAAAGCCAGGCAGGCTACGGCGGCGAGAGCGGCGGAAAATCTCACTGAAATACGCATCGTACTTCAGCTTACAGGACGATACCGGCAGGGGACAACGCCAACCGGCTACATTTTTCCCGTTACGGCTCGCAACGCTCTTTCCAGCGCGTCCAGATCAGGTAGCGCACGGTCTTCACGGTTTCGACGGAGGCCTCGGACCAGGGGTAAGCCGCGGGCTCCGGCTCCAGCGGCGGCGCGGCGTGGGTGCGCCATTCCAGCGGCAGGCTGCTGAAGAGGATGCCGGCGCGGGGCAGGTGGCTGGCGCTGGAAACCACCTCCGCCGACCGCCAGCCGTGATCCTTCATGATGCGCTCTGAATAGCAGGCGTTCTGAATGGTGTCCAAGGCCTCCGGCTCCTCAAAGATGGCCGACTCCGGAATCCCCTGCGCGTGTGCGGTGGCCGCCATCACCCGCGCCTCCACAAACTGGTTGTGCGCCGCGCCTCCGGTCAGAATCAGCCGGGGCGCGACGCCCCGCTCATACTCGTGCACCCCCTCGGTGACGCGAGCCAGCAGCTCCGGCGTGGGGTTGCCGTCGCTGTCGGCGGGAGTGCCCAGCACAATAATGGCGTCAAAGCGGAAGAGCGAGGTGTTGGAGGTGGGCGCCAGCAGCCGCGCGGCCACTCCCCAGCCCAACAGGCCCAGAATCAACACGAGAACGGCCAGAATCAGACGGCTGCGCCAGCCCAGCCATGGCTGCGGCGAGGGGGTGCGCCGGTGGCTGATCCGGCGGGCGGGCTTTTTGCGGGTTGGGCGCGATTTGGGCATGGGCTGCACCCAGCCTCCACTGTAACGCGAAAGGCGGAATTATCCCAGGTCTGCGGGCGTGCCCCAAGCCGATAAAACAAACTCGCTCAATGGCTTGCGGGTGCGAGGGGTGGTTTCCTGAGCAATCAGTTCCTGGTGGGACAATGCGGAGGGTTCGCCCTGGTAGCCGAGGGCGATGACGGCTCCGAGGACGTAACTCTCTGGAATTTCAAGGACCTGGCGGGCGGCGGCCTGGTCGTAGCCTGCCATGGAATGGGTGGTGAGGCCAACCGAGGCGGCTTGCAGGCAAAGAATAGCGGAAGCGGCGCCCAAATCATAGAGCGCGTAGGCGTTGGGGGAGCCGTTGTGGCTGAATTTGCTGCTCGCGACGCCCAGAATCAGAACCGGAGCGGTGGCTGCCCAGTTCTGGTTGAAGCCGATCAGCGTCGAGAATATCTTCTTATAAGTCAAGGAGTTGCGCGTACCCACCAGAAAACGCCAGGGCTGCTCGTTGTAGGACGAGGCAGCCCAGCGGGCGGCTTCGAAGACTTTCCTGAGATCGGCGGGGCTTACCTCGCGATCCGCAAAGGAGCGCGCGCTCCAGCGGGCGAGTACGACCGGCAAGACTCCATCGACGGCGGGGGCTTGCTTCAATTGATGGACTTCAACGGCGGATAGGGTCATGAGGAAAACTCCGTTAGATTAGATGACATGCCTGTGGGGTGCGCCTCAGGTTTCTCAAGGGTAGATGCGGTGGAGGGTGCGGGCGAAGGGGATGGTCTCGCGGACGTGGTCGAGGGCGCAGATCCAGGCGACCACTCTTTCTATGCCCATGCCGAAGCCGCTGTGGGGAACGCTGCCGTAACGGCGCAGGTCGAGGTACCACTGGAAGGCTTCCTTGGGCAGCTTGTGTTGATCGATGCGTGCGTTGAGCAGCTCGAAGCTGGAGACGCGCTGCGAGCCTCCGATGATTTCGCCGTAGCCTTCGGGGGCGAGGACATCGACGCAGAGGGCGTAGCGCGAGTCGAGCGGATCAGGCTCCATGTAGAAGGCTTTTACGTCGGCGGGATAGCGGTGAACCATGACGGGCTTGTCATATTGACTGGAGAGCCAGGTTTCGTCGGGGGAGCCAAAGTCGTTCCCATATTCAAAAGCCGCTTCGAGGTGGCCGTCCCGGTGGGCCTGGTTGAGCATCTTGCAGGCTTCGTCGTAGCGCAGGCGCGGGAAGGGCGGAGTGACGGATGCGAGCTTGGCGGGGTCGCGGCCGATAACGGCCAACTCGGGGGCGCGATTTTTGAGGACGGACTGGACAATATGAGAGATGAAGTTTTCGGCGAGTTCGAGGAGGCCGTCGAGGTCCATGAAGGCGACCTCGGGCTCGATCATCCAGAACTCAGTGAGATGGCGGCGGGTTTTGGATTTTTCCGCGCGGAAGGTGGGGCCGAAGCTGTAGACCTTGCCCAAAGCGAGGGCAGTTGCCTCGATGTAAAGCTGGCCGGATTGGGTGAGGTAGGCGGGGTCGCCAAAGTAATCGACGGTGAAGAGAGTGGAGGTTCCCTCGCAGGCGGCCGGGGTGAGGATGGGCGGATCGGTGCGGATGAAGCCATTGGAGTCAAAATACTCCGCGGCGGCGCGCATGATTTCAGCGCGGATGCGGAGGATGGAGGCCTGGCGCGGGGAGCGGACCCAGAGATGGCGATGTTCCATGAGGAAATCGACGCCATGCTCCTTGGGGGTGATGGGGTAAGGGTCGGATTCGGGGACGCGCTGGACGACATGAAGGTCGAGGACATCAAGCTCGTAGCCGCCGGGGGCGCGCTTGTCGGCGCGAACTTTTCCGGTGACGATGACGCTGGATTCCTGGGTGAGGCCTTTGAGAGCCTCGAAGACTTCAGGGGAGACGCTCTTTACGTGTGCCACGCCCTGGATGGTGCCGGTGCCGTCGCGAAAGATGGGGAAGAGGAGCTTGCCGCTCTCGCGAAGGTTGTAGAGCCAACCGCGCAGGGTGACGGACTGGCCTTCGTGCTGGCCGATGGTGGCGATATTCGCGACAGGAATGGATTCTTCGGGCATAGGGCTTCCTCTTCGGGCTTTGATAGCCGGACAGACTAGGATAGCGCGAGCGGGGGGAACAGGCCTATCGAAGGTAGGGATAGGTAGTGATGTAATCTCCGGATGGCCGGTTACACCCCTGGAGATGATCAAGTGGATCTAGTGAACTAGATCAACGCCAATCCTTAATCGTGATGCAGGTACGATGCAGGAATCGCTTTGAACTCCCCGTATCGACCTGCAAAAGGTAAACGTTGTCTTTGCAGGTTTCACTTTCAAGTGTTCCGAAAAATAGCTGTTTACCGTTTGGCGACCAAACGAGCGGCCCCTTAAAGGTTCCTGATAAAAATACCATCCATCGAGGCGCGGTAGTAACGACGCGCCCATTCGTTCCATCGAAGTTTGCAATAACGATTTTGTTGCCTCGGTACCATGCTACTCGATCCGCGACAGGCGAAACACTCGCGCTGTCACCGTCTCCAAATTCAGTGATGTGGTCGTGGTTTGCAAGATTGATCCAGTACTCAACTCCTCCGAGGGTCTTGTAGGCATTAGGTTGCGCAGTTGGTATCTCTCGAAGGAACCCCACTAGCAATTCGTCTCCGTTGTGCGACCACTGCATCGAAGCCAAGTTATCAAAGCGCAACAGAGCCCCTGTTTGAGTTCTCTCAGTCGCAAGCCGGCTGGATTCCACTATGGTGCGAACCGACCCATCGCGAAGGGAAACAGCCCGAATTACGGGTGACAGATCGCTCGGACCACTGAACGCGATTATGGAATCGTCCCAAGACCACGTAAGCGCCCAAGGGTTGTGTGGCAAATCGAGTAAATTCCGAATTGCGCCAGTGTCCAAGTCGTAGATCGAGATAGTGCAGTGTTTCGGTTTTTGGCTGCTCAGAAATGCTAAGGAACGCCCGTCGTGGGAAAGTGCTGCACTCCAAAACGTACAATGAGAATTAGTGTCCGGCACTGTCATCAGCCTGCGCGCTGTTCCTGCCTTTGCATAACCAAACATTCTGTCGATCGTGAACAGAATCGCTCCGCCCTGTCGCGACGTAAGCTGTGCGAGCTTCTCGATGTTAGGCCGTTCTTTGTTCCACAGACGATCCGAATAATCGTCCGCAGAATCCAAACGCCGATCCTGCGTCGTCGCATTTACCGGCAACAGCATAATGATGAGCATCCACCATCTGGCGCTTCCGCGGATCCATTTCCCTCCATCTGTTAGATTCACGCCGATAAGCTTATATGATTTTCTGAGGCAAGGCAACGTCTGTTGTGACACTTCCTCCGCTGTAACAACGGCTCATCTTTCACCTTCCGGTTGAATGGTCGTCGATACGGAAACTGCACCACTGCCTAGTGACAGGGAGTCCCAGTTGGCCGGTAGACCCAGGCATTGCGACAGCACCGCTGATTTAGTAGGATGAGAATAGTTTTTGATGCGCGCAACATTTTGCAGAGGCCTGGTGCGTGCGGGCTGGAGGGCCGATGGTCGAGAAGAGGCTGGTTCGCAACGACGAGACGCACAAATCGCAGGTGGATACAGAGACCACGGCGCGGGTGATTGCGGAGAAGCGGATCGGCGAGCGGATCAAGCGGCTGCGGCTCAAGAAATCCATGGGCCTGGTGGAGCTGGGCAAGAGGACGGGGCTTTCGGCGAGCTTTCTGTCGCAGTTGGAGACGGGGCGGGTGGTGCCGACGCTGCGCAACCTGACGCGGATCGCGATGGTGTTTTCCAAGGATTTGTCGTATTTCTTCGAGAGCGATGCGGCGACGGTCTTCCGGATTCACCGGCGCAAGGAGCGGGTGCGGATGCCGCAGACGGGGGTGGAGTTTCCGACCTACTTTTTTGAGAGCCTGGGTTACATGGTTCCTGATCGGCAGATGGACCCATACTTTGCGGAGTTTGTGCCGCTGACCAAGGAGATGGAGCCCAAGGCGCATATGCACCCCGGGAGCGAGTTTCTGTATGTGCTGGAGGGGGAGCTGGAAGTTCGCCACGGAGAGCAGGGGTACATGCTGGGAGCGGGGGATGCGGTGTACTTCGATGCGAGCACGCCGCACGCCTACCTGTGCGCGGGCCGGAAGCCTGCCGGGGCGATTATTGTGACGCTGCACCAAGCGCCGGCGGCGGGGCCGGCGATGCCGCGGGAGAGACCGTCGCCTCACCCGCGGGTGGCGTAACCCATGCCTGCCAGAACTCCCCGCATATAGGCAAAGCTGCTGAGGACGCCGGGCATGGGATCATCGGCGTGGATCTCGTATTCGAGATCAACGAAGCCTCTGTAGTTGATGGCAATGAGCGCGGCAAACATCTCGCGCACCGGCATGATGCCGTCTCCCACGGCGACCTGGCTCTCCTTGCTGTGGAAGTCGGTCAAATCCTTCATGTGCACGTTGAAGAGGCGCGGCCCCACCTGGCGAATGGACTGAACGAGATCGGCGCCGGCGCGCACCGTGTGGCCGACATCGATGCAGCAGCCGATGCGCGGGTCGGTATTCGTGAGCGACTTGAGCACGTCCAGCGGCGAGGGCCAGAGCTTATCCTCCGGGCCATGATTGTGGATGGCGATGCGGATGTCGAACTCTTTGACGAACGTTTCGATGCGGGGCAGCATTTCTGGCGTAGGGTCGCCGGCGACGATGACGGAGATGCCGGCGCGCTTGCAATAGTCGAATTTGGCGCGGATGTCGGCGTCCTCATTGTTGCGAAAGTAGATGGCTCCGGCGGCGTGGAGCTTGATGCCCGCAGCGGCATAGTCCGCGAGCGCCTTGGCCTCCTCTACCGGGTCCATGGAGAGATGATCCTTGACATCCTTGACGTTCAGGTCCTTGATGTTGAGTTGCTTGAGGAAGCCGATCATCTGGGCGCGGGTGAAGTTGCGGAAGGTGTAACTGGCCAGCCCTAACCTGACCGGCGAAGGCGTTCCGGATGCCTGCCCTGGCTCGGCGAAGGAGGGCGTGGCGCAAGCTGCCGCAAGCAGCGCGCCGGATTGGACGAAGTTGCGACGTGAGAGGGTTTGTTTCATGGGTTTGGTAACTCCTCGTTTACTTCAGAATTTTACGCCTCAGAGATGCGGCGCCCAACCCTTCTCGTATTCGCGTCCCCAGGACTTCATGGCCTGCGGATCGTGGAGAACCTTGCCATCGCGGGTGTCGATCTGGAGTTCGCGGTTGACCTCCCAGGCGATGTTGGAGAGTTGCAGCATGGTGACGGCGACGTTGCCGACGGAGACCGGAGCGTTGAGCTTTTCTCCGTTGCGGATGGCGGCGATGAAGTTGGCGAAGTGATCGTTGGTCATGGAGTCGCGGCCGACGCGGTCAGAGGATGCGGCGGCGCTGCCAGCCTTGACTTCGCTGGTCTTGTTTCCCTTGAGGTCGTAGATTTCATAGCCGCCGCGATCGACCACCACCGAGCCCTCGGTTCCCATGATCGCCGCGCCGCGGTCGCGACCGTAGAACTTCATTCCCTGGCAGCACTTGCACTCCCAGGAAATCATCTTGTCCGGGTATTCGTAGCTGGTAACCAGGGTGTCGTAAAACTGCCAATCGTCCTTGAAGTGGTATCTTCCGCCGGAGGAGGCAATACGCTGAGGATAATCGACGCCCAATGCCCAGCGGCAGACGTCGACTTCATGGGTGCCGTTGTTGAGGGCCTCGCCGGCGCCGTAAATCCTGAACCAGTGCCAGTTGTAGGGCTGAATGTTGTCCGTGTAAGGCCTGCGCGGCGCGGGCCCCTGCCAGAGTTCCCAATCGAGTTGCGGCGGAACGGGCGCGGGCTTGCCGATGCCAATTGACTTTCTGGTGTTGCTATACCAGGCTTTGGCGTAATAGGCGTTGCCGATCAAGCCGTCGTGAATTTTGGAGACGATCTCGATGGTGTGGGCGGAAGAGCGCTGCTGCGTGCCCATTTGCACCAGCTTTCCATACTTGCGCTGTGCCTCGATGAGCAGCGCGCCCTCGGCGGGATTGTGACTGCACGGCTTTTCAACGTAGACGTGCTTGCCCGCCTGCAAGCCGGCGATGGCCATGGGAGCGTGCCAGTGGTCGGGCGTGGCGATGGTGATGGCGTCCACGTCCTTCAACTGAAGGATCTGGCGGAAGTCTTTGCCGGAGGCGGGGGCATAGCCTAACTCCCGCTCGGCGTCGCCGGCAAACTTATTCAGAATGTTGCCGTCAACGTCGCAAATATGCGAGACCCGGGCGGCATCCTGATTTGCCTTGAGAGAGGAAAGATGAGCATAGGCGCGGCCATTGAGGCCGATAATTGCAAAGTTGAGGCGATCATTGGAGCCGAGAATCTGGCCATAGCTTTTGGCGGTTGAAGCAATCGCCAATCCGGCGGCGCCGACCGCAAGGGTGTCAATAAATTCACGTCGAGTCACCATTTTGTCTCTCCATCAAGCGAATAAATGTTGGGCTATCCAATAACGGTTGCGACTGAACAGCATTGTTTTGCATTGCTAAAGGACGCCGGAATCCATCAGGGCTTGCTTCATGCCCTCCCAACTGATGCGGGAGGATTCCTCGGGCGTGGCGGCTCCTTGCCAGTGCGTCTCCAGGCTGACGGCTTCGCGATAGCCGATCTGCTTCAGCGCGCGGAACTGGGGTGCCCAGTCGATGATTCCCTTCCCGACCGGCGACCAATCGATCTTACCATCGGCGTTTTTGACGGCGTTCTTGCAGTGGCAGTGGTGAATGCGATTTTTCGGCAAGGCCTGCCAGCCGCCGGGAAAAGCGTCGAGCTCGCCGCGCATGACGGCATTGGCGGGGTCCCAGTTGAGCGCAAAATGCGGTGTCCGAACCGCATTCATGGTTCGCGCGGCCTCGCGTCCAGTGGCGGTGTTGCAGGCGAATTCGTTCTCCAGCAGAAGCAGAATTCCCTGCTTGCCGGCGGCCTCGGCAGCCGAGCGAAGCTTTTCGTCGATAGCGGCGCGATAAGGGGCAACATCGTCCAGGCGCCAGAAGTCGAAGCAGCGCACCTTCTTTGTCTTGAACTGTTTGGCCAGAGAGATCGACCGCTCCATAATCTCATCCTGCTGCTTGAAGGTTGCCTCGGCGGCGCCGTGCATATCCCCTTTCGAGCTATAGGACGAGAGCGGCGCGCCCGGCCAATCGGTTTTGAAGAGCGGGCTGGCGATGTCGGTCACGCGCAGATGGTATTTGGCGAGTAACTTTTGCGCGTCGTCGATCTGAGTTGCGCTCAGTTCCGTGACGTTTTTGCCCCACATGGAGCGAAGCTCGATCCAGCTCAGGCCGAAATCATGCGCGACAACGTAACAGGCGTGGTCGAAGTCCTGCGAAATTTCATCGTTGATGACGGAGATTCTGAAGGGGGAGCGGGGCGCCTGAGCCATGCCGATGAGCGGAGAAGCGGCGCAGGCTGCCGCCGCACCGCACAGAAAACTTCGCCGGTTAAGGTTCACCATAGTGCTCCTATTTTAAGTGAGTCCGGCAGTCAGTCGCCTCAATCCTGAACCGCGGAAAAATATTCGTCAACCTGCTGCCAGTTATCCACGCGCACAAAGCCGGTGGCGGCGAGGTTGCGGGGGGCGGAGTAGAGCAAACCCTGGCCCTGGAAACGGAGGAGGTTTTTGGGCAGGTCGTCGATGAGATAGTCGGCGCGGAGGATGGACTTGTCTCCGCAGAAGACGTAACGCGTGGGCGGGATGAAGGGAAAATGACGCTGGAGCCAGCGGTACTTGGAGCCGAGAGAGTTGGGGACGGCCATGGCCTGAGTGGCGATGAAGATTTCAAAGCGGGCGGAGAGCTTCTGGAGCACCTCCTGAGAGCCGGGTATGAGGGCGAGGTCCTCAAAGAAGTCCTCGGCGTCGAGGAAGGCGCGAAGCTGCTGCTGGCGGTCGAGTGGGGTGATCTCCCAGAGGCCTTTGCCGGCCAGGTCGCTGGGGGTGACGTCCTCGTCGAAGGTCTGGTTGTAGCGGCGGATATGCTCGGCGAGGGTGTCCGCCATGACATCATCCATGTCCACACAGATGCGCAGCACGGCTATTCCTCCACGGGGGGCTTGGAGATCTTGCGTTTGGGTTTGGCGATTTGTTGCGGGGGGTCGGCGACGGGGGCAAAGGCGGGATCCCAGTAGAGGAGGCGGACGCAACTGTCGCAGGTGAGCAGTTCGCCATCGCGGAGCTGGTTCCAGGTTTGGGGACGGACGCCCATGCGGCAGCCGGTGCACTGCATATTTTCAGCGCGGGCGATGCCGGTTCCGCGGGAGGCGCAGAGGCGGTCGAAGCGGGTGAGCAACTCCGGCTTGATGAGCGGGCGGAGGGCTTCGCGCTGGAGGACGAGGCCGGCCTGCTGGAGTTCGATGTCGGTCTGGCGAAGGCGGACGCGGTCGCGGGTCTGGTCGAGGGCGGCGGCGAGCAACTCAACCTGGGCGCGGGCAGCAGCGAGCATGGCTTCCTGAGCTTCGGTACGCTCCAGGCTGGCGAAGGCCTCGTTTTCCAGGCGCTCGGCCTCGGCCTCGGCAAAGTGGAGTTCGTGCTCGTTGGCCTTGGCCTGATCGGTGGTGGAGAGGGTGTTCTGCTGGTCGCGATAGCGGGCGGCTTTTTGGCGGTGGGTAGTGATCTCGCGATCCAGGCGGGTGCGGAGGGAGTCTTCGCGGCTGAGGGCGGAGGAGGCCTCGGCGGCCAGGCGCTGGGCGGCGGTGAGGGCGGCCTCGGCCTGGGCGATTTCAGCCGGCAGGGCGCGCGCGGCTTGCGCAAGGCCGGTACGCTCCAGCTCCACCGCTTGCAGCTTTACGAGATTTTCAATGTGCGCTTGCATCCATGTTATGAAGTCTACGGCATTTGCCGTGGATTCATAAAATGGAAGCAAGCGCCCAACAGGATGCTAAGCCCAGGTGCGAATGCCGATCACTCCCCAATACGCCAGGTAAACAGCGGCAATCAGCAGCGCCGAAGTTACGGCAATCGAGAACCAGCGGACGCACTTGCGTATCTCCTTTTTCCGCGCCAGCCATAAAGCGACGGCGCTGGCCAAAGAGGCTGCGGCAAAGATCAGCGTGATGAGAAAGAGGCCGAAGGACCAGATGGTCAGGTTCCCCAGGCGCGCCATCATGTCATTGCCAGCCAGGATGAAGAGTCCAACGAAGGCCAGCAGGCTGAGAACGGCGATGAGCGGCCAGAGGCGTATGGCGCGCTCGGCCGGACGGCGGCGCTTCTTGAAGAAGCCGCCGATGATCCAGAAGGGCGCATAGAGCAGGATCGACAGGAACGCCAGCACAAACCAGGCAACCAGAGCGATTTCGGCGAAGGCAAGCCACGTGGGGATGCGCTTCATGGTCCCGCCGATGAAGGCAAATCGCCCCTCGGCGTTGGGGGCAAGCAGAATCGCCGTCGCAACCGGCTCGGCATGATCCTTTTTGGGAAGGTAGCGGAACTGGCTGCCGCTGACAGGAACGAAGGGCTGATCGATCTGGCCGATGCTGGTGAGCAGCAGATTGCCACCCCCGAAGCGGACCCGGCTCAGCCCCAGCAGGTTCACGAGAAAGTGAGATAACTCGTTGCGCGGCGCATCAGGCAAGTACCAGCCGGCATACTGCTGGGCGTTGGCGGGCAGTTGTCCCGCGGCGGGCACCGGTTGCCGGGTGAGGCTCCTGGTAATGTAGGCGCGAATGGCGTCGCCGATCTTGATGAAGGCCTCGCCGTTGGCGGAGTTGACGCTGTAGAAGTAACCTACGCCATACTCCGGCATATAAGACATATCGGTGATTCCACCGTCCACGCCGCCATTGTGGCCGTGGTATTCAAAGCCATCGTGAAAGCTGGTGTAGTTGCTCAATCCGTAACCGGCTTTGAGGCCCTGCCGCGCCTCCCAGGTACGGGTCGGGGTCTCCATGCGGTCAATGGATGCCGCGGGCATCACCTGCACGCCGCCCACCGTGCCGCGATTCAGATAGAACTGAAGATACGCGGCCATGTCTTTGGCCGAGGCGTTGATGGCTCCGGCGGGACGAAGCAGGATGTTCCAGTAGGGATTGGGCGTTTTGCCGTCGGGGTGATACAGGGTGGTCAGTTGCGGCGAGGGCTGCTCGAAATAGGTGGCTGTCTTCATGCCGATGGGCAGAAAGAAGTTCTGCGTGACGTAATCCTCGAAGCGCTGGCCGGTGATCTTCTCGACAATATAGGCGGCAACCGGAGGGCCGGAGTTGCAATAAGCCATGCGCGTTCCCGGACGCCAGCGTGAGATGCGCGAGTGGTGGTAGTAATCGAGGCCTTCGCGCAGGGTCATGCCCTTAGCGTCCTTGGCATACTCGCGCAGATGCATGTCGTCCCAGCCGGTGGTGTGTTCCAGCAGATCCACCACGCGCACCGGGTCGGTAGCTTCCCAGCGATTCTCAAACCAGATCTCGGGGACGAGTTTATGCACCGGGTCTTGGAGCGACAGCTTGCCCTCATTGGCCAGCTTGAGGATGGAGAGCGAGGCGAAGGCTTTGGAGGTGGAACCGATGCGGAAGAGCGTCTCGTCGGTAGTGGCCTGATTTGCGGCTACATTGGATTTGCCCAGCCCCGCGACCCATTCGGGGCCATCGCGATGCACAATGGCGACGGAGACTCCGGGCGTGTGCGAGTCCGCGAGGATTTTCTCCAACTGCTGGCGCAGTTCCGCGATGGATTGCGCTGGCTTGGGCGTGCCCTCCTTCTTGACTTGTGCAAAACAAACTGACACAATCAAGGAACATACAAGCAATGGAACGCTGAATTTCATCTTCTACCCCTTTCAATCCATGAGCCGGTTCCACGGGCACAGAAACCTGTCAAGGCTGCCGGCAAAGGAAACAACCCTGCTTGCAGGGAACGCAGAACGCCGCAATCGTGAGTGCTTGTGGAGATACGCGCGCGGAATTCAAGCAGTTTCTGCCCGCCTTAAAAATATCACGGCCCCCAGTCAGCGGATCAACAGAAGAAAATTCAATGCCGAGTTTGAGACGCGAGCGTTCTGCGACAATATAAGCCAACCGGGAGGCGGGTTTGAGGGAAGATCGGCAATCGTTCTGGCGCAGGCACAGGGGGGTGAAGTGGGTTGCTATTGCGCTGATGGTGGCGCTGGCGACGGCGGCTGTGATGGTGGCCGTGGCACTGCATCGGGCAGAGCCGTACTTGCGCGCGCGCATTGTGGAGGATCTGGAGGATCGCTTTCACGCACGGGTGGAGCTGGACAGCTTTCATGTGTCGCTTGTGAAAGGGCTGTGGGCCGAGGGCAAGAGGCTGCGCATCTGGCCTCCGGCTCGCGTGACTGGCGTGACGGTTCCACAAGGGCAGGGCGAACCGCTGATTCGGCTGGAGGAGTTTCGCTTTCATGCGCCGCTGGAGTTGAAGCCGGGCAAGCCGATAGCCGTTTCACTGGTGGAGCTGAAGGGACTGAGCGTGCATCTGCCGCCGAAGTCGCACTTTGAACACGGGGATGCAGGCAACGCCGCAGCCGCCGTGAAGGCCAGAGGCGCGATGGCGTCGCTGGTGCGATTTGAAGTGGACCGGATGGAGTGCACCGGCGCCGAGTTGGTGCTGGAAACCGACAAGCCGGGCAAGCTGCCGCTGGAGTTTGCGATTGCGCACTTCAAACTGACGAATATCGCATCGGGCGGAGCAATGGGGTTTGACGCGGAGTTGACCAACCCGAAGCCCGAGGGGACGATCAAGACAACGGGGAGCTTTGGCCCATTGCATGGAGCGGACCTGGGCGAAAGCCCGATTGCCGGCGACTATCGCTTTGAGCACGCGGACCTGGGCAGCTTCAAGGGGATTGCGGGGATTCTTTCTTCAACCGGCCACTTCGAGGGGACGCTGCGCGAACTGGTGGTGGACGGGGAGACGGAGACGCCGGATTTCCGGCTGACGCACTTTGGGGCGGCGCTGCCACTGACGACGCGCTTCCACGCGCGGGTGGACGGGACCAACGGAGACACCTGGCTGGAGCCGGTGGATGCGACGCTGGGCCATTCGCACTTTACCGCGCAGGGGGCGATTGTGCGCGTGCCGGGGGCGGTGGTGGAGGGCGCGCAACAATACGGGGGGCACGACATTGCGCTCACGGTCAACGTGGACAGGGCGCGGATGGAGGATTTTCTGCGCCTGGCCAGCCGCACGGGCAATGTGCTGCTGACCGGGAATCTGACGATGAAGACGGCGCTGCACATTCCACCGGGGACGGCTCCGGTGCATGAGCGGATAAAGCTGAACGGCAGCTTTGCGCTGGACCGGGCGAGATTCACGAGCGATAAGATTCAGAGGCGGATTGCGGAGCTGAGCCTGCGGGGACAGGGGCGGCCGGATGATTTGAAGAGCACCGATACGGCGAGCATTCTGTCTGGGATGCAAGGCAGCTTCCGGATGGCGGGAGGGGTGGTTACGCTGCCGGCGCTGGAGTACACCGTGCCGGGGGCAAAGATAGAGCTTGCGGGGACGTATGGCCTGGCGGACGGCGCGCTGAACTTTGCGGGCACGGCGAAGATGGAGGCCTCGGTGTCGAAGATGGTGGGCGGCTGGAAGGGAATGCTGCTGTCGCCGGCCGACCGCTACTTCAAGAAAGACGGAGCGGGGGCCGAGGTTCCCATTCACATCGGAGGAACGCGCGAGGCGCCGAAGTTCGGCATCGATTTCGACCGGCTGACGTTGGGCGAGAGGCGGTAGGTATAGAGCTTCGCCATCGCCAAAAACAGCCGATCTCGCGCGGCGCGCCGAAAATCCGGTCTCCAGTCGATGGGGAACTTTGTCAGATTCTCGTGCACAGCCGTATAATTCGTGTCGGGTATAGGAGGCTTCCAATGGCTTTGAGTGTTTTCGATACTGGCCTGCAAGAATTGCGTAGCGGCTGGGGATGGCATCTTGCGATGGGCATCGCCCTGGTCCTTCTGGGCATCTTCGCCGTGATCGACTCGGTTGCCGTTACCGTGGCTTCAATGTTGGTATTCGGCTGGCTTCTGCTGTTCGGCGGCATCATCGAGGGGGTGCAGGCATTCCGGCATCGCCGGGGCGGTCACTTCTTCCTGCACCTGCTGAACGCGGCGTTTGCGATCGTTCTGGGCTTGATGCTGCTGCGGAACCCTCTGGCCGGTTCGCTGGTCATGACGCTGCTGATGGCCACGTACTTCCTGGTAGTCGGCGCCTTCCGTATTTTTACCGCCCTGACTGTGGATATTACCGGTTCAGGATGGATGCTGGCGGACGGCATCATCACCCTGATATTGGGAATTCTGGTCTGGGCACAGTGGCCGATCGCGGGATTGTGGGTCATTGGCTTGTTCATTGGCATCAACTTAATCTGTTACGGGTGGTCGCAGATGATGCTGGCCTTCGCCTTGCGACGGCTTGGCGAAAAATAGAGGGATTGACTACGAGTTCAAGGGCAGAGCGGACGGCCTGCCCCTGCGCCACAGGAGGCCCGCCATGCCGAATAGCCCCGTGCCCAGCAACAACAGAGTTCCAGGCTCCGGGGTGAGGTAAAAGTCTCCCGATCCAGAATTCGAAAATTCACTATTCGGGTCGTATTCAGCCCACCCTTCGGTGTAGGGAAAGCCTCTCTCCCAAAGATTGAGCTCCATTCCATCGAAGTTGAAGAGCAGGCCGTTGTAATCGAGGTTTTGGCCGCCGCTCCCGGTCGGATAGAGCAGATCGTCGTAGGTGAAATACGAATATGGGTCCGATTGAGGGGAACCGCCAGGGTCCGGGTTCGAGATCAGGCTGATAGAGCCGCTGTTGGCGCCATCGTTGAATGTGCCGGTAGCGCTGCTGATGACCATTCGTCGGAGCCATAAAGAGCGTTGTAGCCAAGATCCGTGCCCACCAGGATGCCCGAGCCGGAGACCCCGCCGGGAGCGGTGTAGACGAAGCCGAACGAGTCGGCCTTAACGGCCGGGGTGATCATAAGGGCCGCTGCAAATACAAGTAGTAGAGGTAACGAAAATCTCTTCATCTTTCTCTCCTGGAGCCAGCCTCTTGAACGAGCTCATTTACCTGCGTTGTGGTCTTGCCGCGAAATCCGTTTCTCTTCTTCCGTAATCCCGCGCATATTGTCGCGGAAAGAGAGCGGACCGTCCAGCCCGCTCTCCTCTTTGCGGGTCAGGAGCGCGGCGGGAAGATGCCCTGTAGCGCGATGATGAAGTACACGGCCAGATAGGGCGGTTCGGTGCTCACCGGCAGGCCGCTGCCGCTGGCGCCGCTTTGATAGGCGGCTGCCGTTTGCCCGGCTACCGCGCTTGCGGCATTGCTGTGCGTCGTAACCGTCGCGCGATCAACGCTTGTGGTCGACACATCCACCGCCGGATAGGCGTTAACAGGGCTGCTGGATGTCCCATTGGCGTTTGACACCGGCGGGGCAATCGTATGGGTATGCGCCGGGAGGTTCGAGGGCAGAAGCGTCACGCTCGCCGCGCCGCCCTTCTGTCCCTCAACGTAAACCGGAAGGCCCGCGCCGTTCCCCGCGTGGAGGGCGACGCGCCCTTGCAGGTCCGGCAGGTTGAAAGTCGTAGTGCCGTTGCCGCCATAGGTGGTGCCCAGCAGCGCAAACAGAGCTTGATATTGCGAGATAGACATAGTTTGCCCGTTGCAAAGCGCCCAGCCCTGGGGCGCGTAATTGAAAGCGATCATCCTGATTTCGCCGATGAATGGATCCATGTTCATTTCCTTTCATGCATCTGGGGGTTGATGCTTCGTTGTTTCTCGCGCCGCGAGATCTTTCCATCGCAACGCCTGAATACGGAAAAAACCGGATATGCCTTACCGGCCCGCCAATGGCTCGCACAATCAAGCGTTTGCCGCATTGGCTCCCGGACTGCTTACGCTCGGTGACGGTCCCAACCCGCGCGGGTAAACGCAAAGGCTGGGACCGGCCGGCCTCAGTTACACGTGAGCAGAGTGCTGTAAAAGATAATTGGGCTGCCGTTTGTCTGTGTTACGGAGAATTCGAGTGTGTCGCCGGCGGAGACAAAAAAGCTATTTGTGCTCGAGCAACTGGCGTTGCCCGAAGTGACGGTTACCGAACAGGTCATGGAGGTGTCACTACCATTGTGGCGCACGACGAAGGTGGTGTCGTCGCTGCCGCCGGCTGTTTGGACGATCGCATGAACCGACAGGGATCTGACGGTGCATACTGCCGGAGAGTAAAGAACATTAACCCCGGGAGTCTCGGAATAAACGGTGCTAAACTGCACACCACTTGTGGGTGCGATGTAGTAGGTGCTGGTATCCGCCGCGTTGAGGATGCTGCCTGACCAACTGAAAGAGCTACCGGGAGAGACTCCCGCCCAATCTGAGGCGCCGCCGCTCGTGCCGGGCTCATTCCCCGAGCCTGCCGTGTTTGCCGCGGTGGCAATGAACAGATTGCCGTTGTAACTTACCACCGAGCCAACAGAGTAGTCCGTGCCGGATTCCCAAGCGCCTCCACCGGATCCAGCCGGTCCAGCCGGCCCGGTCGCGCCAGTCGCTCCTTGCGGACCGGTATTTCCTGTAGGCCCTTGCGGACCGGTTGCGCCAGTCGCTCCAGTCAAGCCGGTGGGTCCAGTGGGTCCGGCGGGGCCGGTTGCGCCCGTCAAGCCCGTTGGACCGGTGGGTCCGGCGGGGCCAGTCGCGCCGGTGGGTCCAGTGGGTCCGGCGGGTCCGGCGGGGCCGGTTGCGCCCGTCAAGCCCGTTGGACCGGTGGGTCCGGCAGGGCCAGTCGCGCCGGTTGCTCCAGGCGTTCCGGCAGGGCCGGTAGCGCCCGTCAAGCCGGTTGGACCAGTGGGTCCGGCAGGGCCAGTCGCGCCTGTTGCTCCAGGCGTTCCGGGAAGGCCGGGAGCGCCCGGAAGGCCGGGAAGGCCCGTCAAGCCGGTTGGACCGGTGGGTCCGGCGGGGCCAGTCGCGCCGGTTGCCCCAGTAGGACCAGCCGGCCCTTGAGGCCCGGTCGGGCCATTAAGCGCCCATGTAATGCTGGTTTCACCCGCAACACAGAGGGAAGTTGAGGCGACGATGCGAACCGTGCCGTTCCAATTACTGACGCAGGCAGCGATTGAAGTCGGTGCGGGCGCGGCCATGGCCGCCGTTCCCACGAGAAATGAAGCGGCGAGAACTCCGAAGTACTTGAGTGAAGACATTGAAACCTCCAGGGACAGTGGCAAAACATTCAGACAGGGAAGGATGGTGTACCGGAAACGGGGCTACTGCCAGGGAGCGAACGGGGCCCATCCCGGCATCTAGAAGCCGCGGGCCGGGGCGTCCGCAGCATGAGTAGTATGAAACTGACCCCGGAACAGCACCCCATCAGATGTAACCGGCGTCACAGACATATGACCGACAAATCATTAATAAACCAATTCCCCAAAGCGGCGCAAGTATTTTTTTTCATAAATTTTCTGCTTCGACTCCAAGCCGCCAGATTTTCCCCCCGGGGTGCGATTTCGCAGGACTGGCCGGCGCTCGATTCCTTGAGCCCCGCCGGGAAGCGCAATTTGGTCAGGCTGACGATCTTATATAATCGTGCGTTGCTTCAAAATGAAGTGACGGAGGAAGCAAATGGACCCGATTTACATGATTCTGCTGGGAGCACTGGCTCTCATTTTTCTCATCCTTGTACTGGGAAGCTTTTTCACTGTGAACACGGCCGAGGTCGCCGTGATCACGCGCTTCGGCAAGTTTCAGTGCGTCGCCGATCCGGGCCTGAACTGGAAGCTGCCGCTGTTCGACACCATATCGGGCACGGTGAGCCTGCGCGTGAACCAGATTTCGCTGACCATGGAGACCAAGACCAAGGACAACGTCTTCGTCACCATTCCGATTTCGGTGCAGAATCGCGTGCGTCCGGAGAAGGTCTACGACGCGTTTTACAAGTTGTCCGACCCCACGGCGCAGATCAAGAGCTATGTGGAGCAGGTGATTCTGGGCCATGTGCCGGGGATGACGCTGGACGAGGTCTTTGCCTCGCAATCGTCGATTGCTGCGGCGGTGAAGCTGGAGCTGGACGCGGACATGGCCACCTTCGGCTTCGAGATTGTGAATGTGCTGGTGACGGACATTGTTCCCGATCAAAAGGTGAAGTCGGCGATGAACGACATCAACGCGGCGCAGCGCGAACAGGTGGCGGCCAACGCGCGCGGCGAGGCGGAGAAGATTCTGGTGGTGAAGAAGGCGGAGGCCGAGGCGGAGAGCAAGGCGCTGCAAGGCCAGGGCATCGCCAATCAGCGCAAGGCGATCATCGAGGGGTTGCAAGTCTCCATCGAGCAGTTCCAGAAGGTGGTGGACGGGGCGTCGTCGAAGGACGTGATGCAACTGGTAATGGTGACGCAGTACTTCGACACGCTGAAGTCGATTGGCGAGAGCGACAAGACCAACATGCTGTTTCTGGCGCACACGCCCAACGCGGTGAAGGAAGTCTCGGAGCAGATTCTTGATTCGATGCTGGTGGCGGGACGGGCGAAGGGGTGACCAGTTGCGGTGGGGCCAATTGCCTTTCGGGCTTTTTCATCAACGATTGATGACAGGGATGTAATCTACCGGGCACATAACCATGCCCAGATAAGCTCGTCTCTCTGTGAGGTGTTCCCGTGAATCGGCGATCTTTTTTGCACTCCGCCGTGCTTGCCGCTCCGCTGGCGGCCTTTCCCGGAGCGGTGGCTCAGGCTGTTGGCGGTCCGGCGAGCGCGGCCTCAACCAAATCCGAGAGCGCGCGCCGGATTGAAAAGGCTACGGCGGCGGCACTGGCGATGCAGCGCCGCGACTGGGAGCAGGGCATTCTGGCGCAGGCGATGGTGGAGGCCGGTAACCGGGAGTTGGCGATTCTGCTGACTAGGGCCGCGATGGTGCAGCAGAAGCCAGATGGGCGGCTGGGCGTGGTGGTCTCCGGCAGCCCGACCGACCCCTCCATGGGTGGCTGCGCCTACGCTAAAGCGGCCGAGTGGAGCGGCGACGCGCAGATGCAGCAAGCGGTCAGCGGGCTGCTCGACTGGATACGGAAAGGAGCTCCGCGCAACGCGGAAGGCATTTTGTATCACGTCTTCGGCGCGCCGGAGATGTGGTCCGATGGCTTCAACTGTGCGCCGCCCTTCCTGGCGGCGATGGGCTTTGAGAACGAGGCGCTGGCCCAGATCGAAGGCTACCGGCAGCGGCTCTGGAATCCGGAAAAGAAGCTGCTCGCCCACATCTGGGACGACGGCAAGCGGCAGTTCAAGGACGGCAACTTCTGGGGCGGCGGCAACGGCTGGGCCGCCGCAGGGCTGGCACGCGTTTTGCGCAGCCTGCCGGGCGAGCGCTCTCAGGACCGCGAACGCCTGGCCGCCTTTGCGCGAGAGATTGTGGACGGCTGTTTGCAGCATCAGCGCCCCGACGGGCTCTTTCACGACGTGGTGGACCAGCCGGCGACCTTCGTCGAAACCAATCTGGCGCAGATGCTCGCCTTCGCCATCTATGAAGGAATCGCGGCGGGCTGGCTTTCCTTGAGCTACAGGCAGCACGCCGACCGGATGCGCGCCGCCGCCCGCCTGAAGATGGACACCGACGGCTACGTGCAGGGCGCTTGCGGCGCGCCCAGCTTCAACCGGCCCGGAATCTCGACTGAGGCGCAGGCTTTCTGCATCCTGATGGAAGCCGCCGGCAGCAAGCTTCCATCGGCGGGCTCAACCATCTGAGCAGCGCGCTTCAACTCCACTGTGGCAGCAGAGGGCGCGAGAGAATTGTTCAGACCGGAAGGGCCTATTCTAGGTAGCCATTTTGAGCAGTTCCTTTTCCGCTCGCAACCAGTCCTGCTCCGCGTCTCCATCCTTGCAACCGCGCGCCGCCCAATAACTTTTCGCAAGCCGCTCGATCTCCTCGCGAGACGGCCTCGCCGGTTTTGATCCTTGAACGACTTTCTCTTTCTTTGTTGCGGCCTTGCGCGGCTTAGCGGTTGCCTTCGTCTTCTTCGTTGTATCTGCCATTGAAATATCCTCCGTTGGATTCGCCGCCAACATGCGGGGCATCCCCTATAGAATACAAAAACTCTTCATTGAACGCGAATCAATTTGCTCCAGCGCATCTTATTGCTCAAAATGCGGGGCCGGGGGTTGCGGCCGGAGCAGATTTCTGGAGCCATGCTGGTGGCGCAGCAGGCAAAGGAGTGACGGAAGGTTTGAGATTCCCATCCTTTCGCCAGAAATGGCGGAAGGATGGGCGCCCGGACAAGGAGAAACAGCCTTGCGGCTTGTTAGAGATGAATTGAAAAGGTTACGGAACAAAGTCGCGATCATTCGCGTCTGGAGATACACTATTTCATCCTAAACATGATTTTGTGAAACGTTTGTGGCTCCCGAATCACAATCCTACATGGGAGTCGAGAGCTCAGAGGCCGCGACAGAAGCGCAAGCAGGCCCCCGAGAAAGCGCGTGGGATTGGCTGTCTTGCTTGATCCGCGAGCGCCGCCACTCCTTCATCCCCAAGGAGGCAAGACCATGAAGAAACTGCGATTCATCTTGACGTTCGTCGCTGTCACCGTCTGCTGTGTCGTTTCAGCGGGCCGCCTGACAGCTCAACAGCCTGCCACTGCACAGATGGCTTCTCTCCCTACATACGAGATTACAGGGGGCCTGGCGACCGCCGCAAAGGCCACCACGCTTGCCGGCCGGTTGCACTTACCCGCGGAAAAGCTCGTGCAACGCAACGGAATGATCTCGTTCATCGATACCGTCAACCATCTGGCTGTTCCTACTGTTGCCGTCACGGATGCAGCTATCCTTGACGCCCACCGCAAAGCCACCAAGAATTATTATCCGCAGTTGGCTATTGAAGTAAAGGGCATCGATTACGCGGCCTTGAGCAAGGTGTCGGCTCTGGACTCCGATAAGGCGCTAAAATTGGCGTCCGACGCCTTTGAATCCGCCGGGCTGACGCCCCAACTTGCGACGCCGGTCGTCGGCCATACTGTGTTCAAGACCGTATCCAGCGGCGCCACGGGCGCACCGGTTTCCACCAGCACAAACCTGGATACGCAGGTGAGTTATCGCTTCACTCTGAAAGGCGTCCCGCTGGTGGGGCCAGGCGCAAAGGTGCAAGTGTCCTACGACGCCAATGGCAATGTCATCCGGCTGATCCATGCCACACGCACACTGAAAGAAGGACCGGCGGTCAAGATCATCTCTGCTGACGAGATGCGCGCTCGATTGGTCAAATCTCTTCCCAAAAATACCGATGTCAAGCTGCGGCTCGTCTACTGGGCTCCGCCGCTTACGCTGGATGTCAACTCATCAGCGGCCTGGAATCCCAAGGCGATTATCCCCTGGTATGCCGTCACCACTACGACTCATTCCGTCGCTACCGGAACGACACCGGCGCACAGCATCACTGCACGGGTGCGCCTGATTCCAGCCACCGAGGATCCACGGTATGTTCCCACCGTCACTCTCACCGCCTCGGCACGGGAGAGATCGCTGGTCGAAGCGCATGTCGCCGTCACAGGCGGCACGCCTCCTTACACCTATCTGTGGGCCGGGTCCAACCCCGACGCATCCACCAACACCAGCGACAGCATACGTTATATCCCCGTGGTGCGCGATTATCGCGCCATCCTGCGGACTCAGTCTCTTGAAAGAAACGAGCATGTCGTCGTATCGGTCATCGATGCAAATGGTGTGTTGATCCAGGCCGAGCAGTCGGTTCCGGTGCTAGCCCAGCCCGCCGCGGGTTCTCGGGGAGATAGGGGTTCGGTTACCTACGGATGCGAGAGCCCCAACGACCCCGGACCTAGCGTGACCGATGGCTCCTATGCACCGGAACGGATCGCCTGGCAGCAGGCCATGGGCGCCTCCGGCGCGGGTGGCGGAACGCAGAACTTCTGCTGGCTCGCCGACTCCTCATGGCCGGGAGACTATATCGAACCGGTTCCTCCGGGGTCCCTCCCATCGAGTCCCTGGATCAACGGAGACGCCGATTTCTCCAACTGGGGAATCAATACGGCAAATATCATGCTCTATAACGGCGATGGCTCACCGAACTGGATCGCTGAAATGTATCCCGGAGCCAACGTGAACGACTACAATTCCTCGAACGGCGGCGGCTTGAATTCCCCCGGAGACCCCTCTGGCACGGTGCTAATTGGCAGCGCGAGCTATGCCGTCAATTACAACGGCTCTTGGGGAGCGCCCGCCGCAAACGATCAATTGCAGTGGCTGGTCATGTACGCCTGCCAGGTACTGGAGGCCGATAGCGCCGCTCCCACGCCGTGGCTGCGCTGGGGCCCGGCCTTCAACGGCCTGCATAGCATGGTGGGATTCGAAACCGAGGCATCGGACGCCGGGGTTGGCTTCATGGGCGACTTCCCGCACAACATACTGGGCGTGGGAACGTCGCCTCAGACCATTGTGCAGGGATGGCTCAATGCAGCGATAGCCGACGACATGGGCACACCGGCGGCCATGGGTCCGATAGAAAACGTGACGATCCATCGGCCGTTTGGCTGGCCGCCCATCGTCATCGGTATCTCCGACTACGGGGATTATTACTGGGGCAAGGGATCGGTAGGTCCTACAATCCCAAAATCGGCGATAAATGGCTGGTGGTATATCCAGGGCACCGATTCTTTGCAGGAATATCCATAGGCCCTCTGGGCTAGGTACGCCTTGAATCGGCTGCATTGAATGAGCCACCTCAGCGCAAGAATCGACAAGGTCGAGGGATACTTTCTGGATAACCGAATTCCAAGAAAGTTATCCCTCATCCTTGTTGATCGATATACGAAGATTCTTAGTATTTGCAGAACGAACTCACTTTCGCGAAGCGGTCGCACCAGAAGAAGCCCGCGCCTGAACTATGACCCCCTTGCCCGCATCCGGCCCCGCATGATTGACTGAGGTCCGAAGGCGGACTCGGCAATATGGCATACATTCTTGCACTGGACCAGGGGACGACCAGTTCCCGCGCGATTTTATTCGATCAGGCAGGCGCGATTGCCGCCGTTGCGCAGCATGAGTTCGAGCAGTTCTTTCCGCAGGCGGGCTGGGTGGAACATGACCCGATGGAGATTCTGACCAGCCAGATGAGCTGCGCGGTGGAGGCGCTGGGCAAGGTGGGCGCGCGGCCCAGGGACGTGGCCGCCATCGGCATCACCAACCAGCGCGAGACGGTGATTGTGTGGGAGCGGACGACGGGCAAGCCGATTCATCGGGCCATAGTCTGGCAGGACCGGCGCACGGCCGCGCGCTGCTCCGAACTGGAGGCGAGCAAGGTTGGGGAGACGGTCTCGAACAAGACCGGGCTGGTGCTGGACCCGTATTTTTCCGCGACCAAGGTGGGGTGGATTCTGGACAACGTGCCGGGCGCGCGGGCTCGGGCCGAGCGCGGCGAACTGGCTTTTGGCACCGTGGACAGTTGGCTGATCTGGCATCTGAGCAGCGGGAAGCGGCACGTGACGGACGTGACCAACGCCTCGCGGACGCTGCTGTTCAACATTGTCAAAGGCGAGTGGGACGCGGAGCTGCTGCGCATTTTTGGCGTTCCTCAGAGCATGCTACCCGAAGTTGTCTGGTCGAGCCAGAAGGTGGGCGAGGTGACCACCACGCTCGGCCTGGGAGGCGTGGCCATTGCGGGAATTGCCGGCGATCAGCAGGCGGCGCTCTTCGGGCAATTGTGCTGGAAGGCGGGCGAGGCCAAGAACACCTATGGGACAGGCTGCTTCCTGTTGCAGAACATCGGGACGGGACGCGACGGCAACGGGACGGGGTTCGTGCGCTCCAGGCACCGGTTGATTACAACGCTGGCGGCGAGCGCGGAGCAACGCCTGGAGTATGCGCTGGAGGGGAGCATCTTCATCGGCGGCGCTGTGGTGCAGTGGCTGCGGGACAATTTGAAGCTGATTGGCTCTTCGGCCGAGGTGGAGGAGTTGGCGGCCAGCGTGCCGGACTCGGGCGGAGTGGTGCTGGTGCCGGCGTTTGTGGGGCTGGGCGCGCCGCACTGGGACTCGCACGCCTCCGGATTACTGATTGGCCTGAACCGCGGCACCAGGCCGGGACACATTGCGCGAGCGGCGCTGGAGAGCATCGCCTTCCAGGTGGCCGACGTGTTGGAGGCAGTACAAAGCGAGACGGGTACGCCGCTGGCGGCGCTGCGCGTGGATGGTGGCGCAGCGGTGAACAACCTCTTGATGCAGTTCCAGGCCGATGTGCTGGGTGTGCCGGTGGTGCGGCCGCGGGTGACGGAGACGACCGCGCTGGGCGCGGCTTACCTGGCCGGGCTGGCGACGGGCTTCTGGGCGGGGCCAGAGGATTTGCGGGCGAAGCGGCAAGGCGACGTGCGCTTCGAGCCGAAGATGACGGCGAATGAGCGGGCCGAACGGCGCGGGCGCTGGTCGCGGGCCGTGGAGCGGGCGAAGGGCTGGACCGCCCGCGGTGGGACGAATTGAGGAACGAATGCTGATTGAATTTTTTGGTTTCCCACCCTTTTCGCGAAGAACACAAAAAGGACGGGGCACAATGGATTCAAATTCCAAGCGCAACTAACGTCAAAGAGTAATTCCGGGACCAAAGTGCAGACCGTAGACGTAGCCTGAGCAGTGGGAAAGTGGGGAAGCTATCTCTGCTTTCCGCGTATTCCATAGCCCATTTCGCGATTTCACCTGACTTTTGCCCCCCAGGCAGATAGCCAGACTCATTGATCACGCGCAAGTTACATTTGTTGCGCCGGGACCTTGAATCCACCTGCTCTGCACATAAGTGATTAACGGCAAGTCGCCCGTTAATTCTCCTCGAAAAAGCCTACGAGGGGATGGCTCACGCGGCTATCAACACAGAGTACTGAATGCCGATCTACAGATAACTTTGGTTTTAACCGTATGTAGCACTAAATGCTGATCTACAGATAATTTAGGGTATTTAACCGTATTGAATTAGAATCCAGCAAAAAACACAGATATGCTACAGGTAACTTTGGTTTTAACCGTATGCAGCACTAAATGCTGATCTACAGATCACTTTGGAATTAACTGTACTTCATTAGAATCTTGTAAAAAAACACAGACATGCTATACCGATGCAAGCATCCGTATTCAGAAGGTGTTCTTGGACTTGTCGGTGCCGGCGCCGCTGTAGTTTTCATCGGCAGCCAAGGACACCGCGTTCCGCTGGAAGTGGGCTGAACGCTATGGTTTTAGCTTTGAATTGGCTTCGGTTCAAGCGCGCCGACACCCATTTGTGCCGCAGTCAATTCAATAACAATTGTTATTTGGGGGATTCTGATGAAAAATCGCACATCTCATGCTTCTATTGTGAGCAAGATGTTGTTTTGCCTAACTCTCGTAACGTTCCTCCTCTGGGGCTCTTCGGCGTCCGCGCAGAACGGCACGATCTTCGGCCCCAACGTTTACGTGTTTACCACCAGCGATTCGATCTCGTCGATCAATTCGACCCTCGCCACGCTGGCCGCCAACACCCAGTTCAGCACCAACCGCTATGCGGTGTTCTTCGCGCCCGGCACATACAGCGGCGTCGAATCCCAGGTGGGCTACTATATGTCCGCTGCCGGCCTTGGCGAGTCCCCCACCGCCACCGCCATCACCAACGGCTATCTGACGTGCAACACGACGGATGGTAACGGGAACCTCACCACCAACTTCTGGCGTTCCATTGAGAACATTGCAATCACCGCACCGTCGGGCGACACTCTGCAATGGGGCGTCTCCCAGGGAGCGGACTTCCGGCGCGTGTCTGTGACCGGCGGGCTGGAACTGACGAATACCAACTGCGGCGAGGCCAGCGGCGGATTCATCGGCGACTCCCAGATCTCCGGGGCCGTTAACGCCTGCTCCCAGCAGCAGTGGTATACCCGCAACAGCTCGGTTGCGAGTTTCGCGGGGAACGTATGGAACTTCGTTTTCTCCGGCGTCTCCGGCGCACCGGCGAATAGCAACCCATTCGCCACCGGGTCCAGTTCCATGACCACGCTGGCCTCAACTCCGGTCGTACGTGAAAAGCCCTACCTCTATATGGACAGCGGCAGCAACTACTTTGTGTTCTCGCCGTCCTTGAGGACAAACTCGTCGGGCGCGGACTGGTCCAACGGAGGCCTGGGCGCCGGCACTTCTCTGGCCATCAGCAAATTCCTGATCGCCACGCCCTCAACCTCGCTGGCCACGATCAATTCATGGCTGGCTACCGCCGGCCAACACCTCATTCTGACTCCCGGCATCTATCAGTATTCCGGGGCCATCAACGTCACTCAACCCAACACGGTGGTGCTCGGACTCGGCTACGCGGACCTGGTTCCGCAGACGGGAACGGCCGCGCTTACCGTAGCTGACGTGGACGGAGTGCAGCTCGCCGGATTCCTGATTGACGCCGGCCCAGTCAACTCGCCGGTGCTCTTGCAAGTTGGAGTCAAAGGCGCGCCGCGCGTCAGCCACGCCAGCAACCCGACGTCGATCAGCGACGTGAACTTCCGCATTGGCGGAGCCACTGCTGGAACCGCCACCATCGCCACGGAAATCGATAGCGACAACGTCATTATCGACAACATGTGGTCATGGCGCGCCGACCACGGGACCGACGCTGCTTGGACAGGCAACGTCGCTATGAACGGATTGGTCGTGAACGGGGACAACGTCACGGCATTGGGCCTAGCTGTCGAGCACTACGAAGCAGAGCAGGTCGTGTGGAACGGCGAAGGTGGCGAGACCATCTTCTACCAGAGCGAAATGCCCTACGACGTTCCCAACCAGGCCTCATGGGTGAACGGCAGCTTAGACGGTTACGCGTCCTACAACGTCGCGCCGACGGTCAACACTCACCAGGGCTACGGCATCGGTGTTTACTCCTACTTCAGTCAGGGCGTGGCTATCGTTGCCAACAGCGGTATCTCCGCCCCGGTCGCAGAGGGAGTCACGTTTGAACATGCGGTAACCGTGTTCCTGGCCGGAAGCGGCCAAATCACCTACACCCTCGCCTCGGACAACGACACAGCCGATAATGCTGGCACGGTAGCGAAGTCCGGCGCCATTACCAGCTTTATCACCAACTGGGGCGGCAGCAACGGCAGTTGCGGCTCTGCTCCCGGAACTCCTGGAACGCCCTCCGGGTCAGGAGCTACATCGAGCACCATCAACGTGACCTGGGGCGCCAGTTCCGAGGGATCGAACTGCACGTTGAGCTACAACCTGTTCCGCAGCACGACCTCCGGGTTCACGCCCTCCGCGAGCAATGAGATCGCTTCGGACCTGACGTCGGCGTCGTTTGCCGATTCAGGACTGGCCGCCTCGACCACCTACTACTACGTGGTGCAAGCGGTTGACGCTGACGGCACGTCGGCAAACTCGGCGCAGGGAAGCGGCGCCACGACCGGCGGCGGCAGTTGCTCCGCGGCTCCTTCGGCGCCAACCAATCTGGCGGCGACAGCCCAATCCTCCAGCGCCATCGGCTTGACCTGGACGGCGGTGACCCCTCCGGCCAACTGCACTATCAGCGGCTACACCGTTTACGGCGGAACGACATCAAATCCGACTACCGTAATCGCGAGCGGCGTGACGGGCACCAGCTACACCAACAGCGGCCTTGCGGCTTCGACAACCTACTACTATCTGGTGAAGGCTGTTGACTCGTACGGCACATCGCCGGCCTCGAACCAGGCCAGCGCGGAGACGCAAGCCGGCGCCAGTTGCTCCGCGGCTCCCGCGGCGCCAACTAATCTGGCGGCGACAGCCCAATCCTCCAGCGCCATCGGTTTGACCTGGACGGCGCCTACGCCACCGACCAACTGCACCATCAGCGGCTACAACGTCTACAGCAGCACCACCAGCGGCTTCACTCCTGGCTCGGGCAACCTGATCGCCAGCGGCGTGAGCAGCACCAGCTACACCAACTCCGGCCTCACGGCTTCGACGACCTACTACTACGTCGTGGAAGCGCTTGACTCGTACGGCTCATCGCCGGCCTCGACACAGGCCAGCGCGGAGACGCAAGCAGCCAGCGGGGACTTCATCGCCATCGCCTGCGGCGGTCCGGCGGAGAGCAACTCGGGCGGCGGCGACGCTTCCTTTGTTGCTGACGAGGACTTCAGCGGCGGAGCAGCCGGCAGCCATACCACGCACACCATCAACCTGACCCAACCCGGCGCCAATGCAGCGCCGATGGGGGTGTATCAGTACCAGCATAATGGAACCGTCACTTACACGATTCCGGGCATGGTGGCCAACAGCCAGCACACCGTTCTGCTGCACTTCTCCGAGCTCTACTTCACCGCGGCGGGGAAACGTGTCTTTAACGTAGCCATCAACAGCACACCCGTGCTCACCAACTTTGACATCTATGCCACGGTTGGAGAATACGCGGCTCTGGAAAAGTCGTTCACGGCCACCGCCAACAGCAGCGGCCAAATCGTGATCGCCTTCACCAACGGCACCGCAAACCAACCCGAAGTTGCGGGAATTGAAATCCGGTAAGACGAACCCAACCAACTCAGGCCGGCGGCACTTTGTGCCGCCGGCCTGTAAACATGGCTCGTGCTTTCGGTCGAGCCATTCTTCCCCCAGGAAGTAATGAGGACGAAATGAGACTTGGTTCAAGCAAATTGAGACAATTGTTCATGGCCGCGCTGTTTGTGGTGCCGCTGATTATCGCTTTAACTTCGTTGCAAGTTGTTGCCTATGCGGCACCATCTGGCGGTTGCACCGGCGTTTCCAACATTACGGTCGGGTCAACGACATACGTTCCGACTTGGTGCCAGGAATTTAACGGCGCCGCGGGTTCTCCAGACACCTCGGTGTGGAAGTTTGACCTGGGAAATAATAGCGGCTGGGGCAACGGCGAGGCGGAAGTTTACTGCGGGCCTCCGGGATACTCGGGCAATCCCTCCCAGTGTCCCACAACCTTCAGCACCGCCACCTCCCCGGGCTACATCGATGGCAGCGGGCACCTGGTGATCCAGGTTATCAATGAAAATGGCGCATGGCTATCGACCCGCATGAATACGGAAACGCTGGAAAACTTTACCTACGGGATAATCGAAGCCAGCATCGAGCTCCCCAATACGACCAACCAAGGCCTCTGGCCCGCCTTTTGGACCCTGGGCAGCGACATCACCACCGTTCCCTGGCCCGGTTGCGGCGAAGAGGACATCATGGAGAATTGGTCCCCTCAAGTTGATAACGGCGCAGGCACCACAGGGGATAATTCCACGATTCACACGACCAAGACTGGGGGGGATGGAATCGGAGCACGTTTTACTTTCCCCAGCGGACAAGCAACGGATACTGCCTTCCATACCTACGGGGTAATTTGGGCGGAGAACTCGATAGCGTCCTTTGTGGATAACCCATCATCCCCGTTCTTCACTGTTACCCCCAGCAGTCTTCCCTCGGGAGATACTTGGCCATTCAATCAAAGCATGTTCCTGATCTTGAATGTGGCGGTCGGCGGCACCCTCGGGGGCTCGGACAGCGGCCTGTCCAGTCCGCAGTTGATGAAGGTGGACTACATTCGCTGGTACACGCCATCCACGGGAACTTGCGAAGCGGATCCCTCGGCGCCAACCAGTCTGGCGGCGACGGCCTCTTCCTCCAGCGTCATCAATTTAACCTGGTCGGAGCCGACTCCACCGGCCAATTGCACCGTCAGCTCCTACAACGTCTACCGCAGCACCACCAGCGGATTCACGCCGGGATCGGGCAACCTGATCGCCAGCGGCGTGACCAGCCCCAGCTACTCCAACACCGGCCTCACGGCTTCGACGACCTACTACTACGTCGTGGAAGCGATTGATTCGTACGGCACATCGCCGGCCTCGAACCAGGCCAGCGCCACCACGGAGGCAAGCGGTTCCGGCGGGGACTTCATCGCCATTAACTTTGAAGGCCCGGCGGTGAGCAACTCGGGCGGCGGCGACGCTCCCTTTGCCGCGGACGAAGATTACAGCGGCGGCGGAGCTGCATCCCCGACCACGCACTCCATCAGCACCACCGCGGCCGGCGCCAATGCAGCGCCCATGGCGGTATATCAGACCCAGCGTGACGGAACCTTCACCTACACGATTCCGGGCATGGTAGCCAACAGCCAGCACACCGTTCTGCTGCACTTCGCCGAGATCTACTTCACCGCAGCGGGGGACCGTGAGTTCAATGTGGCTATCAACGGCACAAATGTGCTCACCAACTTTGACCAATATGCCGCAGCCGGTGGAGAATACATCGCTGTAGTCAAGTCGTTCACGGCCACGGCCAACAGCAGCGGCCAAATCGTGATCGCCTACACCAGCGGCGCAAAAAACCAACCTTCAGCCGCGGGTCTTGAAATTCGCTAATACGAACCCGAACCATTCAGGCCGGCGGCACTTTGTGCCGCCGGCCTGAGTTTTACGGCGCGATGAGGCCTTTCTTGCCGGAGAAAGCAAATGGCCGCAAGCCTGCGGTCACCCTTCGCTTGAGGGGAGATGATCCGGCTCGCAAGTTGCCCGGTATTCAGGGCGGATGATTCGGATCGCCGGCTTATCCTTGGGTTATCTTATAGACAATCAGCCTGCGCATCAGGCTAACTCCACCTCGATCTTCTTGTCTTCCGCATCCAGCCTCACAATTTTGAAGGTGCGGATCTGGCCTTCGCTGAAGGCATCGGGTTTTGCGGAGGCGGTTGGGGTGTTGCCCTTCCAGCGGCTCTTCAACTGCGAGGAAAGCGAGGAGAGATCGAGCTTGGCGGCGGCCACCTGCGGTGGGGCAGGTGCGCCTGCGGCGATTGCGGCGGTGCTGCTGACGTGGCACACAGCGCGGATGCCGTCGCCCAGCTCTACGTGGATAAGGCTGATGGATTGCTCGACGACGCGGCCGGAGACGGTGTCACCGACCTTGTGCTCGGCGATGTACTCGTCGATGTCGGCGGGAACGAGCTGCTTCATGCTGAGCTTGATCTGGCGCTTTTCCGGGGAGAGGTTTAGGACTTGCGCCTTGACGATTTGCCCCACGCGGAGCAGATCCGAGGGGTGGTTGATGCGCTTTTCGGCGCTGATCTCGCTGACGTGGATCAGGCCTTCGACGCCGTCGGCCAACTCGACGAAGGCGCCGAAGTTCATCAGTCTGGTGATTGGGCCCTGAATCTGCGAGCCGACGGGGAAGGTTCGCTCGAGATCGGTCCAGGGGTCGGCGAGGGTTTGCTTCAAGCCGAGGGAGATGCGACGCTCCTCCTGCTTGATGGCGAGGATGACGACATCGACGCGGTCGCCCTGGCGGAGCAGGTCCGAGGGGTGGCGGAGCTTTTTACTGTAGGACATCTCCGAAATATGGATGAGGCCCTCGATGCCGGGCTCGATCTCGACGAAGGCGCCGAAGTCGGCCAGGCGGGTGACCGTGCCGGTAATGCGCTGGTTGACGGCGAGGCTGACGGTTTGCCAGGGTTCGGGTTGAAGCTGCTTGAGGCCGAGGGAGATTTTTTGGGTTCCGGGGTCGATTTTGAGGATTTTGACCTGAAGTTCCTGGCCGACGGCGAGCACGTCTTCGGGTTTGGCGACGCGGGCGTGGGAGATGTCGGAGACGTGCAACAGGCCGTCGATGCCGCCGATGTCGATGAAGGCGCCGTAGGGCATGAGGGTGCGGACGGTGCCGGTGACGGTGGCGCCCTCCTTCAGCTCCTCGCGGCGGGCCTCGCTGAGCCCGCGCGCCTGCTCTTCGAGGACGACGCGGCGGTCGACGACCACGTCCTCATCCATCACGTCGAGCTTAGTGATGCGGCAGGTGATCTCGGTGCCGACCAGCTTGTCCAGCTCGGCTGCGTCCTTGGTTCCGCTGCGGCTGGCGGGCATGAAGGCGCGCACGCCGACATCGACCGTGACGCCGCCCTTGCGGACTTCGGTGACGGTGCCGACGATGGCTAACTTCTCGGCAAAGGCGGCTTCCAGGGCTGACCAGTCGCGGGGCTGGGCCACTTTGAAGCGCGAGAGCTCGTAGTAGTGCTCGGTGTTGCGGCCGGTGACGGAGACGGGAAAGGTGTCGCCGGGGTGGACGTCTTCGGCATTGTTGGAGAAGGCCGAGCGGGGCAGAACGCCCTCGGTTTTGTAACCGATGTCGAGGAAGACCTGGTCGGCCGAAAGGGAGACAACGACGCCCTGAAGCTGGCGCTGGCCGGGCTGCTCGGACTTGTGCGAGTGGCTGCGTTCGAACTCGACGAGCAGGTCGGCAAAGGACTCCTGAAGCTCTACGGCGGGCGGCTCTGCTGCTGCGGCGGGCTCTTCGGCGAGGGGCACTGGCACGGGCTCGGGCGCAGGGGCCGGGTCGGCAGTAGCCTCTGCGGCAGGCTCCGTGATGGGTTCGGCGACTGGCTCAGGGGTGATTTCGGGGGTGGGCAGGGATTCAGGGAAGTTTTCGTTGGTCATGACGGTGTACTGATTCATTCTCCCATGATTCGGCGGGGAGTGTATTAAAATTGGGATGGCGCGGCGTTTATGGAAACTCTGTCACCCTGGCGGCACTGCGCGTCTGCGTGATAGCCGCGCCGTAAAATCTGTGCTCCTGCGCGGTAGCCGCGCCGCCCACATCGTCAATGACGTTGTTGATTGCGCCCAGATTGTCCAAAGCAATCGTGATCATGTGGTGGAAGCGGACGCCGGGAGCGCGGGGCGTCTCGATGGCGCGGCTGAGCACAATGTCCGGATGCCGGAAGACCGAGTAGACGCCAAGCCCCCAGGCCTCGTGGCTGGTCACCTTGCCGGCCACCTTGTAGGACGCCCATCCGTTCACCTGCGGAGCGCTGATGTAGCTGGCCTGGTCCGGCGGATCATAGGGGATCTCGGATTGATAAAAGTAGGTGCGGCCGCCGTTGCCGTTCCACAGCACCTGGAACTGCTGGTGATGCTCGACGAAGAGGCCGTAAGCCGTGACGTTGTCGCCGTTCACCAACAGGCCGTTCTCACTGGTGTTCAATTTCCAGCCCACGCCGGAGCCGTGATCGGCACGCCAGATCCAGGTGTGATCGACGATAACGTCGTTGCTGTCGATCTCCAGATTGATTCCGGCTCGACCCACACCGGCCCCACCCACGCGGAAGAAGACATCGTGCAGCGAGATGGGATTTTTGGCGTGACTGGACTGGTTGCCCTCTGCGCCGATCCGCATCGGACCAATCTGGACCAGCACGGGCGAACGCGTGGTTCCGGCATCGATCAGAAGGCCCGCTAGAATGATGCCGTCCTCGCCGGCGGTGATAAGGGCGGCGCTGCCGTTGACGGGGCGCAGCGTGGCAAAGCCAAGCCCCAAGACGACCGTTCCGGGACGAGTGACACGAATGGCCTCGGTGAGTTCGTAGATGCCGGGGGTGAGGAGCAGATTCTTGCCGCCGTCCAGTTGCGCGTTAATTGCCGCCGCGTCGTCGCCGGGGTGGGCGATGTAGAAGCGATCGATGGGAATCGATTTTCCCAACGTCGAGCCGCCGCGCCAGGTGACGCCGGCGCTATTGCGGCGCAACCGAGGCACGCGGACGAAATAGTTGCCCCGCGCATCGACGCTCAAAAAGGGCTTTTCGCGCACAAGGGGAGTCCGGGCGACCCTGGTGTAGGGCGGTACGGGCCACTCGCCGGCTGGAGGCGAGAGCACGCCGACAAAGACCATATTCCAGTTGGCGCCGGTCCAACCGCCCCACTCGCTGTTGCGCGAGATCCACTGCTGCTGGGTGCCGGCTTCGACGTTGCCATCTACCACTGTGTCCGACATCCAGCCGCCGCTCGCCTCGCCCTGATGCTGGTGGAGAACTAAATTGCCCAAAATGTGCATCCGGCGAAGGGGCGCCGCCTGCGAGACCGCCCATTGCATGGCGCCGCCGGTGGGCGTTACCGAGAAGCCCTCGGCGGCGCGCCAGAAGGTGCAGGTGGCGTTGTCGTGGGCATGGGAGGCGTCGGCGTGGACGTTGCCGGTGATGTGGACGAGGTCGGGCGTTGCGCCCAGGCCCAGCACCTGGGTGAAAAAGCCCACGGGCACGTCCACATGGTAATTGCCGGGCAGAAACAGCAATGCGTTGCGCGCCGGGCCAAACTCGCTCTTGCGCTGAACGGCGTAGACCTGGTCGATCTGGCTCTGAATGGCTGCTGCCGGCATGGAGGGATTGAAGACCAGCACGTTGGGGCCGAAATCCGGCTGGGCGGGTCTTGCCGCCGTGGGCGGAGCCGCGCAGACAGCCAACAGCCCCAGCATCAGGGCAAATCGAACCGCAGCCGCGCGTCCTCGGCGGCAGCGCTGGCGTGAAAAAATCGTCTCTCTCACCTTTCCCTCCCCTGGCGCGCCGGTTGATTCTTTTGCCGCCCGGCGATTCCAGAGTACCAGCCGGGGTAGCCCGGACGCTTCACCGCCAGCCGCCGGATTCCCAGCTTTCCGGTGCGCCCCCATTCCGCTTCCAGTTACACTGAATAGGTGATGGAAATCCGCCCAAAAAACGAAATGACGGGGAACGAGATTCGCGAGGCGTTTCTGCGCTTTTTTGAGACGAGGGAGCTGCCGCACAGGAGGGTGCACTCTTCCTCGCTGGTGCCGGCCAACGACCCCACGCTGCTGTTTACCAACGCGGGGATGAACCAGTTCAAGGACCTGTTTCTGGGGGCCGAGCGCAGGGATTACACGCGGGCGACGACCTCGCAGAAGTGCGTGCGCGCCGGGGGCAAGCACAACGACCTGGAGAACGTGGGCTTCACGCGCCGGCATCATACGTTTTTTGAGATGCTGGGCAACTTCTCGTTCGGAGATTATTTCAAGCGCGAGGCGATTGGATTTGCGTGGGAGCTGATTACAGGCAAGCGCGAGAAGGGCTGCTTCGAGATTCCGGTTGGTCGGCTGTACGTGACGATATTTGAAGGCGCGGACGGGATTCCGCGCGATGACGAGGCGGAAAAGTTCTGGATCGAGGCGGGGGTTGCGAAGAATAGCATCCACGCGTGCGGGATGAAGGACAACTTCTGGCAGATGGGCGAGACGGGGCCGTGCGGTCCCTGCTCGGAGATTTTTTACGACATGGGGCTGGAGGCGGCGGAGACTCCAGGGGTCGATAAGCCCTTTGGGCAGGACGAGGCGCGGTACGTGGAGATCTGGAATTTGGTCTTCATGCAGTTTGACCGCTCCGCGGTTTTAGCGAAAGGAAAGACTACAGGCTATAAACTGACGCCGCTGCCGAAGCCGTCGATTGATACGGGAGCGGGGCTGGAGCGGTTGGCGGCTGTACTGCAAGGGAAGGTTTCGAATTTTGAGACGGATTTGTTTGTGCCGTTGATTGAGAGGGCGGCCGTACTCACGGGAGTTAAACCGCAATCTCATGCGCGCGTAGCAGCCGGGCCTGTAGCTGATGCCTATGCCGTATTGCTCACTCATGACGTGTCGTTGGATGAAAAAATCGCGCTGAACGATTTACTAAAAAAACCTTCACTCAGAATTATTGCCGACCATGCACGTGCGGCTACTTTCCTGATCAACGACGGAGTTCTACCATCAAACGAGGGGCGCGGCTATGTGCTGCGCAAGATTCTTCGGCGCGGGATTCGCCATGGCCGTTTGCTCGGTCAGGAAAAGCCATTTCTTTACCAAATGGTCGACGAAGTGCGCAACCAGATGCAAAAGGCATACCCGGAACTTGTCGATTCCGCCAAGCGCGTGGCAAAAGTAGTTGAAGCGGAGGAGAAACAATTTGCGCGGGTTCTCGCTGAAGGTTCGCGTCGATTCGATGTCGAGGTTGCGAAGTTGATTAAACCGCTCGCAAACGAATATGAAACACAGTTTAGGGATGCAGCTTATGGCGAAGATGAAGACATCAATGTACTCTTTCGTGAGTTAGACTCAAACGACCCGAGCCGAGCAGTTAGATTCTTTACAAATCACTGGGAGTTAACAGACTTGGGAGTGATCCCTGGCGGAACTTCGCTCGGTTTCTCTGGTGATAAGGCTTTCCATCTCTACGAAACATACGGTCTGCCGCTCGACTTCATGGTCGATGCCGCGCGCGATCTCGGCGTGAGGTTCGATGCAGTTGGCTTCGAAGCCGTCCGTGCCGAGGAACAAGCCCGCGCGCGTGCGAGTTGGAAAGGCGGGAGTCAGAAATCCGCCAGCCCGGCTTATCGTGATTTGCAGAAGACGGAGTTTCTGGGCTATAAGACGCTCACCGCAACTGACGCTGAGGTTTTGGCGATTGTGAAGGACGGCGCGGGGGTTCCGGCGGCCAAAGCGGGCGAGCTGGTTGAGGTGGTGCTGAACCAGACCAGCTTTTACGGCGACGCGGGTGGGCAGGCGGGCGATACCGGCTGGTTTACTTCGGCAGACGGGAATACGACTGTCGCAGAGATACAAGGCTGCGTGTTGCCGGTGCAGGGAGTGAGGGCGCACAAGGCTCTGCTCAAGGAGGACCTTGCGGTCGGCAACCTTATTAGAACTGTGGTGGATGGAGAGCGGCGCGACGCGATCCGGCGGAATCATACGGGGACGCATCTGCTGCACGCGGCGCTACGGCAGGTTTTGGGGGCGCATGTGAAGCAGGCGGGGTCGGCGGTGCATCCGGAGCGGCTGCGCTTCGACTTCTCGCACTTTGCGCCGGTGGCCGATGAGGAGCTGGCCGAGATAGAGACGATTGTGAACACTCAAGTTCTGGCGGACACCAAAGTTGAATCCATAGAGGACGTGCCGATTGATGTCGCCGTCAACGAGTACCATGCCATGGCGCTGTTCGGCGAGAAGTACGGCGACAAGGTGCGGGTGATCAAGGTGGGCGACTTTTCGACGGAGCTGTGCGGCGGAACGCACACGCGGGCTACGGGAGAGATCGGGTTGGTGAAGATTTTGAGAGAGGAGTCCGTGTCATCAGGAGTCAGGAGGCTGGAGGCGATCTCGGGCTTTGGCGCGCTGGCCGTCTTCCGACAGGACTTCGAGGTGGCGCAGATCGCGGCGCAGATGGTTCCCTCGGTGGAGAACCTTCCGGAGGCGTTTCGTGGAAAGCTGGCCGCGCAGGAAGATGAGTTGAAGCGGCTGCGGCGGGAGTTGGACGAGGCGCGGATGAAGGGGGCTGCCGGGGCTTTGGACGAGGCGCTGGGGCGCGCCGTTGAAGTCAAAGGCGTACGGCTGGTGACGCTCCGGGCCGATGCGCTGGAGCGCGGGCAGTTGCGGACACTCGTCGATAATTTGAAGCAGAAGCTCGGCGAGGGCGTGGTGGTGGTGGCCTCGGCGCAGCCGGAGGATAAAGTCGCGCTGATTGCCGGGGTGACGCCGGGACTGACCAAGCGGATTCAGGCGGGCAAGCTGGTGGGCGCGGTGGCCAGGCTGGTGGGCGGATCAGGCGGCGGGAAACCGGAGATCGCCGAGGCCGGCGGCAAGGACCAGACGCAGATCGATGCGGCGCTCAAGGCCGCGGCGGGGATTGTCGGGGAGTTACTTATATAAATCGAACCGCGCCTACTTGTTGTCGTTTCCGGTTAGGCGGAAGGTGATGGTTCCCCAGAAGAGGCGTGCGCGCATCTGGACGGGGAGGTGGCGCTCGTCGTCGGTGTACCAGATCCAGATGTTGCCGCGATTCTTGACCACGCCGGCGGCGGCGGTGGGTTGCACGCGCAAGGTCTTGAAGGAGCCGAGCGAGGTTTTGATCTCCTCGCGGCCTTCAATCTTCATGGTCACAGGCACGACGTGCATGGCGTCCACCACCGGGATGACGAAGTTGTGTCCCAGGGCGATGGGCTGCGACGAGGCGTAGAAAACGCCGGTGAGCAAGTCGGTGAGGCAGGCGGGCGCGGCGGTTTCAACGTGCTTGGTTTGCTTGGTGCCCAGGTTTTTCTCATCCAGGATGGAGCGGTTCTGGCTGTAGTCGAGGTGGAGCGTCGAGGTGACTTGGCGGCGGCCCTCGAGGGTCTGCTTGTTGAAGTCGTAGGTGCAGCCTTTGGCGCGGTCAAAGCTGGACTGGAAGCGATCGCTGACGTGGAAGAGCAGGTTAATGGCGCCGATGGTGTCGGCGCTGGCGGTGAGGTTTTCGCGGTCGCCGGCGGCCTCAAAGTGCAGCACGGCCGTTCCGGCGGGAAAGACGCGCCAGTCCACCGAGTAGGTGAGTGTCTGCTTGAGCGGAAAGCTGAAGCCGGGGCGCGGGGGCGAGAGCGAAGGCACCTGCTGGGCATGAATCGTGGGGGCCACGGCGGCCAGGGCGAGTGCGCAAAGAAGGACGGTCAGGGTTAAGCGCGTTTTCACCGGCGATATGGCTCCTTGCTGAATGGACTGCTCTGGCGCTGAAGCCGCTCATCGCGGCAGATTCACAACCGCGGCCAGCAGCGGCCGCAGAAGGAGCAGGCTGAGGTAAAGCAGCAGAACCCCTATCCCTGCATTGTACTCGCGGTGCTGGATGTAGAGCGACAGGGAGAAGCTTCCGGCGGCCCTTTCGTTGCCGGGGTGGCGGGCCGGGGTGAGCCGGGGAATCAGGCGCGGTACCTGTTGGCAGTAGTCGTCGAAGGCGGGGAAAGCGGCGCGCAAAAAGCGCTCCTCGGAGGCGATGACCGGCACGTAAATGGCCGCGAAGCCGAGCGTGAGCACCAGCGCCACCGGCCAACTGAGCAGCGCCACGGCAAAGCCGGCGGCGATCAGCATGGAGCCCAGATAGAGCGGGTTGCGGGTGTGGGCGTAAGGGCCGGTTACCGTCAGCTCGCGATTCTTTTTCACGGTGCCGGAGGCGTAGGCGCGCAGCCAGAGGCCGGGCAGGACCAGCGCCAGACTCCAGGCCACGGCTGCCGGATGGGGCGCGTGGCGGAGGAGTTCGAAAAGATAGAGCGCCACGGTGAGAAAGCCCATCGGGACACGGATGCGCCGGGCGATGCGCTGCCAGCGGGCGATCCAGTCGGGTTGCGGAACGGCGGGATTGGTCATGGGGCGGTCTCAGGATAAAGCAAGGCGTCGGAGGCGCGCAGAACGTCGGCTGGCTGGATGGTGAGCAGGCCGGCTTCGGGATTTTTGTGGCGGGTGTGGTCGCGGCGGCTTTCCGGGCTGCGCAGGACTTTGAAGCGTGTGCCGAAGGGGCCGTTGCGGCTGGGGTCGGTGGGGCCGTAGTTGCCCACTACCGGGCGGCCAAGCGCACAGGCCAGGTGGAGCGGGCCGGTATCTCCGGCAATGGCCAGAGCAATGCGGCGTGTGAGGGCGATGAGTTGGGGCAGCGTGCAGGCGAGCGGGGTGGCCGCGCCGCCGGTCTGGCGGACGATGACCTCGGCAAGCGACTCCTCGCCGGGGCCGATGTTGACCAACACGCGGCAGCCGCGTGCGATCAGACTTTGCGCGACAATAGCATAGCTCTCGACGGGCCAGCGCTTGGCGCCCCAGCCGGCGCCGGGAGTGATGAGAACGGCGGGCTGGCCGACGGATAGAGGCAGGATTTTGTCGACCCAACCCTCGGCTGCGGGGTCCACGGGGAGCCGGGGTGCGACGGGGGTGAGCGCATCGCCGGCGATGGCCGAGGCCAGCTCCACATCCTGCTCGATGACGTGAACGCCATGCGTAGCCACGCGCTCAGAAAAGAGCCATCGCGCCGCACGCTCCCTTGGCTCGGCCTCGCCGATCAGACGTGGGCAGCCGGCGAGCCGCGCCACCACTGCTGAACGAATGGCTCCTTGCAGGTCGATCACGGAGTCGTATTCGGCGGCCCGGAGCGCAGAGCGCAACGCGTTGAATTCATGGAGGGTTTGGCGACTGAAGGGGGATTTGCGCCACTCTTTGGTGGCGGCAAAATGCAGGCGGTCAACGAGAGGCTGAGCGGAGTTCTGGGCGGATTGGCGGCCGGTGCTGCCTTCTGCCGCCAGCAGCGCCCGCCAGCGGGGCTCGACGACCCAATCGATCACCCAATCGGGATGGGCTTGGCGCAGCGCCGTTACCGCCGGAAGGGCGTGCAGAATGTCGCCCATGGCGCCGAGGCGGACCACCAGCAAGCGAAAGTTGGAGTGCGTCTGCAAGCTCTGATTTTCTCACAGCGGCGGGTGAGGCGGACTAGGACACAAGCTGGTCAATCAGCCAGTCAATAGCCTCGCCTTGGTCCTCGATCTCGATGCGCAGGCAGGCGGTTGTAAGTGGCATGGACGCGGGGAAGGTGGAGGGGAATTTTCCCAGGCGGACCAGGTCTTTGCCGGTGGTGACGAGCGCGGTGGCTCTGGCGGCGCGGGCGGTGGCTATGAGGCGGTCGAGGTCGCGTGCCGTGTAGCGGTGGTGGTCGGGGAAGGCGACGCGGGCGGCGAGATGCAGGCCGGCAGCTTCGAGGCCAGCGAAGAACTGCTCCGGGCGGGCGATGCCGCAGAAGGCGGCTATCGGGCCGCTGACGGCGGGGATTTCCATGGTGCGGCGCAGGCGCCAGACTGGTCCTTGCCAGCCCCAGGCGAGCAGTTCGGCTTTCAGTTTCGGCTCGTCGGCCGGAATGGCGATGACGCTGGCGCGGTGAATGGCACAGAGCGGTTCGCGTAGATTGCCCGCCGGGAGCAGGCGATCCTGCCAGTCGCATTGGTCGAGGAGGAGAATGTCCACGGCGCGGATGAGCTGGCGATGCTGGAAGCCATCGTCGAGCAGGTGGATGGTGGAGGGGCGGTTCTTCTCGGAGATTTGTTGCTCATCGGCCTCGGCCAGCAGGCCGGCTTCGTAGCGTTTAGAGGCGACATAAACCGGAACACCTGCCTCGCGGGCAATCAGCAGCGGCTCATCGCCGAATTCTTCGGCAGTTCCGCCGGGGTTGACGCGAGCGGCGAGTTGGCTCTGGCGGCCGTAGCCTCGACTGAGCACATCCACGCGCAGGCCGCGGGTGGCGAGCGCCTGGGCGAGCGCGATGGTGAGCGGCGTTTTGCCCGCGCCGCCTGTGGAGAGGTTGCCGATGCTAACGACCGGGAAGCGGAGACGGCGGACCGGCTCAGAACCATTCTCGATGCGCCGGTTGCGCAGGGCGAGACCCGCAGCATAGAGCGGAGTCAACGGAGCCAGCCAGCGGCGTCTCATTCAGTCTGGCCTCCATGAAGGAGCAAGCTTCGCAAAGCTACCATGCAGCGGCCGGTCGCTCCCGCCTGCTGCTCGAAAGCCTGTCTGGCCCGGTCACCCATGGATTTGGCGGCGGTTCGGTCTTGCAACAAACCGATTAAGGCCGCAGCCAGCTCTTCTCTGGTGGAGATGCGGAGGGCTTGATGGGCCAATAAAGCCTCGGTAATGGCGTGGAAGTTGGCAAAGTGGGGGCCCATGACGATGGGAACGCCGAACTGCGCCGGCTCCAACGGGTTGTGTCCTCCGGCGGGAATCAGGCTGCCGCCGACGAAGGCCACGCTGGCAAGCGAGTAGACCGAGGCCAGCTCGCCGATGGTGTCGATGAGGACGATCTGGCCGGGAATCAATGGCTTGAGAGAGCCTTCGGGAACGGAGCGCCAGTTGGAGCGCCGTGCCCAGGAGAAGCCGGATTTCTCCAGTAGCGCGGCCACCGCGGCGAACCGCTCCGGGTGGCGGGGCGCAAGGACCATGGCCAGTTGCGGATCGGCTTCGAGCAGGCGGGGCCAGGCTTCGAGGAGCGCGGCCTCCTCGCCGTCGAGCGTGCTGCCGGCTACGATGAGGCGCAGGCCGGGAGTGAGCGCCTTGAGCAGGCGGGTTGCCTCGGCCTGCTCGGCGGCGCGCACGTCGAATTTGAGGTTGCCGGCTACCGTGACGCGCTCCGGCAGGCAACCGATGGCTTTTAGGCGGTCGGCGTCGGTCTGGCTCTGCGCCAGCACCCGGCTGAGGCGGCTGAGAAAGGGCCGCCAAAGCCGGCGCAGCCGCCTGTAGCGCGGCCAGGAGCGGTCGGAGATGCGTGCATTGACGACGGCCACGGGAATTTTGCGCCGAAAACAGCCGATGAGCAGGTTGGGCCAGAACTCGGTCTCGGCCAGCACGAAAAGGCGCGGCCTGAGGGCGTTCAGCCAGGCACGGACCGCCCAGGGTAGGTCCAGCGGGCAATAAAAGACGCGGTTTGCCCCGAAGCGCTCGCGGGCCAGCGCCTGGCCGGTGCGGGTGGTGGTGGAGACGGCGATAAAGTAGCCGGGCAGCGCGGCGTCCAGCGTTTTGACCAGGCGGCTGACGGCCAGCACTTCGCCGACGGAGACAGCATGGACCCAGAGGAGGGGGCGCTCACGGCCCAATCCGGGAAGCTGCTTACGGAGCCGGGATGGAACCAGTCCCAGGCGTTCCAGCAGCCCTTCGCGGTACTTTTTCGTGGTGGCCATGCGGAAGAGCCACCAGGGCGCGCCTGCGACCAGGACCACGAGCAAGGCCAGATTATAAAAAAGCAGAATCATGCGGTTGGGAGTTATCCTATTCCCAGTCCAATTCTCACATGATACAGGCGGGCCACCAATGATAGAGTCAAAGGCTATGAGGGCTCTGCGGGCCATTCCACTGCTGCTGCTTTGGCCGACGCAGCTGGCCGGGGGCAGCAGTCACGCTCCGCCTCCCGTGCAGCCGGCCACGTCGTTTGCTGCGGTCGAAGTGCACGAGAACGAGAAGGTGGCTATCGCCGCCGAACCCTATGACACGCTCGAGAAAGGGGCGATCTTCCGCGTCGATTTTCTCAGCCACGGCGTGATGCCCATCCGCCTGATCGTCACCAACAACGGCAATCGTCCGATCAGCATGACGGAGGCGCGGATTCTCTTCATTACGGCCGCCGGCGACAGGATTCAGACAGCCCAGCCGGAGGACGTGGAGCGGCTGATGACGCGCCAGGAGCTCGAAGGCGGCAAATTCCCGCAGCCCAGCCCGCTGCCCAACATCAAGCTCAAGCCCAAGGCCAGCATTGGGGAGATCGCACAGGACTTCGACACCTTCGAGTACAGAGCTCTGACGGTCGAGCCGCACACCACGCGCGCGGGTTTCCTGTTCTACGACCTCTCCAGGCTGGACCATCCGCTGGAAGGCGCCAAACTGCACCTGCGCAACCTGCGCGACGCCGACGGCAACGAGCTCTATGATTTTGAGATTCCCTTCGACAAATACCTCAAGTCGAAGTCCGGCCAGATGAATTAGCTCTGAGGGAAAGCCGCGGATGAACGCCTACTCGTAGTAAGTAGCCGTACAGGTGGCCATGCGGAAGAGCCACCAGGGCGCGCCTGCGACCAGGACCACGAGCAAGGCCAGATTGTAGAAAAGCAGAATCATGCGGTTGGGAGTATCCTATTCACGGTCCAATTCTCACATGATACAGGCGGGCGACCAATGAGACAGTCGAAGGCTATGAGGGCTTTGCGGGCAATTCCGTTGCTGCTGCTTTGGCTGGCGCTGCCGGCCGGGAGCGTCAGTCACACTCCGCCTCCCGTGCAGCCGGCCACGTCGTTTGCTGCGGTCGAAGTGCACGCGGACGAGAAGGTGGCTATCGCCGCCGAACCCTATGACACGCTCGAGAAAGAGGCGATCTTCCGCGTCGATTTTCTCAGCCATGGCGTGATGCCCATCCGCCTGATCGTCACCAACAACGGCAGCCGGCCAATCAGCCTGCTGGAGGCGCGGATTCTGTTCATTACGGCCGCCGGCGACAGGATTCAGACAGCCCAGCCGAAGGACGTGGAGCGGCTGATGACGCGCCAGGAGCTCGAAGGCGGCAAATTCCCGCTGCCCAGCCCGCTACCCAACATCAAGCTCAAGCCCACGGCCAGCATTGGGGAGATCGAGCAGGACTTCGACACCTTCGAGTACAGCGCTCTGACGGTCGAGCCGCACACCACGCGCGCGGGTTTCCTGTTCTACGACGTCTCCGGACTCGACAATCCGCTGAAAGGCGCCAAATTGCTTCTGCGCAAGCTGCGCGACGCCGACGGCAACGAGATGTTTTATTTTGAGATTCCCTTCGACAAATACCTCAAGTCGAAGTCCGGCCAGATGAATTAGCGGCTGAGGGAAAGCCGCGGACGAACGCCTACTCGTAGTAAGTAGCCGTGCAGGTGTCTGTCTCCCAGATGGTCACGTGTTTCACGCGGACGCGGCCCTGGGTCAGGGCAGCGAGCTGCTCGCTGGTCTGGTCGTAGAAGTACTTGGCCAGGTTCTCGGCCGAGGGGTTGAGGGCGGTGAAGGGATCGAGGTCGTTAAGCATCTGGTGGTCGATACGGTCGACGACCGGGCGCAGCACCTGCTTGAGCAGCGTGAAGTCCAGCAGCAGGCCGGCGGGGTCGAGCTCTGCCCCGGCCAGGGTCACGCGGACCTTGTAATTGTGGCCGTGCGGGTTCTCGCACTTGCCCTTGTAGTTGCGGAGGTAGTGTCCGGAGGAGAAACCGGCCTCCACGGTTACTTCAAACATAGGCGTCTGCTCGATTCTCTGCGGGGAAGCGCCCCTGCGACTATTTTAGTGCTTTTCACCGCGAGACTTAAGTCGGGCTGCTGCCTGCCGAGTCTCTTCGCTGCGGCGGTCCACCTGCTCGAAGAGGTGACTTAGGACGCCGATGAGCGCCGCGGCCAAGCCTGCCAGCAGCAGGAAGAGCGAACCCGTCCGCCAGAGCGAGGCGTTGGTGGGCAGGCCGGGCTGAAGGCTCGAAGGCACAAGCGAGATCGCCGCCGAGAGCAGCGCGAAGAGGAGCAGCGTGGCGGCCAGGATGTAGAAGTTGCGGGACATGGTTTGTGTTCGGATCAATCGTGCGATATTCCATGCCGGGCTTCAAACTCGGCGAAAAATTCTCTGATTGGCCGGACCCGTCCTAGTCTCGCATCCTCCAGACCTTGACGGATACCTTCCTCAGCATCAACTTCATTCGGATTGCGTTCTTCGTCAAGGAAGTTGTTGAGGCTGGAGCGGGTGCGGTAGAAAGTTGGTCCTCTCAGATCGCTCATTTTTGTCCTTTCATACTCTGCGAACCTTCATGGAAGTGCATTCTTGCCCCCGCACGAAGAATCTTGAATGTAAGTTGCCTTGCTCGCTCAATGCGTTCATTCGTCATTCTGACGATTTCCGGGTGTGCGGCGTCACCCCTGATAGCCCACAGATCTGTAGCGTCTTTGGCTAAGGGCTTCAGGTCGGGAATTTTCCTAAAGGCTTCCGGGAGGGATTCGTAATCCGTCCTCCAGGCATACAGAACTGAGGACAGCCAAAGCTCAACGGACTTTGTGTACGGGATTACTAATACACCGGTATCAAACCCGCTGATCGATTGTGCTTTTTGCCAAGAGTTTTCAGCGACTGCTAACTGTTCGCGAACATCACGCGCAAGTTTGTTAAGCTCCGGGTATTTAGCTAGGACGGAATCGATAACCTTGCCGCGTTCGCTCATGCGAGGATACTCGAAGCCGAATTCGTACGGCGAATTAAATCTTTTAGGAAAAGCGAGCCATTCCCCGCGCTTAAATAGTTTGGATTCTTCGTACAATCCAGGCAACGATGTCGCGAGGGTTTGAGCAATGAGCGGAAGCTCATCGGCTCCAGTTAATGGAAACGTGTTAATTCCAGTCGCTGGACGAAATACCCTGTGATGGACTCGAACTCCTGCTTTATTACAAATATCCCCCCAAGCGAACATATCTTGATAAAGCTCTTCGGAAAGCATGTCGAATACGTTGCGAACAGGCGAGCCATTCACCCTCCTGGTTTTGATGAATTCGCAGAGAGTATCGGTCAGCACGGATTGCCATAGCCCGGCTAAGTTTGATTTCTGGACTTCTCCCTCGATGTCGTCTCCCAAGTGGCAATCATATTCTTGAATCAGTTCGTCCCAATAGAGAAGCCCGTATAGCCCCGAAACGAAGAGAATCTCGATCGGATGTCCGCGCAACTCGCTCCAGAAGCCAGGCATTGCATCGTTGAGCCGCCTAAAAAAGCGCCCTCTGTATCGCTCGTACGCGGGCAAATATACAGACTTTCCGACATCCATACCCCCTAGATCAGGGCCTAGCAATAGGTTTTGATTGACCTCCCTCTCGTCGCGATAGCCGCCCTTTTGATCAATATTGTGTAGCCGTCCATGCCCCTGCCGCTGGAGGAGGTCGAATACTCTCCTACGTCTATTTAAGAGCTTCTCGTGCTGACTTGGGAGGGCGTCTGAGGAAGTAAAACGGCGGATCGTATTGTCGAAGGGGTGCTCCTTTATCCTCTGTTTTTCATGGCTGCACGAGAGAAGGATTATGGTGTGTTCCTGCATGCGAGAATTCTACGCCAGATTGGATACAGACGATTTTTGATTCGGCTCCTTCGAATGTGTCAAGAAACGACCGAGATAAAAAGCAACCGCAGGTCCTTCGACTCCGTTTGGCGCAAAAAGCGCGCCAAACTCCGCTCAGGATGACAGCTTTGTTGTGGTTCATCCCTTTTGAGCCGGATCAATAAAAAACCTCTCCACTTCCGTAATCGACGCGGTCATGCGGTAAGGCGGGAGGCTGGCGAGGAAGGTCTGGCCGTAGCGTTGCCGGGTGACGCGGGGATCGAGGAGGACTAAGACGCCGCGATCTTCAAGCGAGCGGATGAGGCGGCCGAAGCCCTGCTTGAGGGTGAGGACGGCGGAGGGGACCTGGTAGTCGAAGAAGGGTTTGCCACCGGCTTCTTCTATTGCGCGCATGCGGGCCTGGACAACCGGGTCGCTGGGCACGGCGAAGGGCAGGCGGTCGATAATGACGCAGCTCAATGCTTCGCCCTGCACGTCCACTCCCTGCCAGAAACTCGACGTGCCGAAGAGAACGGCGTTGGGCGTCGCGCGGAACTGCTCCAGCAACGCTTTGCGCGGAGCGGTGCCGTGCAGCAGGATGGGAAAGTCCAGCACCGGCAAGAGGCGCTCGTAGAGGTCTCGCATCTGGGCGTAACTGGTGAAGAGGCAAAAGGCGCGGCCGCGGGAGATCTCCAGCACGCGCTGGATGCAGCGGGCGGCGGCCTCGGGAAATTCGGGGTCGCGGGGGTCGGGCATCTCCGGCGGCAGATAAAGCAGGGCTTGCTCGCCGTAGCGGAAATGAGAGGGCACGACCAACTCGCGCGCCTCGCATAGGCCCAGGCGCTTGCGGATGTGCTCAAAGCCGCCCTGCACAGTGAGCGTGGCCGAGGTGAGGATCACGGTGGGAATCTGATCGAAGACCAGCTCGTGAAGAAGCTCGGAGACATCGATGGGCGTGGCTTGCAGGTAAGTAGTGCGAGAGGCGCTGCGAGTTGCGAACGTTCTTGTGTCCGTACCGCCAAAGATGCGGCGCTCCATCCAAAAGACCATGTTGCTGGCGTTGGATTCGAGCAGGAATGCAAACTCGGAGCTAAGGCGTGCGACGCGCTTTTTGAGTCCCGGCGCTTCGTCGATACCGGTAAGAGCGTCTATCTCCGCTTCAATGCGCTGGAGCGTGGTGCGCACGGCTATGTAGAGGTCGCCGGAGGTTACCAGAAACTGCTCGCGCTCGGTGAAGGGCTGGCGTCCGTCGCCGGTCATGGGCAGGCCGGCAAAAAACAATCGTGCGCGGTCGCGGAGTTGCTGAGTGAGAGCGGGCAGGTTTTCCGCGCCTTGCTTGCCGCGCAGCAGGGCATCGGTGTCGCGGGCCAGCTCTTCAAAGCGGATGTTGCTGACGGACAGGCCGAAGTAACTGGAAGCGACCTCTTCCAGCTCGTGGGCCTCATCGAAGATTACCGCCGCGGCCTCGGGGAGGATGCCGGCGTCGGGAGCGTTGGCTGCCTCGCGCTTGACAGAGAGGTCGGCGAAAAACAGGTGGTGATTGACGATGATGATGTCGGATTCCAGGGCCTTGCGGCGCATCTCGGTGATGAAGCAGCGACGGTAATCCGGACAACTCGACCCCAGGCAGGCCTCGGTCCGCGCATCGAGCTTTTGCCAGAGGGCGCTGAACTCGGGCATCCCGGAGAGCTCGGCGCGGTCGCCGGTCTCGGTGGTCTGCTCCCACTCGGAGATCTGGCGGTACTGGTCGATCTCCTCCAGGCCGGAGAGAATGGGCTGGTTGCGCAGCGTGACCAGCTTGTGGCGGCAGAGGTAATTGGCGCGGCCCTTCATGTAGCAGACGCGCAGCTCGCCGACCAGGGTTTCAAGGAAGGGAATGTCGCGGAAGTAGAGTTGGTCCTGCAGGGCCTTGGTGCCTGTGGAGACGATGATGCGCTGGCCGGTGCGCAGGGCGGGGAGCAGGTAAGCGAGGGTTTTGCCGGTTCCGGTGCCGGCTTCGACGATCAGATGGCGGCGCTCTTCGAGAGCCTGCTCGACGGCCCTGGCCATCTGCAGTTGGCCGGTGCGGTACTCATAGGGTAGCGAAGAACGCGCCAGGATGCCGCCGGGGGAGAAGAACTCGTGCAGCGAGGGAAGGGCGCGGATTGGGTTTTCGCTGGCGGGCATCGGGAGCGGGCGCTCTCCTCATCATAATGAGGCGGCCCGGTCCGGAGGACGATCTGCCGGGAATTCCGCCCCTCGGATTGCGCGGAATTCTTTCTGCTCAAAGAAGCCTTCGACTTCGAAAATTACACGGGTCAGTTACAATCAACCTTGTTGCGCGAGGAGCCTGGAAGCGACCCACTTGATCTGTTCTCCGAACGCCCGCGCGGGGAACAGAACTGGATGAAACGAGCCGAAAGAGTGATCGATGGTATGGCAGATGCGATGAAGTCTGGTTTCCGGTTTGCGCTGTGCGCAAGCATTGCCTTGCTCGCCGGTTGCAATGGCGGAGGGAGCGAAACAAACACCGGAAACGGAACAACGCCGGCGGCGGCGCCTGCGATCTCCACGACAGCCGCGCAGAATGGCGCCATGGTGGCGACGCTGGCCTCCGCAACCTCCGGGGCAACCATCTACTACACCATGGACGGCAGCACGCCCACTACTTCCTCGCCGGTCTATGAGGCGCCCTTTCTGGTGGCCTCGAACCTGACCGTCAATGCCATCGCCACGGCTTCAGGAGACAGCAACAGCAGCGTCACCAGCCAGAGCTTTTCGGCCAATATTCCATCGGGAACGCTGGTGTGGTCCGACGAGTTCGCCAATTCGACCAGCGTCGCCGCCCAGCCCAATCCGCTGGTGTGGACCTACGACACAGGCAACGGCGGCTGGGGCAACAACGAACTGGAAAATTATTGCGCCTGGGGTTCAACGGGCACACCGTGCAGCGCCGCGAGTCCGAATGCCTTTGTGGACACTAACGGCTACTTGAATATCGTGGCTCGCCAGCCATCGAACGATGTGTACACCTCGGCGCGGATGAAGACCCAGGGTTTGTTCAGCTTCCAGTACGGCCGGCTTGAGGTGCGCGCGCAGGTTCCGGAGGCGCAGGGCTTCTGGCCGGCGGCATGGCTGATGGGCAACAACATCGTCACCGTCAATTGGCCGGCCTGCGGCGAGATGGACGTGCTGGAGCGGATTGACGCGGCGGGCACGCCCGACTGGAACCAGGGATCGATCCACGGAACGGGCTTTACCGGCGGCAATCTGGGCACCGTCTACGATTTTCCCGGCGGCGTGACCGCGGCCACCTGGCACACCTATGGAATGATCTGGAAGAAGGGAAGCGTGGCCTATTACGTGGACAACCCCGCCAGCCCCTACGTCACCTATACGCCGTCAAGCATCAGCGGCTTCAGCGGCGCGGTCTGGCCCTTCGACGCCGGACCGCGCTTCATCATCATAAACTTGGCCGTGGGCGGAAGCTGGCCGGGAAGTCCCAACTCTAGCACTCCGTTTCCCTCCACAATGCTGGTAGACTACGTACGGGTGTATACCAACTGAGTAATTCATCCGTTGCGTCTGTGCCTGATGACGTACCGGGAAAGTGAGGCCCGCGTGAAAGCAGCAAGATTGACGATTCCGCTAGAAGATCGCGTCTCCCTCAAGGAGAAGATCGCATACTCGTTTGGAGATTCGGCTTCCAATTTATATTGGAAGGTCTTCGAGTTCTTCCTGTTATATTTTTACACCGACGTCTTCGGCCTTCCGGCGGCCGTCGCCGGCACCATGCTGCTGGTCACGCCACTCATCTACGCGACGGCGGATCCGGTCATGGGTGCGATTGCCGACCGGACGAAGTCGCGCTGGGGCCACTTCCGGCCTTATCTGATCTGGGGCTCCATTCCCTTCGCGGTTGCCGGAGTGCTGACCTTCACCACGCCTAACCTGGGCGGCGGCGCCAAGATCATCTATGCCTACATTACCTACAGTTGCCTGATGCTAATCTACACGTTCGTGAACATTCCCTACGGCGCGCTGTCGGGAGTGATGACGCCGAACTCGCTGGAGCGCACTTCGATCTCCCAGATTCGTTTTTTGGGCGCCTTCACCGCGGCGGTCTTCGTACAGTACTTCACGCTCCCGCTAGTCAGATTCTTCGGTCACGGCAGCGCTATCCTCGGCTGGCAATTGACCATAACGCTCTATGGCGTTCTTGCCGTGATTCTGTTCTTCATCTGCTTCTCAGTTACGCGCGAGCGCGTCGCCCCTCCCGCACATCAGAAAGCAGACATCAAGCGCGATCTGCTCAGTCTCTTCCGCAGCCGCTCGTGGGTCGTTCTGACCTGCGTGATGCTACTGACGCTGGCGGCCTTCGCGGTGAAGGGTTCCGACACAACTTACTACTTCAAGTACTTCGTGCACCGGACGGATCTTGTGGGGCCGTTTCTGGTATCGAACGGCCTGGCCTTTGTGGCGGCCGTTTCGCTCACCACTTACCTGACCAAGCGAATCGGCAAAAAGCTACTGTTTATGCTGGCGCTGGGAGTGGGTGGCGTGATCGTCGGATTCTTCTGGTTCCTGAAGCCAACTGATATCGTGTGGATGTTCGCGCTGCAGATCGCTTCCAGCTTCGTGATTGGCTTCAACTCCCCGCTGGTTTGGGCCATGTTCGCGGATACGGCCGACCACGCCGAGTGGCTCACCGGGCGGCGCAATACGGGATTGGTCTTTGCCTCGGCTGTCTTCGCAACCAAGATCGGGGCGGCGGTTGGGCTGTGGATCATTGCTCACGTGCTCGACTTTTACGGATATGTGCCGAATACAGAGCAGACCGCCCGCTCGATCCACGGGATTATTCTCTCCACCAGTTGGATTCCCTGCGTGTTGCTGATTCTGGCCTCCTCCACTATGGCCTTTTATCCGCTCAGCGAACCCATGATGGTAAAGATCGAGGCGGAGCTGAAACAGCGGCGGGGCGAGGTTGTGGGTTAGAAATGGGAAAGCGAACGATGACGCATTCTTTGACGAACGCACTGCTGCTTTGCGTATTGTTCTTTGGTTTTGACGGATGGGTGCAGGCCGCCCATCTGCGCAAACCCGATCTGACCGTTCAGAAGTGGTATGGCAACGCCATCGACTACTCCGGCTACCGCGCGGGCCAGAATCCGCAACTGCATCGCTTTCCCACTCAGGCGCAGATTCTCGAAGACCTTACCATCCTGAAAAAGAACTGGAAGCTGATCCGCCTCTATGGAGGCGATCAACATTCCCAGGACGTGCTGGAAGTGATCCGGCGCAACAAGCTGGGATTCAAGGTACTTCTGGGAATCTGGCTCGATGGCAGGCCCGGCTACGAAGGCGAGAACGCAGATCAGGTTGCGACCGCGATTCGCCTGGCCAACACCTACAAGAATATCGTTGTGGCGGTGAGCGTGGGCAACGAGATTCTGGTTTCCTGGTCAGACCACAAGCTCACCGAGGACAAGGCCATCGAGTACGTCGAGCAGGTGAGAAAGACGGTGAGCTGTCCGGTCACCGTTGCCGACGATTTTCTCTACTGGCGGCAGCCGCAAGCCAGGCTGGCCGATCACGTGGATTTTATCGTCATGCACACCTATCCCATGTGGGGCCGCGAGGACATCGACACCGCCATGCCTTCTACCATCAAGCACTATGAAGAAGTTCGCCAGGCCCATCCGGGAAAGACGATCGTACTCGGCGAGGCCGGCTGGGCCTCCTACTCGGTGGGCAACCAGCACGTCCCCCGGGCCGGCGACGAGCGGAAGCAGAAGCGCTATTACGAGGAACTGACCGCGTGGGCAAAGGCCAACAACGTTACAACTTTTTACTTTGAGGCGTTTGACGAGCCTTGGAAGGGAACCGGAACCGAGGGCCACTGGGGCCTTTTTTCCGTGGACCGAAAGGCCAAGCTGGCGATGCAGGAGCTGTATCCGGAGTTGATGCCGACGGGGCCTACATCGCCGGGCTACGATGCGCCGCCCGCCGCAAAGTAGAGACGTTATCAAGCACGAGATGCATCTCCAGATTCGCTGAGGGGATGAAGTCCAAATCGGAGGCTGTTCAATGAGCACGGTTTTTGTGGGCGATGCGCCTCTCCATCCTGGCGCGCGGAAGGTGGAGGGAGGTCCGGTCGAGATAGGCGGCGAGCGTTTCTACCGCATCGTCAACTACGACGCAATGGCGCCGTTTCTGATGAGCATTGTCAGCGCCTCGGATCATTGGATGTTCGTCTCCTCGACCGGCGCGCTGACCGCCGGCTGCAGGGATCCCGATTGCGCTCTGTTCCCCTATGCCACCGACGACCGCATCCATGACAGCCAGGATCAGACCGGCGGCAAGACCATCCTGCTGGCAACTTGCGCCGGGCGCACCTCGCTGTGGGAGCCTTTCTCGCAACGCTACAACGGCCTGTATCGCGTCACCCGAAGCCTGTCGAAGAGCGTTTACGGCAACAAGCTCATCTTCGAGGAGATCAACCATGACCTCGGCTTGTCCTTTTCGTATGAATGGATGTCGAGCGACCGGTTTGGTTTTGTGCGGCGCGCGGCGTTGACTAACCTGGGCGCGGAGCCGGTGGAAATCAATCTTCTGGACGGCATCCAGAATCTCATGCCCCACGGGCTGACGCGCCGCTTCCAAATGGAATACAGCACCCTGGCGGACGGTTATAAGGAGAACGAACTAGACGCGGAAACCGGCCTGGGCCTCTTCAAGCTCAGTTCTGTTCCAGCTGACCGGCCCGAGCCCAATGAGGCGTTGCGTGCGACCACGGTCTGGTCAGAGGGCCTGGAATCCGCCCGCCGTCTCCTGTGCTCGGCGCAGTTGGATAGCTTCCGGAAGGGCGAGCCCGTGGACGAAGAAACGCTGGTTCGCGGGCGTCGCGGCGCCTATTTCGTCAATGCCCGGCTAACGCTGCCCGCAAGCGGCCGCAAAGAGTGGAGCCTGGTGGCGGAGGTGGAGCAAGACGCAGCGAAAGTTGCTGCTCTGGTTGGTTTCCTCAAGTCCGGCGAGAACCTGCGCGCGCGGCTCGACGAGGACATCGCGCGTGGCTCGACGGAGCTGGTTCGCCTCGTAGCCGCGGCCGACGGCCTGCAATGCACCCGCGACGATCTCAACTCAGACCGGCATTTCTCCAACGCGCTGTTCAATATTATGCGCGGCGGAATCCCCGAGCATGGGTACCATATCTCCCGATCCGACTTCAAAGTATTCATCGGCAAGGCCAACCATGCCGTAGCCGAGCGGAAGGCCGCCTTCCTCGACGCGCTGCCGGAAACTCTACCGCACAGCCGCCTACTTGGGCTGGCGCGCGCGCAAGACGACCCCGATCTGGAGAGATTGGCGCACGAATACCTGCCTCTGACCTTCAGCCGCCGTCACGGCGATCCCAGCCGCCCCTGGAACATCTTCGCCATTGAGATCAAGAACAGCCAGGGCGAGAGAATACTGAACTATCAGGGCAACTGGCGCGACATCTTCCAGAACTGGGAGGCGCTGGCGCTTTCTTTTCCCGGCTACGTGGAGAGCATGATCTTCAAGTTTGTCGATTCTTCCACCGCTGATGGCCACAATCCGTACCGCATCATGCGCGACGGCTACGACTGGGAGGTGCTCGACCCGCACGACACGTGGTCGTTCATCGGCTACTGGGGCGACCACCAGGTTACTTACCTCTTAAAGCTGCTGGAACTTTCGGCGCGCTATCATTCCGGAACACTTGACGGCCTGCTGACGCGCCGCGTCTTCACCTACGCCAACGTTCCCTACCGCATCAAACCCTACAGCGCGCTTCTCGAAGATCCGCGCAACACCATCGATTTCAACGCCGCGCTGGATCGCGAAATTCATCAGAGGATGGCGGCGATGGGCGAGGACGGCAAAGCGCTTCCCGGCCCGGACGGCGCGCCCTACCGCGCGAATCTGGCTGAAAAGCTGCTGGTGTTGGCGCTGGCCCGGCTCTTCAACTTCATTCCCGAGGCCGGCCTGTGGATGAATACACAGCGGCCGGAGTGGAACGACGCCAACAACGCGCTGGTCGGCCCCGGCGTCTCCATGGTGACCCTCTGTTACTTGCGCCGGTTTCTGTCGCTTTGTCGAGGCATATTCGGCGCGGCCGGCGCCCCCTCGATTGAAGTTTCCTCCGAGGTCGCCGAGGCCTTTCACCGGGTCGCCGAGGCGTTGCAACGCCATGCGAGCCTGCTAGGCGGACGGATCTCAGACCGGGACCGCAAGACGGTCCTTGATTCCCTGGGCAGCGTGGGTAGCGATTATCGCGCCAATCTCTATGCGCATGGGTTTTCAGGCCGCCAGACCCCGCTCGGCGTCGCGGAGCTGTCCGCCTTTTGCGATGTGGCGCTCAGGCACATTGACCACTCGATCAGCGCTAACCGGCGCGAGGATGGCCTGTATCACTCCTACAACCTGATGAAGGTGGTCAACGGCGGGATCGTGATTCGCCGCCTCTACGAGATGCTCGAAGGCCAGGTGGCCGTGCTCAGCTCGGGGGCTCTCCTCGCGCGGGATTCGGTGGCGCTGCTGGATGCGCTGCGCGGCAGCCGCCTTTATCGCGCTGACCAGAACAGCTACATCCTCTATCCGGACCGCAAATTGCCGGGCTTTTTTGAGAAGAATAACATTCCCGCCGCCGCTATCGCGAAATCGAAGCCTCTGGCGGCGATGATCGAACGCGGTGACCGCCGCATCGTGGTTCAGGATCTAAACGGCATGGCGCACTTCAATGCGGCCTTGTGCAACGGCTCGCAGTTGAAGAAGGCGCTCCAGGAGATCGGCCTGCCGGAAGAGGAAAACGCGCGCGTTCTCGCGTTGTATGAGGAGGTCTTCGATCACCAGTCCTTCACAGGCCGTTCAGGCACGTTTTACAAATATGAGGGACTTGGTTGCATTTACTGGCACATGGTTTCCAAGCTGCTTCTGGCCGTCCAGGAGTCACTGAACCAGGCCGCGGACGCGGGCTGCTCCGCTGACATAATCGAGCGCCTCATCAGCCACTATCGCGAAATCCGCGAGGGCATCGGTGTCCACAAGCCGCCGGAGTTGTACGGCGCAATCCCTACCGATCCTTACTCCCACACGCCCGGATTCGCTGGAGTGCAGCAGCCCGGCATGACCGGCCAGGTGAAGGAGGATCTCATCTCGCGTCTGGGCGAGCTGGGTGTAGCCGTCGAGAATGGGCGGCTCGACTTCCGCCGCCTGCTCGTCAGCCGCGGCGAGTTTTTGCAGGAGCCTCGGCGATTTCACTTCTACGATGCCGGCGGCAGCGACAGCAGCCTTGATCTTGGTCCCGGCACGATGGCGTTTACCACCTGCCAGACGCCCGTGGTGGCGCATCTGTCGGGTCCGCGGAGGATCGAGATCACCAGCGCCGAAGGCACCCGCTCCACGGTTGATGCGCTTGACCTCGACGCCGGGGCCAGCGCCGCGGTATTCGAGCGTACGGGAGCAGTTCGCCGCCTGGATGTATTCTTCAACTTCGAGGGCGATGGATAGTCGCCCTGCAGCCTGTCAGTCCATGGCGCAGGCGCCTGAGGTTGTCCCTGATTCAAAGCTGGTTTATGAAATACTCTCTGGCAACCTGGTCGACTTACGAGTTGTCGGCAATTCCGGAGTTGTCGCGTGGCCGGCGCGACTATAGCGGAACCAGAGTTAATGTATCTCGAAACCGCAGAGCTCAAGTCGACGCGACCATCAGGGAGCGGCGACCCGGCACGAAGCTCAACAGGACACAGTGACTCTGGTTCCGCTCTGGCGGTCTTATCCAAGTCTGCTATGGGAAGCTGCATCGGCATCGCGTTTCACGAGCAGGATGGTGACATCATCCTCATTGAAGTGCGGGTCTACCAGCGATTTCAAAATAAGCATCGTTTTCCCCGAAGTGTCAGCCAGCGCATCGCGCAAACGGTTTTCGGGATTCACGCCGGAAATCGAATCGGTAAATCCATCCGTGAAAACCAGGAGGGCGCCACCTGGAGGAAGAAGAGCATTACGCGCTTCATATGCCGCTTCGGGAAATAGTCCAAGCGGCATGCCGGTAGCTTCCAGCGTTCTCGCATATCCGGAACCGAAGACAATCGGGGCATTGTGGCCGGCGTTCACATAGGTCAATTCTCCCGAATCGCGGCTCAGCACGATGAACACTGCCGTCGCAAAACGATCGCTGGGGGAATAACGGCACAGGTGCTTGTTAATCTGCCGGGCCAACGCCAGGGGATCCGGCTCAAAATTCGCGCTGCTTCTAACCAGCGCCTGTATGTTCGCCGCCAGCAGCGCCGCCGGCATCCCTTTTCCGGACACATCCGCTACCGCGAAAAGCGTTCGCATGCCCGCAAGCTCGATAACGTCAAAATAGTCGCCGCCCACCTCGCGGAAGGGCTTGTAGAATGTCTCGACCTGGTAGTCCGGCAACTCGTCCAGTTTTCCGGGCTGAAGGGTCTGCTGGATCTGCCGCGCGGCAATCTGGTCGGCTTCAAGCTGGGTCTTGCGGACAAATTCCGAACGCAGCATCGCGTTCATCATTGCGCTGCCGGCGGCGTATAAGAGAAACGCAATGAGAAAGACCACACTCTCATCCGGCGGCCACATGAGAGGCCACACCAGAGACCGCGACCAAAGGCAATAAATGGCGTATCCCTGGATCAAGTACCCGACCCATGTGATGACGCGTTTCGACCGGGGCATCTCGCGGATCCAGTTGCGGGTGGAGTAACGGGAGAGATCGCGGATCGGGCCGGTGAATTTGTCGAGCTTTGACTTGAGGTCGCGCAACCGCATGGCTGGAGTCTATCAAGAAGCAGAGGCCTGGTGAAAAGCCAGTTAGGCTACACCAAAATGACTCCATAAATGGCGCCGGAGGTGAGGATTGCCGGTTCGCATTGATTCCAAACAAGTTATTGAAAATTCGAGACGCATAAAACGTTCAATACGGAGGAAACGCGGTTCTTGAGTACGCTATAAGTACACGGGATTTGAGAGGAAACGGAAGTCGCGCTCGGAAGTTCTTCGATCTGAGGAAAATGGCGAACCGACTCGCCGAGCGCAAATGTATTTCAACCCCAGTTGAGGGTTGCTCCCGGTTTGCCGGTCAACCGTCCAGAATCCGCATGTGGTACGAATGGAATCATTGCTCAAAAAATCCAGGCAGCATGGCGTCAGCTACCATGCTGCCCGAATCATCCTATTCCTCGCATGTGAAGGAGCCGCTTATGCCAGACGCGGAATAGTCCTGCCAGAAGACGAAGTTAGTATGCGTGTATGTGAAGGGATTGAAGTGCATATTCGTGAGCCGATGGTTGCCGCCGCCACACGTATTCTGCCAAAGGTCGTTCTGAATGGCGTTTTCGCCGTCCTGGACGCTGCCTTCGTCAGCGAACCAGGCGCCCGAGAAGGTGTACGTGACCGACTCCCAGGTGCAGGTCACCGAGAAATTCACGTTACTGGCCGAGTAGTCCTGCCAGAAGACGAAGTTCGTGTGTGTGTAAGTGAAAGACTGAAAGCTGTCGGTCCAGCTTCCATAGGAGGGACAGACCCTGGCGGCCTGGGCGGAAGCCAAGTCCCATTCGCCTTGCGCCACGCTGGGCTCGTCAGCAAACCAGCCATTGAAATTGTAGGTCCTGGAGGTCGCAAATGCGGACGTCGCCGTCATCATCAAGACCAGGGTGATCCATATCGAAATGCGTTTCATCAGGGGAATCTCCTTTCGGTATTCAAAAATCGTGTGAGTGAAACCCTTTCAACTTCAGGGCAGAATCCATCCGGCCGCAGCAGAGTTAGCTGGGCTTCGAGTCGTGCGTCGGAGTCCTCTTGGGGGTGGCCTTGTCGCCTTTCTTTTCGCCGCCCTCGAGCCTGCCCTTACCGCTCTCACGGATTTCCGGCCCCTTCAGATGACCAACATTTGGGTTTTTGCTTGTCACGGTGCCGTGGCTGTGGGTTTCCGTCCTCTTGGGAGTAGTCTTGTCTCCCATCTTGGTGGGTTCTTTCTGCTTTCCCTGGCCGCTTTCGGCAAAGGAGACGGCAGGAGCCGCAAGCAGAAATACAACGGCAAATGCAAAGAGTGTAACCGCATACTTACGCGTTTTCAGCATAACCATGTTCTCCTATCTGTTGTGAGTGAATGAAGCGCCTTGGTTCGCAGGAAACTTCGAATGATTCGTTGGACTGGGGAAGGAATCTCGTTCAATTCCGATAAAAACAGTCTAAAAGGATGATGTGAGGTTGTCAACTCTATTCAACAGGAATTCTATTCAACAGAAATGTCGCAGTTCCACGGATTCACACAAGATCGGAAAACCTGGTAATCTATTGATTATAAATGAGTTAAATGGTGCCGGGAGGGGGGGTCGAACCCCCATGGCCGCGAGGGCCGGCGGATTTTGAGTCCGCTGCGTCTGCCAGTTCCGCCATCCCGGCGCATCGATTCAGGTTCTAAGTATTTGAGTCTAATGTGGTGGCCAGGGACGGGATTGAACCGCCGACGCCGGCCTTTTCAGGGCCGCGCTCTACCACTGAGCTACCTGGCCTCAGTGCAGAATTCGCGTTGCAATTTCCTGCGCGGACGCCGGCATTGCCGGAGCAGGTGGGCTACAGCGGTTCTCCAATTGCTATACTCCGAAACCACGACTGCCGAGTGGCTTTTTCCTTAAGAAAAAGCCACCCTGCACAACATAGGAAAGAGCACGTAAATTGGAGAACCGCTCTAATCCAGAGACAGTTGGCTGCAACAACTTGTGTAAGTATACCAACTCGCCGGTTCTTGCGCCAAACCCGGACGGCAACCCTGATGGCAATTGCGTGGGGTTTGCTGCGTTGCCCGGCCCTCCCCGCGCCGGCCATGGCTGTTCTACACTGGAAGGCATTATGCGCCGACTCGTCTGCGTTCTCGCCTGCTTTGTCCTCGCCATCGCCGCCACCCTCGCATCCGCCCAGGCGCCTGCCGGGGAAGCCCGCGCCGCCCGCGCCTACCAGGCCGCCGCGCACCAGGGTCCGCCGGCGCTGCGCGCGTTTTTGGATCAGTTTCCCAAGGGCGCGGACCTGCACATCCACCTCTCAGGAGCGGTCTACGCGGAAACGTTCATCCGCGATGCCGGCGAGGACGGGCTGTGCGTGGACCCGGCGGCCCTCAGCTTTGCCAAGCCTCCCTGCACGCCGCCGCTGGTGGAGGCCGCGCAGCTTCCGGCCAACCAGAAGCTCTACGACCGGCTGGTGAACGCCTTCTCCATACGCAGCTTTGTGCCCAGTTCCGGCTTCAGCGCCCACGACCAGTTTTTTGCTACCTTCGACCGCTTTGGCGGGCTGAACAAGCGGCACATGGGCGAGTGGGTGGACGAGGTGGCCAGCCGCGCCGCCGCGCAGAATCAGCAATACGTGGAGCTGATGGAGACGCCCACCTTCACGCACGCCGCGCAGATTGCCCGCGAGAACCCATTGGGCCAGGATTATGCGCAGTACCGGAAGACGCTGCTGGTGCTGGGGTTGCGCGACGAAGTTGCCGCCGACCGAGAGGATGTGCGTGCCGCCGAGGCACGCCGCCTCCAGATCGAGCATTGCGGCACTCCGCAGGCCGCGCCCGCCTGCCAGGTCGAAGTTCGCTACATCTACCAGGTGCTGCGCGGGAATGCGCCAGAGCAAGTTTTTGCGCAGACGCTGCTGGGCTTTGAGACCATCCAGGCGAGTATGGAGGCGCACGAGCCCGGATTCGTGGGCATCAACTTCGTCATGCCCGAGGATGGCTTTATCTCCATGCGCGACTACACGTTGCAGATGAAGATGCTGGACTACCTGCACTCCGTCTATCCAAAGGTCCACATCAGCCTGCATGCCGGCGAACTGACGCAGGGGCTCGTGCCGCCCGAGGGCCTGCGCTTCCACATCCGCCAAGCCGTCGAGTTGGGGCACGCCGAGCGCATCGGCCACGGAGTGGACGTGATGTATGAGGAGGACGCCCACGGCCTGCTCAAGGAGATGGCCCAAAAGCACGTGATGGTGGAGATCAATCTCAGTTCGAACGAAGCTATTCTGGGAGTCAAAGGCGCGGAGCACCCGTTTCCGCTCTACCGCGCGGCCCACGTGCCGGTGGCGCTCTCCACCGACGATGAGGGCGTCAGCCGCATCGACATCACCGGCGAGTACGTGCGCGCCGCCCTGGACTACCACCTCAACTATCAGGATCTAAAGCAGTTGGCCCGCACCGGCATGGAGCACAACTTTTTGCCCGGCACGAGTCTCTGGGCCGCTCCGGATGTTTTTACAACAACGGTTGCTCCTTGCAAGGCGCAGACGCCTGGAACCGACAAGCCTAGCGCCGGATGCAAGACATTCCTCGACGGGAGCGAAAAGGCCGCCGCGCAGTGGGAGCTGGAACGGCGATTCCGGGCGTTTGAGGCCAGGTTTCAGTAATCAGGGGAAAGTTTTCAGTGGCCTGGCCGCCGTGGGTCGAAAAAAGGGAAAGTAATGGAGTGGTTTTGGGGTGGTTTTGGGATGGTTTTGGAGTGGTTTATTTGCGGTTTTTGGATGGGTTTTTGGGCTGAATTTTGGCACGGTCAGGACTTGGCGCACGGCTGTGGTGTGTGGTTCCATATGCACTGTTTTGCATTTTTGGAGGCTTTTCAGAGGGCAAAACGTGTGGGTATAGATACACCTATATCTCTTAAAGTCGGGTACAAGGGAAACAGGAAATGTTCCACGTGGAACATATTCATTCTGTTGAGTTTAACTTGATGTTTACTAGATAATTATCAGCAAGGTTTTGAAAATAAATCAGAGAACAGGGGTCAGCCACCTGCGGTGGGGCCAACTGCCTACGGCGCGGCCACCTGCGGTGGAGAGAACGGACAGTATCTTCAAAATCATTTTTGTGCGATACTTGTATTGCATAGTCATGGAGGGCTGTCATGGGTTCCGCTGTTTCACTTCGCTTGCCAGAAAAGTTGAAATCCCGACTGGATAAGCTATCCAAACGCACCGGGCGCAGCAAGACCTACTACATGGTTGAGGCGATCAG
>Ga0181521_10000147_pt1 | contig 79488 bp, 63 predicted proteins | sample PEATcosm2014_Bin_32_FD_119764 | JGI IMG/M metagenome (GOLD analysis project Ga0181521, IMG submission 119764) | Peatland microbial communities from MTU Mesocosm Facility, Houghton, MI, USA - PEATcosm2014_Bin02_60_metaG | ecosystem: Environmental > Terrestrial > Soil > Wetlands > Peat | place... | reverse complement strand
CCTGCCGCTTAAATTCCAGGGTGTGCCGACGCCACTTTGCCTTCTTCGCCATTTTTCGCACTCCATTCAATGCAAAGTGCGTCTATTCGGAGTGTCTCACTTTAGGGGTTCAGTCCATAAAACAGAAGTTAAAGAAGATCCGCGCCGCCGCTGCTTTGCGGCACGTTGTAAGTGGAGTGGATTGGGTACCACCAGGTGACGCCATTGATCTTGAAAACGCGCAGTACATCGCCGGCCACGCCTCGGCGTCCACAACGAAGCTCTACAACCGGCGGAGCGGCAAAATCGCGCTCTCGGAGATTGAACGGATTGTGCCGTGAAGTACTCGCCCGCACGATCTCCACCGTCACCCCGGGAATGCCGTTCCCCATGCCGGTTTCGACAACCGTGCCTTCCACGCGCTGCGCCCCAGCAGCGGGACCCACACCAGCTTGGCCATGTGCAGAGGACGAATCCCGCAGAGCGGTAGTTCCCTGGTCATGGCCGGCGACCGTCCCGTGGGTTAGGCCGGGGTCGACAGGCAATTCGCCGGCAAGCCACGGTGGCGATCCCTAAACCGATCAGACCGAGCGAAGCCGGCTCGGGCACGCCGCCCGTTGCCGTAATCGTCAAGCCGGTCACTGCCGTGACCTCCACGCGTCCGATCGAGCTGTCGATCCCGTTGGCGCCCCACGTGTCGCTATCATTCAGGAGTACCTGCCCGTCGGGAACGGCGATCGGCCCGATGGGAGTCTGCGCTTCCCAGCCGGCCAAAGCCGCATCGCTCGCATCAATGTAGTCGCCGAAAGTCGAATTGCCGAAGAAGTATGTGCCACTGCCGGTGTTGTTGCCGATGTACCAGCCGCTCAGCGTGCTGGCGGCGCCGGTGCCGAAGCCGCTCACGCCCACCGTGAGCGCATTGAGCACGTCGTACTCGAAGTTCTGCTTGAAGGTGAAGACGTTCGCCGTATCGACGGTGGCCTGGACGGTCACCGTCTGGTCGGTGAACGGGGTTGCGCCCACGAAGCCTGTCCCGGTAAAGGACAACGTAACGGAAAGCAGACCGGCATGGGCCATCGGCAGCCCGGCAAGGAAGACCACGCAACAGAGCTTTGTCATTCGGTTCCCACCCTCCCGGTGGAAGTTCTTCGATCAGATTATCACGCCCAGCCGGCTCTTGGGTTAATTTAATCGGCGGCGGACTCTCGGCCGGCTCTTCCATCACCAAACCGGTAAATTCGTTGACGGGAAAAACGCTGTCCGATCTCGCGCAGGCCGCGGATGGTCCATCAGATCCGCGCTGGCGCAGCGCCAAAAGCTATCCGCATTCCTGACCCAACTTTCTTATCCGAATTTACTTTTTATGATAGTTCGGGTAAGTTGGCTTCTTCACAATCGGCGGCGGATTCTTGGCCAGCTCTTCCATCACCACTTGCACGGCTTTTTCGAGCTGCGGGTCGTGGCCCTGGCGAACGGCGGCGGGGTCCATATCGACTTCGATATCGGGCGCGACGCCGTGGTTTTCCACGTCCATGGTGCCGTTGGGATTCCAGACGGCGGCATTGGGAGCGGTGACTACGCCGCCATCCATCAGCTCGGGGAATCCGTTGAGGCCGACTAATCCGCCCCAGGTCCGCATGCCCACCAGTTTGCCCGCGCCGGAGCGGCGGAAGTACCAGGGAAGCGCGTCGCCGCCGGAGCCGGCGAATTCGTTGACGATCATTACTTTGGGTCCGAAAATCGCGCCTTGCGGCTGCACGAAATCGCCGCCATCGCGAAAGCTGATATAACTCATGGGCTTGCGATTGAGATACTCGACCACGTCGGTGGCGAGCTGGCCGCCGTGATTGAAACGGTCGTCAACGATCACCGCCTCTTTGTCCACCTGCGCGAAAAAGTAGCGCGTGAAGCTGGTATAGCCGCCGCGCGATGTATCCGGCATATGCACATACGCTACGCGCCCGCCGCTGAGCTGATCCACTTTCCGGCGGTTATCTTCCACCCACGCCAGGTGGCGCAGATTGGCTTCGCTGCCCACGGGAACCACGGTCACTTCGCGCGCTCCCTTGCCGCCCGGATCGGCCCCGATTTTCAGGACCGTGGCTTTGCCCGCGGTGGTTTCGAAGAAGCTGTAGATGTTATCGGAGCCGCGCACTTCGCCTCCGTTGACGGCCAGCAGGTAATCCCCCACCGCGACATCCACGCCCGGCTGCGTCAGCGGAGCTTTCAGATCGGGATTCCAGTTTTCGCCGTTGTAAATGCGCGCGATGCGATAGCGGCCGTTTTCGATTTTGTAATCCGCGCCCAGCAAGCCGGTGGGGATGCGCTTGACCTCCGGTTTATCGCCGCCGCCGATGAATTCGTGGCCCACGGACAGTTCGCCCAGCATTTCGGTGAACAGATAGTTGAGGTCGTCGCGCGAAGCGATGCCATCCAGGTAAACCGCATAACGTTCTTCGGCAGCTTCGAGATCGAGGCCGTGATAATTGGGGTCGTAGAAGAAATCGCGGACGATGCGCCAGGCTTCGTGGTACATCTGGCGCCATTCGGCGGGCGGATCGGCGCGCACTTGGATGTCGCTGGTCTTCAGCTCCTTCGGATCGCCGTTATCGGAGGCGTTGGCGATGGTCCACTTATCGCCCTGTTGGTAGAGCACCTTTTCGCCGTCATCGGCCACCATGAAACTCTTGACGCCGGAGACTGCCACGTCGGATTTTCGCTTCTTGAGATCGTAGCGGTGCACCGTCATTCCGGGGTCGCCCGGCGCGGCGGGCGCGGGAGCTTCCAGGGCGAAGAGCATGCCGGCTTTGCCGGCGTACAGCCCGGCGTAGAGCTTGGGTGGCATGGGGATGGCGACGATGCGCTGGCCGATGTTGTCGAAATCGATCTTTACTTCAACCGGCTTGTCTTTGTCTTCCTTCTTGGCGTCATCCTTCTTGGCCTGGTCTTTCTTGGAATCGTCCTTCTTTTTCTCGTCGTCGCTTTCGGGCGCAAATGGCGACGGCTCGGTTTTGGACAGCACCATCAGATAGAGGCTGTAGCTGACGGGCCGGCTGAAGCCTTCGATATCTGGTTCCATGGAGGGTCCCGAATTGGTGCTGGCGCGGAAGTACAGATATTTCCCTTCTTTGTCGAATTGCGGGGAAACAGCTTCGCTCATGCCATCCGTGACCTGCGTGGCTTTGGCGCCGGAGAGCGAGTATAAGTAGAGCGCGCTCATGTGGCTCTTCACCTGTTTCGAATAGGCCAGCCACTTGCTATCGGGCGACCAGGACGGCGTCAGATCGGCGCCGGCATACGTGTCGGTATCCACCAACACGGGCTTTTTCGCATCGATATCGAGATACCAGAGATGCAGGTGATTATCCTGATACGCAATCTTCTTGCTGTCCGGCGCCCATTGCGGCGAATTATAGAACGCGGGTTTCTCGCCGGGCTTGATTTTGATCGCTTCGCCCATGCCGTCCTGGCCGCGCAGATGGAGCATGTACTCGCCGGATTCGTCGGAAAAGTAAGCGATGGTCTGGCCGTCGGGCGACCAGGCGGGGTCGTGCTCGTTGGCGCCGGGGGTGTTGGTCAGGTTGCGCCAATCGCCTTTTTCCGCGGGCACGGTGATAATTTCGCCGCGCGCTTCGAATACCGCGCGCGCGCCGCTGGGCGAAAGAACGGGGCTGCGCAGGCGCTTGGCCACATTCACGTAATGGGTACGCAGCTCGGGAAAATCGCCGGCCAGCTTCACGGCGACTTCCCTGGCCTGTCCGCTCTTCAGATCGTAGAGGTGCAGCGAGCCGAATTGCTCATAGACGATGGCGCCGGGGCCGGCGGACGCCGATTTGAAATCCAGGCCGCGGTTTTCGATGCACTGTTTCACCTGCTTGCTTTTGATGTCATAAGAGAAGAGCGTGACCGGCCCGTTGCGGTCCGAGAGGAAGTAGATTTTGTCGCCCACCCACATGGGGTTGAAGTCGTTGGAATTTTCGCGCGGCACGGGAACCACGCTGGAATTGGCAAGGTCCGCCAGCCAGATCTTGCGGGTCTGGCCGCCGCGGTAGCGCTTCCAGGCCGCCTGCCACTGGAACAGCGGCACGTAGGCGAGGTGCGTGCCATCCGGCGAGTAGGAGCCTTCCACGGCCAGCGGCAGCGGCGCCTGTTCGGCGAAGCCGCCATCCAGCGGAATGGTATAGAGGTGCACCGCATCGGTGCCGCTATTGCGGCTGGAAACAAAAAGCACGCGTTTGCCGTCGGGCGTCCAGCCGGCCGCGTAATCGTTATCGGGATGGTAGGTGAGGCGGCGCGGCATGCCTCCCTCGGCGGGAATCACGAAGACGTCCGTGTTGCCGTCGTATTCGCCGGTGAAAGCGATCTTGGAGCCGTCGGGCGAAAAAATCGGCTCGGCCTCGCGCCCGGTGCCGGAAGTTAGGCGCCGGGCTTCCCCGCCCTCGCGCGGCACGCTCCACAAATCGCCCGCAAAACTGAAGACGATTTGGCTGCGGCTGAGCGTGGGGGTTCGCAGAAGCAAGTGGCCGCTCTGCGCGAAGGCGGCGGCGCTGAAGCAGGTCAAGACCAAAATCTGGCGCAACATAGGGTTAGCTTATCGAAAAAATGGAAGAAAAGGTTCCTTCCTGAATGTCGCGAAGTTCCATAATCTTTATCTTAGGGAGCCGGAATGGCATGTAACGCGCTGGCGGGTTCGCGCATCTTCCTTACCGACGTGCAACTACCGAAAGCCGAAAACCTGATCTCCCGGCGGAGTCTGCTATCCGCCCTCTCCCTGTTGCCGGCGGCGCGACTGCTTCGCGGCCAACAGCAAGGCCAGGCTCCGGCCTTGCAGCAACAGCCACCCGAGCAACAACCGCCCAAGTTTTCCACCGACGTGAAGGTGGTGAATGTACTGGCGACCGTGCGCACCAAGTCGGGCAAAATTGTCAACGATTTGACGGAGAGCGATTTCACGCTGGATGACGAAGGCCGCCCGCAGACCATCAAATTCTTTTCGCGGGAGAGCAACCTGCCTCTCACGCTGGGTTTGCTGGTGGACACCAGCGGCAGCCAACGGCGCGTGCTGGGCGACGAACGCAGCGCCAGTTACAAATTCTTCGACCAGGTACTAAAAGAAGACCGCGACTTGGCCTTCGTGATCCATTTCGATTACCAGGTGGAGCTGCTGGAAGACCTGACCAATTCGCGCGATAAGCTGGAGAAGGCCCTGGACGCGCTCCAGGTGGGCCAGAATCCCAATCAGCAGCAGCAGCAAGGCGGCAATTATCCGCAGGGCGGCAATTATCCCAACGGCGGCGGCTATCCCGGCGGCGGCTACCCGGGCGGCGGCTATCCCCCTAACCGCTATCCGCAGGGCGGCGGCCGGGGGCGCGGCGCGGGCACCACGCTCTACGACGCGGTGCTGCTGGCTTCCGACGATGTGATGAAAAAGCAACAGGGCCGCAAGGCGCTGGTGCTGCTGACCGATGGCGTGGATAACGGCAGCAAGACCACCATCTACCAGGCCATCGCTTCGGCGCAGAAGGCCGACACGCTGGTGTACTCGATCCTGTTTTCCGACCCCAGCGCCTACGGAAACCAGGGAATGGGTCCCATGATGGGGGGCCGGCGGCGCATGGGTTACCCCGGCGGCGGCTATCCCTATCCCGGCGGGGGCGGCGGGCAGGAACACGCCGACGGCAAGAAAGTGCTGCAGCAGATGGCCAAGGAAACCGGCGGCCGGTTCTTCGAAGTGGGCCACTTCCATCCGCTGGACAAAATCTACGCCGAAATCCAGGAAGATCTTCGCAACCAGTACAACATCGGGTTCACGCCGGACCAGGCCGGCACGCCGGGCGTCTACCGGCACATTCACCTGGCGGCCAAACCGAAGAACGACGTGGTGTACGCGCGCGAAGGGTATTGGACCAAGTAGCACAGGCCAACAGGCCCGTCCCTGGACAAGGCGGGGACGCCTGTCCTACAGCTTGCGGTACTGACTCGCCCAATAAATCAACGGGTTCCCGTCGCCGATCGTGGCCTTCAACATTTCGCCCACGAAAATGTCATGGTCGCCGGTCGAAATCCGCTGCCGCACCGCTAACTCCATGGCCGCCAGAACCCCCGGCAGGAGCGGCACTCCGGTTTCGCCGCAATACCAATCCAGGCCGTCGAAGCGGTCCTGCCCCTTGCGCGCAAAACGCTCCGAAAGCTCCCGCTGGCTATCCGCTAAAACATTGATTCCAAAATGTTTGGACTCCCGGAACGCATCGATCACGGTGACTGCGTGCCCCAGGCAAATGAGGATCAGGGGCGGCTCCAGCGAGACCGAGGTAAACGAGTTTACGGTGAGCCCGTGGGGCTGGCCCTGCGCGTCCAGGACGCTGGCCACCGTCAACCCCGTGGCGAAGCGGCCACAGGCGCGCCGGAATTCGTCGCTGGTCACGGAAGCCGCCCGGCCCGAAGCCATCTCGCTTGACATGGGAATAAATTCAATCCTATCATGTGGTTGACTGATGCGGGAACCCAAGCTCGCCCAACCCTGGTCAAGGAGGAAGTTTTGATCAAGCTGGATATTATCAACGAAGTCGTGAACCGGACCGGCATCACCAAGACCAAGGCCGAAATGGCGGTCGAGACCGTCTTTGAGTCCATGAAGAAAGCGCTCGAGCAGGGTGACCGCATCGAGTTGCGCGGCTTTGGCGTATTCAATGTGAAGCCGCGGAAGACGGGGATTGGGCGCAACCCGCGCACTGGCGCGGAAGTGTCTATCCCGCCCGGCAAGGCCGTGCGTTTCAAGCCCGGCAAGGAGTTACAGACGCTGCAGTAAACCGCTGCAAGCGGCGGTTCAATCGTGTCCTCTCAGGATTACTCGCCTGCGCCCTACCCGCTGTACGCCGGACCCGGTTCGGGCGAAGCTCTGCCCGCCGATACCGCGCCCCCGCGCGAGCGCTATTGGCTTTATTCTCTGCTGTTTGTGCTGACGCTGGTAACCACCACGGTGGTGGGAGCGGCGATGCAGGTGGATTTCGACCGCAACCTGCCCTTCGACGTGGAACACAGTTTCGACATGTACGCGTGGCTGTGGCGCCATCCCGCCGGCATGGCTCTCGGGCTGCCCTTTTCGTTGACGCTGCTGGCGATCCTCACGGCCCACGAGTTCGGCCACTATCTGGCGGCCGTGTACCATCGCGTGGATGCCAGCCTGCCGTATTTCATGCCATCGCCCTTCCTGGGCACTTTCGGCGCGTTCATTCGGGTTCGTTCCCCGATTTATTCCAAGCGGGTGCTGTTCGATATCGGAGCGGCCGGTCCCATCGCCGGTTTCGTGTTTCTGCTGCCGGCGCTATCCATCGGTTTGGCGTTTTCCAAGGTCATCCCCAACATCGCCGCCCAGGGAAGTTTGCATTTCGGAATGCCGGCCCTGCAATGGCTGTTCGCCCAAGCTATTTTCCCCGGCGTCCGGCCGGCCGATATTTACCTCCATCCCGTGGCGCGCGCCGCCTGGGTGGGAATGTTTGCCACCGCCATGAACCTGCTTCCCATCGGACAACTGGATGGCGGCCACATTCTGTACTCGTTCTTCCCGCGGCGCCATAAAACCGTGTCCAAGCTTCTGTGCGTCGCCCTGCTGCCGCTGGGCAAGTTCTGGCTCGGCTGGCTGGTGTGGGGAATTGTCCTGTTCTTCCTGGGGCGCCGCCATCCGGTGATCTACGACGATAGCGAACTGGGGACCGGCCGCCGCCAGCTCGGCTACCTGGCGCTGGCCATGTTCCTGCTTTGCTTCTGCTACGCTCCCATCACCGCCGGCGGCCTGTGATCCATGAAGATTACGGCCACGATCATCACCCTCAACGAGGAGCGCAACATCGCCCGCGCCATCGAGAGCCTGCGCTGCTGCGACGAGATTCTGATCCTGGACAGCGGCTCGGTGGACCGCACCGTGGAGCTCGCGCAGAACCTGGGCGTGCGCGTCATCGAAGCCGGCTGGCGCGGATTCGCCGGCCAGAAGAATTGGGCGGCCGAACAGGCCACGCACGATTGGATTCTTTCCCTGGACGCGGATGAAGCGCTCAGCGAACCGCTGGAAGCCGAGATCCTGGCGCTCAAGAAATCCGGCCCGCGCTACGACGGCTATACCATGCCGCGCCTCGCCAACTACCTGGGCCGCTGGATCCTCCACTCCGGCTGGTATCCGGACCGCAAAGTGCGGCTGTATCATCGCGCCAAGGCCAAATGGGTCGGCGATTTCGTCCACGAGAGCGTCGTTGTAGAGGGACACATCGGCCGCCTGGAAGGCAACATTTTACACTTCACCTGCGAGTCGCTCTCCGAGCACGTCAAGACCATGGACCGCTATACCACGCTGGCGGCGCAGGAACTGGCGGCGCGCCAGATGCGCGTGCCGCTCACCCGCATGATCGTCGACCCGTTCTGGACGTTTTGCAAATCCTATTTCGTGCAGCGCGGCTTCCAGGATGGCATCGAAGGGCTCACCATCGCCTACATGGCGGCGTTCTACACTTTCCTGAAGTACTCCAAAGCGAGAAACATGAGCTGATGCGCATCCTCCACCTCGATGCCGGGAAGGAAATGCGCGGCGGCCAGTGGCAGGCGCTGCGCCTGATCGAAGGGCTGGAAGCCGCGGGCGTGGAATCCACCCTGCTGGCGCGCGCCGGCTATCCGCTGTTCCAGTCTGCCCGCAAACAGGGATGGCGCGTGGAACCGCTGGGCCTCACGCGCGCGCTCATGATGGTGCGCGATCACGATCTGATCCACGCCCACGACGCCCGCGCCCACACCATGGGCGTACTGCTGCGCGGCGCTCCGCTGGTGGTGGCTCGACGCGTGGCCTTTCCCGTCGGGCCGGGCTTGTCTTCCAAATGGAAATACGGCCGTGCGCGCCACTACATCGCGGTTTCGGAATTCGTCAAAGGCGTGCTGGTGCGCGGCGGCGTGGCGGCGGAGAAGATCAGCGTGGTGTATGACGGAGTGCCTTTGCTGGAGGCGGAAGCGGACCGGCGGACGGTTCTGGCGCCCGCCAATCAGGACGATCCGGCCAAGGGCGCGCCGCTCGCCATGGAAGCCGCGCGCCTGGCGGGAGTGGAATTGAAACTGTCTTCGGATTTGCAGCGCGACCTGCCGCGCGCCGCCATCTTTGTCTACATTACGCACAGCGAAGGGCTGGGCTCCGGCGTGCTGCTCGCCATGGGCGCCGGCACGGCGGTGGTGGCAAGCAAAGTCGGCGGGCTCACCGAGGCGATTCATCACGGGCATAACGGGCTGCTGGTGGAGAACACACCCGAGGCGGTCGGCGGCGCCATCCGCGAGCTGCATGACAACCCCGAATTGTCTCTGCGGCTCGGTTTGGCGGCGCGCGCTACCGTTCGGCAGCGCTTCACGGTCGAAGAGATGGTGGCGCGTACCAGGCAAGTTTATGAGGGGGTGATTTCGTGATCGAAGCCTTTCTCGCGTTGCTGTTCGGCTTGCTGATCGGCAGCTTTCTCAACGTCTGCATTCACCGCTGGCCGCGCGGACGCAGCGTGGTGCGCCCGCGGTCGCATTGTGTGCGCTGCCGCAAAACGATTTCCTGGTACGACAACATTCCGCTGCTCAGCTACGCGCTGCTGGGGGGCAGGTGCCGATATTGCCGCCGGCGCATCTCGCTGCGCTACCCGGCGGTCGAGTTGCTTACCGGCCTGTTGTTCTTCTTCTTCGTGGCCAGCTACGGCCCTACGCTGCTGGCCGTGAAGATGTGCGTTTTCAGCTCCCTGCTGGTGGGGCTGCTCTTCAGCGACCTGGAAAAACGCATCCTGCCGGACCAGTTCACGCTGGGCGGCACGGTGCTGGGGCTGATCTTCTCGCTGTTTGTCGCCGTGCCGGATCTGACCGCGCCGGCCATCCTGGGGCTGATGCGAATCGACGTGCAAGGCCGCTGGCAGTGGCTGGCCTCGGCGGCGCTGGGCGCGGCGTTTCCAGCCTTCATTCTGTGGGGCGGGGGTTGGCTGTATCTCAAGATCCGCCACCGCGAAGGGCTGGGTTTTGGCGACGTCAAACTGGTGGCCATGGTGGGAAGCTTTCTGGGCCTGCAAGGGGCGCTGGCGACTTTGATTCTGGGTTCGGTCAGCGGTTCCATTCTGGGCTACGGATACATCAAAGCCACCGGCCAGGACACCGCGACTTACGAATTGCCCTTCGGCACTTTCCTGGGAGCGGCCGGCCTGGCGGTCGCGCTCGCCGCGCAAAAACTGCTCGGCATGTAGGACCGGCCTCCTGCCTGTCCTGCCGCTTATTTCCAGGCGCGTTCCCATCCGCGCCACCAACCGGTATTTTCCAGATTCAGAGCGTTCCAGCAAGCATCCAAAGCATGCGCCTCGCCGCGCAACACGGCATCGGCGTCAACTTGGACAGGTACCAGTTCGCGAAAACGTTGCAACACGGCGGCGCGCTGTTCGACGGGAACTCGCATCAGCAGGTGCCAGAGCGTGAGCCCGTCGCGCGGGCGCGCCTCGCGGAGAATGCCGGCCAGCGCGGCGGAATCGCCTGCTTCGAACGCGGCCAGCTCAGCCCGCAAGGGAGCGTCTTCATAGAAGGGAACGCCGGGGCCGCGGCGCCGGCGCGTGACGCATTCCGCGCCGGCCGGGATGAAGGATTCGCGGCCCTCGAACTGGAACGCCACCCATCCGAATTCCACGCGCAGCAGGCCGTCGCCCGACGGGTCCACCTGCAAGGTATAAGCGCAGCCCAGGTCCACGGCGCGCGCCGAAGGCGTATCCACCACGAACTCGCGCGGCGGCGCCCAGATGAAGGCGTGCAGCGTGCCGCGCCGCAGCAGGAGGTTACTCCGGCCGGTGACCCGCAATTCCGAATCGGGCCCCAGTTCCACGCGGCCCACGTCCGCCGATTGCAGGGTGGTTTCGGCCGCGCCGGTGCGCACCACTTGTCCAGCCGTGAGCGCCGTAGCGCCTTGCCGCCATGCGGTGGCGCGCGGCAGCGGGCGCGGCAGTTCCCCAAGAGCGATGGCTGCCACAATCGCCGCCGCCACGGCCAGCCATGGGGCAGGCCATCGTTTCTTGCGGCCTGCCGGTTCGCGCAGGCGATAGCGCAGCGGCGCGAGCGTCCGCTCCAGCTCGTGAATTTCCGGATCGGGCACGCCGGAGCGGTCCCATAGATAGTCTTCGTTCATGCCTTCTCTCCCTGCGGCTCCTCGCGCAGCGGCTTCTCTCTGAACATCTGGCGCAGCATCTTCATGCCGCGGCAGAGATTCACCCGCACCGATTCGGGCGTCAGGCCGGTCCGGGAGGCGATCTCCGGACCGGTCATGCCTTCCACCAGCCGCAGGATCAGAGTCTCGCGATAAGCTTCGGGCAGGCCGCGAATGACGTCCAGAACCGCGAACGCCCCCTGGTTGGGCGCGGCTGTTGCCGCGGACGATGAGGGAGCTTCGCGGCGTTCGCGAAAGTAATCCATGGCGCGATTGCGCGCCATGGCCGCCAGCCAGCCGCGAAAGGCCGCCGCGGTGCGCAGCCCGCCAAGCTGCTTCATGGCGGCCATGAAGACGTCCTGCACCAGGTCTTCGGCGTCGGCCGGCGGCACGCGCGCCAGCAGGATGCCATGCACCATGCGCGCGTACCGCACATACAATTCTCCGAACGCGGAGCGGTCGCCGCGCGCCGCCGCCGCGATCAGAAAGTCTTCCTCGCCGGGTTCGCTGGAAACCAACATCAATTGAATCATTTCAGCATGGCATCGACGTCGGATTGGCCGAAAGGCCGCAGGTTGTCCTTCCGGTGGTAGCGATCCACGCCATTGGGACCGGCGGCCACCAGTGAGTTGGTGAACTGCCCGGCATCGTTCTTCGCCTCCAGCCGGATGACCCATTTCCCTTCCCTGGGCCACTCGTGCGCGATCGCGTACATGCCGGGCTCGGACAGCCGGTTCACGGTCAGCGCAATTTCGCGCCGTTCTCCGTTGACCACGCCAATGGCCGTTGCGGTGAGCCTGGAAGTGGCCGGATCGTGGCAGCCGGTGGCCTTAATGGTGAGGACGGCATTCAATTTGCGGGCTTCCGGACTCGCGTCCGGATTGCCGAGTTGCAAAAAGAACCCGCCCGCGAAAAGTTGGCCCGCCAGCAGAATGGCGGGCGTAAAAGGAGCGATTTGCTTCAGCATCATGTCCCCTCCTGTGTGATGTGTCGTGGAAGAGACGCGTTACGGGATTGAAACGTTAACCGGTGGTATACTTCCGCCATGCCCACCATCGAAAGTCACGCACCGGGATCATTTTGCTGGATCGAGCTCGGCACGAGCGACCAGAACGCCGCGAAGCCGTATTACAGCGGTTTATTCGGCTGGGACCCCGTGGACTATCCCATGGGCCCCAGCAGTTTCTACACCACGTTCAAAATCGACGGCGTGGATGCCGCCGGGGGCTATACGCTAAATGAGCAGATGCGCGCCGCCGGCGTGCCGCCGCACTGGATGCTGTATATCGCGGTGGAGAGCGCCGACGCCACCGCCGCCAAAGCCGTAGAAGCCGGCGGCAAAGCCGTTCAGCCGCCTTTCGACGTGATGACCTTCGGCCGCATGGCCGTGCTGCAGGACCCCACCGGCGCCACGTTTTCCATCTGGGAGCCCAAGGAGCACAAAGGGACGCGCATCGGGGGAGTACCGGGTACGCTATGCTGGGCCGACCTGAATACGCGCGACGTGGAGAGAGCCGCCGTGTTTTACCGGCAGGTGTTCGGCTGGGAAATCGCGCCGGGCGAACACGACGATTCGGGCTATCTGCACATCAAGAACGGCGAGCATCGCATTCACCGCAGCGAGTTCATCGGCGGGATTCCGCCGGCGAAATTTCTGCCGCCCGGCGTGCCGCCGCATTGGCTGCTGTATTTTTACGTGCCGGATTGCGCGGCTTCCACGGCGAAGGCCACCGAACTCGGCGGGCGCGTCATCATGGGGCCGATGGAGATTCCCAACGTGGGCCACATGTCGGTGATCGCGGACCCGCAGGGCGCGGTTTCGGCTTTGTTTACGCCCGGGCGGCACGAGTAGGTAGGGTAAGGCCAGGAGGACAGGCCGGGAGGCCTGTCCTACGCGTACGCCCGCCAGTATATTCGGACATCTTCCTCTGTTACGCTGGTAACTGCGGGGCGTACTAACATGACGGATAGTAATAGGTTTTCGCTGCGCCTAGTTACCTTCGTGGACTTACTAGTTGCGGCCGCCGCCTTCGCGCTCCCCTGGTTGTTCCCAGAAGACGGTGATCGGTACACAAAGGCTCTTCTGTGGAGCATCTCGCTGACGATGGTCTGGCTGGTTCTCACGGTCTGTGCCCTAGCGCGATGGCGGAGCCGAGCGGCATGGATGCTCCTCGGTGCTCCTCTGGCGCTATTCGTTCCCCTGGCACTGGGCTGGGCGTTCCTGGCGTGCGCATATGGGAAGGGCTGCATGTAGGGGAGAGGCGCGAGGAAGCGGATCGGCCTCCGCCTCAACTGAGAAGGACGACGCAATTCCCTGGGACGTCCATTTCGATGCAACGCCACACGGCGCCGGCCACGACCCGCGGCGGACGCGGTGGTTTCGGCCGGACGGGTGACGGTGCTGCGCCAACGACGCCCGTTCGGAGATATTTGCCGTCCCAGGAAAGGCCCTTCCGATAAATGCGCCTCTCCCCTTCTTGGGGACGCTACGCGTACGTCCGCCAGTGCCGCCGGTCGCGCTCGCGAGAGCACGTCTTGGGGCGCCAGCGGCTGGATGGCGCGCAGGGCGCGGCGCCAAGCTGCTTGATCGCTTCGCCGAAGAGGACTGGGGTGGTGGCGACGTCGTTCATCTCCCGCACGGATCCATAAGAGATAGAATTGTCTCAAATGAGGATCGCTCTGCACGTCCTTTTATGGGCGCCACTGATCTCGCCTATCGCCGCGCGGGCTCAGAGTCAGGGCAGCCCGGTGGTGATTGGCGAAGCGGTTCAACTCCCATCCAGCATCCTGAAAGAATCGCGAACGCTGCTGATCGCCAAGCCCGACGGATATGAAAGTGGTACGGACCGCTATCCGGTTCTCTACCTGCTGGACGGGGAAATGCACTTCCACTACGCCAGTGGAATAGCCGCTTTTCTGGCCGGGAACGACCGCATGCCGAAGATGCTTGTGGTGGGAATCGCCAGCGGCGATAGGGCGCGCCGCACGCACGATTTGACGCCGCCCTCCACATTCGAGACGGATAACCGCTTCTCGCCGGGCAATGGCGGAGCGGATGCATTCCTGTCGTTTATCGCGGATGAAGTGGTTCCATTCGTGGACAAGACCTATCGCACGCGGCCTTACCGGCTGCTGATCGGCCATTCCCTCGGCGGGCTGTTCGGAGTCTACGCGCTGATTATGAAACCCACGCTGTTCAACGCATACATTGCCGCCGACCCGAGCCTTTACTGGAACAACCAGGCGGTAGTGGCGCAAGCGGAAACTTTTCTTTCCAAAACCAAATCCCTCCAGGCCGATTTCTACATGACGGCGTCCAACGATGCGGCGATTCCCCGCGAGGTGGCCAGACTAACTGCCGCACTGAGTAAGTCGGCGCCGGCCGGCTTTCGCTGGCACTTCGATTGGATGAAGCAGGAGGATCATTTGTCGATCCCGCTCCCCAGCATTTACCGGGGGTTGGAAACGATTTTCGAAGACTGGCGTCTGACGGATCCGATCGAGTTATTCGACCAGGGCGGCATCCAAGGCATTCACAGACGCTTTGGCGAGGCCGGCAAGAGATTTGGTTATCCCGAACGCACAACCCCGCCCTTCACCGTCTCGCTGGTGGTTGCGGCCCTGCTTCGGGCAGGGCGTCTCGAAGAAGCCTCCGCCGTGCTGCTTCACGACCCCCAGGCCTATCCCCCTCCCTGGAATCAACTGGACGCGCTGGCCCGCAATTACGAGGGCCGCGGCAATGCCAAAGAGGCGGCTCGTTATTACCTGTTGTCGCTAAAAGCCAACCCGCGGAACGAGTTTGCCAGAAAGAAACTCACCGAAATGGGCGTTAAAATTCCCCAGTTGTAACCCTAACCGCGGCCGCCCCTGCCGCCGCGGCCGGCTCCCGGTTTGGGCATGGGTTTGCGCGGCAGCATTTCGCCGCGCGCGGCGGTGTTGTAGACGAACCAGGCCATGATGGCCGAGGCTTGTTCCATATCGTTGGGACGGATCTCGTCGTAAACGTCCATGTTGGTGTGATGCGTGCGCGTGCCGTAGTCCAGCGGGTCCTGGATGAACTGGAAGCCGTCGAGCCCGACCGCATCGAAGGAGACGTGATCGGTGCTGCCGGTGGCGCGGATGGTGAGAGTGGCGGCGCCGAGGTCTTTGAAGGGTCCCAGCCAGGCTTCGAAGATGGGGCGCATCTGGTCGTTATCCTGCATGTAAATGCCGCGAATTGCGCCGCTGCCGTTATCCAGGTTGTAATACGCCGAAAGGCGGGCGTGCTCGGGTTTGGGCTTCATATCGGCGGGATCGGCGAAATGCTCTTTGACATACGCGCGGGAACCGAGCAGTCCTTCCTCTTCGCCGGTCCACAGGGCAATGCGGACGGTGCGGGCCATGGGGAGATTGAGCGCTTTGAGAATGCGCACGGCTTCCATCGCCGTGGCGGCGCCGGCGGCGTTGTCGGTGGCGCCGGTGGCGGAGGCCCAGGAATCGAAATGGCCGCCCAGCATGACGAGCCCGGCATTGGGATTGGAGCCGGGAATCTCGGCGGTGATGTTGAACGAATCGGCGGGGTCGGTGAACCTGGTCTGGACGTCGAGCTCGAGCGTGACCGGGATCTCGTGTTCCAGCAGGCGCACGATGCGGTTGTAATGCTCGGCGGCCACCATGAGGGAGGGCGGCGGCGGCTCCTGGCTGGGGTTCTGCGAGCCGGCGGACTGCACCGCGACCGTGCCGCCTTCCTGGCTGCCCGGCGACATGACGGCCAGCACGCCTTCGTCCTTCAGGAATTTATTCAATTGCGCGCGGAACTGCTGTTGACCTCCGCGGCCGCCGGCAGCGCCGCGTCCGGCCGCGCCGCGCCCGCCGGCGGGAGCTCCGCCGCGCGCGCCGCCCTCGGAAGCGCCGCGAAAGAATCCCAGCGGGAGGCCCGCGGGATTGCCGGAGGTGGGTTCGGGAGCGGTGGCGGCATCGGCCAGCTCGGCATCGGTGAGGCGGACGAAGAGCGGGAAGGTGGGCGGAGGCAGATCGCGGGCGGGCGCGGTAAGAACGATTTTGCCTTTGAGCTTGCCCTTCCACTGAGCCATTTCCTCGGCATTGGTGATGGTTGCCAGCACGGCTTCGCCGGTGACATCGCCATTGGTGCCGGGAGACCAGGGCTGGGCGTAGGCGATGAGCGGCTGGAATTCGGGCGCCTTCATCATGGCGGCCAGGCGAGTGCATTCCCAACCGCGTCCGAAGGTGCCGCCGCCGCCCCAGGGTTCGAGCTTGGCGTTCACCAGGCCCCACTCGGTCATTTTCTGAACCGCCCAATCGGCGGCTTCCTTCACTTGCGGCGAACCGGTGAGGCGCGGGCCGTAGCGGTCCGTCAGCCAGAAGGCCGTGTCCATCACCTTGGAATTGCGGCCGAAGGCCTCGTCGCGAATACGATGAGCGATGGAAAGGTCGACTCTCTCTTGACGATCCTGTGCCTGCAACCAGAGGCAGACGCCGAGCACGGCGAGGATCCCTACGAACAATTTGCGCATGTGGGGAGCGTATCACGCGGGCGTGGCGGGTTTCAATGGGCGGCCCAAGCCAGGTCGCGAATCTGGTTGAGGTAGCGGATGTAAACGGGGATGGGAATATCAGGAGAATCGCCGTCGTTCAGGAAATGTTCGATCCTGACTTCGCGCGGGATGGAGCGGATCACCTCGCCGAAGCGCGGCATCTCCAGGTACTTCACCTTCCACAAGTCGAGCATCAGCGAGCGGAATTCGGGGCTGATAAAACCTAGCTTCCGGTTCCTCAGATAGATCCCATCGAAATGCAGCGATTCGAGAGCCGCCGTAAGGGAAGCATCGGGAAGCGGCGCCATGGGGGCCAGGTAAACCAGCAGGTGGAACACATCGGCGAGATCGCCCCAAAGGACCTTCTCCTGCAAGGATGGGAAGCGCGGATGGCCCGCCGTGCGCTGCTGCCATTCGCGCGCCCTGGCTTGGGGAGGCTGCGCGGCCAGTTGTTCGCGGAACCAGGCGCGTTTGGCGGGGGTGAGATTGGCGCGCAGGAATTCGACGATGTAAGCGTGGTCGAGATAAAGAGTTTGATCGCGATCGAGACGGGAGAACCAGGACGGCCAGTCCACCGCGTCCAGGCGATCGAGAAGACGCGTGAGATCGGCCACCGTCACGGTGGGGTGGTACTTAATAGCCTGCCACACATGCTCGAGCGAATCGTAAGTCGCGCCCTCGAATGGAAAGCCTTCTTCCATGAGATACCAGTTGGATAAGACGCGGCCGGCGATGGTGGGGGAAGCGCTCCAGCAGTTCAAGCCTTTACTCCAGCGGTCGCGGACATGCTCGAACGCCTGGCGATAGGAGGCTGGGTCGAGCCTCCAGTTGCGTCCCTGGAATAAAGGAGCGGGAAGGCGATCGATGGCGGCATCGAGTTGCTCGCCGGTGTGCGTGAGAATTACTTCCAGCGGCTCTTCGGTGACCATGGAAATCACGCGGCTCTCGACGCCCCGCTGGAGGAGGGACTGCGCAAATTCATCGCGCGCGGCCGGGCTGGAAAAGCGCCAGCGGCCGGCCTCGGTATCGACATAAGTAAACAGCTCCCGCAAGGTTTGGAATTCGACCAGGCCGTAGAGCGCGAAGGGAACGGGCTTTTGATCGCGATAGACGATGGTGGAGGGAGTCACCAGGGCATCCAGGGTCAGCGTCTGGGCGGATAGGAGCGGCGCGAGGAAAAACAGAACCAGGGGGCGCAGCATGATGCGATCAGTATACGGCAGTCACGGGCCAGCGTAGGAAACGCCGTGAAGTTAGCAGAATGCGCGCCCGGGATGGGGAGAATTGACCCGCCTGCCGCGGCAGCTCGACTCTCGGTCCTGGCCCTGACGCCGGCAGGAGTTGCCGCGCAGCAGCCGGCGGCGCAGCCCACCCCACTCACGCCGCCGTGTCTTTTACGGCTTCGATGTCCAGCGTGATATTCACTTTGTCGCCCACCACGAATCCGCCGCCTTCCAAGGGGATGTTGAAAGTGAGGCCGTAGTCTTTGCGATCGATGGAGGTTTGGGCCGAAAAGCCGATGCGTTCCCCGCCCCACGGGTCTTTGGCGCGGCCCAGGTATTCGGTATCGAGCACGACTTCCCTGGTGGCGTTCTTGATGGTCAGGCTGCCGGTGACTTTGTAATGGTCGCCGGAAAGCTTCTCCACTTTGCTGCTCTTGAAAGTCAGGGTGGGGTATTGGGCGGCGTCCAGAAAGTCGGGCGAGCGCAGGTGATCGTCGCGCTGCGGTTCTTTGGTATCGATGCTGGCGGCATCGATGGACACCTCCACCTTCGATGCGGCGGGGTTGGATTCATCCACCAGAAGCGAGCCGCTCCACAGCTTGAAATGGCCGTTGACGCGGGAAATCATCAGGTGGCGCACGAAAAAGCCGACGTTTGAATGAACGCTGTCGAAGTTAAATTTCTCTACTGCCATGCGGATAAGATGTGCGCCGGAAGCGCAAAGATTCAGGGGTGCGGGAGGAAGTAACCTTTGCGCGCCAGGACTTGCGCGCCCGCGTATTTCAGTTTGGCTTCCGCCGTTAACTCCACGGAGACTTTGCGCTCCGATCCCGGCTTGCCGGGAGGCGGGTTGTAATACAGGCTGTAGCGTTTGCGCATGCGGCGCAGCATTTCGCGGAAGGCGTGGCCGGGGTCGTCGGCGTCCACCGTCTCGCCGCCGGTCTTTTCCACTACCCCGAGGATGTCTTCGTAGTTGGGGCCGGGCAGCGGACTGGCGAATTGCGTCTGCTCGTGCGAGCGGATAATCAGGCCGCACAGCAAAACGTCCGATTGCCACATGCGATCCACTACGCTCTTCTCGCGCATCGAGAACTGCCCTTCGTCGTCCGTGAACACCAGGATGGCCCGGCGCCGGTGGGGATCGGAATTTTTCGCGAAATATTTGGCGGCGTCGTTGACCGCCGCGAGAATGTGGGTGCCCCCGCCGAAACGCAGGTCGACCACGCGGGCGACGGTGTCGGCGGCTTCCTTGAGATGGTCGTTGAAACCCGCCATCAGGTAGCTGTCGGTATTGAAGTCGGCCACCGCGATGCGGTCTCCTTTACGCAATTCGGAAAGCGCCGTGTGGGCGGCCGCGGCCACCCGGCGGATGCTGGGGCGCATGCTCTCGCTGATATCGAAAAGCAGCAGCAGGTCCAGCGGGTCTTCGTCCTGCGAGCTGTAACGGAGAGTTTGCGGCTGGCCGTTGTCTTTGACCAGGAAATCCTCCAGGCGCAAGCCGTCCACGATGCCGGCGGGCGAGGAGACCTGGGCATCCACCCGCACCAGCGAGACGCCGCTGCGGAATACCGGATCCTGCGCGCCGAGTACGGCGGCCAGGATAAGGGCGAGCAGGGCGGGCTTGCGCACTTACTTAGTGTGACACGGCCTCGCCGGACATCCGCGGGGCGGCGGAAGCGCAGCCGCCTCGCGAACCGCCGGACCGCCGTCCATGACCAAAACACGCGCCATGGCCGGTTCGAAGTCTGCTGTACTTTCGGTGCGATTCTTGAGGCTCGCGAGGCTATCCTGTCGAAACAGGATCGCCTGCGGAAGTGTGCGCTATACTGCGCGACATGCCACTATGGCTGACCGAAGAGGACGTGCGCGCGGTGCTCGCCATGCGCGCCGTGATGCAGGCAATGGAGCGGGCGCTGGCGGCATTTTCCGCCGGCGAAGTGGTGCAGCCGGTGCGGACCGCGTTCGAATTGCGCGAGCGCACCTTCTTCGGGCTGATGCCGGCGTTCGATGGCGCGCAGGGGATTCTGGGGGCCAAGCTGGTCTCGGTGATTCCCGGCAATGCGGAGCGCGCCCTGCCGACGCACCTGGCGGCCATCTCCCTGTTCGATCCGCTGACCGGAGAATTGACGGCGGTGATGGATGGGCGGCTGATCACGGAGATGCGTACCGCCGCGGTATCGGCGATTTCGACGAAGTACCTGGCGCGGCCCGGCGCCCGCGTGCTGGCGATTCTGGGATCGGGCGTGCAGGCGCGCAGCCACCTCGAGGCCATGAAGCTGGCCGGACCTTTCGCGGAGATTCGAGCGTGGAGTCCCACCGCCGCGCATTTGCGGAAGTTCGTGGAAGAGGCCGGCGAAGGGGTGGCCGCGGCCGGCTCGGCGGAGGATGCGGTGAGAGGAGCGGACGTGGTGGTGTTGGCCACCAGCTCGCTGACGCCCGCGATTGACAACGCGTGGGTCGGCGCGGGCGCGCACGTGATTTCCATTGGGGCGTGCCGGCCTTCGCAGCGGGAACTGGCGCCGGAGCTGGTGGCGCGCGCCCTCCTGGTGGTGGATTCGCGCGATGCGGCGCGGCGGGAATCCGGCGATGTGGTGCAAGGCATTCGCGAAGGCCGCTTTACCGCCGACAACGCGGCGCTGGAGTTGGGAGATGTGATCGCGGGCCGGGCAGCCGGGCGAACGCGGGAAGACCAGGTGACCGTCTTTAAATCGCTGGGGCTGGCGATTGAGGACCTGGCCGCTGCCGGAATGGCGTGGAGGAAGGCCGTGGAAACGGGTCGTGGGTTGAGGGTGGAATTCTGAAGAGGATACAAGTTGATTCCCCTGATTGAACTACACAATGTGACCGTGCAGCGCGGCCAGCGCCTGGTGTTGGATGGCATCAGCCTTTCCATCGCCCAAGGCGAACACGTGGCGATTCTGGGTCCCAACGGGTCGGGCAAATCCACCCTCATCAAGTTGATCTCGCGCGAATTGTATCCACGCGTGAAACCGCAGCCCTGGTCGCTGCGCATTCTGGGGCGCGACCGTTGGAACCTGTTCGATTTGCGCAATCGGTTGGGACTGGTTTCGAATGACTGGATGCAGATGTGCACGCGCGATTATTCGGGCTTCGAGATCGTGCTCTCGGGGTTTTTCGGCAGCGTGGGAATCTGGCCGAATCACCTGGTGACCTCCGAGATGCAGCGCAAGACCCGCCAGGTGATGGAACTGCTGGAGATCGGCCATCTGGCGGAGCGCAATACCAATGAAATGTCCAGCGGCGAGGCGCGGCGAATCCTGATTGGGCGCGCCCTGGTGCACGATCCGCAGGCACTGGTGCTGGACGAACCGACCACCAGCCTGGATCTGCACGCCACGCGCGAGCTGCGCGACATTTTGCGCAAACTGGCTGCGGCCGGGATGGGAATCGTGATGGTGACCCATCATCTGCCGGATATCATTCCGGAGATGGAGCGCGTGGTGATGATCCGCAACGGTAAGGTTTCGATGGATGGCCGCAAGCCGGAGGTGCTGCGCCCCGAGCCCCTCGGCGAGTTATTCGGCATGCCCGTCGAGGTGCTGGAGCGCGGCGGCTATTATCACGTGCTGTAAGTGGAGTTACTCCAGCAGGTGACGGTATTCGCCGGGGTCCAGCCCGAAGCGCTCCATCTGGCGGGGAAGATCGGCGCGCAGCGCCTCGGGGGTTTCGCGCACCCACGCGGCGATCACGGTTTCCACGCCTACGCGCTGCTTGCCTTCTTCTTCCGCCATCGCTTCGGCGGCGGCGCGCAGACGGGTTTCGGTGTCTTCGCGTACCGGCCGCGGCGTTTGCGCCAGCACCTGATTGAGAAAATCTTCGGCGGCGTCGTTCCAGTTCATTGCATTTCCCCTGCCAGGATTTTGGCGGTCACGGCGGCGATTTCGTGCTCCAGCGAACGGTCCTTCTCCTGGAACCGCGCCACCTGGCGAATCGAGTCGTAGATGCCGCGGCAACCGCGGCCCAGGCGTTGCGGGCCGCCGCGCAGGTCCACCGCCTGCGCGCCGGCCAGCAGCAGCATGGCGGCCGCGGAGCGGGTGCATTCCAGCGCATCCATCGCGGTGACCGCGGAGTGCATCCCCAGGCTCACCACGTCCTGGTTGTATTGCTCCGTGGGCAGGGAGTGAATGGAGCTGGGACCGGCCATCTGGCGCACCGCGCAAGCCAGGCTGGTGATGCTGAGTTGAATTCCCTTGAAGCCGGAATTGGGGCCGGGCTCGGGCGTAAGGTTGGCGGGCAGCCCGGCATTGAAGCGATCGTCCACCAGGAGCGCGATCACGGCGTGGCTCCAGTTGGCCATCGAGGCGAAATCCAGCTTCCAGGTATCCAGCAGGCGGGAGATGTGGCCGCCGTAAAAATTCCCCGCCTTGTAGAGCGTCCCGCTATCGGGATCGACCAGCGGGTTGTCGTTGGAAGAATTGATTTCGCGTTCCAGCGTGGGGCGGGAATCTTCCAGCGCTTCCCAAACCTGCCCCAGGCCCTGCGGGACACAGCGCAACGAGTAGCAGGATTGTCCGCCGGAGGATTGCGTGTACGTGGAGCCTTCCAGTAACTCCCGCATGTAAGCGGCCACAGCCACCTGGCCGGGATGCGGCTTCTGGTCGTGCACCCAGGCGGCGAAGGGAAGGTCGGGAGCTTGCAGAGCTTCGATGGAAAGCGCCACTGCGCCCAGCAGCGCGCGCAGCACGCGGCGCGCATCGAACCACACCAGCGAGGCCGCGCCGGTCATCACGGTGGTGCCATTGATCAGCGCCAGCGCTTCCTTGGGAAGAAAACGGATGGGGCGCAGGCCGGCGGATTCCAGCGCTTCCATGGCGGGCAGGCGGCGGCCTTTGAATTCGGCTTCGCCCTGGCCGGCCAGCACCCGCGCGATGTAAGCGGAGGGCATCAGGTCGCCGCTGGCCCCCACCGAGCCGTAGCGCGGCACGATTGGGGTGACGCCGCGATTCAGCAGCGCGGCCAGCGAATCCACCAATTCGTTGCGCACGGCGGAAGCGCCGCTGGCGAAAGTGGCGATGCGCAGCAGCGTGGCCGCGCGCACGATATCGGGCGGCAGAGGCGCGCCCGTTGCACAGGCCAGATAGCGGACGATGTTGTGCTGCAGCAGGTCCATCTGCTCGGGAGCGAGCGAGATGCCGGCGTTGCCGCCCACCCCCGTGTTGACGCCGTAGATGCGCTCGCCGCGCGCCAGCAGATCTTCCAGAGCGGCGCGGCCTTTGGCGATGCGCGAGCGCGCGCCTCCCGTGAGACGGACTTCCGCGCCTTCGCGCGCCACGCGCACGACGGCTTCGACGGAGAGCGGATCGGCTCCCAGAACTACCATGGGGGACATCAATGCTACTGTACCGTGAACGCCTGCTTGCTCTCCACGGTCTGGTTGCCGATGGCGTCCTTGACTACCACCTGGATGCCGTATTCGCCCGGCTTGACGCTGTTTTGCAGCGCGATGCTGAATTCGGCCGGGACGTAGTGCTTGGGATAAAACGATTCGGTCTGGTCGCCGGCCGGTTCGGGCTGCGTGAAGAGGACTTTGCCGGAGGCGGAGAGAACCGAAAAAATGTAGCTCACATCCAGCTTGTTGCCGGGGCCGAACTTGTAGCCGGTGATATCGAATTTGGCCCACAGAGTATCGCCGGGGTGGTAGATGGGCGCGTCCATGGCTTGCAGATCGTTTTCGGCGCGGAAGTAACGGAAATTGCGCACGGCCAGCGAATCGCTGGGCTCGACGGCGTGCCCCCTCACTTGAAACGGTACCTCGAGCTGCGCCGTGGTGTGAGCCACCAGGTCTTCCACCTTGACGACGATCTTGTAAGCGCCGGATTCGACCAGCGGCGGAATCGGAACTTCCGTCGCGATGCGCGGCATCCAGTTTCTATCCTGTGGGCTGACTTCGTCGGAGATTTCGTTTTTGTAGATTTCGGCCAGCGGGACGCCGGCGGGATCGAAGGGCTGAACGGAATAGGAGAGGCGAATCTTCTCTTCGGGAGTTTTGGCGAAGTTGGCGATGCGGCAGGAGAAGAAAAGGACTTCGCCGGGTGTGTGCTCGAAGTTGGGGGGATCGGCGGCGCCTCCATCCATCTGGCTGAGGATGGGATTGACGACTTGCAAGGCGGGCGCCGCGCACAGAAGGGGCAGAAGCCCAAGCAGCAATAGAGGGCGCATTGGGGTCTCGTAGCTTATTGTAGCTCGCGGAAAGAAATGCCATACCTCACCCGAGAGACGCGGAGACAACGCGAATTCAGGCTGCGTCATGCCGGGCTCTGCGTCCCCATGACGATTCGCCGCAAAGCGTCAGGGACGTTTGCCGTTGGCGCGGCGATACTGACCCGGTGTCAGTCCGGTTTCCCGCTTGAACGTGGTCGAGAAGTATGCCTGCGACGGAAACCCGGCGCTCAGCCCGATATCGACGAGCGGCATGTCGCTGTGCGACAGGCGTTCCCGCGAGAAATCGACGCGCAGCCGCCGGATGAAGTCCACGATCGTCATCCCGTAATGACGCCGGAAAACACGCGCGACGTGCACCGGGTGATAGCCGACTTCGCGCGCGATATCGGGCAATCGCAGCGGTTCGTTGAATTTCGCGCGCATGAGTTCCAGAACGTTGTCGAGCCATTTGGGCCGGCATTCGGACGGTTTCGCCTCCTGACGGCAGAGCTCGGCGGCGATCTCGTAAAGCAGCCCTTCCACGGCAAGTTGGGCGCCGCGGGGACTCGCGGTCCATTGGCGGCATAGCGCCGCCGCCAACGTGTCGATGTTGCCCGACTGCAGCAGACTCGGTTGGCCGAGAATCGGCGAATATTCCCTGACGTGATTCAACCACCGGTCCGAAACCTCGAGGAACAGGGCCCGCGCCCCCTGTTCCCCAATGGAATTCCGGTGTTCGATCAGCGGCGGCCGAAATACGATCGTGCGCGGTCCGCAGACGAATTCGAGAGGCCGAAAAACCTCCAGGTATTCACCCTGCAAAATGAATCCGAAGCACCCCTGCTGGTGCATGTGAAAACTCAGCCTCGTGTTGGGGCGGTAGCGGGTTTCCGTCATCACGACGTCGGCAGCTTCTGTTTTGCGCTGCACGTCGCCCTGGATAATGGCGAATTCCGGTCTTTTTTCCGCCATTCGCTCTTCCGCAAACCATGTTTTGTCCGATGCCATGTTCAGCCAGGGTTTCCGCTTTTACACACGCTGTAGTAATATCTTGTACCAGTTTGGCGGGAGTATCAAGACAAGAACCTCTGGAAATCGACTATATCCGCTGGCTGAAAGGAACCTGGCCTCCCTGCGGCCCCGTCGCCCGGAGCTTAATCCGTGTTGCCATTCGGGAAAACGGTTGCGATCGCGGAAGACTGCCGCATTGTCCGTGCAGTACAAATCGTTTCGGAGAGATCCCGGCGGGCAGCTTGGCCGCCGGGGTAACGGACCGCAAAACATGAAACTCGCAAGGTCAATGAGCCAAATCGGCGTCGAATCCGCCTTTGATGTGCTGATGCGCGCCCGCGCACTGGAAGCGCAAGGACGTAGCGTGATTCACCTGGAACTCGGGGAGCCCGACTTTCCCACGCCTCCGCACATCGTCGAAGCCGCCAAAAAGGCGCTGGACGAAGGCTGGACGCACTACGGGCCGACCGCCGGCCTGCCGGAGTTGCGGGAAGCCATCGCGGCGCGCGTTTCAGCCACTCGTGGAATCGCCGCCGGCCCGCAAAATGTCTCCGTCGTTCCCGGCGGCAAACCCATCATGTTCTTCACGTTGATGGCGCTGCTGGAGCCCGGCGACGAGGTGATCTACCCGAATCCGGGGTTCCCTATCTACGAATCCATGATCCGCTATCTTGGCGCAAAACCGGTGCCGGTTCCTTTGGAGGAGAAGCGCGGGTTCTCCTTCGATCTCAATCTGTTCGGCGGGCTCCTCACGCCCAAAACCAAAGTGGTGATTCTGAATTCGCCCCACAATCCCACCGGCGGAATGATTCCCCCGGAAGACCTGGGCCGCATCGCCGAACTGCTGCGCGACCGCGACGTGATGGTGCTCAGCGACGAAATCTATTCGCAAATTGTCTATACCGGGGAAACTCCCGTCTCCATTGCGCGTTTTCCGGGCATGCTCGAGAAGACCATTATTCTGGACGGTTTCTCCAAGGCCTACGCCATGACCGGTTGGCGGCTGGGGTATGGGGTAATGCCTACCTGGCTGGTGGATGCCGTGACGAAATTGATGGTGAATTCGAATTCGTGCACCGCCAGTTTTACGCAACGCGCCGGGGTTGCGGCGCTCACCGGCCCGCAGGATTCCGTAGCGGCCATGGTGGCTGAATTCCGCCGCCGGCGCGATGTGATCTGCAAAGGGCTGAACGGGATTCCCGGCTTCCGGTGCGCCGTTCCCTCGGGCGCGTTCTATGCCTTCGCCAACGTGACGGGCGCCGGCATAGAGTCGAAGGAACTGGCGGACCTTCTGCTTCGCGAGGGCGGCGTAGCGGGCGTGAATGGCGGCTGCTTCGGCGCGTACGGCGAAGGCTACGTGCGCTTCAGCTATGCCAACTCGCTTCCCAACATCGTGGAGGCGATTGAAAGGATCAAGCGGGTTTCGGTAAGATGGGAGGCCCTCGCCGCGGTGTAGCGCCGCGCGCCGGACGGCAGGCTTTGCGCCGCCGGCCCTGGACCCGAAAGGTGGATCGCCTATGATTCCGTTCCGTTCTCTCCGCTCGATTCTGGCGTGCGTGTGCTGGCTCCCCGCCGCTTTGTACGCCCAAACGCCGCCGGCGCCCGCGGCCAAGCTCGAATACGTTGCCGTGATGAGCCGCCACGGGGTTCGCACCTCGACATGGAGCAACGACCGGTTGAACGAATACTCCATCGAACCATGGCCCCAGTGGGACGTGGCCACCGGCGCGCTCACGCCGCGCGGGCGCGTCCAGATGAAATTACTGGGCGCTTACGACCGCGACTACCTCAACCGCGCGCGGCTCATCGCATCCAACGGTTGTGACGACGCCAATCGCTTCTATTTCTGGTCGGACACAACCCCGCGCGATATCGAGAGCGGCCAGTGGCTCGCCGCCGGCTTGTTCCCCGGCTGCCAGGTCGCCATCCATGCCGTAGCGCAGGGAAACAGCGACCCGCTGTTCTCTCCCATGTCGCTGCTGAAGCCCGACGCGGGATTATCGGCGGCGGCGCTTCTGGGCCGGCTGGGCGGCCGCCCGGAGACGCTGGACACCACGTACCGCGGCCAGCTCGAAGCCATGGAACGCGTGCTGCTGGGATGCGACCCGGGCAAGAACTGCCCGCCCGCGAAGGCCCCCAAGCAATCGCTCCTGGAACAGACCAGCGCGGTGCGCATCGCGCCAGGGCGTCTGGCGCAGCTAACCGGACCGCTGGGCGCCGCATCCACCCTCGCCGAGACTTTTCTCATGGAGTACGCCGATGGCAAGCAGGGACGGGACCTCGGCTGGGGGCGCCTGGACAAAGCCAAAGTGCGCGAGTTGATGTTCTTGCAGGATGCCTACATCGAGCTCACCATGCGGACCCCTTACCTCGCGCGAGCCAACGGGTCGAACCTTCTGAGCCACATGCTGCGATCCATGCAGCAGGCCGTCCGCGGCGAAAAGGTGGAGGGCGCCCTCGGCAAGCCCGGCGACCGCGGCCTGTACCTGCTGGGACACGATTCCGACGTTTCCTATCTCGCCGGGACATTGGGAATTTCCTGGCTGCTCGCCGACTACGCGCCCAATTGCCGGCCGCCGGGCGGCGCCATCGTATTCGAAATCTGGCGCGAAACGGTCGGCGGAAAACGCAGCGTCCGCACCTACCTTCGGGCTCAGAGCCTGGACCAACTGCGCGATGCCACGCCTCTCGGCTTGCAGACGCCGCCGGCCAAGGCGCCCATCTTCGTGCCGGGCTGCAGCACTGCCGCGGAGGGCTGGCCGTGCGATTGGGACGCATTTCAGCGCACCGTTCAGGCCGCCATCGACCCGGCCTTTGTGACGGCCGCCGCCCCCGCGCCGCGCGCCGGCGAGACGCATTAATCGGGAAACTGGCCGCTCATCCAATCGCGCCTCGCGACAAAGCGCGCCGCGTCGCCCGGCGCCGCGAGGTTGCGCGGTTGCGTTCGGCCGGCAGGCGCGGTGAACCTTATTCCAGCGCCGCCCGGAGATACTTCCCGGTATAGGAGCCGTCCGCCCCGGCCACATCCTCGGGTGTCCCGGCAGCTACGATGTATCCGCCCTTTGCGCCGCCTTCCGGGCCTAAGTCGATCACCCAATCGGCGGCTTTGATGACGTCCATGTTGTGCTCGATCACAATCAGGCTGGCGCCGTTTTCGATCAGGCGCTGGAAGGCCGCCAGGAGTTTGGAGATGTCGTCGAAGTGCAGGCCGGTGGTCGGTTCGTCGAAAATGAACAGCGTGCCGGCGCAGCTTGCCGAAGCCAGGTGGGAGGCCAGTTTCACGCGCTGCGCTTCCCCGCCGGAAAGCGTGGTGGCGGATTGCCCCAGCCGCAGGTAGCCCAGCCCCACATCGTCCAGAACTTTCAGGCGCTGCACCAGCCGCGGAGCCGCGCTGAAAAACGTCATGGCTTCGCGCACCGTAAGCTGCAGAACTTGGTGAATGTTGCGGCCGTTGTATTGAATCTCCAGAACGCCGCTCTTGAATCGCGTGCCTTTGCATTCGTCGCAAATCAGCTCCACGTCCGCCAGAAATTGCATTTCCACGGTGACGGTGCCATCGCCCTGGCAGGTATCGCAGCGGCCGCCGGGAATGTTGAAAGAAAAATAGCCGGCCGTGTAGCCGCGCTTTTCGGCCTCGCGCGTGGAAGCGAACAGGCCTCGGATCAGATCGAAAGCTTTGATATAAGTGACCGGATTGGAGCGCGGCGTGCGGCCGATGGGAGATTGGTCGATCATCGTCGTGCCGGCGATGCGGCCCGCGCCTTCCACGCTGCGGCAGGTCATTTTCGGGCCGGATTCCAGCGCTTCCGCGGCTGCCTCGAATTCCGCTTCGGCGTCCGATTCGCGCGCCTTGTGAAGCGCTTCCATGGAACGGAAGATCACGTCGTGAACCAGCGTCGATTTGCCCGAGCCGGAAACGCCCGTGATGGCCACCAGCATGCCAAGCGGGATTTCCACCTCGATATTCTTGAGGTTGTGCACGCGCGCGCCGGAGAAACGCAGCACGCGGTTGGGATTGACGCCGCGCCGCTCCCGCGGTGGCGCCACGCGCAGTTCGCCGCGCAGATATTTGGCCGTGAGCGAACCGCTGCCGTTGGCCGTCAGCGCGCTCAAAGGGCCTTCGAACACGATGTTGCCGCCCAGTTCGCCCGCGCCCGGACCCAGATCCACGATGTGCCCGGCGGCCTTCATCACGTCCGCATCGTGCTCCACCACCACGATGGTATTGCCCAGGCCGCGCAGCTCTTCGAGGATCTTCACCAGCCGCCCGGTATCGCGCGAATGCAGCCCGATGGAAGGTTCGTCCAGCACATAGCAGGCGCCCACCAGGCGCGAGCCCAGGCAGGTGGCCAGTTGAATCCGCTGCGCCTCGCCGCCCGAAAGAGTCGACGAAAGGCGATCCAGCGTGAGGTAGTCGAGCCCCACATCGTTGAGGAATTTCAGCCGCTGGTGAATTTCCACCAGGATCTTGCCGGCGATGGCCGTTTCTTCGGGCGAGAGCGCCAGCGTATCGAAAAACTCCTGCGCCTCGCCAATGTTCATCCGCACCACCTCCGCCATGTTCCTGCCGGCGATCCGCACGTACAGCGCTTCTTTTCTCAGCCGCGCGCCTTTGCAATCCGGACAGAGCGCGTAGCCGCGGTAACGGCTGAGAAAAACCCGCACGTGGAGCTTGTACTTTTTGGTTTCCAGGTGAGCGAAGAAGCGCCGGATGAAATCGTAAACCGCGTCGCGCTCGGCCTCGGTGAGTTCGCAGATGGGAACGTCGAACCGCACTTTGCGCCCGGCCGACTTGCGGAAATTGCCCAGCCAGGAGCGGTGTTTGGGTTTGGTCCAGGGATCCACCGCGCCCTGGTCCAGCGAAAGACTGGAATCGGGAATCACGCGGTCCATGTCGAAATCGATGGTGTTGCCGAAGCCCTGGCAGCGCGGGCAGGCCCCGAAGGGCGAGTTGAAGCTGAACAGGATCGGTTCCGGAATGGTGAATTCCGTGCCGCAGGTTTTGCACTCGAACTTTTCGTTGAACCGCAGGATGCGGTCCGGCGCGCCGGCGGCTTCGAAAACCACTTCGCCGGCTTCCCGGTAGCAGATCTCGATGGTATCCACCACCCGCTGATGCAGGTCGGGGCCAATCGCGATGCGATCCACCAGCACGAAGAGCGGCTGTGAAAAATCGATATCCAGCAGCGATTCGGGCGTCGAGAATTCGAACAGCCTCCCGTTTTGAAACAGCCGGTTGAAGCCTTTCTTGCGCAGTTCGAAAAGGTGCTCTTTCAAGGGCGCGGCGGCGCGGCCCGCATCCGCCGGAAACAGCGCGTACCAGCGCGAACCGGCGGGCTCCTGGAGTATACGGGCGGCCACTTCGTCGACCGTGTCTTTTCGCACGCGCTCCCCGCAGGTGGGACAGAAGGTGCGGCCCACACGCGCCCACAGCAGGCGCAGAAAATCGTAGCACTCGGTGGACGTCGCGACCGTCGAACGCGGATTGCGGCTGGTGTTTTTCTGCCGGATCGCCACCGCCGGAGCGATCCCATCGATGTCATCCACCTCCGGCTTTTCCATCCGTTCCAGAAACTGGCGCGCGTAGGCGGAGAGCGATTCCACGTAGCGGCGCTGCCCCTCCGCGTAGATGGTGTCGAAAGCCAGCGAGGACTTTCCCGAACCGGAGACACCCGTAATCACGGTCAACTGGTTGTGGGGAATAGAAAGCGAAATGTCCTTCAGGTTGTGGACGCGCGCGCCGCGAATCCGGATATAGTCTTGCACGTTGTTGGGATTGAGATTTCAGTATACCGCCTGCTAGGACAGGCATCCCGGCGGGTGCACAAAAGTGGAACCATTGGCCGTCATGTAGGGCAGGCTGGCAGCCTGCGCGGCGGTTGGCTACCGCCGCCGGCCGGTGCCAGAACGAGGGCGGTGGACCGATTCACAATCGGCCGCAGCTTGCCAAGCTGCCCCACGGGAGCGCCGGTGCCCACTTTTGTGTCGCACCGCCCCATCCCGGCCTGTCCCACCGCCGCGCGTGTTATCCTTGCGTAATATACGAGGGACTTGGCGGTTTATGCGCCCGCATGTGGAACTTCCCGTCAGCTTGGACATCTTTGTAACGCCCAGCCGCTCCAGGCACGTCTACCCTTTCATCGAACCGCGACCCAAATGTGGACTTCATGTTCGAACTTCTCTTCAAGTATCCGGCCAGCCTGTTTCATAAGGGCCATTTCGTCCTCTTAACGCCTTGGCCTTTATGGCTCCTGGCGCTGGCCATTCTGGCGGCGGCCGGACTGTTGTTCTGGAACGTCAGCCGCAATCACGGCATGCTCAGCGGGCTCCGTCCGGCTGGCATCTGGCTGCTGGAAACCGCTATGGTCGCGCTGATTCTCTTCCTGCTGTGGCACCCCGCGTTGAGCGTTGCCACGCTGCGCCCCCAGCAGAACGTGGTGGCTGTTCTCCTGGACGATTCGCGCAGCATGGCCATCAACGACGCTTCCGGAACGCGCGAAGCCGCCGCGCAGGCCGTGCTCAACAACGGCCTCTTGAAATCTCTCAACGACAAGTTCCAGGTGCGGCTTTATAAATTCGGCAAACAGCCGGAGCGCATTCAGAAGCCCGGCGATGCCCACGCCTCCGAGCAGGCCTCGCGCCTCGGCGATACTCTCGAACAGGTAATGGCCGAATCGAGCTCCCTGCCGCTGGGCGCCATCGTGCTCTTGAGCGATGGCGCGGACAACGCCGGCGGCATCGACCTCCAAACCATCGCGGCCATCCGCCGCCAGCGTATTCCCGTGCATACCATCGGATTCGGCCGCGAGCATCCGCGCGAGGACGTCGAGATCGAGGATGCCGTGCTCCCCCCGCGCGCGCTGCCGCAATCGCGCTTGACCGCCGTGGTGACGTTCCAGAACTGGGGGCTCTCCGGCAATCGCACCAGGATCAACGTGAAAGATGGCGCCAGGCTGCTGGCCTCGCAAGACGTCACGCTCAAGAGCGACGGCGTGCTGCAATCCGAATCCCTGGTGTTCAATTGCGGCGATGCCGGGCCGAAATCCCTCGAAATCTCCATCGACCCCGTGGCCGGCGAGGAGAACACGCGGAATAACCGGCTCACCCGCCTGGTCACGGTGGAATCCAGCAGGCCGCGCATCCTTTATATGGAGGGCGAGCCGCGCTGGGAATACAAGTTTATCCGCCGCGCGCTGGACGATTTTCAAGGCGTCGAGCTGGTCAGCATCCTGCGCACCACGCAGAATAAACTGTACACCCAGGGCGCGCCCGACCCGCCCGATCCCCATGAAGTGGACGACGGTTTTCCCGCCACCGCCGAGAAGCTGTTCCGCTACCAGGGGCTGATTATCGGCAGCGTCGAGGCCAACTATTTCACCCCCGCGCAGCAGCAGTTGATCCGCGATTTCGTGGATCGGCGCGGCGGCGGACTGCTCTTCCTGGGCGGCCGCGCCGCGCTCAGCGAGGGCGGCTACCTCAGCTCCCCGCTGGCCGATCTGGTGCCCACCAGGCTGCCCGAGGGAAAGGGAACCTTTCACCGCGATTTCACCGGCCAGGAATTGACGCCCGAAGGCGCGCAAAGCATCTTGTGCCGGTTAAGCGACGATCCCGCGCGCAACGCCGATATCTGGAAAAAGATGCCCCAGATGGCCAATTACCAGGAAGTGGGCGATCCCAAGCCCGGCGCCACCGTGCTGCTGCGCAGCCTGCCCGCCGGCAAGCATCCCATGCCGCTGTTGATCACCGAAAATTACGGGCGCGGGCGCACCGTGCTCTTCGCCACCGGCGGAAGCTGGCGATGGAAAATGTGGATGGACCATGCCGATAAAACGCACGCCATTTTCTGGCAGCAGATGTTCTGCCATCTAGTGACCGACACTCCCGGACAGGTGACCGCGGCCACTCCCAAGACCGTGCTGGCGGATGACAGCAAAGTGCCCATCCGCGTGGAAGTGCGCGACAAGGAATACAAGCCCGTGGCCAACGCCAACGTGCAGGCGCGTTTCCTCGGCCCGGACGGCGCCAGCGCTACCCTTGAGCTGACGCCGCAGCCTCTGGAAGAGGGCGTATACAGCGGCGAATGGACGGCGGAAAAGCCGGGCGCCTACGTGGCCGAGGTCATTGCCGGCCGCGGCCAGGAAGAAATCGGGCACGACGTGTTGACCTTCCGCCGCGAAGACGGCGTGGCGGAGAATTTCCATACGTCGCAGGACAAAGATCTGCTGGAAAAACTTTCCGGGCAGACCGGCGGCCGTTACTACACGGCCGGTGATGCGTCCAAACTGGCAAGCGAGATTTCGTACTCCGAGGCGGGAATCACCACGCGCGAAACCCGCGACCTTTGGGATATGCCGATTGTGTTTCTCCTGGCGCTGGCCATTCGCGGCTCCGAATGGCTGTTGCGGCGGAAATGGGGGGTAGTATGAAAACCGCCGCGCTCCTGCTGCTGGCCGCGCTGGCCGCGCCGGCCACCACTTTTTATGTGACCATCTCCGGCCTGGGCGGCGAACCGGATTACGACCAGCGCTTCAAGATGTGGGCCGAAGACATCGCATCCAGCCTGAAGAAGGCCGGCGGCGATTCCAACGTCATCACGCTCGAAGCGCCCACGCGCGAGCAGATCCGCGCCAGGCTCGGCGAAGTGGCGCGCGAGGCCAAGCCCGCCGATTCGCTGGTCCTCATGCTCATCGGGCACGGCAGCTTCGATGGCGTCGAGTACAAGTTCAATATTCCGGGTCCGGACATCACCGGCGCCGAGCTGGCCGAGTTGATGGACCGGATTCCCGCCGCGCGGCAGTGCGTGGTGAACATGACCAGCTCGAGCGGCGGCTCCATCGAGTTCCTGCGCAAACCCAACCGCGTGGTGATCGCGGCCACCAAGACGGGCACCGAAAAGAACGCCACCGTATTTGCGCGCTACTGGGCCGAGGCGCTGCGCGATCCGGCGGCCGATGTGGACAAAAACGAATCGATTTCGGCCCTGGAGGCGTTTCGCTATGCGCAGCACAAAACCACCGAGTTCTTCGACACGAACAAGCGGCTCGCCACGGAACATTCAGTTCTGGAAGACACCGGAAAAGGCGAAGGCAGTAAGGACCCGAACCCCGAAGCCGGCGAAGGGCGGCTCGCCGCGGCCTTCCCGATAGTGCGGCTGGGAGCCAACGCGGAAGCCGCGCGCGACCCCGCCAAGCGTCCCCTGCTCGCCGAAAAAGAGCAGACCGAGCAGGCCATCGATCAATTGAAATACAACAAAGCGGCCATTCCCGCCGCCGAGTATAAACAGCAGCTCACGCAGTTGCTGCTGCGCCTGGCCAAAGTGCAGGAGGCCATCGACAAACCATGAGCGCGTCTGTGCTGCGGGCTGGCAGCCTGCGGCGGGTTGTCAACCCGCCTCTTCTTCTCATCTTCCTCTTCGCGTCCCCCCTCCACGCCCAAACCCTTCAGGACGGCGACACGCTGTGGAAAGCCGGCCGCTACAAAGAGGCCAACGAAATCTATCTCGGGCTCGCCACCCTGCATCCGGAAAACGTGGAGTACCGCGTGCGCCTGGGCATGCTGAGCCTGGATTACGGCTATCCGGACCAGGCCGAAGGCGACTTCGAAAAGGCGCTCGAGATCAAAAAAGACGACCCCCATGCACTGCTCGGCATGGCCATGGCGGCGGCCGAGCTCTACGAAGGCAAGGCCGCGGAACTGGCGCACAAGGCCCTCGAAGCGGACCCCAAGCTGGTGGACGCGCAGGCCCTCCTCGCCCGCCTGGCTCTGGAAGATAGCAACAACACCCTGGCCTCGGAAGAAGCCCGCAAAGCCATCGCCATGGACCCGAATTGCGTCCAGGCCAAGGCCGTGCTGGCCAGCCTCGACTGGCTGGCCGATAAGAAGGATACCCCGTGGGATCCGCACGACGCCCGCGGCTATCTCACGGTCGGCCACTTCTTCATGCTCAACCGCCGCTACGAAGAGGCCATCGCGTATTACCGCAAGGCCATTGCGCTCGATCCCAATTTGTATCCGGCGCGCTCCGAGCTGGGAATCAATCTCATGCGCCTGGGGCAGAACGACGAAGCCTACCGGCAACTGGAGAACTGTTTCGACAACGGCTTCAAGAACCTGCCCACCACCAACACGCTGAAGCTGATGTCCAGCTATGACCGCTTCACCACGTTTAAAACGGACAGCACCATTCTTGTTCTGGCCAAAAAAGAGGCGGACCTCCTGCATCCCTATTTCCAATCCGAAATGGAGCGCGATATCGCCGCCTACGAAAAGAAATATCGCATGAAGCTGACGCGCCCCGTGCAGGTGGAAGTCTATCCCGATCACGAAGATTTCGCCGTGCGCACCCTCGGAATGCCGGGCCTCGGCGCGCTCGGCGTCACCTTCGGCTACGTGGTGGCCATGGATAGCCCGTCGGGACGTCCGCCCGGAAGTTTTCATTGGGCATCCACCATGCGGCACGAATTGAGCCACGTCTTCACCCTCACCATGACCGGCTCGCACGTGCCGCGCTGGTTCACCGAAGGCCTCGCGGTGCACGAAGAGACCGCCGCGTCGCCGGAATGGGGCGACCGCCTGGGGCTCGACGAAATCGCCGCCCTCAAGAACCATCAACTGCTGCCGGTCACCGGGCTGGACCGCGGATTCGTCCATCCCGTGGCCCCGCCGCAAATCGTCGTCAGTTATTTTCAGGCCGGCAAAATCTGCGATTACATCGACGAACATTGGGGCTGGGATACGCTGCTGGCCATGCTGCACGATTACGCCGCCAACGCCGAAACCGGCGACGTCATCCGTAAGGAGCTCAAGATCGAGCCCGCGGAATTCGACAAGCGGTTTCTGGCGTGGCTCGATCCGCAGGTCAAAACACAGGTCGAGCACTTCGACGAGTGGAAAGAAGGCATGAAAACGGTGCATGCCGCGCTCGCCAAAAAAGATTACGACGCCGTTTTGCGCGATGGGCCCAGGCTGCGCGACGATTATCCGGATTACGTCGAAGCCGGCAACCTGTACGAAGCGCTGGCCAGGGCTTACACCGAAAAAGGCGACCAGGCCGCGGCCACCCGGCAGCTCGATCGCTACGTGCATATTGGCGGCCGCGACCCCGAAACCATCAAGCTGCTGGCCAGGCAACTGGTGGATGCCGGCCGCCCGAAAGAAGCCGCCGAAGTGCTGGACCGGCTCAATTACATTTACCCGGAAGACCGCGAAATGCACCAGATGTTGGGCGGCCTGTGGTTCGACGCGGGCAATGCCCCCGGCGCCATTCGCGAATTCGGCGCCGTGCTGGCCGATAAACCGCTCGACCCCGCGCAGGCGCATTACGATCTGGCGCGCGCGTATCATCTCAACCACCAGACCGATCGGGCCAAGGATGAAGTGCTCGCGGCGCTCGAAATCGCTCCCGGTTTCCGGCCCGCGCAAAAACTTTTGCTGCAATTGAGCGCCAACGAAGCAAGTGGAACTTCCCACCGGAAATAACTGAATCAGGAATGGACTTATCATGTCGACAACCGTGACACCGCAGATGGATTCGGAACTCTTGAGGACGCGCATCGAGCGCTTCCGCCAGGTCCAATCGGAGATCGTGACGCAGGTGCGCCGCGTGATCGTGGGCCAGGAGGAGGTGTTGGAGCAAGTCATGATCGCGCTGTTCGTGGGCGGCCATTGCCTGATTACCGGGCTGCCCGGAACCGCCAAGACGCTGCTGGTCCGCACCATGGCGCAGACCCTCGGGCTGGTCTTCAAACGCATCCAGTTCACGCCCGACCTGATGCCCAGCGATATTACCGGAACCGACATCATCGAGGAAGATCCCACCAACGGCCGCCGCACGTGGACCTTTGTGCCCGGCCCCATCTTCGGCAACATTCTCCTGGCCGACGAAATCAACCGCACCCCTCCCAAGACGCAGAGCGCTCTGCTCGAAGCCATGCAGGAGCGCGCCTGCACGGTGCGCGGCCACAACTATCTGCTGCCGGCGCCGTTCTTCGTGCTGGCCACTCAGAACCCCATCGAGCTGGAGGGCACTTACCCGCTGCCCGAAGCCCAGCTCGACCGCTTCCTCTTCAATACCGTGCTGGATTACTTGGACGCCGACGAAGAGCTGAAGGTAGTGGACCTGACTACCGTAACTACCATCCCGCAAGCCGGCGAAGTCACCAACGCGCAGGAGCTCCTCGATTTTCAGCAGTTGGTCCGCATGGTGCCCATCGGCGAAAGCGTGGCGCGCCACGCCGTCGAGATGGTCCGCTACACCCGAAACCGCGAGGATGCCGCTCCCGACTTCGTCAAGAAGTACGTGAACTACGGCGCCAGCGTGCGCGCCACCCAGTTCCTGGTCCTCGCGGCCAAAGCCAGAGCCCTCATGAAGGGCCGCTATCACGTGACTTACGAAGACGTCCGTTCCCTCTATATCCCGGTTCTCCGCCACAGAATCCTGCTCAACTTCCACGCCGAGAGCGACCGCCTGAAGCAGGACGACATCTTGAAACAGATCCTGGAAGTGAAACCGGCGCCGCGGGATTAGGATCAAGAGCTTTCACCGCGGAGGCGCAGAGGAATGCAGGATTCAAAATCAAAACCTGAGGGAACCGAGCAGGCGGAGACATCTGAGAATCTGCTTACCGAGCGCATCATCGGTGCGGCCATTGAAGTTCATCGCCACCTTGGGCCGGGCCTCTTGGAGTCTGCGTATGAGGAGTGTCTCTGCTTCGAGTTGAAGCAAGGTGGAGTGCCATTCGAACGGCAGGTGCTCCTTCCGGTCGTTTATAAGGGGCACTCGCTGGATTGCGGCTACAAGATGGACCTGGTCGTTGCAGCGCGCATCGTCGTGGAAATCAAAACCGTCGAAGAAATCTTGCCCGTCCATACCGCGCAACTACTCACCTATCTGAAGCTCTCCGGCAAACCCATTGGCCTCTTACTGAACTTCAACGTGCCCGTCCTAAGAAAAGGCCTCAAACGAATCGTCAACCATTACACAGGCCCCGCAATAGAAGCCCGCGCCTCCGCGGTGAAAGCCTTGGAGACTCACTAATGCGCCAACCCTCCCAATCTCCGACGATAGAAGCCGGTCCGCGCCTCCGCGGTGAAAGCCCTGGAGGCCCACTAATGCGCCAACCCTCCCGATCTCCGACGATAGAAGCCAGTGTCTCCGCCACCTCCGTTCTCTCAGGTTTTGCCTTTAACCCTTCTCCGCGTCTCCGCGCCTCCGCGGTGAAAGCCTTGGAGACTCACTAATGCGCCAACCCTCCCAATCTCCGACGATAGAAGCCGGCGTCTCCGCCACCTCCGTTCTCTCAGGTTTTGCCTTTAACCCTTCTCCGCGCCTCCGCGGTGAAAGCCTTGGAGACTCACTAATGCGCCAACCCTCCGCCACCTCCGTTCTCTCAGGTTTTGCCTCTAACCCTTCTCCGCGTCTCCGCGCCTCCGCGGTGGAACCCTTTTCCGTTCTCTCAGATTTTGCCTCTAACCCTTCTCCGCGCCTCCGCGCCTCCGCGGTGAGAGCCTTTTCTCCGGAGGCCCGCTAATGCTCCAACGCTTCCTCGACCCCGCCACTCTAGCCTCCATCTCCGGCCTCGACCTCATCGCCAAAACCGTAGTCGATGGTTTCGTAGCCGGCCTCCACCGCTCCCCCGATTTCGGCTTCTCCCAGGAGTTCGCCGAGTATCGCGCCTATTCCCAGGGCGACGATCTCCGCCATGTCGATTGGAACGTCTTCGCCCGCACCGACCGCTGTTACCTGAAGAGGTATCGGGGCGAGACCAATACACAGTTACTCGTCCTGCTGGATACTTCGGCGTCCATGGGCTACGGCTCGCAGCCGGTGACTAAGTTGGATTACGCCCGCTTCGTGGCGGCTTCCCTTTGTTACATGGCGAATCAGCAGCGCGATGCCGCGGGCCTGATTGTCTTCGACGAAGACGTGAAGAACTACGTCGCTCCCTCCACGCGCCAGGGACAGGTTTTCCGCCTCCTGCATGCCATCGAAAAGGCCGAAGCCGGCACCCGCACGGACTATCTCAAGCCCTTCGTTCATTTCCAGAATTACCTGCACCGCCGCGGCATCGTAGTCGTGCTGTCTGACTTTTACGAGCAGCCCGAGACCATCGTCAAAACCATCGAGCCCTTGCGCTATCGCGGCAATGAAGTGATTCTCTTCCACGTGCTCGATCCGCAGGAGATCAAGCCGCGCTTTCGTGAGCCGGTCCTGCTGGTGGATATGGAGCACCCGGCGGAATCCATGGAGGTTTCGCCCGAGTACGCGCACAACGAATACCGGCACAAAATCGACGGCCACATCGAGGCGCTCAGCTCCCGGGCGCGCTCGGCCGGTTTGGACTATTTCCTGATGAACACGGCCCGTCCGCTGGATGAAGGATTGCGCGAGTATCTCAGCGTCCGCAGGGGGATTCTGTAAATGGGATTTCTTTCACCCTGGTTTTTCGCGGGCGCCGCGGCCGTCGGCCTGCCGGTCTGGCTGCACCTCCTGCGCAAACACAAAACCACGCCGCAGCCGTTCGCCTCGCTCATGTTCTTCGAGCGCCGGACGCAGAGTTCCATCAAGCATCGGCGCCTCCGCTACCTGGTGCTGTTCGCGCTGCGCACGGCGCTCATCCTGCTGCTGGTCCTGGCCTTCGCCGGTCCTTATATTCAGCAGCACATTCTGCCGCAGCAGCGCTCCAACGAAGTTACCGTGCTGGCGCTGGATAATTCCCTCAGCATGCAGGCCAACGGGCGCCTGGCGGAAGCTAAACGCATGGCCAAATCGGTGGTCGCCGGGCTCCGTCCCGGACAGCGCGCCGAGGTGCTCGCCTTCGGTTCTCGCGTGCAGGTGATGAGCGAAGTTACCGACGACCATTCGCCCCTCAACGCCGCCATCGATTCCGTCGAGCCCTCCGACGCCAAAACATCCTTCGCGGAGCTGGCGCGCTCGCTGCGCTCCATATCCTCCTCCATTCACCTCCCGCTCCACGTGCATTTGTATTCCGACATGCAGGAAACCGGCATGCCGGCCAATTTCAACGATCTCAAGTTGAATGCCGATATCCGCCTCGAGCCGCATCCGCTCGAATCCAAGCCGGAACCCAACTTTACCGTCGAAAACGTGGTGGCGCCGCGCCGTGTGTACGGCGGCGGCAAGACCCGCGTGCTGGCTACCGTCGCCGGGTTCGGAAATCAGAAAGCCGCCAGGAACGTTTCCCTGCTGCTCAACGGCCGCGTAGTGGAAACCAAGACCGTGGACGTGCCCGAAAACGGCCGCGGCGCCGTCGAATTCGTTTCCCTCGAAGTCCCCTACGGCCGCAACAAGGGTGCGGTCCGCGTGGATGCGGGCGATGCTTTGCCGGCCGACGACGTGTTTTATTTTTCCGTCGAGCGCGCCGATCCGCGCCACGCCCTCTTCGTTCACGAAGCCGACAACCCCCGCGGGCTCTTGTATTTCAAAGCGGCGCTGGAGGCTTCCGGCCAGGACGCCTTCGAAATCGATCCGGCCACCGTCGAGCAGACCACCAACGTCAATCCCTCGAAATACGCCTTCGTCGTGCTCTCCGACGTAGGCTCGATCCCCGGTGGATTTGAAAGCCAGTTGCGCGATTACGTCCACGCCGGCGGCAGCGTGCTCATCGCCCTCGGCCACACCTCTGTGGCGCGAACCAAAGTTCCCGTCTCCGGCGACCGCATCGCCGAGGCGCGCTATTCCGGCCGTGAAGGCCCGCGCTTTCAAACGGCCGCCTGGCTGGATTCTTCCCACCCTTCCATCCTCAAGGACAACCAGTGGCAAGACGTGAAGTTTTACCAGGCCATCCAAGTCGATCCCGGCAATGCGCGCGTGGTGGCGCGGCTTTCCGACGATACGCCGCTCCTGATGGATCAGCAGGTGGGCGATGGGCACATCCTGGTCTTCGCTTCCACCTTCGATAACGTCGCTAACGATTTTCCGCTGCACGCCAGCTTCGTGCCTTTCGTCGAACAGACCGCCCGCTACCTGGGAAGGCTCGACCAGGGTCCCCCCAGCGTGCAGGTGGGATCGTTCGAGGAGCTGCGCGATTCCAAGGAAAAAGGCGCGGCCGTGGACGTGCTCGATGCCAAAGGCGAGCGCGTGCTTTCCCTCGCCGAAGCCACGCAGGCGCAGAACATTCAGTTCACCCAGGCGGGCTTCTACGACATTCGCCGGCCCAACGGCCGCAATGAACTGGTGGCCGTGAATTCCGACCGCCGTGAGAGCGATCTCACCCCTGCCTCGGCGGAAACGCTCACTTTGTGGCAGAATACAGCCAGCGGGAGCCCGGGAGCTTCGGGAACCCGGCAGAGCGATCGGAAACGGCTTTCCCTGTGGTGGTATGTGATGCTGGCGGTGCTGGCGGTGTCGGTGGCCGAATCGTTGCTGGGGAACCAACATCTGTCCGTGGACAAGGAGGCGGCATGAAACCATTGGATCGCTTGTCGGAGTACTTGGGGGCCATCGAGCGGCGCCTGCGCATGATCGCGCTCACGCGCGGCCTGGCGGTGACGGCGCTGGCCGCCTTGATTCTAACCGTGGTGGCCGTGTTGATCGCCAACCGGTTCGCCTTCTCCAACCCCAGCGTCATGGGCGCGCGCGTGTTCTTGTTCCTGGGATTGGCGGCGGCCATCGCGGCGGCCCTCATCGTGCCCGTCATCCGCATGAACCGGCGGCGCGCCGCGCGCGCGGCGGAGAGCCGCTATCCCCAATTCCAGGAACGCCTCCTCACCTTCACCGAGCGCATGGAGAGCAACGCCAACGATCCGTTCCTGCCCCTCCTGGCCGATGACGCCCTCGCCATGGCCCGGCAGGCCGCACCCCGCGAAGTCGCCAAAAGCGCTTGGATTTTCAGTTTCTCTTCCACCGCGCTGGTGGCTTTCCTGGCGCTCATCTGGCTGGGCTCCGCCGGGCCGGGGTTTTTGGGCTATGGGACTTCCCTGCTCTGGGGCGGCTTGCCCAAAGGCAATCTCAAACCGTTCTACGCCATCCAGGTCACGCCCGGCAATAAGACCATTCGCAAACGCAGCGATCAGCTCATCGGCGCCACTCTCACCGGCTTCACCCCGCCGGTGGTGCGCTTCTTCGCGCGCTACGCCAGCGCCTCCCAGTGGGAGCAGGCCGAAATGCGCACCGAGCCGGGCGGCAGCGCGTATCAGTTCCTGATCGCCGGCGTGCCCGAATCGCTCGAGTATTATGTGGACGCCGGCGGCGTGCGCTCGCCTTCCTACAAACTCACCGTGGTGGATCTGCCGTCGGTCAAGAGGATTCGCGTCACCTACCATTTTCCGGCTTGGGCGGAGTTGCAGGACAAGGTGGAAGATCCGGGCGGCGATCTGCGCGCCGTGCAGGGCACCGAAGCCGAAGTCGCCGTCGAGACCGATCGGCCGCTGGCCACCGGCACTCTGATTCTCGACGATGGCGCCAAGATTTCGCTCCATCAGGGGGCTGGCGGCATGCTCCTCGCCAAAGTGCCCCTTGAAAAGGATGGCATGTATCACGTCGCCGCCATCGAAAACGGCGAGGACGTGCGCCTCAGCGAAGATTATTTCATCGAGGCCATGAAGGACAATCCCCCGGAAGTCAGGATCACCCGGCCGGGGCGCGATTTCCATGCCAGCCCCATCGAAGAAGTCACCATCGCGGTGGACGCCAAAGACGATTTCGGCCTGAAATCCGTCGAGCTGCATTACTCCGTCAATGGCGGCGCGGAAAAAACCGTGCCCCTGCTGAAGGAAAAGAACGCCAAGAGCTCCAGCGGATCCACCGTCATTTCACTGGAGGATTTCAAAGTCGAGCCGGGCGATATCGTCAGCCTCTACGCCCTGGCCAAGGACGCGCGCCAGACCACCAACACCGATATTTTCTTCATCCAGGCCGACCCCTTCGAACGCAACTTCACGCAGTCGCAGCAAGGCGGCGGCGGAGGCGGAGGCGGCGGAGGCGATGACGACGGCAACCAGCAGAACCAGATCTCGCAGCGCCAAAAAGAGATCATCACCGCTACCTGGAACCAGGCCAAGGGGCAAGGCGCCCGCGGCACCGAAGCCGAAAACGCGGCCTTCCTGGCGAGCGTGCAGGCCAAGCTGAAAGACCAGGCCAAATCCCTCGCCGACCGCATGAAGGCGCGCCAACTCGAAGATGCCGGCGATTCCTTCAAAAGCTTCGTCGGCGATATGGAACAGGCCGTCGCGCAAATGCAGCCGGCCGCCGATAAACTCAAAAGCGCCAAGTGGCAGGATGCGCTGGCGCCGGAGCAGAAGGCCCTGCAATACCTGCTGCGCGCCGAAGCCACTTTCCGCGATATCGAAGTTGCCTTCGGACGCCAGGGCGGCGGAGGCGGAGGCGGCGGAGGCGGCGGCCAGAACGGCGCCACGCGCGACCTGCAAGGCCTCTTCGACCTCGAGCTCGATACCGAGAAGAATCAGTACGAGGGAATGAACCAGACGCAATCGGCGGATGCCCGCCAGCGCCAGATCGACGACGCCATGCAAAAGCTCGAGGAGCTCGCGCGGCGCCAGCAGGAGCTCGCCGAACAGCAGCGCAAGAACCAGCAGCAGACCTCCCAGCAGCGCTTCGAGCAGGAGATGCTGCGCCGCCAGGCCGAGCAGCTTCGCCAGCAGATGGAACAGTTGGCCCGCGGCGAACAGGCGCTCAACCAGGGGCAACAGGGGCAACAGGGTCAGCAGGGGCAGCAGGGCCAGTCCGGCCAGCAGGGACAGTCAGGTCAATCCTCGCAGGGCGGTCAGCAGGGCGGCCAGCCAGGCCAGCAGAGCGATATGAGCCGCCTCAGCCAACTGGGCCAGCGCGGCCAGCCGGGGCAGCAGCAAGCCGGTCAGCAGCAACCGCCGAACAACCGGCTGCGCGGCGCCGAATCGCAGCAGTTGCAGCAAACCCTGGACCGCCTCCAGCAAGCCGTGCAGGATATGCGCAACGCCGCTTCTTCCCAGCAGGCCGGCACGCCCCAAGGCGACGCCCAGGCCAAACGCGCCGCCGACGCGCTGCGCGAAGCCCAGCAGATGATGCAGGGGCTGCGCGGCCAGCAGTCCAGCAACCAGGTGGACGAACTGGCGCGCCAGGCTGAAGACCTGGCTCGCAAGCAGCAGGAATTCGAAGGCCAGTTACGCCGCGCCTATACCGGCGACAAGGAACCGACGCGCGAGCAGGCCGGGCAGCTTGCCGACCAGAAACAGGGCGAGGTCGCCGATCTTAAAAAGCTCGAACAGCAGATGCAGAACGCCGTGCGCGACTTGATGTCCACCCAGCGCCAGGCCTCCACCCAAGTGCGCGAGGCGCTCGGCCAGGAGGAGCAGGCCGAGCTTTCGCGCGACATGCAGCGCAACGCCGATTGGATCCGCCGCGGCATGGGCGAATACGCCGTCATGTCGGAATCGCAGGTCACCGCCGGATTGAACGATCTGCGCGATCAGTTGAAAAAGGTGCAGGGTTCCATTGGCCAGGGCAACCAGGCCCAGGAAGCCCAGCAGGATAAAGCCGTCGAGCAGGCGCTCTCCAACATCGAGCAGTTGCGCGGCCAGATGCAGCAGTTGACCCAAGGCGCTAACGGCCAGCCGGGCCAGCAAAATGGCCAGCAGGGACAGCGCGGTCAGCAGGGCCAGCAGGGGCAGCAAGGGCAGCAGGGACAGCAAGCCGGCCAACAAGGCCAGGGCGGCCAGCAAGCCGGTAACCGCGGCGGCCAGAACGGCGGCAATAACTTCGGCGGCAACAACTGGGGCGCCGGCGGCAACCTCTGGGACCACGGCGGCTACTGGGGCGGCCCCATCAATCCGCAGGATTTCCAGCGCAACTATCAGGGCGCCCTGCAGAGCCTCATGCAGCTCCAGCAGCAAATGAAAAGCGATCCGGCCACCCAGCAGGACATCCAAAACCTGATCCGCGACCTGCGCAACGTGGACCCGGCCCACTTCACCGACAACGCTACCCTGCGCGATCGCATTCAGGCCGCTCTAGCCAACGTCGAGCAGGTCGAAATGGAACTCCGCCGCAAAGTCGACGAAACCAGCGGCGGCAACGGCAGCGTGCGCAGCCCCGGCAGCGAACCGGTGCCGCAAGGCTACGCCGGCGCGGTGGAAGAATACTTCCGGAAGTTGAGCAAGGACAAGCAGTAAAGCCGCCGCAGTACCCGCACACCTCCGCGCTCCCTGGAGATGACAACCATGTTTCTCCGCAGCTCGGTCGTCAAAAAGGGTGGCAAGACCTACCGCTACTGGAAGCTTGTCGAGAACCTTCGCACCGACACCGGTCCCCGGCAGCTAAAACCCGAGGCAATTCGCCATAAGTCTCGTCAAGGCAGCGGTCCTTACCGTTCCCGGATGGGGCCGGTCAGCGACCGACGTGCAGGCGAACATAGACTGCTACATGAACGCCTCTTCGCGTATCTGGCATGGCGACGGCGTGAGACCCGCAAAAGGGTGGAGCGCCAACGCGAAGACCAGCGAAATATACGAGGTCGTCTTCGACTTTATGAATGGCAAGGTCGAGGAGCAGGCGATTTGGTTCGCCGATCTGAAAACGGCGTGGTGAAATACGTGAACGAGAGCGCGAAGAGGCTCAACTGGACCCCGGATTACTGAGCGGCCGGCGAGGCCGGCGACTGGCCGACTTGACCCCAGGTTCCACATATGGGAACCTGAAGCTTGAGGATCATCGGCCAGCGGCGCATCCGCGAGTTCAGGGCGCAGTTCCCAAAAGCTGCCGAGCCGCTTAAGCACTGGGCCAACGCGGTCGAGGCTGCGGCATGGAACAACCCGGCTGCTCTGAGGGCGGCCTTCGGCTCCGCAGATTTCGTTGGTGATCTGACCGTATTCAACGTGGGCGGCAACAAGTACCGGCTGATTGCATTCGTTCATTACCGGCGGCAGATCGTCTTCATCAAGCATATCCTCACCCACGAGCGGTACGATGAGGGGAAATGGAAACGATGAGCACAACCCTTGAAGATCTCGACCTCAAGCGCTACGGGAAACTCCTAGCCAGAACGGTTCCGAAGGTCATTAAGACGGAAGAAGAAAACGAGCGCGCCCTCGCCATCGTCGAATCCCTGCTGGAAAAAGGTGAAGGGAACATGACACCGGAGGAAGACGCCCTGCTCGAACTGCTTACGGATCTGATTCACGATTTCGAAGAGAAAGCGTACCCCATTGCCAAGTCGGAGCCGCGCGAGATGGTTGCCTTCCTTCTGGAGCAGCGCGGTCTGGCGCCCAAAGACCTGTGGCCGGTGGTCGGCTCCAAGAGCCGCGTCTCCGAAATCCTCGCCCGAAAACGCGCTATCACCAAAGAGCAGGCGAAGAAACTCGCCCTGTTTTTTAACGTGAGCGTGGAGCTGTTTCTCTAGAGTTGACCCAGGTGCGCCACGGGCCAGCCAAACTATCGGCCGCCGCCGCTACTCGCACACGGTCGAGTTTCCGGACGGCGGCGAACCGCTCCTTCAGATTATCAAGCTCTATTCTTCCGCAATCCCCGAATCCCTATTGCAAATAGGATGATTGCCTGCGTATAATCCCTATAGAGATATAGGTGATTATGTCTGCCCTCCTCGAAGAACCCCTCGGCCTGCGCGAAGGTTTTGAAGCCCGCCACCAGGAAACCGTCCGCCACGAAATCGAAACCTTCCGCCGCCAGGCCGCCGCTTTCCTGGCCGGCGAAATCACCGAAGACCAGTTCCGCCCCTTTCGCCTCAAGCATGGCATCTACGGCCAGCGCCAGCCGGGCGTGCAGATGGTCCGCTGCAAAATCCCCAGCGGCCTCGCCACCGCCCAACAAATGGATCAACTGGCGCGCGTCGCCGACCAGTTCGCCGGCGGCAAAGGCCATCTCACCACCCGCCAGAACATACAGTTCCATTTCGTTCCCCTGGCGCGCGCGGCGGACCTCATGCACCTCCTCGCCGATGTCGGCCTCACCAATCGCGAAGCCTGCTACAACACCGTCCGCAACGTCACCGCCTGCGCCTGGAGCGGCATCGCGCGCAACGAAGTCTTCGACGTCCGGCCCTACGCCCAGCGCCTGGCCTACGCCTTCCTGCGCCAGGACCTCACCGGCAACCTGCCGCGCAAATTCAAATTCGCCTTCGATGGCTGCGCCGGCGAGGATTGCATCATGGGCGCCATGAACGATGTCGGGCTGCGCGCCGTCATCCGCGATGGCCGCCGCGGCTTCCGCATGGTCGTCGGCGGCGGCCTCGGCCCGCTCCCCACCGAAGCGCAACTGCTCGACCAGTTCCTCCCCGAAGAGCGTCTGCTCCACCGCTGCGAAGCCGTCTTGCGCGTCTTCAACCGCTACGGCAACCGCCGCAATCGCAACACTGCGCGCCTCAAGTTCGTGCTGCGTGAGCGCGGCTTCGCCTGGGTCAAAGAGCAGATCGAAAAGGAATACGCCGATATTCTGCAAAACGGCGGCATCCCCTGGCCCCAGATCGTCCCGCAAGGCTTCGGCGGATATCAGTCGCACCCCCAGCCCCTGGGACACGGCGCCGCCCTACCCTTGGTCCAGCCCCGCCGCTCCCTGGACCCCGCTTACGATGCCTGGCTCGAAACCAACGTCGAAGAGCAGAAGCAGACCGGCTACGCCGCCGCCATCGTCAAAGTCGATCAGGGCAATCTCACCGCCGCGCAACTGCGTGGCCTGGCCGGCGCCGCGCGCACTTTCGCCGATGGCCTGGTGCGCACCGTCATCAACCAGAACCTGCTGCTGGCGTTCGTTCCCCTGGCCCGCCTCCCGCAACTGTATGCCGCGCTCAAGCCCCTCGGCCTGGCGGAAGCCGGCGCCAACCAGATCGACGACGTCATCACTTGCCCCGGCGCGTATTCCTGCAATCTGGCCCTCACCAAAACCATGAACCTGGGAGCCGCGCTGCAACAAACCGTGCGGGCCTATGTCGATCCCCAAATCCGCAAGCTCGCTATCAAAGCCAGCGGCTGCCCCAATGCCTGCGGCCACCATTGGGTCGCCGACATCGGCTTCTATGGCAACGCGCGCAAAATCGATGGCAAGGAGATTCCGTATTACCAATTGCTGCTGGGCGGCGGTTTCGATGAAGACGGCAACCTGCGTTTCGGCCTGGCCGTGCAATCCGTCCCCGCGCGCCTCGCCCCCGAGGCCGTCCGCCGCGTGCTCGATCACTTCCTGGCCCACCGCCAAAACGGCGAAAGCTTCCGCGCCTACGTGCTCCGCCAAAAAGTGGAAACCTTCCGCGCTCTCACCAGCGACCTCGCCAAACCCGCCGATCTCTTCCCCGAAATCTACCGGGATTGGGGCGACGAACAGGCCTTCTCGCTGCAACTCGGCCGCGGCGAATGCGCCGCGTAAGGCATGCTTCCGCTTGCCCGGGACAGGCCGGAAGGCCTCTACAACGCCGCGCCCCGCTGCGCCCGGTTCATGATCTCGTCGGCCAGCGCTTGCGGGCTGTCCACGTTGGGAATCGTCAACCGGCTGGCTTCGCCCGCCGTCTCAATCGAAAGGTTCCCCACGTCGAACATGCGCTGCCGGAAGCTTTGATCCACGCGCACGTCCTGCAATTTGGAAAGTTGGATATTGCGCGTCACCTTCGCCGCCACTCCCGTTTCGTAGCGCAGGCGGTCGCTCGTGAGCACCACTTTCATATATTGCCGCCGCATCCACCGCGCTAAAGGCCACAGCAGGATCAGCGGAGGAATCGCCATCGCCCAGGCGCCCGCGTGCTGCCGCCACAGCGCCAGGTAGGCGATCTCCAGCCCCAGAAAAACCAGCGCCGCCAGACTCGCCCCCACTTTGATAAACTTCAGCGTCGGCCTGATCGTAAGTTCCGCCACAGTACTGTTCTCCGGCACAAAGTCATTGTAGCGCGCGGCCGTCGCCCAAGCTTCACTGTTGCTTCTTCTTCGCCGGCGCGGGCGTCTTCTTCGTCAGCGCGGCTGGGTTGATGCTCGCCGCCGTCCTCAGCATTCCCTCCAACTCCTTGCGCAGCTCGTCGTAAATCGGGCTGGGCGGGTCCAGCGTTTTGATGGCCCGCTTGTAAAGCGCCATGGTTGCGTCCTTGTTGCCTTCGGAAAACTGCTCGGTGGCCTGTTCCGATAACCCTTCGGCCAGAAACTTCGCGCGGATGGCGTTGGCCTGGCCGGCCGCCTCCTTGGCCTGGTCGAACTTTTTCTGCGCGGCGTAAAATATCGCCACTTTGTCCAGCGCCAGCGCCACCATGGGGTGGTCCTTGCCTACCGACGCGCTCCACAGTTCGATCAGCCGCTGGTAGTTCGCCTCCGCTTCGTCGTATTTCTTTTGCCCGAAACACGCGTATGCCAGCCCATCCACGGTGGCGATCAGGTCGGCGTGATTCTTGCCGTAAAGCGTCTCGCGGATCGCCAGCGCGTGCCGGTAAGCGGCTTCGGCATTGGGATAATCGCGCAGCGTGGTGTAAACCGTGCCCAGCCGGTCCAGGTCGTAAACCAGCGAAGGGTCCAGCGCTCCCCAGAGCTTGGTGCGGATGGCAAGCGCCCGCGTGACGTACGTTACGGCGGTTTCCATTTCCTTCTTCTCCAGGTAAATCTGGCCCATCCGGCTGTAATCGTCGGCCACGTCCACGCTTTCCAAACCGCCCGCGCCGCGCGCGTGCAGCGTGATCACACGGTTCATCACCACCAGCGCCTGGTCGAAGTTCCCCATGCCCCGAAACAGGCCCACGGATTGCAACAGATCGTCGGCAATCTTCGGGTCGGAAAGGCCGTTCACCTGCTCGCGCCAGTTAATGGCCATTTGCAGATAGTCGTTGGCGTCGGCGAATTCGCGCGCCGCCGCGCGCACCCCCGTCAAGCGTTTCAAAACGTCGTAGCGCAGCGGGTTTTCCGGCGGCGTCCGCTGCAATTCGTCCCATGCCTCTAAAAACGATTGGCGGGCCGCTTCGTAATCGCCTTTGAGATAAGCGGCGTTACCCGCGTCCATCGACGGCTGGATATCAGCCGGCTCCTGCGCCGCCAGCGGCAGCCACGCCAGCAACACCATCCATCCGTACCCAAAAGACATGGAACAAGATTTAGTACTAATTCTTTAGCAAGTCAAGCCGTCTGGTGGGGCGGTCCCCCCGGACCGCGCGGGACGCCCTCGTCCCGCCTCCCAAAACTTTTTGGAACTCCCACCCCTCCCACCCCTCTGCACACTCCCCCCACAACGTCTTAAACTGGAAACCATGAAGTTTCCCAGTGCGGTGCTGTTGTGCGCGCTCGCCTTGCCCTGCATGGCGGATGAAGGGCTCTGGTTGTTCAATCAATTCCCCCAGAGCGCGGTGCGGGAAAAGTACACCTTTGACGTGACCGGCGCATTTCTCGAAAACCTGCGCCTCTCCTCGCTCGAAATCGCCGGCGGCGCCGGCGCCTTCGTTTCCCCGCGCGGCCTCTTGCTCACCAACCAACACCTGGTTTCGGATTGCGCGCCGGCGGATGGATTCTATGCCGCCGCGCCCGCCGCCGAGCTCTCCTGTCACGGCCTCGAGGCCCGCGTCCTGGTGGCCCTCGAAGATGTCACCGCGCAGGTGAAACCGCCCGCCGCCGAGACCGCCAAAAACGCCAAGGCCGCGGCCATAGCGGCGCAGACCGCCGAGGCGCTGCAGAAACGCAACGCCGCCATCGCCCGCATCGAAAAAGCCTGCGCCGAAAAGACCGGCAATACCTGCAACGTCGTCCGCCTTTCTTCCGGCGAGCGCTACGATCTCTATCAATACAGGAAGTACACCGACCTGCGCCTGGTGTTCGCGCCCGAGCGCGCCATCGCCTTCTTCGGCGGCAATCCGGAAAAACTCACCTATCCCCGCTACGATCTCGACATCGCCTTCCTGCGCGCCTACCAAAACGGCCAGCCGGCCGATACCCCCCACTACCTCAAGTGGAGCGCCGAGGGCGTCAAGGATGGCGACCTCGTCTTCGCCGCCGGCAGTCCCGTTTCCACCGAGCGCCTGGCCACCGCCGCGCAGCTCACCTTTTACCGCGACTATACCCTCCCCGTGTACATCTCCCATCTGCAAACCCGCATCGAAGATCTGCGCGCCTTCGCCGTCAAAACTCCCGGCAATCTCCAACAGGCGCAACCCATCCTCACCGTGCTCGGCGCGGATTATAAATTGACTGCCGGCAAGTTGATCGGCCTGCGCGACGATTGGCTGTTCGCCCGCAAAAATAATTTCGAAAAGAAACTGAAGCAGGCCGTGCAGCACGATCCCAAGCTGGGCGCCGACGCCGTAAAAGTCTGGGACGACGTCGCCACCGCTTACAAAAATTGGCAGCCCTACGAAAGGCCGTATCAGGTTCTGGAACGCCCCGCGGCCATCGGCTCCAACCTGTTCCGCATCGCCCGCGAAGTGGTCCGCCTCAGCGAGGAGCGCGGCAAACCCAACGAGCAGCGCCTGCCCGATTACCGTGAGAGCGCCCTGCCCTCGCTCGAAACCGAGTTGTACTCCCCCGCCCCGTTCGACGACGCCGTCGAAACCGTCCTGCTGACGCGCTACCTCCAGGAGATCCGCGCGCTGGGCGATAGAGAAGCCCCCCTGAAAGCCATCTTCGGCGCTAAAACGCCGCAGCAGGCCGCCGAAGAGATGGTGCGCGCCACCAAGCTGAAAGATGTGGCCGAGCGCAAGCGCCTGGCCGCCGATCATAAAGCGGTCGCGGAATCCGGCGACCCCATGGTGCGCCTGGCGCGCCTCATCGAGGATCCCGCGCGCAAGCTCCAGAAAAAACATCAGGAGTTGATCGAGTCTTTGGAAGTCACCGCCTCCGAGCGCATCGCCCAATACCGCTACCGGCTTTTTGGCGCGGCCGATTATCCCGACGCCACCGGCACGCCCCGCGTCACCTTCGGCCAGGTGAAAGCGTATAAGGACCGTACCCAGGCCCCCGTGCCCTATGCCACCACCTTTGGCGGCCTCTACCACCTCGCCGTCTATAACCAGGAGCCGTACAAGCTGCCGCAGCGCTGGGTGGACGGCAAAGCGTCGCTGGATCTGGTGACTCCCATGAATTTCGTCAGTACCTGCGATATTACTTCCGGCCCGTCCGGCCCGGTCGTCGACAAAAAAGGCGAATTGGTGGGAATCACTTTCGACGGCAACCTGGAGAGCATCGCCCTGACCTATATGTATGCCGACGAAACGGCGCGCGCCGTGCACGTGGCATCCCAGGGAATCGCCGAATCCTTGCAGCGGATTTACAAGGCCCACGAGTTGTTGCACGAGCTGGGCGTGGCCGGGATCAAACCCGCCACCGAATAAGCCCGCTTTCGAGTCACCGCAATCTGCGAACTCAATCTCGCTTGTTTGTAACTACATACGCTTTCGCTCGGCCGCTTCCCGCGCACTCGCCTGCTAGCGTGAGGGCGAGGTAACAAGTTATGGCAACCCCCAGGCAAATCGCCGCCAACCGGCTCAACGCCCAAAAATCCACCGGCCCCGTCTCCGTCGAAGGCAAGGCCGCCTCCTGCATGAACGCTCTGCGGCACGGCATCTACGCCGCCTCCGTCATTCCCGGCGAAGACCCTGAAGCCTTCGCCAGCCTCGCCGCCGAATACCACGCCAGCCTTTCGCCCCAGGGCCCCGTCGAAAGCGGGCTCGTCGATACCCTCGTCCAGGCCGAATGGCAACAGCGCCGCTATCGCCGCATCGAAGCCGCCGTCCTCAACCACCTCATGGACGCTCATGGCGATTCGCCCAACGCCCTCGGCGCGGTCTACTGCGAAGCTTCCCCCGGCAGCCCCATCCACAAAATCGCCGCCCGCATCGAAGCCGCTACCCGCACCTGGTTCCGCGCCCACAAGGAGCTCCGCGCCCTCCAGGCCGAGCGCCGCGCCGCCGCCGAAGAATCCCTGCCCCCCGCCGCCTCGGTCCCGCCCGAACCCCATTGGCTTCGTTCCGAAAAGCTGGGGCCGGTTTCAGCCGGCCAACCGCCCGCCGCGGCGGTCGAAGCCGGGTAGGCCGAAGGCGTGCCTCGCCCTCCCCATCCACCCCCTCCCGGTGCCCCACGATATAATGACCCACCATGAGGTACCTGCGTCTATCCTTGCTGTTCTCCGCCGCGGCGGTTCTGCTGCTGGCGGCCACTTATGACCCCGCATTCTTCAGCGCCCTGCAATGGCGGAGCATCGGTCCCTTGCGCGGCGGAAGGTCCATCACCGCCTCGGGAAGCTCCAGCCGGCCGCTGGAATACTATTTCGGCGCCACCGGCGGAGGGCTGTGGAAGACCACCGATGGCGGCACTTCCTGGCGTCCCGTGACCGATGGTCAGATCCACAGCTCTTCGGTGGGCGCCGTCGCCGTGGCGCCGTCCAACCCCGACGTCGTCTATATCGGGATGGGCGAAACCGAGCTGCGCGGCAACATCATGCAAGGCGATGGCGTATACAAATCCACCGACGCCGGCCGCACCTGGAAACATATGGGCCTCGCCGATACCCAGGCCATTTCGCGCATCCGCGTCAGCCCCGCCAATCCCGACCTGGTTTATGTCGCCGCCCTGGGCCATCCCTACGGTCCCAACGCCCAGCGCGGCGTTTTCCGCAGCCGCGATGGCGGCCAGACCTGGGATAAGGTTCTCTACAAGGACGATCGCGCCGGCGCAGTCGATCTCTGCATGGACCCCCACGACCCCAGCGTCCTGTTCGCCGCCATCTGGGACGTCTACCGCACCCCCTGGAGCCTTTCCAGCGGCGGCGACCGCACCGGGCTGTATAAATCCACCGACGGCGGCGATCATTGGACCGAAATCACGCGCCATCCCGGGCTGCCCAAAGGCATCGATGGCAAAATCGGAATCGCCGTGTCGGGCGCCGATTCCAGCCGCGTCTACGCCCTCGTGGAAAACGAAAATGGCGGCCTCTTTTCCTCCGATGACGGCGGCGCCACCTGGAAGCTGGTGAGCGAGGACCGCAACCTCCGCCAGCGCGCTTTCTATTACACCCGCGTCTACGCCGACCCCCAAACCAAAGATACCGTCTACGTGCTCAACGTGGGCTTCCACAAATCCACCGACGGCGGCAAAACCTTCCGCCAGCTTCGCCCCCCGCACGGCGATAATCACGATTTGTGGATCGACCCCGCCAATCCGCTGCGCATGATCGAAAGCAACGATGGCGGCGGCACAGTTTCCGTGAACGGCGGACTCACCTGGACCGGCGAACAATATGCCACCGCCCAGCTCTACCACGTGGCCGTCACCAAGGACATTCCCTACCACGTGTGCGGCGCCCAGCAGGACAGCTCCACCATTTGCGTCGCCAGCGCCGGCGGCGGACGCGGCGGGCGCGGCGGCGGCCTGAGCAATTACGATGTGGGCGGAGGCGAAAGCGGCTACATCGCGCCCGATCCCAAAAACGCCAACATCTTTTACGCCGGCAGCCAGGGCGCCCTGCTCACCCGCTTCGACCGGCGCACCGGCTACTCCAAGGACGTCCAGGTCTACCCGCTGTTCTTCTCCGGCGAAAACGCCGGCTCCCTTCCGGAGCGCTGGCAGTGGACCTACCCCATCGTATTTTCGCCCGTCAATCCCGAAATCATTTACACCTCTTCGCAACACCTTTGGAAGACCGTCGACGAAGGCCATTCCTGGACCCGGATCAGCCCCGACCTCACACGCCACGATCCCAAAACCCTGGGCGATTCCGGCGGCCCCATCACCCACGATCAGAACGGCCCCGAAATCTATGCCACCATTTTCACCATCGCCCCCTCGCGCAAAGACGCCAACACCATCTGGACCGGCTCCGACGACGGCCTGGTTTTCCTGACGCGCGATGGCGGCGGAACAGAGATGAGCCACTGGCGGAATGTCACCCCGCCCGGCATGCCCGAATTCGGCCGCGTCGGTTTGATCGAAGCTTCCCCGCATAACCCCGCGGGCGCGTATGTCGCGGTCATGAATTATCAGAACGACGACCGCCGGCCGTATCTCTTCAAGACTTCCGACTACGGCAAAACCTGGACCAAGATCGTCAACGGGATCCCCGCCGACGATTTCGTCCACGCCGTGCGCGAAGATCCCGTGCGCGCCGGCCTCCTCTTCGCCGGTACCGAACACGGCATTTACGTTTCCTTCGACGATGGCGCGGAATGGCAATCCTTGCGCCAGAACCTTCCCGATACCCAGGTTTCGGATCTCCTGATTGAAGGCAACGACCTGGTCATTGCCACCCACGGGCGATCCTTCTACGTGATGGACGATATCACGCCGCTGCGCCAGATGTCGCCTGCCCTGGTCAGCGAAAACCTCCACCTGTTCCGGCCCGCCACGGCCCAGCGCAACGTCACCACCGCGCGCATCGACTACTTCCTCGAGAAGCCCGCGGAAAAAGTGCAGATCGATATTCTGGACGGCCAAGGCGCGCTGGTCCGCTCTTTCACCGGCACTCCCGCGCAGGCCGGCGGCGGCCGTGGCGGACGCGGCGGACGCGGCGCGGCGGATGCGGCGGCCGGCGCAACGCCCGAAGAAGGCGCGGCCGAGGAGGGCGGCTTTGCCGGCGGACGCGGCGGGCGCTTCGGCGGAAATCCGCTGCCGCCCGATAAAGCCGGCCTCAACCGCTTCGCCTGGGACCTGCGCTACCCCGGCGCCAAAACCTTCGAGGGCATGGTCCTGTGGGGCGGCAATACCAACGGACCCGTAGCCGTTCCCGGCAGTTACCAGGTGCGCTTGACCGCCGATGGCAAGACGCTGACTCAGCCCTTCTCGGTGGAAAAAGACCCCCGCCTCGACAGCGTCACCATCGCCGGCCTCACCCAGCAGTTCCAGCTTTCCATGAAGATCCGCGACCAAGTGACCCAGGCCGACGAAATTGTCATTGTGATCCGCGAATTGAAGCGGCAAATGGACGAACGCCTGAAGAGCAATCCGGAACTCAAGGCCTCCTTCGATCCGCTGCGCGAAAAACTCAGCGCCATCGAGGAGGACGTTTACCAGGTGCGCAATCGCAGCGGGCAGGATCCGCTGAATTTTCCCATCAAGTTGAATAACAAGATTGCCGCCTTGGGATCCAGCGTGCAGCATGGCGACGGCAAACCCACCGCCGCTTCTTACGTGGTGTTCGATCTGCTCACCCAGCGCCTGGCGGAGCAGCAGAACCGCCTCGACCAGACCCTGAAAACGGATCTGCCCCCGGTCAACCGCATGCTGACCGACCGCAAGCTCCCCGCTTTGGTCCCCACCAAAACGGAAACGCCCACCCCCCACCCTAACGGGTAGGACAGGCCCCCCGGCCTGTCCCCCACACTGGTCTGAACTACCGGCGATGGCCGCCGCCGCCGCCGCCGCCGGCGAAACCACGCGCGTAGCCGTGGCCGCCGCCAACCGAACCGCCGCCATAGTGGCCGCTATAATAGCCGCCACCGATGCCGCCGCTATAGCCGCCGTAAGGCGCTACATAGGGATAGCCGTATTCGTAAGCATACGGGTACGGGGGATACGGAGCTGCGTACGGGTATGCCGGATAAGGATATGAATAAGCATAGGGAGCTACCGGTACGCTATAAACGGGTCCGCCGATCGCCACTCCGAAACGCACGCGCGCATCCGCCTTCGATGGCGTGAAGAGCGTCAGCATGGCAGCCAGCGCAACCAGCGGAAGTCCTATTTTTTTGTGCATCCTCTTCACCTCCACTGCCTTGGACGCAACTGCAATGCCATGGAATGAAAAGGTTTGTAACATTTTGTTGCATTATTTGACGTCCCCGTAAGTACTAGAACCGAGGCTGCTTATCCAGAAGATCAAAATATTTTGCTTGACTTCAATGAGATCCGGACATAGAATCCCCCAATATCCAAGTTTTACCGCTTTATCGGCTTTATGCGTTTTATGTGTTTCGGGGTTAGTCTCTACGTAAATTTGGAGGATGCAAATGAGTTTGGGTAGCATCACCCGTTTAGGGCTTCGAACGTTCTCCGGACTGTGCGCCATCAGTATCGGGCTGTTTTTTAGCTTGGGCGCGGCTCCAGTCTGGGCACAATCTTCTTCTGTCGGCACCGTTTCCGGTCTCGTCACCGATGAACAGGGTGCCGTCATTCCAGGGGCGGAAGTCAAACTCGTCGACGTCGGCACCAACGCGCCGCTGCTTACGACGAGCAACGATACCGGCCGTTACACCTTCAGCTCGGTGAAGCCCGGCATCTATAACGTGACGTTCACCAAGCAGGGATTCGAAAGCTATCAGGTGAACTCGCAAAATGTGCAGATCAGCCAGGTGCTGACGCTCAATGCCAGAATGAAAGTCGGTACCACCTCGACCACCGTCGAGGTCACCGCGTCCACCGGCGCCGAGTTGCAGACCATGAACGCCACCGTCGGCAATACGCTGGATCAGAAAACCATGCTTGACCTGCCCAATCTGGGCCGCGATGTCACTTCGCTGGCGGTCCTGCAGCCGGCCACCTCGCCCACCGGCTTCACCGCCGGTTCCTACCAGGACGCCAACACTTACATGCTGGATGGCGGCAACGTCACCGACGATATGGCCGGCAACACCATCGGCTATCAGACCAATTATTCGGGTCTGGGCGGCAGCCAGGGAGGCAGTATCCCCTCGGGCGTAATCCCCACCCCGCTGGAGAGCATCGAAGAAATCAAAGTCAACGTCAGCAACCAGACTTCCGATTTCAACCAGTCCTCGGGCGCGCAAATCCAGATGATGACCAAGCGCGGCCAGAATCAGTTCCACGGTTCGGGGTACTGGTATTACTTCGATACGGCGGTGGGCTCGGCCAATTCCTGGACCAATAACCACACGCCGTTCACCTTCGGCAGCGAATCGCTGCCCTATACGCCCATCATTTCCAACCACCGCAATCGCTTCGGCGGAGCGCTCGGCGGGCCGCTGAGCCCCAAGGATTTCCTGGGCGGGAAGTGGTACTTCTTCGTCAACTATGAAGGCATGCGATTCCCCAACGACCTGCTTTACACAGGCCGCAGCGTTCCCTCCGTGCTCATGCGGGCGGGCATCATTCAGGTACCGAATGCGGCGGGCGTCTACACGCCTTACAACCTGAATCCCGGTCCGGTCACCGTCAATGGCGTGACTTACCCCTCGGCCATCTGCCCGGCGGGCGCCTGCGATCCGCGCGGCATCGGCATCAACCCCGTCGTCAGCGGCATCTGGAACAAGTACATGCCGCTGCCCAACAATCCCCTGGGCGGCGACAACTACAACACCCAGGGATATCTCGGGTCCATCGCGGAGCCCCAGACTTCCAACAACTACGTGGCTCGCATCGATCACGATTTCAGCGATAAGTGGCACTTTTACCTCACCTATCGCGACTATAAGCTGGTCAACCTCACCGGCAACCAGGTGGATATCGGCGGCGCGCTGCCCGGCGACACCTTCGGAACTCCGACGGCCAAAGCTCCCCGGCCCCAGCAGCCTTCCATCTGGACTTCGGGAATGACCACCACCATCAACCCGACCACCACCAACACCTTCGTGTTCAGCTACCTGCGCCAATTCTGGCAGTGGAGCGACGATTCCGGTCCCGCGCAGCCGGGCTTCGGCTTGGGGGGCGCGCTTGAAATCGGCGGTGAAACCAGCAACCCCTTGATTCCCTACAACGTGAACTCGCAGAGCGTCCGCCAGCGGTTCTGGGATGGCCAGGATAAATCCATCCGCGACGATCTGACGCATCTCCACGGCAACCACCTGTTCGGTTTCGGCGCCGCTTACAGCCGCGATTTCGACTACCACTCCCGCTCCGATAACGGAGCCGGCGTGAACAACGCCATCAGCTACCTGTCCACCAGTTCGGGATTCAACTGGGCCTCGTCGGCTGCCGCTCCCGGCATCACGAACCCCTATATCCCCACCACTGTGCCCTCTTCGCAGTATTCCACCTGGGAAACCGACTATGCCGAAGTGCTGGGTATGATCAGCTCCACGCAGGTGATGTATACCCGCGCCGGACCGCAACTGAACCTGGAACCGCTGGGGACGAATGCCATCAACCAATCCATTATCCCCAGCTATTCCACCTACTTCTACGACACGTGGCACGCCAAGCCGTCTCTGACCGTTACCTACGGCTTGGGATGGAACCTGGAAATGCCGCCCTACGAGCTCAATGGCAACCAGGTGGAACTGGTGGACTCCAACAACCAACCGATCGTCACCACCAACTTCATCGCCGAGCGGGAAAGGGCCGCGTTGCAGGGAACCGAGTACACTCCGCAGATCGGCTTTACGCTGGTCCGCAACGTGGGCTCCGGACTCAAATACCCCTACAATCCCTATTACGCCGAATTCAGCCCGCGCATTTCGCTGGCCTGGAACCCCCATGCCACCGACGGTATTCTGGGTAAAATCTTCGGCAACGGCAAAACCGTCGTCCGCGGCGGATACTCCCGCATCTTCGGCCGCCTGAACGGCGTCGACTTGGTGCTGGTGCCGCTGCTCGGACCCGGCCTCCTGCAGGGCGTCACCTGCGTCAACCCGCTCAGCAACGGGACCTGCGCCGGCAGCGGCGTGGCCGACCCGACCAACGGCTTCCGCATCGGCAAGGATGGATTGACGGCCCCCCTGGCGGCGGCCGCTCCAACCCTCCCCCAGCCTTACTTCCCGGGTCTCGGATCGAATCCCGAAACCGTCGATCCCGATGCCCTGGATCCCAACTTCAAACCGGACCGCACCGACAACTTCACCCTGACCGTGCAGCGCGAAATCAACCAGCACCTGCAGCTCGAAGTCGGTTACATCGGCAAGATCCTGCGCAACGAGTACATGCTGGTGAACCTGGATTCGGTGCCGTATATGACCACCCTGAGCGGACAATCCTTCGAACAGGCCTACTCCCAGATCTACCAGCAGTTGGTCTTCTCCGGACAGAGCGCGGCCAACGTAACGGCCCAGCCGTTCATCGAAGCCGCCTTGGGCGGATCGAGTTCCTCCTATTGTCAGGGCTACAGCAGTTGCACCGCCGCGCTGGTTTCCAAGAACACCACGCTGGTGAAGGAAACCGCCGTCAGCGACCTGTGGAACGCCATGTCCAAGACGCCCAACTGGACCTTGGGACGCACGGTGTTCTCGCAAGCCGCTGGAACGCTGGGCGCTCAGAGCACCTCCATCGGCATGAACACCAGCCTGGGTTGGGGCAATTACAACGCCCTCTTCACAACCCTGCGCACCACCCAATGGCACGGCCTCACCGCCATCTCCAATTTCACCTGGGGAAGGAGCCTGGGCACGTCCCAGTTGGCTCAATACAACAGTTCCAGCACGCCGCTGGACATTTTCAACCTGCACGACAGCTACGGGTCGCAGAATTTCGATATCAAGTTCATCTACAACCTTTCGATGTATTACCAGCCGCCGGTTTTCCGCGGACAGCACGGCGTTCTGGGACACATCCTGGGTGGATGGACCTTCTCTCCGCTGTTCACGGCGCAGAGCGGCAACGGCACGGGCGTAGGCTACAGCGAAGGCAATTGCACGGGTTGCGAGGCCTTCGGTGAAGTGACCACGCCGGGAACCAGCGCCGTCAGCTCGACCTCCGAATCCGCCGTCGGGTTTATGCCCTACACGGGCAACATCTCGGCAAAATACGGCATAGTGGGAGGCACCGGCACCAACATTTGGGAAGGTACCCAAAGCGTCGGCACCAAGGTCTCAACCCCGTATTTGCAGGCGTTCGCCAATCCCGCCGCGGTATACGGCGAATTCCGGCCTTGCGTGCTGGGATACGATTCGAACTGCGGCGGCTACTACAGCCTGCGCGGCCTGCCCACGTGGAACGTCGATATGAACATCATCAAGGATATCGGCATTTACAAGGAACGGCTGGGAGCCGCGCTTTACATCACCATCACCAACGTGCTGAACCACTTCCAACCGAGCGGTCCGAGTCTCAGCTTGACCAGCCCGACCACGTTTGGCGAGATCACCGGCCAGGGCAACACTCCGCGCAACATGGAGTTCGGCATCCGCGTCCACTTCTAAGCACTCAACCACAATCCCAACTCGGGGGCAGGCTTCGGCCTGCCCCTTTTTTTGGCACGGCGCGCTTCAGCTTGCCCGCCCATCTATGACATAATCGAAAGCCATGAACCCAGCCGTTCGCACACTCTACCGGGCGCTGGCGGGCGCCCTGCTTTGCGCCGCCGGACTTTGCGCCCAGCCGCCGCAGGGCGGCCGCGGGGGACCCTTTGGGTCCAGCCCGGCCAACCAGCTCGATCTGGATGGCAAAGGCGCCCAAGCCCGCGAGCTCTTCCAAAAATCCATCGACAGCGCCGCTACGCCGCGCGCCAAAGCGGATGCCGATCGCGCCATGGCCATGTCCTGGGCCTTCGAGGGCAATTGCGCCAAGACCGGCGAGTACGAACAGAAGGTAATCGATTACTGGGCCGCGCAGGAAACCGCCGACCCGGCCAACGCTTTCTACCAGGAAGGCGAAATAGCCGATGAAGCCGCCCGCGTGTGCATCGACGCCGGAGACCTGGCCTCCGCCGGCGCCTGGTACAAGAAAGGCCACGATCTGGGGCTGCGCGAGCCCCACATTTCCGCCGACCGCCAGGCGCTCTGGGAGTACCGCTACGATCACGCGCTGGCGCGCCTCGCCGCCCGCCGCGGCGACCGGGCCGAAGCCCAAAAGTACGTTGCCGCCGCCCAAGCTTCCCTGGAGAAAATGACCGCCCTGCGCGCCCAGCAGCAAGCCTTTCTGCCCTACCTCACCGGCTATGTGGCGTTCTACCTGGGCGATTACCAGGCGGCGCTGGCGGATTTGCAGAAGGCCAATCAGAACGATCCCTTCATCCAATGCCTGATCGGCATGACTTACGAAAAACTGGGCGATCAAGATAAGGCCATGGAAAGCTACCGCAAGGCTTACGCGGCGGCCCGCGCGCACAATCCGCCGGCGGCCTTCGCGCGGCCCTTCGCCAGAAAGAAGCTGGGGTTATGATGCGTCTTCTTGCGGGCTTATTCCTGGCCGCCGCGGTGTGGGCGCAAAGCTTCACTCCGAAAATGCCGGATACCGTGCCGCCCGTGGGCGGGCCGGTGGTGGAAGCCGCCGCGCTGCGCTATATCGAGATCCAGGCGGGCACGGGCGAGCCCGCCAAAGCCGGCCGAGAGTATACCGTCCACTACACCGGCTGGCTGCGCGATGGCGCCCAATTCGATTCCTCGGTGGGCAAGGAGCCGCTCACCTTCGTGCAGGGCCGCCGCCTCGTGATCGCCGGCTTCGACGTGGGCTTCGAAGGCATGCGGGTGGGCGGCAAGCGGCGCCTGTTTATCCCCTACCAGTTCGCCTATGGCGAGCAGGGCCGCGGATCCATTCCGCCTAAAGCCGAGCTGATTTTCGACGTCGAGCTGCTGGCCGTCAAGGACGCCGCGCCCGCGCCGCCCGCCGCCGCCGACCTGTTGCTGCCCTTCCGGGAGATTCGGGAGCGCGTGCTGGCGCTGGCCCAGGCCGTTCCCCAGGAGAAATATGCGTGGCGCCCGGCGGCCGGCGTGCGGTCGTTCCAGGAGGTGTTCCTGCACATCGCTTTCGCCAACGAGCTGCTGCTCAGGATTTCCCGCAACGCCAAACCCGAGGACGTGCAGGCGCAGATGGAAGCCAATACCAAGGGGGAAACCGAACCCCTCGCCAAGGCGCAGGTGATCGCCAAACTGACGGCCAGCTTCGAGGCGGTGCGCCAGGCTTTGGAAAATGCCCGGCCCAATAATTTGAGCCGCGAAGTGCGGTTCTTCGATACCCCGGCCACCGCCCGCGGCGTGCTGGCCTACCTGGACGTGCACATCGGCGAGCACTTGGGCCAGGCCATTGCGTACGCGCGCATGAACGGCATCGTGCCGCCCTGGTCCAAGTAGGGTAAGCTCAGAGCTTTCCCCACCCCGGAATGACTTCGCCGTCCTTCGCCAGAATGGGCCGCTTGATCAGGTTGGGATTCTCCGCCATCAGGCGCAACGCTTCCGCTCGCGGCGGCGGGTTCCGTTTCATGCCGCGCGCTCGATACAGTTCGTTGCGCGCATTCAGAAATTCGCGGTAGTCGCGCCGCCCGATCAGCTTATCCAGTTCGGCGGGCGAAAGCCCCTTGTTCAGATCGATCTCTTCAAATTCCACGCCTTTTTCGCGAAGCAAACTCTTCGCTTTGCGGCAGGTGGTTCAAGTCGGTTTCAGGTAGAGTTTCGTCACAGCCAGTTCAAATCCGCGTAGCGCTCGCCGGTCAAATGCAAAAACAGCGGTTCCAGCGCCGTGAACCGCTTGTCATCGAATTCGATGGCGCCTTCCTGCCCCAGCACCGTGATATCGCCCTGCCACACCAGCTTGCCCGGCTTGGTGATGATGGCCACTTCGTGGCACAGGCGCTCCACCGTTTCCAGCACGTGGCTGGTGATGAACACGGTGCGGCCCTGCTCCGTGAAACGGCGCAGCCACTGCTTCATGAGGGCCACCCCGGCGGGATCGATGCTTTCGAAAGGCTCGTCCAGGAACAGCACTTCGGGAGCGTGAATCACGGCCGCCGCGAAGGCCACGCGCTTGCGCATGCCGGTCGAGTATTCGCCCAGCGTCTTCCCCGAATCGGTCAGCTCCAGCGCTTCCAGCAGCTCCGTGACGCGCCGGCGCACGGTGGCTTCCTCCAGCCCGAACATGCGCCCCACGAAGGCCAGAAACTCGTGCGCGTAGAGCGGATCGAACAGGCCCAGCGTCTCCGGCATCACCCCCATGCGGCGCTTCAGGTCGGCGCTCTCGCTGGTGAAGCGGCTGCCCAGAATCTCCACTTGCCCCGCCGTAGGGTCCAGCAGACCGGTCAGGCAGCCGATGGTGGTGCTCTTGCCCGAGCCGTTGGGCCCGAGGAACCCGAACATGGTCCCGGCGCGGACAGTCAGCGAAAGGTTCTCCACCGCGATGGTATTCCCGTATTTCTTCACCAGGCGAGAAACGCGGACGGCGTCGGCTTGCGGGTTCATGATTGTCTTCCTTCCACAATGGCCATCAGGCGCTCGCGGCGCCCCGAAAAAACAGCGCTCACCGCGCGCAGCGAAAACCGGTAGGCGCCCAGCGCCGCCAGCGCCGCCCCCAGGGGCCACCACCAGTTTTGCGGGTCGAGCCCCGCCGGCGCCAATTCCTTCAGGGCCACGGGCAGCAGCATGAAGATCAGTACGCCGCCAATCACCACCACGTTCCCCATGGCCGACATATCGTTGCCGAAACTGGCGTTATAGTTGCCCTTGCGCGGTCCGAAAACGGTGGCCCACAGCCCGGCCGCGTGCAGCGCGAACAGGCCGGCAAAGCCCATGCCCAACAGCATGATCAGCCTGCGGATATCGAACGGGCGGGGCGCGAAGATGCACCATAGCGCCGCGCCCACGGGCAAGAGCAGCGCGCCGAAGAATACCGAGACGTAGCTGCCCGCGCGCAGGCTGGCGGCGGGATCGGAGGGCAGCAGAAAGAATCGCCGGAACGCGCCGCCCGTATAACCGTACTGGTTCACCGCGATGCGCGATGTGCCGAGGAACGTGACCCACGGAAAAGTGCCCAGGGCGGCGGCGAACAAACCGATGCCGCCGCGTCCCCGCACGCCCAGTTGAAACGTGAGAAACGCCCCCAGCGGCAGCGCCAGCAGGTACAGGGTGCGGAAGCGGCTGTTGCGCAGGCAGAAGCGCATCCAATACGCCACCAATGGCGCGTTGTGGGGCCCAAAGAGGCTCGCCAGGCGTTCGTAACGGGTTTCCCAGCGGATTCCCCCCTTCTGCACCGCCTGGAGAGCCGGAGGGCGTTTTTCCAGCGCCACCAGGGCCGCCACCAGGCCGATCGTCCAGCAGACGATCACCAGCAACCCGCCGGCCGCCGCCATTCCGCCATGCGTCGCCATGGCGGCCGCGCCGAAGGGAGGCGTGTACGCCAGAACCTGCAGCACCGCCGCGGCCGCTTCGGGGTGCTTGTGGAGAGCCGGAGCGGCCAGTCCGGGCACGAACGCCAGCAACAGGACCACCGCCAGCAAAATGGAAGTGCCGGCCTTCTTGCGCACCAGCCGGTCGATGGCGAGCCCCGCCACGCGCGCCATCAGGTAATTGGAAACCGTCAGCAGCAGGACGCCGGCCAGGCCCAGCCAGAAGAATCCGCCGCCCAGCGCGTACAGCCCCACCACCAGCCCCAGCTCCATGACCAGAAAGAGAAACCAGAAGGGATCCAGCAGCCCGATCGAGTGGCGCGCCAGGCGCCGGTCGAGCCCGCTGAGGGGATAACGGCGCAACTCGAAATCGCTGAACACCGCGTTCATCCCGAACCCCAGCATGAGCGGGACGATGATGGCTTCGACGTACAGCCCGCCAAGCACAATCTGGGCCACCTGCTCGGCCTTCCCCTGGCGCACGGCCGCGATTCCCGCTCCCAGGCCGCCGGCGCCCATCAGCGCCATCAGCAGCACCAGCAGCAGATAGCCCGCCATGAACAGCGCGATTTTGCCGTTGCGCGAGCGCGTCCTGGCCCACATCAGCTTGTAGCGCAGGCGAATGAGCTCGGCGATGAGTTGACGATTCATAAAGTTGCTTTGTGGGGCGGACCCCCCGGTCCGCGCGGGACGCCCTCGTCCCGCACTTGGCCGACGAGGGCGCCCGCCCTACTTGCGCGCGCGGATCACCTCCGCGTTCAAATACGGGCGCAGCGCTTCGGGCACCACCACGCTGCCATCCTTCTGCTGGTAGTTTTCCACAATCGCCACCCAGGTGCGGCCTACCGCCAGGCCGCTGCCGTTGAGCGTGTGGGCGTATTCCGTTTTCTTTCCGCGCACTCGTATGCCCGCCCGCCGCGCCTGGTAGGCTTCGAAATTCGAGCAGGACGAAATCTCTTTGTAGCCGTTCTGCCCCGGCAGCCAGACTTCGATATCGTAGGTCTTGGCCGAGCTGGCGCTCATGTCGCCCGTGCTCAGCACCACCGTGCGGAAGGGCAAGCCCAGGCGGCGCAGAATGTCCTCGGCGTCCCCCGTCAGCTTCTCCAGCTCGCTATAGCTCTGCTCCGCGCGGGTGAACTTCACCAGCTCGACTTTTTGAAACTGGTGGACCCGGATAATGCCCCGCACGTCCCGCCCGTAAGAACCCGCTTCGCTGCGGAAACAGGGGGTGTAGGCGCACAGGCTCACCGGAAGAACGTCCGCTTCCAGGGTTTCGTCGCGAAATATGTTGGTGACCGGAACCTCGGCGGTGGGAATCAGCCACAAGTCGTGGCCTTCGCACTTGAAAAGGTCTTCCTTGAACTTGGGCAGTTGCCCGGTGCCGAACAGGCTGGCCGAATTCACCAGCGCGGGCGGCAGCACTTCGGTGTAGCCGTGCTCGCGGGTATGCACGTCCAGCATGAAATTGGCCAGGGCGCGCTCCAGTTTGGCGCCCAGGTCCCAGTAGAGAGCGAAGCGCGCGCCGGTGATTTTGGCGGCGCGCTCCAGGTCCAGGATGCCCAGCTCGGCCCCCAGGTCCCAATGGGCTTTCGGTTCGAAATCGAAGGCCGGCGGCGCGCCCACGCGCCGCACTTCCACGTTATCTTCCGCGCTGCGGCCCACCGGCACGGATTCGTGCGGCACGTTGGGAACGCCCGCCAGCAGGTCGCGGAACTGTTCCTCCACGGTTTTGAGGCGCTCGTCCAAAGCCGCGATTTCGCTTTTCAGGGCGCGCACCTGCTCCTGTTTTTCGGCGGTGTCCTGGCCGGCGCGCTTGAGTTGGCCGATCTGCGCGCTTTCCGCGTTCACCCGCGCTTTCAGGCTTTCGGCTTGCGTGAGGATGCTGCGCCGCTTCCGGTCCAACTCGCGAAACGGCTCGAGATTCAACTCCGTGCCGCGGGTAGCCAGCCGCCGCACCACCTCGTCGAAGTTGTTCCTGAAGAATGAGAGATCCAGCATTCCCCTCCATGCTAACGCATGCCTGGAGGGCTATTCCTCTTCTTCCTCGACTTTCACGGGTTCAAGGTCTTCGGCCTCGAAAATCTGCCGGCAGTCCAGGCATTCCAAATAGTCGACGCCGTCTCTCCTGGCGATAATCTGGGTGCGGGTATGGTCGCAAACGGGTTGCATAAACAGCGCTTAGATGAGGTTTATTTTAACCGGGAGCGTGGCCATGTCAAGCCCCCCATCGTACGGTTTTGCGCGATGGCGTTACAATCCGAGTGATGCCCTTCCCCACGCAACGCATGCGCCGCCTGCGCGCCACCGCTCCGCTGCGGGACCTGGTCCGCGAAACCCGCCTGGATCCGGCCCAATTCATCCTTCCCCTGTTCGTCTGCCCCGGCGAGGGAATCCGCCGCGAAATCGGCTCCATGCCGGGAAATTACCAGATGTCCATCGACGCGCTGGTGAACGAGTGTGCCGCCGTTCTGGCCTTGGGAATCGGCGGCGTGATCCTGTTCGGCCTGCCCGAAACCAAGGATGAAATGGCCAGCGGAGCCTACGACGAAAACGGCATTGTGCAGCGCGCCATCCGCGCCATCCGCCGGGAAGTCCCCGGCCTGCTGATCCTTACCGACGTCTGCAACTGCGAGTATACGAGCCACGGCCACTGCGGCTATGTAAAGGATGGCGACGTGGACAATGACACCACCTTGCAGTGGCTGGCAAAGACGGCGCTTTCGCACGCCCGCGCCGGCGCCCATATCGTGGCGCCCAGCGACATGATGGATGGGCGCGTATGGGCCATCCGCCAGGCGCTGGATGCCAACGGCTACGAGAAAACACCGGTGCTGGCCTACTCCGCCAAGTTCGCTTCGGTCTTTTACGGCCCGTTCCGCGAGGCGGCCGAATCCACCCCGCAATTCGGCGACCGCCGCAGTTACCAGATGGACCCCGCCAACGGGCGCGAAGCCATGCGCGAAATCGAGCTCGACCTGCAGGAAGGCGCCGATATGATCATGGTGAAACCGGCCATGCCGTACCTGGACCTGATCGCGCGCGCCCGCGACCGCTTCGACGCGCCCATCGCCGCCTACCAGGTGAGCGGGGAATTCAGCATGATCGTGGCCGCGGCGCGCAACGGCTGGCTGGACCACGACCGGGCCATGATGGAGAGCCTGACCTCCATCGCCCGGGCCGGCGCGGGAATTATTTTGACTTACTTCGCCAAGCCGGCCGCGCGCCTGCTGGGATAAGCCGGAGTAGGAAACACGCTACCCTGGGTGATATGAGAAGTCCCGTGCGAACGGCTGCCGGTTTTTTCGCGGCTGCGTTTGCTGCCGGCACAATCGCCGCACAGGCGCCCCTGCCCCGCGTGTTTCTTTTGCATCCCGCGGCGCTGGCGCATGCCAGGCAACATCCCGAACCCGAGTTGCTCCGCCTGGCGAAAGAGGCGGCCGGCCGCGCGTTGAAGACGGCCCCTTTGAGCGTGATGGACAAAGTTCCCACGCCTCCAAGCGGCGATAAGCACGACTTCATGAGCATGGCGGGTTACTGGTGGCCGAATCCCGATACCCCGGACCACCTGCCTTATGTGCGCCGCGATGGATACCGCAATCCCCAGACCGCATCCATCAGCGACGAGCAATCCCTGCACCATATGCTGAACGCGTCGCGCGACCTGGCCCTGGGTTACTACCTCACCGGGGATGAGCGCTACGCCCAACACGCCGCCCTGCTGTTGCGCACCTGGTTTCTGGCGCCGGCCACAGCCATGCATCCCAACCTGAACTTCGCGCAGTACGTGCCGGGCAAGAATACCGGGCGCGACGCGGGCATCGTCTCCGCGCGCACCATGCCGCTGGCGCTGGATGCCGTGGGAATGCTGGCCGGCTCGGCCAACTGGACCGCCGTGGACGATGCCGGCTTTAAAAAATGGTTTGCCGATTACTATGCCTGGCTCACCACTTCCGCCGCCGGGAAGAGCGAGAATCGGAAGCCGAATAATCACGGCTCCTGGTACCAGGTGCAGGTGGCCTGCATCGCGCTCTATGAGGGAGACCCCGCCAGCGCGCGCCGGACGGTGGAACGCGTCCGCGATGAGCGCATTCCCTCGCAGATCGACGCGCAAGGCATGCAGAAGTACGAGATGGCGCGCACCAAAACTTTCTCCTATAGCGCCATGAACCTGCACGCGCTGGTCGAGCTCGCGGCTATCGCCGAACGGTTCGGCATCGATCTCTACCAGCCCGCTAAACCCGGCGCGCCCGGCATCCTCACGGCCATCGGCGCGCTGATGCCTTACGACCCCCAACATCCGTGGCCGCATGAACAGGTGGAGGCCGGCCGGGAAGACTCGCTCTGCCCGGCCCTGGTGCTGGCCGCGGCCCATACCCATGACAGCCGGTACATCGACGCGCAGAAGCGGTTTGGCTGCGAGGCCACCGCCATGACCATGATCGAAGGGCTGGCCGGCGCGCGGTAGCGGCATAGCGGCGCTATTCTTGCCCGCTCCTCGGCAATCATGCTAACGTTTTCATTAAGGGTTTAGGGTCTATTTTCAGTAATTCCGAAGGAGCACTTACATGCCATTAGTGTCGATGCGGCAGGTCCTCGATGAGGCTGCCAAAGGTGGTTACGGGGTTGGCGCGTTCAACGTCAACAACATGGAACAAATCCAGGCGATTATGGAAGCGGCGCGCGAAACCCAGTCGCCGGTCATCATTCAGGCGAGCCGCGGCGCTCGCGCTTACTCGCAAGACCGTTTCCTGTATCACCTGATGATTGCCGCCACCGAGCTGTACCCCGAAATCCCCACCGTGCTGCACCTGGATCACGGCAACAGCGTGGAAACCTGCAAGAGCGCGATTGAAATGGGCTTCACCAGCGTGATGATGGATGGCTCGCTGATGCCCGACGGCAAGACGCCCTCGAGTTTCGAATACAACGTGGACGCCACGCGCCAGGTGGTCGAGACGGCGCACGCCAAAGGCATCACGGTGGAAGGCGAAATCGGCTGCCTGGGAGGGATTGAAGACGGCCACGGCGCCGGCCTGGACGGCCTCAGCCATCTCACCGATCCGGCGCAGGCCGAAGAATTCGTCAAGCTGACCCGCCTGGACGCGCTGGCCATTGCCATCGGCACCAGCCACGGCGCGTATAAGTTCTCCAGCAAGCCCACCGGCGAAACGCTCAAAATGGCGCGGCTCATCGAAATTCATAAGCGCCTGCCGCGGGTGCACCTGGTGATGCACGGCTCCTCCAGCGTGCCCAAGGAATTGCAGGACATCATCAACCAGTACGGCGGCAAACTGAAACCCACCTGGGGCGTGCCGGTGGAAGAGATTCAACTGGGCATCCAGAACGGCGTGCGCAAGATCAACGTGGATACGGACAACCGCCTGGCCATCACCGGCGCCATCCGCAAGGTGCTCATGGAGAAGCCCGAGGAGTTCGATCCGCGCAGCTACATGAAGCCGGCGCGCGACGCCATGAAGAAAGTGGTGGCGCAGCGCATGACGCAGTTCGGCCAGGCCGGCCACGCTCACGACTACAAGCCCATTCCGCTGGACGAGATGGCCAAACGGTACGCGGGCGAAGCGGTTCCGGCGTAAGAAACGTAGGGCGGACCCCCAGGTCCGCGCGGGACGCCCACGTCCCGCTGCCGGCGCAACGATACCCACGCCTAGAACCCGTACAGGCGAGCGGGATTGTCCACCAGGATTTTCTTTCGCACGGCCGCATCGGGCGCCCAAACCGGCAGCAGGTTGAAGACCAGGCCGTCGTCCACCGGCAGCGGCGGGCGGGGCCGCAGGGCCTCTTTCCCTTGCGCCATGGCCGAATCCGGATGGGGCCAATCCGTCCCCCAAACCACGCGCTCCCCATTGGCGGCGATGAGCGCCTGGGCCAGCGGCGTTACGTCCGTATAGCCGGGCCGCTGGGAGATGCGGTACGCGCCCGAAATCTTGACGTACGCGCGGCCCGAGTGCACCAACTCGGCCAGCTCGGCAAATCCCGGCTGCCCGGCGCCCAGCGCCGCCCGCGCGCCGCCGAAGTGATCGAACACCACGGGCACGGGCGAATCCAGCACCATCCCCTTGATTCCCGCAATCACTTTGAGGGTCGTGTTGATCTGTACGTGCCAGTTGCGCGGCCGCACCCGCTGGATGGCTTGGCGGATCAACGCGGACGACGCCGCGACGGTCTGCGCCGCCGGCGCCGAGTTGGTCAGGTTCAAGCGGATGCCGCGCACCCCCGCGCGATGCATGGCGTCCAGGTCGCGCTCGGGTGTTTTGCCGTCGATGACCGCGACTCCGCGCGCCGCTCCGCCCCGCGCCCGCATGCCGAACAGCGTAGCCGAATTATCGGCGCCGTAAACGCTGGGAGTCACGATCACCACGCGCTCGATATGGAGCGCGCGATGCAGCGCCGCCATCTGCGCCGGCGAGGCCGGCTGCGGCGTGTACCCGCGGCCCGCCCAGAACGGAAAGCGCGACGGATCGGGGAAAACGTGGGTATGGCAATCGCAGGCGTGCGCGGGCACCTGGAAATCGACGGGCGTCTGCGCGCCCAGCGCGCGCCCGCCGCCCAGCAGGAGCGCGCCCATCCCGGCAGCCAGCGATTGGCGTCTGGTCGGCATCCGAAAGCCAGTATAACCTCTTGACAGGCCTCCGCCGCCGGGGATACGCTCCCAACATGACCCATCGCCGCAATTTCCTGAAGACGGTTTCGGCCGCTCCGCTGCTGGCACGCGCCGCATCCGCGCAAACCCAATCCGCCGCGCCCATCCCCGGCCTTCCCCGCCCCGGCGATCCCGCTTATTGGGATCAGGTCCGCGACCAGTTTCTGCTGGCGCGCGACAAAGTTTTCTTCAACAACGGAACCATCGGCGCCATGCCGCGCGTCGTGCTGGATCGCACCGTCGAACACCTGCGCAAAATGGCCATCGACGTGGCGGATTGGGACTATCGCGGCGAAAACTGGATCGGCGGATACGACAGCATGATCGCCGTGCGCTCCAAAGCCGCCAGGCTGCTCAACGCCGATACCAACGAAATCGCGCTCACCGAAAACGTTACGTGCGCCAACAGCTACGTGGCCGCGGGAATCGACCTGGAGCCCGGCGCCGAAATCCTCATGAGCGATCAGGAGCATCCCGGCGGCTATAGCCCGTGGTTGAACGCCGCCAAGCGCCACAACGGCAGCGTGGTTCAGATGGCGCTGCCCAAGCCGGCGCACAATCCCGGTCAGATTCTGGAAATCGCGCGCCAATCCTTCACGCCGCGCACGCGCGTCCTGTTCCTTTCGCAAGTGGTTACGGGCAGCGGCGCCATTCTCCCGGTGAAGGAGATCTGCGCGGAAGCGCGCGCGCGCGGCATCTTCACGGTGATCGACGGCGCGCAGGCCTTCGGGCATATCCCCGTGGACGTGCGCGATATCGGCTGCGATGCCTACGTGAGCTGCTTCCACAAGTGGCTGCTGGCGCCCGCCGGCAACGGCGTGCTGTATGTGCGCGGCGCCCGCGCCGATTCCGTGTGGGCCACGCTGTGCAGCGCCAACTGGAACAATCATGCGGATAACGGCCTGCGTTTCACGCAGCGCGGCACGGGCAGCATGTCGCTCCTGGTGGGCCTCGATGCGGCGCTCGATTTCCATAACGCAATCGGCGCGGCGCGCGTCCACGAGCGCGTCAAATATCTGGGCGATTATTTGCGCGCCGGCCTGCGCAAGCTTCCCAACGTCAAAATCTATTCGCCGGACGATCCGGCCATGTGCGCCGGCATTACGGTTTACTCGGTGAACGGCGTCACCGGCCCGCAGTTGCAGGACGAAATGTGGAAGCGCGAGCGTCTGCGGCCGCGCTCCAGCGGAGCGGGCGTGCGGCATTGCACCCACATCTTCAACAGCCCGGCGGAAATCGACCGCGCGCTGGAAGTGTGCCGCAAGCTGGGATAGTTTTCACCGCGGAGACCCAGACATCCCTTCTTGCATTCCGCTCTACTTCGGTATATATATCAATCGATACTATGCCGCGCCCCGAAAATCTTCTCCCCCTGAAGCCGCACTGGTTCCATATTCTGCTCTCGCTTTCCGGGCAGGAGCGGCACGGCTACGCCATCATGCAGGAAGTTCTGGAGCGCACCGGCGGCAAGCTGCGCCTCTGGCCCGCCACGCTCTACGGCACGCTCAAGCGTCTCATGGACGCCGACCTCATCGAGGAATGCCCTGCCTCGTCCGGGCCCGGCGCCGATGCGCGCCGCCGTTCCTACCGGCTGACCCGCTTCGGACGGCGCGTTCTGGCCGCCGAAAGCGACCGTCTCGAGGAGCTGGTGCGCATCATCCGCGCCAAACGCGGCTTGAAGAAAGCGGAGGCCTGAATGCTCGAAGTCCGCGGCCTGGTGAAGTATTACAGCCACACGCCGGCGCTGCGCGGCGTCAGCTTCGCCATTCGTCCGGGCGAGATTCTGGGCTGCCTGGGCCCCAACGGCGCAGGCAAAAGCACCATCGTCAAAATTCTCACCGGTCTCATCGAACCCTCCGAGGGCCGCATCTTCTATAACGGGCGCAGCGTCCAGGAAGATTTCACCGCGTTTCAAAGCCGCATCGGCTACGTTCCCGAAGAGGCCCACCTGTATCCGCACCTTTCCAGCCGCGAATACCTGCAACTCTCCGGCCGGCTGCGCGGCTTGACGCGCGCGGCGCTGGAACCGAAGATGGACGAATTTCTGCGCCTGTTCGGCCTATGGAGCGATCGCCACGCGCCGCTGGCTTCCTACTCGAAAGGCATGCGCCAGAAGATTCTGCTCTCCGCGGCGCTGCTGCACGATCCCGATATCCTGATCCTGGACGAACCTTTCTCGGGCCTGGACGTGACCAGCGCGCTGCTGCTGCGCACGCTGCTCGGCAGCCTGGCCGAACGCGGCAAAATCGTGCTCTACAGTTCGCACGTGCTGGAGGTGGTCGAGAAGGTCTGCTCGAACGTGTTGATCCTACGCCAAGGCGAAGTGGTCGCCTACGATTCCATCGAACGCTTGCGGGAATTGATGAGCCAACCTTCGCTCGAAGCCGTCTTTTCGCAGCTCGCGCAGGTGGACGACGGAAAAGAAACCGCGGCGCGCATTTTGCGGGCGATGTCGTCGGCCCCGCCGCCCGAGCCGGCGCGCCCGGTAGCGACAGGCTTGCGCCTCTACCGCGCCATCGCCTCCGCTTACCCGCAGGAATTTCAAAACGCCTACGGCGACGAAATGCTGCAGATGACCGAAGAATGCATCGAGCCGGTGTGGCGGCGTCACGGCGTGCTGGGCCTGTTCCGCCTGCTGCTGGATCTCGCCATCCGCCTGCCGGTCGAATATTTCGCCGAATTCCGCCAGGATGTACGCCACGGGCTGCGCGCCCTGCGCTCCGCGCCCGGCTTTACGATTGTGGCGCTGCTCTCGCTCGCCCTGGGAATCTGCGTGGCCACTTGCGCGTTCACGGAGATGAACGGCTTCGTGCTGCGCGACGTTCCCGGGGTGGCCCATCCCGGCGAGCTCGTCCTCCTGACCGCGCCGGTTTCCTATCCCGATTTCGAGCGCTACCGCGCGCGCGGCGATCTGTTCGCGGATTCGCTGGCCTTCGCCGCGCCCGTGCCGCTGCTGGTTTCCACCGGCGGACCCGCCGAGCGCCTGTGGGGACACATCGTAAGCGCGAGCTACTTCTCCACCCTGGGCGTGCGTCCCGCGCTGGGCCGTTTCTTCGCGCGCGACGAAGAGATCCCCGGCCGCGCGCCCAACGTGGTGATCGGCTATCCGCTGTGGCGCAACCGGCTGGGCTCGAACACCGCCGTTATCGGCAGCACCATCCGCGTCAACGGCCAGCCCTGCCGGGTGATCGGGGTCGCGCCCGAAGGCTTTGCCGGCGCTTCCCCCTTGACATATGGCGCCGATCTCTGGCTGCCCGTGGGGGTGAGCCCGCAAGTGGCGCCGGAGCTGGCGGGCAATGCGCCCGGCCGGCGCGATGCGGCCATCTTTCACATGCTGGGCCGCCTGCGCCCGAGCGTCCCGCAAGCCCGCGCCGAAGCCGCCCTGGACACCATGGCGCGCCAGTTGGAACAGGAATTCGGAGCGCCCGATCGCAACAAGCCGGGCCGCCGCGTTGCCTTGCTTCCCGGCGGCAAGCTTCTGCCCATTCAGAAGAAGGACCTTCCCATGTTCACCGCCTTCTTCGTGCTGCTGGGCGGCATCATCCTGCTGATCGCCAGCTCCAACGTGGCCCACATGCTGATCGCCCGCGCCACCGCGCGCCGGCGCGAGATTGCCGTGCGCCTCGCCATCGGCGCCGGCCGCGGACGGCTGGTCCGCCAGTTGCTGACCGAGTCCGCGCTCATCGCGGCCGGCGCCGGCGTGGTAGGGTTTGTGCTCTCCGCGGGAATCATGCACCTGGCGTCCGGCGAACGAATACCCGCGCCCATGCCGATCCAATTCGACTACCCCCCCGACTGGCGCGTGCTGCTCTTCACCTTTGCCCTCACCTGCTTCACCGGCCTCGCTTTCGGACTGATCCCCGCGCTGCAGGCCACCCGCACGGATCTCAGCACGGCGCTCAAGGAAGGAGGCAACATCCAGCTTCCGCGCTTCCGCCGCCTGAGCCTGCGCAATACGCTGGTGCTCTCCCAGGTGGCCGGCTCGCTGGGTCTGCTGCTTATCACCGGCGTGCTGGTGATCGGCCACCGCAGGCTTTCGAACAATGCACCTACCTTCGACCCGCACAACGTTTATCTGGTTTCGCTGGACCTTCCGCGCGACGGCTACTCGCCCGCGCGGGCCCACGACTTCGTGCGCACCCTGACCGAAAGGCTGCGGCGCAACCCCTCCGTCGCTTCGGTGGGCGTGGCCGATTCCATCCCCATGACTATGATGGGCAAACCGGCCGCGCAGTTTTCCGTTCCCCAGCCTGGGGGCGGCAGCGCCCTGCAGGGCGGCCGCCGCTACTCCGTGGACCGCGATTTCTTCGCTACCCTGGGGATTCCCATTCTGCGCGGCCGCGCGTTCCGCCCCGATGACGAATCCGACGATTCCACCGCCGCCATCGTCAGCGAAAAGCTGGCGCGCCTCTGTTGGCCGAACCAGGACCCTCTGGGGCGCCGCATCGAAACCGGCGAAGAACCGCCGCCCACCTTTTTCATGTCCTCCGGTCCGCGCGCCACACTGGCGAACTCCCGCACGCTGGAGGTGGTGGGAGTAACGAAGGACATTCGCGACGGGCTGTCCATCTCCGCCGCCGATGCGCCTCCCATTCTCTACCTCCCGCTGCGCCCCGCCGATTACGGCCACGCCTCTCTCTACGGAATCAACATCCTGCTGCGCGCCGCGCCCGGCTTCGACGCCCTCACCCTGGCCCGCCATGAAATCGAATCCATGGACGGCAACATGCAGCCCTACCGCGCGGCCGCTTTGACGGAGCAGATCGAAGAGTTGCTCTTCCCCGTCAACGTCGCGCTCTGGACGTACGCCTTCATCGGCATCTTCGGCTTGATCTTGACCTGCGTGGGGCTGGCCGGCATCACCGCCTATTCGGTGACGCAGCGGCGCCGCGAAATCGGCATCCGCATGGCGCTGGGGGCCGGCCGGAGCGACGTGCTCGGCCTGGTGATGAAAGAAGGGTTTCTGCTGGTGGTCCTCGGTTCCGCCGCCGGTTTGCTCATGGCGCGCGCCGCCCTCCGCCTGCTCTCCGCCGTCCTGGAGCCGGTTACCCGCGCGACCGGCAACAGCATCAACGATCCGGCGCTGATGATCGGCGCTCCCCTGCTGTTGGCCGCCGTCGCGCTGGCCGCCTGCTACCTGCCGGCGCGCCAATCGCTGCGCATCCATCCCGCGGTGAGCCTGCGCCAGGAGTGAACATGCGAGAATGGCTGCGCGAAACCCACGGTCCCTTCTTCGAGCTGCTGCGCCATTTTCTGCGGCGCTTCTTCGATAGCGAGCTGATCACCCACACGGAAAACACCGCCCCCGCGCTGGTGGGCGTCTTTTCCATGATGCTGCCCTGGGCGATGCTGATCGTGCAGCCCCTGTACTTCAAGTACGCCCATTTTTCGCACCTGCCTACGGCCGCGCCTTATCTCCACGCGGTGCGCGCCGATCAACTCTGGCTGCTGACGTTGAACATGGCGGCGATGGGCCTGGTGGTCTCGATCAAATGGGAATCGCTGTTTCCCGGGCGGCTGGATTATCACGCGCTGGGCAGCCTGCCGCTGCGCACGAGCCAGCTCTTTTACGCCAAGCTGACGGCCCTTCTGGCGGTGGCCACAGCCGCCATCGCGGTGCTGGCCGCTCTCCCCACCCTGCTTTTCCCCGCCGTCTCGGCCAGCCGCTGGCAAATGAATCCGTCGCTACGGGCGCATGTGTGGGCGCACGCCGTTTCGACAATCGCCGGCTGTTACTTTTTCCTTTTCGCGCTGGTGGCGCTCGAAGGCGTATTGCTGAACCTGCTGCCGCCGCGTGCGTTCCAGCGCATTGCCGGCGTTCTGCAAGGCGTGCTGACAGCGTTGATGCTGCTGCTGATGGTGCTCAGCTTCTCCATTCAGCCGCGCACCGCCGATTCGCTTCTGCGCCCCGCGCTGGCCGCCTGGCTCCCGCCGGTCTGGTATCTGGGACTGTACCAGGCCATGCTGGGCGATTCCGCTCCCGCCATGCAATGGCTGGCGCAGCGCGCCGAGTGGGGTCTGGCGATGGCCGTTGCACTGGCGCTGGTTACCTACCTGGGCAGCTATCGCCGTCATCAAAAACTGCTGGTGGAAGGCGCCGTCCACGCGGCCGGAGATCGCCGCTGGCCGGGCTATCTTTTCGACCGCTTGGTAGGCGACCCGCGCCAGCAAGCCATCATCGCTTTTGTTTCGAAGACCCTGGCGGCCAGCAGCCGCCATCGCATGGTGCTGATGGGATATGCCGGTTTCGGCGCGGCCATCGTGCTGACGGGCGTTCTGGAGATGAAAGACGTCGCCGCCGCTTTCGTGTATGCCCACATCGTGGTACTCACGTTTTTGCTGATCGGCGTGCGCCACCTGTTTACGATCCCGTGCGAGCTGCGCGCCAACTGGACGTTCCAGATTTCCGAGCGCCAGGGCCGCGAGGCGTGGTTGCGCGCGATGGATCGCCTGGTGCTTACCGCCGGCGCATTCGCAGTCGTGCTGCTGCCGCTGCCACTGGAGTGGCGCTTGCTCGGCTGGCATGCCCCGGCCGAGGCCGCGATGGCCGCCGCCTTCGGGCTGCTGTGCTATGAGGCCGTCTTCGCCTCCTGGGACAAGCTCCCATTCACCTGTTCTTCCCTGCCCGGAAAGACGCCGGCCTGGATCAAGGCCCTGCAACTGCTGGCGGTGGTCACCGCCCTCGACGCCATTCACCACCTTCTGCTGATCTGCCTGGAACTGCCGGCTCTCTACGCCGTGGTGTTCACGGCTTTGATCACCGCCGCTGTGGGCCTCCGCCACTTTCGCCGCGCCGCCTGGAGCGAGCTGCGCCTGAAATACGACGAAGCCCCGGAGCCGGCGATCCATGGCTTGAATTTGCGGTCGTAAGGTTAGAGAACTCGAGCCATCCGCCGGGTTGTCTAAGGCGCCTTACGATGAGCTAAATGAAGAGATCGACCGCGACCTTGAACACTGCCGCCAGTTTTTTTGCCTGCTCTTTGCTAATGGAGCGCTTCCCGCTCAGGACCTCTGAAACCCGGCCGCGCGTGCCGAGCACTGGCAGCAGATCCTTGGCGGTTCGTCCGCTCGTCTCCATCAAGTAGGCCAGCATTTCGTTGGGAGCAACCGAAGGCAGAGGGTGATGACGATCGTCGTAAGCCTGGACCAATATCGCCATGGTTTCCAGGAGTGCGGACTCCTCAGGGGACAAGCGCTCCTCGCCCTTGTCCATCAATTGTTCCACCGCGGCAACCATATGGTTGTACTCTTCCTCGGTATCGATGGCTTTGACGAGGATGCGGTTGGCGAGCCGGGTGTATTTCTTGGGGTCGACGGTCAGTGTAGCGCTCATGATTTCCACGCTCCTTTCACATATTCCTTGTGCGTCATGATGCCGCGGATGAACAGCACCCTCCGCGTGAAGTTCATCTCCGCAATGAGCCGGTACTTGTCGCCTCCGATGTCGAAGACAACGTGCGGGGCCACAAAATCCGCCGTGTTGAACGACTGTTTCACGTCCGCGAAGCCAGTCCAGGCCGCCCGTTTGGCGACCCGATACCAGTGGTCCATGGCGCTCCGGGCATGCGGATGATCTTCGCAGAAGTTCCGAATCGCCTTGTGGCTGACAACATGCATCCAGGGCCGATGCCATGGTCCCACAATGGGACCGCTCTGTCAACGCCCGCTTGATTGAAGCATTCGGATGGCCGCCCTTTTGGTCCGGAGAGGTTGTTGGAAACCATGGTTTTTGGGGGAGCACGTTGGACGGGACCGTCAACAAACAAAAGCTGTCAACCGCCCCGTTTCTCTAGCGGGAGTTTACTCGGATTTCGGCAGAGACACGGGCAAGTAGCTGTATTTCGTGTGTCTTAGCGGGACCGCTCTGTATTACCCACGATGGGTACTACAGAGTTGTTCCAGGCCAAGGG
>Ga0181521_10000142_pt1 | contig 80275 bp, 66 predicted proteins | sample PEATcosm2014_Bin_32_FD_119764 | JGI IMG/M metagenome (GOLD analysis project Ga0181521, IMG submission 119764) | Peatland microbial communities from MTU Mesocosm Facility, Houghton, MI, USA - PEATcosm2014_Bin02_60_metaG | ecosystem: Environmental > Terrestrial > Soil > Wetlands > Peat | place... | reverse complement strand
GGACTTAGGAGCATAGTGGGAGAGGTTCCAAGAGGTTTGAGGAACAGCGAGCCTCCGGAAACGTAGCGAACCAGGAACGTTGATCCGCAGCCAACCCTAGAAATAGAACCGGCGGCGGGGAGCGAAAGGAAATCGGGCGGGTTCGGAAGGTGGGCCGCGAGGCGGCGGAAACTGTTGAACGCTTCGATCCCGAGGGAGGTAAAAGGCCCGGAGGGGAGTGGAGGCAGCGGAAGCAGCCGAGCGAGCCGGCGGGCGGAAGCGCAACGGGCCTGAGGCGAAGAAGCTGCCACCGACTGGGGCAAACCAGCGGAGGCAGGGGAGCCGAGGGCGGACCGGGCGAGGAAGCCAGCCGGTAGGTCTCGAAGGATCAGGTCAGGACCGTTGACCTTGGAATGGAGGCTTCTGAAAGGGAGCAGCCGTTGCAGGCGAGGGAAAGGCCGATACGAGAGGCCGGCTCCGTTGGGAAGAGCGACTGCGGTGAGCCGGGAGGCGTTAATCCTGGGGCAGAGAAATCGGCCTTAGGGGAGCGGAACGGCGAAGCACCCAAGACTTCTCAATGCATTGCTCTGTACCGAGCATGCCGGTGGAGAGTAAGGCTGGGAATCGGATCACTTGGAACCATTTCTTTTTTGTCGGCAGAGCTCACCCCACAGGTTTGCCTGAGTGGAAGCGTAGTTTTGCCGTCGGCAATGGTTCCACTGCGTCTGAAGCGGCTTCACCAGCAGATTTGTCAGAAGAAGTGGGCTGACGTCTCGAAAGCTTCCTCGGGCGTGCCGTGCTCTTGGCCGGTGATCAGGAAACTGGGCTCGTACTTTTCGTGCGCGTAGGTGTACCAGGCAAAGCTCCACCGGTCTTCGTTTCCGAAGTAGCGAATCCGGCAGAGATGCGTCGGGGTATTCCGCAGTCTGTCTATCCACTGATCGCGTGTCTCGCCCGGAGGCAGCGCGCCTCCGGGCGGCAGGTCCGGTTCGGTGTACGCATCGATGTAGCAGAGGGCGCCGCGGAAGCGAACATCGATTCGAAGGAACTTGCCGGGGTAGTGCTTGGCCGCGTAATCAAGAATCCGCTGCTCAGTACGTACCTTGACGCCGAATGGGACGCTTTTCCCGCCGGTGTGGGGGTTGTAGACCCACGTGGGCATACGTGCTCCTCCATCACTCTGTCTTCGCGCGGAGAGCGTCGGGGGAGGGTAATTTACTTCGTCATTGTACCGCGAGGCGCGCCGTCCCGGCGCGCCTACACCGCCGCGCCTTTGTGTGACGCGACATAGCGGTCCACGTACTCCCGAAACGCATATGAGAGCGCGTGAAAAGCACGATCCGTCCGTCCCACTGGCTTCCCTTCAATCTCCCGTACGGGCAGCAGATTGCGCGTCGTGGAAGTAATGAAAACTTCGTCGGCGTTCTGCAAATCGGCAGGGCTCAGTTTCTTCTCGGCGACCTGGATACCCGGCGCGTGGATTTCGCCCAGCAGAATTGCGCGCGTAATTCCAGGCAGACACCCTGAGGCCACCGGCGGCGTCCACACCTGCCCGCCGACAGCCGCAAAGATGTTGGCCGACGTGCATTCCGCCACGTCGCCGTGTTCGTTCAACAGCACCACCTCGTCGAGGCCCTTTTGGTGCGCTCTTTCCACCCACGTCAGATTCATCGCCCAGGAAAGAATTTTGGTGGTGGCAAATTCGCAAGCGGCGTGACGGGCGTGCGCCACCATTCCCAGCTTCACTCCTTCGCCCCAATCCTTGGAATCCGCCGTGAGCGCGATGACATCGCTATCGCATCCGGTGGATGGTCCGGCCCACATGCCGCCGCCATTGCGCACGATTACAAGCCGCAGAGTCGAACTGAAGGCGCGGTTCGCCTCCACCAGCTCCAGCAGTTTCTGGCGGAGCGCCTCGGAGCTCCCCGGCAGCGGCACGTTCATGGTGGCGGCGTCCCGCGAGATGCGCGCCCAGTGGCGCTCGAAGGCGAACGGTACGCCATCGGCCACCTTGAGAGTGGTGAACACTCCCCACCCGGAGAGCAAGCCGATCTGCCCGGGCGCTAACACCCGCTCGGAAGCCTCATGAATGCGGTCGTTGTGAAGAATAAAACGGTGGAGCACCACAACATTCTATCGCGCGGCGCCAAGCGGTACACTCCGCGGCACATGGCAGCGCCGCCGTATTTCCCGGGGAGTCTCGAAAAAGAACGAAGCCCAGGTCCTCCGCGGTGGCGGAGAACCCGGGCCGGAATTTCCACTGTGCCAGAGGTTACCGGCAGGGAGCGGACTGCAAAACGGGCTGGATTTGCTTGGTGAGTTGCTGACCCTGGGCCGAGCTCAGCACGCCCCATTGAACGAACGTGGAAATCTCGTTCTCCAGGGACTGAAGGAGATTACAGGTAAACGCGGGATTCGGGGTGGATTGAATTTCGGCGATCAACTGCTCCACCGCCGATTCGGCCAGATTGAAGAACGCCGCCTGGGCGGCGTTGGGCTCCATGGCCAACGCAGCGGTAAATTTCGAGCTCAGGACCAGGTTCCAACTGCCCTGGGCGCCGCCCTGGTTCGACATGTAAACGCCATCGACGGCGGAAGCATACAGAATATTCGGGTTGGCCGGGTCGACGATGAGCCCATTGATCTGGGGTGTGGCGAGCGTGGCGTAAGCCGCAAAGCTGGGGCTTTTGTAGATCGTGCTTTCAGCGCCCACGTAGACGGTGCCGGGGTTGGATGGGTCGATGGCGAGACCGTTGGCGACCACGATCTGGCCGATCTGTGGCGGCGTCAAAAATGGAGTCCAGGTGTTTCCACCATCTGTCGTTTCACTCAGTCCGAACGGTCCGCTGACGTAAACGTTGAGATCGTTCGCCGGGTTGATCGCGATTGCCGTACCGGCGCCGCCGGTCACGTCCATCGCGGTCCAGGTGGTCCCGCCGTTGGTCGACTTATAAGTTGGGGTTCCCGTCTGTCCGGTGAGGTACAGCGTCCGGGTATGGACGGGATCGATAGCGACGGTGAAGATATCGAGAAGCGGCGCCGAACCTTGGCCCGGAGGCGGGGGCGGCGGCAGGATGATGTTGCCGCCGATGTTGGTCCAACTCGCTGCGGCATTGGTGCTTTTGAAAAGGCTTCCCTGGAACTCGTCGCCCGAACCAGCATAGATTATGGATGTATCGGATGGATTGATGGCGATGGTGTCGATATTCGCGACCGGTCCCGTTGGCAGGCCATTGCTCATATTGTGCCAGTGGTTGCCGCCGTCGGTGCTCTTGTAAATTGCTCCACCGTCGCCGACGTAGATCGTCTGCGGGTTGGTCGGATCGATCGCTACGGCTGTCGCCGGGCCGATGTTGAAGATGTTGGTCCAGGTTTGGCCGCCATTCGTGCTTTTGAAAAGGCCCAAGATGGAGCCCGCGTACACGGTGGTTGGCGGCGCGGCCAAACCGGGCGTGGGGCAAAAAAGTGTGGAAGTTGCAGTCAGGACCGCGAGAGCCGCGGTCCGGAAACGTGTCGTTTTGGTGATATTGGCTGTGATGGATTTCATGGTTCCCCTCCGTGAATCACAGCTTTGGATTGTAAAGGCCGGCCCCGGTTTGAAGCACCACCTAAATTAATGGGAGCTTGTAATAGGGGTACTGGGGAGAATTCCGTAGGCGAAAAGGCAACCTACAGATACTTGATGAACAGCACGCCGTTGCCGCGCTCGTTGTAGACCAATTCGTCCACCAGATTGCGGCTCATGAGGATTCCAAACCCTCCGGGCCGCTGGCCCGCCTCTACCCGCACTTCCACGTGGCGAATGGGGGAATCCTCGGGGTTCGAAATAGCGGCATGCGGCAGGAAATCCATTTGAAAGCCTTTGCCCGGATCCTGAATCTGGACGATGAGCGCCTTAGGCGTGCGGACCAGCCAGATGCGAACGCGTTTCTTGGGGTTGCATTTACCGCCGTGCTCGACGGCGTTGAACAACAACTCGCGAAACGCCGCCACTACATCGTCGCGCACGTGCGGCGGCAGGTCCGATTCCAGTTCGCGCACAAAATGGGTGGTACGATCTCCGGCGTCGATCTTGCAACGAACGTCCAGCGCGACCCATTGGGGCGTCGCGGAAACCACCAGGATGTCGTTCTGCCACGAAACCGCGTCCAGCGCCTGAGCCACCAGTTCGTTCAGCAGGCCGGCCGGAGGGGGACGATGGCAATATCCAAAAACCCGTGCCCGCATGGCCCCGATCACGTGTTCCGGCGCGGAATCCCCGGTCAGGATCACGCGTGCGTCGGGCTGTATGGCGCGGACGCGGCGGGCGATCCGCAAACCGTCCGATCCATTACTCCCCTGGCCGGCGAGCACGACATCAAACGGAAACGTACGCAGGCACTCTTCGGCGTCGGATCTTCCAAATGCTTCGTGAATGGAACGGTCCTCGCGTTCCAGCATGCCGCGAAGGAGTTCGTGCGCGGAACTGTCGGAGTCGACGACCAGCAGGCGGCGGGAGCTCAAAGCATCTCCATTCACTAACTTAGACGAAGGCCAGGATACCACGTGGGTACAGGCGGTCTCTACTGGCGAACCGGGAATGGGGTACCGAGGGCGTTTTCCTAGGAAAAGAAGTAACCTCCGGGGCGCTGTACGCATCTGAAATCGTGTCATGTTGTATCCAGACTCCTCCCGTGGTGTCGGCCGCGCCGGGCGAATCAACGGCGTCAGGCTTGCCGGTTGGCTGCTGCTTGCCTGCTCGATGGCGTTTGGGCAATATCCCTACCCGCCTGGAGGATATCCACCCGGCGGCTATCCCCCCGGAAGCTATCCACCTGGGGCATGTCCGCCCGGGTACCCATGCCGCGGCGGCGGCATCCCGGTGCCTTCGAAAGGGAGCAGCAAGACGTCCAACAACGGCCCCCTGCCCAGTTTCCGCGGCAACTTGAAGCAGATGGACGATAAAACCATCACGCTGGAGCTGGAGGACCACCGGGACATGCAGTTCCGGCGGAACAGCAAGACCAAATTCTTTCGCAACGGGGACGAAATCAAATCGCCGAAGTTCGATTTGGGCGACCAGTTGTCGGTAGAGGGTCCGGAAGATGCCGAGGGCTATTTCACGGCGGTGAGCGTTTACTGGGAGCGAAGCGTGAAAGCCGCCGACACGGAGACCGCTGGCGACAAGCGCGATCGGAGTGCACCGGACGCCTGGAAGGACGATGCGAAGAAGGATGCCCCTCCAGGCGCCGCTCCCCCATCCGCTTCCGCGCCGCCCGCGGCAGCTCAAGCTGCCCCACCCCCACCATCCGATCCCGACGACCCCGGGCGACCCGTGCTGGTTCGCGGCAAGGCGGCCGATCCCACGCGCGAGCACGCCGCCGACAATGCGGCAGCTCCGACGCCACCGCCCAATTACACGGCCGCCCCTTCGCCCCAGGCGGCCGCCGACGCACAGGACAATCCTCCGCCGCTCAACACCAACGGCACACCCAGCATTCTGCACGGCGACGAAGATCCGGTGGTGCGGCGTCCCGCCGGCGATCCGCTGATCGCCAAAGCCACCGAAGCGGCGCTCGATTTTACCGAGGGCCTGCCGAATTACGTGTGCCAGGAAATGATGGCGCGCTACGAGAGCACCACCCATCCGGCCAACTGGCAGGCCATGGATGTGGTGAGCGCGGCGCTGGTCTATGAGAACGGCAAAGAAGATTATCGCGATATCGCGGTGAATGGAAAGCCGATCAAAAAGAACATCGAGCAGGTGGGCGGCGCCTGGTCCACCGGCGAGTTCGGCACGATGCTGATCGATTTGTTGTCGCCGGCCACCGCCGCGCAGTTCCGTTACCGCCGCGAGGAGCGGCAGGGCGGCGTCATGACCAAGGTTTACGATTACACCGTGAAGCGTGAGAATTCGCACTGGCAGATTACCATGGCAAGCCAGACCTACCGACCGGCATACAAGGGCTCGATCTGGATAGACCCCGCCACTGCTCGCGTACTCCGCATCGAGATGCAGGCCGTGGGTTTCCCCGAGGAGTTTCCCACCGACGACGTGGAATCCGCCATGGACTACCAATACACCCGCCTGGGTGACACCAAGCAATATCTCTTGCCTGTGCATGCGGAGACTTTGAGCTGCCAGCGCGGCTCGGATTTTTGCAGCCACAACGTGATTGATTTTCGCAATTACCACAAATACTCCGGCGAATCGACGATTACTTTCCAGGATGCCGTCAAGAAATAGCTCGATTTAGCTATCGGTTTTGTGCCATAGCACACGTTTTGGCAGGCTCATCGGCGGAACCTTTTGCAAATTCGCGGGTAATACACTCAGGAGCTATTTTCATGCCTGAACCGGCCGACAGAACGGCGCCCGCGCTGTGGCACGCTTCCGCGGACGCGATTGTCGCCACTCTCGCGGGCGGCCTTGCGCTCGCAGTGTTTTATCCGATCACGCTCTGCGCCGTTGGCGTGAAAAACTTAGTAAGAAAGGTCCGTTCGCACCCGGTCGCCGAGCGCGGCGAACAAAGCCTGACCACCCACTAAGTCGGTAAGCCGTCAGCATTCAGCGATCAGCTTTCGGCTTTGGCGTGTCCTTCCACGTGCGCAAGCCTTAGGAACTGAACGCCGAACGCTGATGGCTGAAGGCTCCCGCGCCTCAGACTTAGATTCCGCGCATCGCCCCCGCAACGGACACATTGTCCGCAAACGGCATCGCCGGGATGGCGGCCAGCAGGGCCTTGGTGCAGGGGTCGCGCGGGTGCCGGGAGATTTCCTCCGCGGCGCCCGATTCCACCATCCGGCTCATGCCGCAGGATCGCGATCCGGCGGCATAACGAGGCTACCGAGAGCAGATCGTGCGAGATGTACAGAATGCTCATGCTCAATTGCCGGTTCAAGCGGGCGAACAGCTTGACCATTTCCGCCTGCGTGACGGTATCGAGCGCGCTGGTCGGCTCGTCGGCGACGAGCAGGGCGGGCCGGTGCACGATGGTCATAGCGATGTCCCACGCTGATCTGTGCGGGCTAACGGCGCAGGAATTCCGCTTCGGGAGGCGGATTCACGGCGTCGAGCAATTCGAGAAGGCTGCCCCACTTGGGAAGGCCCTCGCCTGAATGAGCTTTCCATGCCTCGCGATCCTGGTCGTTGATCGTCATCGCCAGGTTCAGCGAAGAAAGCGGACCACCAGGCCGATCTCGCGGCCGCGAACGGCACGCATCTGGCGTTCGGAAAGCCGCAGGAGATCGCGCCCCTGAAAGCGCAGTTCGCCACGCAGCGTGCCGCCACGGTATTCCAGCAGGCGCATACCGCCATGGCGATGGTGCTCTTACCGGACCCGCTTTCGCCCACCAGCCCGAGCACTTCGCCGGAATGCACTTCGAATTCAACATCCCGCAATACGTCAGCGCCATTGCCGTAGCAGGCGGACAACCGTGCGTGCAACAGGGCGGGCGAGAGCAACGGCATCAGCGTACTCCCGCGGATTGCGTGGACTTCCGGATCATGTCGATATTCCAGTAGGCTCGCGGTTGGATGGCCGAAGGCGCCACGTTGTGCAGTGCCGGCGAAAAGGCCATGAGCGAATTCTTATCCACCAGGTAGAGGAACGGCTCCTCGTCCCAGACAATCTGTTGCACGCGATCGAAAAGCTGTTTGCGCCTGGCGGGACTGGTTTCCGCGGCCTGCGCGCGCATGAGTCTGTCGATCTCGGCTTCCCAAACCGTCGCCGGCGCCGGCTCGCTCGGATTCCACTGATGATTGGAAGCGGAGCTGAGCCAGACGTTCATCTGCGCGCTGGGGTCAAGATCCACATTCGTGAGCCCCAGCAGGCAAGCTTCATACTGATACGTCTGCGTCATGCGCTCGATGAGCGATGGGAAGTCGAGCGTGGCCACGGTCATATGGATTCCTATGGCGGCGAGGTCCTGTTGGATCATGGCGGCTATCTGTTCGCGGCTGCGGTTGCCGGCGTTGGTGACGAGCGAGAATTCCACGGCGTGCCCTTCGCGGTCATAGAGCACGCCGTGGCGGCGGACGAAGCCTTCCTGCTCGAGCCTGCGGGTGGCGGACGCAACGTCAGATGGATGCGGCTTGAGCGAGGCATTCACCCAGAATTTGTTGGCCGGCGAAATCGGGCCCACGGATGGCCTGGCGTGGCCTTTGTATACCACGCGCGCGATGTCCTCGCGGTGGATCGCCTCGGAAACGGCGCGGCGGAATTGCTGCGACGCGAACCAGGCCTTTTTGTATTCCGGCAGCGGCGATTTCGCCGCCTGGTTGAACCACATCATCTCCGATTCGAGCGATGGCCCGGCGTCAGCAACCGAGGTCGGCGACTGGTGCGCCAGTTGATCGAAAACCTCGGCGTCGAGCGAGTTGATGAGATCGATCTCGCCGCGGCGGAATTTTACCAGCTCGATATCGCGATTCCCCTGAATTTGAAGATGAATGCGGTCGAGGTAAGGCAGGCGCCGGCCGGCGGCGTCCGTCTTCCAATAGCGCGGGTTGCGCGCGAGTAGCACTTCCACACCGGGTTTGTAATCGGCCACCATAAATGGACCCAGCACGGCCTTGGGAGACCGGGCGGAGAGAATCGACACCACGTCAAAAAGCCGCTCGATTCCCGAAACGGGCGCGCCGAACGTGATCGAGACCGCGTCGGGAGCGGGTGTAGCAATTTGCGGAGGGTCGATCGAGGAGCGGAAGGTATCGGCCGTGGGTGAATGCAGCTTGGGATCCATCAGTTTCGTCATGGTGTAGGCCACGTCGGCCGGCGAAAACGGCGTTCCGTCGGAGAAAGTCACGTCGTGGCGTAGTTGGAAGGTAATGCGGCGGCCTTGCTGGTCGACTTTCCAGGATGTCGCGAGCTCCGGCGTGAACTCCTGGGTTACGCGATTGACGCGCAGCAAAACGCCGCTGGTGAGATAGCGGACGGCTTCGGAGTTATCGTCGTCCACCATTAGGGGATCGAAAGTCTTGGGGTCGGCGCGCAGACAGAAACGCAACTCGCCGCCGAACTGCGCCAGGGCAGAGGCGGTGAAGAAAAGCGTGAGAACGAAAGCACGCCGGATCATAATTGTGAACCTCCCCATGGAGTGATGTTATTGCACCGTCACGAATGCCGGCGTATCCAAAGACGCGATCGCCGGCCGCGGAATCTTTACTCGTTGCTTGGCGCGATGCATGCGGCGATCGGCGACAGCAAGGAACTGCTCGGCATCGGCGCCGTCCTGCGTGAAGACCCAGGCAACCGAAGCGCCCACCAGGTAAAACGGGAACGACCAGAAATAGCACTTCCGCCAGGTATCCACCAGCGATTTTCGCTCGGTCAAGGCGATGGCCGCGGTATTCAGGAAAAAGTAAATCAGCGAGGCGGCGATCAGTGACAGCCGCGTGCCGGGGCTCAGTTGTACTGCCGGCGGCCGATGGTAAAAAGAGTGGGCGGAGAAAATCGCCACCGCAAACAGGGCCAGCCTGAACACGGTTTGCACCGGCCGGAATCCGTTCGGCTTCCATACGTATTGCACCAGCGCGCCGGCGCAGCCGATCAGCATGGTTTGACCGGCGCCCAGGTCCTGGATGCCGAGCAGCACGAACAGGAAACTCACCGACATGGTGCCCAGCACGCCGGGCAGGTTCACCTTCATTCCGGACGTGAAAATGCAAATCGCCAGGCAGGAGGCGAAAAGCGCCTGGTGTTCCATCCGCCAATCCGCCGTGGCCAGGCATGTCAGCCCGAGCAGAACCACCACGGCAACATAGATTCGCGCTCGCATGGCCGTGGGATGGGCCTCGTGTCTCACTGCTCTGCTCTTGTTTTTCATGAAGCCACCGCCGGCAGTGTTCCCTCCGAGTGCATTCGCCGGAAATGTTATGAGAGTTCCACGACGCCGGCGCCATATTGTCACTATGCAGTTCCAGACTTGCTAAGTACAAGAACGCGGAATACTAGAGAAGTACTGCCGGGAGCGGTACCAAGTGGTCCGGAGTTAGCAAAACTGTGATGCCGAAAGATAGGTGACTGAAGTTAGCTAACTATGGTCGTTTTGCGCCGGCGCGTGGGACGGCGCGTGCCTCCGGAACGCGCCTATATCATCCAGCAGGCTGGGCGTTCGACCTATTGCACGATGACGGTCGTGGAGCCGGTCTGGCCGAGCAAGCACTCAAGTCGGTGTTGCAGAACCTGACCGCATTCCCCGGGTAGGTGGTGCGCCGGCCTTCTCGGACTGCTCGATCTCACGGACGCGACCTATGTGAGCCCCCCCCGTCCCGTGCTCGCGCTGCTGGATGTCACCGCGCCTAGGGTGAATGCTCCTGCCGCGCGGAGAATCGGAGCGGCGCTTCCCGCGTGGTCCAGATTTCATCAACAGTCCACGGTGTGGGGAGGCTCAGCGGTATGGGCAGCAGCCTGGGCGCGGGGAGCCGAATTACTGCACGGTGTCGGAAGTTCGCTCACATATTTCGGCAAGCCCTCAGCTGTCAGCAGCTAAACCCAATACGGTTCACTTAACGAGTTGAACGGGCCGGTGGCTTTTTCCGAGCAGCGCGTGGTACGGACGAAGCTTCCCACAACTTCGGGCCGGTTCTGGCTAAGGTCACTCTCCGATAACCCCGTTTAACTGGCCAATCGTGATGCCCGCGCATGTCTAAGTGGCTTAGTTGCTTCGCCTTACAGGGCGCGTGCACAGATTGGACCAGTTAAACGGATTAATGCCGGCCAATCGACTCATTCGAGGTCACTCACGCGATCTCTCACTCCGGTCACGAATTGGCCGGTATAAAGTCGCTTTTTGTCACGATGCCCATTTCAGTTGTTGACTGCCCCTGACAACGTGCCCAGGTATAGACGGCTTTCATGTATAATGCGGCAAACGATGTCGATCCATCGGCCGAATTTCCGCGGCGCGAGCTGCCTGTTGGCCGCTCTTGTCGCCGGGGCTCAGGCGATCCCGGAAATCCGGGTCAGCGCCAAACCCTACGTACCCGCGCCGGTCGCGTTGCGTGTCGAGACCGATCTGATCGAGGTGGGAGTCGTGGTGCGCAATCACGACGGGCGCGCGATTGGGGGACTGAAGCGGGAAGACTTTGTGGTCATCGATCAGGGTTTGCCGCGTGAGCTGACCTTTTTTTCCGTCGAGACGCCTGGGGTCAAGGGCGGAGGCCAGCAACCCACCGAAAACCTCGCTGGCGGCGCCAGTCGGGCGGTTGCGGTATCGGACCGGCAGCCCGCCGGTGCTCCGCCGCGATTCATCGTTCTCTATTTCGAAGACTTCGGTACCAGCAGCGGCGATTTGAAGCGCGCGCAGATCGCCGGACGCCGGTTCATTAGGGAAGGACTGGACGACAGCGACCGCGTCGCTGTGTTTTCCACCTCCGGTGACATGCTCGACTACACCGGCGACAAGGCCCAACTGATCGCGGCGATCGATCGGATTAGGCCGCATGCGAAATTCTCAGAAGCGGGGCTCGGTGGCTGTCCCCGTATTAGCCCATATCAGGCATATCAGATCGTTGTTCTGTCCGATCCGGCGGCCCTTGATGCGGCAAAGGCCGAGGCCGCGCAATGCGCGTCGAATATGTCCAGTCCTTATGACGGTCCGAAGACCGGGGTTTCCGGGGACCAGCTGCTCCTCGCTCAGGCTCAACTCACCTGGGCGCAAGTTCGGATCGCGTCGCAAACCACTCTCGACGCCATCGGCCGCACGATGCGGACTCTTCAGAACATGCCAGGACGACGCCTATTCCTGCTAATCTCTTCCGGTTTCAATAGCGGCACGCTTGAGATCGAGATGGATCGATTAATAAACCAAGCTTTGCATGCGGGAATCGTGATCAGCGCTCTCGACGCGAAGGGGCTGTACGCGGAGGCGCCGGCCAGGGGCACCAACGATGAGATCAATACCGTGGGGCCGCTCCCCGACGCCACATTCCGCTTCGAAACCAGCGCGGTCGGCGTCATCGGATTCGCGAGTAATCAGGTGATGTCTGACCTGGCGCAGGCCACCGGAGGATTGTTCTTTCATAACAACAACGACCTGCCGAATGGATTCCGCCAGGTAGGATCGATTCCGGAAGTAAGTTACGTGCTCGGTTTTCATCCCGGGGAGGCGTCTGTTGGTCGGAAGTATCACAAGCTGAAGGTGACTCTGAGCGGGTCGAGTCCGTATGTGATTCAGGCCCGGCCGGGTTACTTTGCGCCACCGCCGGGAATAAGCGAGCCCATGGGACGACAGGAAGAGCTGGATCGCGAGGTCAGCGGCGTTTCGACCAAGGCGGATTTCGCGGCCACCGTGGCGTTCCGGTTGGAGCGCGCTCCAGCGGCGGGGATGGTGACGGTCAAGACCCAGATTCATGTAGCCATCGACAAGCTGCAGTTTCCGGTCCGCGAGGAACGGCGGGTGCAACAGCTCAAGCTGGCGGTGGTACTTTTCGACGGAAGCGGAAACATCGTTGCCGCGAAGGAAGGGACGATGGATTTTGCGATGGCCGATGCGACCTATACGCGGCTGTCGGCAAGTGGGATCAATGCCGGACTCAATCTGGACGTGCTTCCAGGCAAGTACCGACTGCGGGCGGTGGTGCAGGAAGCGGTGAGCGGGAAGATGGCGAGTTCCAGTCTGAATATCGAAGTCAAGTGATTTGTTCCCTGCGAACATCTTGAGGTAAGGAACAACTGGGATCGAATAGCTCAAGCATTGACTCGACCAAATAGGACCAAACGTCCCGGACTTCCAGTTGGACGAAGAGTGGGTTATCGTACTTTGACCGCCTAACTGGGTTCGGGGAAACGTCGAGCTAACCTTCGGGTGGATCGTCGGCCACTCTTCCTTGGCTCCTACTCGATCCGAGTTCCAAATGGAGCCATGCCCTTGGTCAGCACCGTCTTCGGAAACTCGCCGGAACGGCAGATCACGAACGAGCCGAAATCTTTGTACCAATCGCCCTCGGGTGCCCATGGGACGGAATTCACCCACTCCTGCAAGCGGCGAAGATCGTGGAGCGATATTTGGCGTTCCTCTACACGCGCAAGGAGGTGCTCCCAAACCGGCCGCGGTAGACTAGAGAAGCGAATCTTCGGCAATGGCATCCTTCCCGAAGACTGCCCGGATGAGGTCCTTTCCGGCTTCGTTCTTACGTTCGGGGTCGGCCTCGGCCAGGAACCGCCGATACGTTGCGCTGAGACTAGCGCGCGCCGCCGCTTGTGCCTCCACCCCTCTCTGCGCAAGCACGACTAGGGCTCGGCTCATAGTGAGGTGCTTCTTCCGAGCCACACGCTCCACCTCGACTGCCAACTGTGCCGGAATGGTGACGCTCTGACGGACTGAGGATGCGGTTCGAGTTCGTTGCCTGGATGCCCTCTTCATATACCTATGCTATCAAGCGCACCAACCTGGTGCACCAAGTCGTCACCTCGCCCCGAGTCGACAAAATTAACCGAGCCGGCGACAGAACCAATCGTGAGGCCCACGCGCCAAGCGCAACGCCGTAGACCCGGCCTTATCGCGCGTCGCTGCCGAAGGCGTGTGAGAAGTGTAGTTTAATCTCCCGGCACCCTCTGCACTTTCGGCGCGCTCCACCACCCCGCTGCCGCCAGCAACGCCCGCACCTGCGTCCACCGCGTCTTGATCACCGAGATCGCCAGCATCAGCAGGATCACACATACCGCCGCCACCAGAGTCTGCGCTTCGTTCAAATTGCCCTTCAGGAAGAATAGCTCGCGCCCGTATACCAGTTCGATGTGCACCCAGTAGACCAGCAGCGACGTGGTGCCGAACTGCCGCACCCAGCTCCACCCCGCGCCCGCGGCGTATCGCGTCCAGACGAACGCCACCGAGAGAATCGCCAGCACCACCCCCTGTTTGGTGAGAACCTGCAGCGGGCTGTTCAGCCAGTATTCCGACTTCGCGTAGATCTTGTAGGGCAGTTTATCGATGTAGTGGCATACCAGAATCAGTCCCATTCCCAACATCGCCGCCCATTGCATCGCGCGGTCCGTGGCGTCCGGCGGAATAGCGCGGATCACGCTGCCCGCGCTCACTCCGAACGCCAGGTACGCGCCCCACGGGAAGAATCCGAAGCTGTGATAGTCGGGAATAATGTAATTGCGCACCAGCCACGGCGCCCATTCCCAGTGCATTTGCGAGACCAATGGCGATACGCAGGCGATCCCCAGACCGGCGATCGCCGCCGCCTTGGCGCGCGCGCAGGCGGGAAAGAACGCCATCACCGAGAGCACCGCCATGGCGAAACCCATGCAATTCAGAATGTCGACGCGGAAGAGATCGCGCCACGGCGCCGGAATGCCGAAGATCCAGAGCTGTATGCGGACGGCGAAAGCCAGAAAGAACAGGTAGCCGCAGCGCCGGAAGGCCGATTTCACGCGCTCATGGCGGATCATCCCTTTGCGCTCGGAGCTGTCCATGAGAAACGAAAACGTGATGCCGGTGAGGAAGAGAAAGATCGCCGGAGGCATGCCGCCCAGAAATTGCGAAAAGATGTATGGCCCGCGATTGCGGAGATCGCCGCGCAGAAACGAATCCCACACATGGCCATGCAGCATGATGGTCGCCCCGATCCCCCGCAGCCAATCGAGATACTCCAGCCGGTGGATGCCGTGCTTTGACTTCATGCCCGGTGAAACCTACTTCTTCTTATTGTTGAGTGGCTCTATTTTGGTTCCCTTGGGAACGTTTAGCTCGAAGGCTGAATCGGGAATATCGCTTTTCGGCTGCACGTTGGTGTATGTGATCAGGTTGTAGTCTTTGCCGGCTTCATAGAATTTTTGTTGCAACGTGTAGCCCGTCTGGTCGGAGATCCACAGGTCGATCTTCTTCCACTGATCCAGCATTTCCTGCGACTTCGGAACCAGTCCCAGCCTGGTGGCACTCTGGCCGGCCACCGTATCGGGTCCGCCCAAGGTCACTTTATAGTCTGCCTGCAATTCCTGCGAAGTGCCGCCGAAGCCGAGCGTCAAAATGGCATCCACAATCTGGCTTTTTTGCCCCACGCTCCCCTGCTGGCCCTCGCCGCTGGAGGGATAATACACCATAAACTTCTTTTTGTCAGCGATCGCGATCTTCTGTTCCGGTTTGTCGATCGTGATCTTCACATGCACACTGTTTCGGCCGGCGCGCTTCACCAGAATCGTCCCGCTCTGCACGTCGTCCTCGTGGATGACTTCCATGTGATGGTCGGTCTGGATATTCGCCGCCAGGCCTTTGAAGTGGGCCGCGGCCTGATCCATTTTGGCCAGCGCCTGGACCAGAATCGGGTCGGCGCCCGAAAGCGTTTGGAACGCGGCCACCACCCCAGTCAAGGCAACCAGCGAGAGCCTGCGCGCAATCATATTGGTCATGGCCTGGTGAACGCAATGTAGAATCGCAGTTCGCCGTCGGAATCGGTGAACGGCTCCACATTGATTACCGTCAGGTGAGAATTGCCCGCGCGGGTGCGGACTTCCTGCGTGAGTTTCGACATCCTCTGGTCTTCGGGAGTCCCGGTCCAGAATTCCGGGTCCACCATGAATTCACCGTGCGCAATGGAGATGACGCTGACTCGCGGAATGCGGGGCTGATCGCGAAACCAGCCGCGCGGCGTGAAGAAAATGAAGGCCAGAATCAGCCCCACCATCACGTCATATTGCCAGCTCCCGCGATGATAATCCCACAGAATAAAGCGCTTCAGCATTGGCATCCGTATTTTACCAAGGCGCGATGGGTCTTTTTTGAGGGCCGCTGATCCGGGCGCGTAGCCCTTTGTTATTACCGCCGCCGCTAACCTTTTGGGAATGTCCAAGCCGATGCCGAAACCCTTACCATAAGACGGAAAGTAGACCAGCTATGGAATTGATCGTCAGTCTTCTCGCGTCCATCGGCGGAGCCCTAATCGGCACTTCCGTGGGCATTTATCTTCTGTATCGCAAGCTTCGCCCCATCACCGGCGCCGAACTGGACCTCACCAGAGGCAAACTGCGATCCACCGAGTTCTCTCTCTCGGCCGCCACGGCCAATCTGGAGAACTTCAAGAAGCAGGTGGCGGAGCGCGAACAGCAGTTCGCCGCGGTCGAAGAGAAGATCCGTGCGATGGAAGCCGAGGCTGCGGAGCTTCGCCGGCAACTGGCCGAGCAGGAAGGCAAACTGCAAGAGGCCACCAAAGCCGTCGCCGAGACTGCCAGCCGCCAGCTCGCTTCCTACGAATCGCAGATCGACGCCGACGACCGGCAGATCAAGGAACTCACCGGGCAAATCGGCCGCCTCGCCGCCGAGCTGAATCAGTACCGGAACGACCTCACTCAGGAGACGCAGGGCCGGTCCACGCTGGAATCCCAACTAAGCGCCGAGCACGAGCACTCGCGCCGGCTGGCCTGCCGGATCGCCGAACTGGAGGCTGAACGCTCCCACTTCGACCTGACGATCCAGGAAGAGCGGCAATCGGCCGCCAAGGGTATCGAGCTCCTGCTGATGGCGCAGGAAAACCTGAAGCGCGTTTTCCGTAATATTCAGACCGGAACGCCCGGAGAAAACGGCGACGCCGGCAACGGCAACGGCCACGTCCTGGTGGCTGCCGCCCCCGCAACTCAGTCGGAATAGCACTTGAACTCTACCGAATCGCAACCGCGACCCAACTGAGCCGCAACCGCGGCCTACTGGTGCTTTTTGGCGTGGCCGCAGAGCCCGTCACTGCCCCACCCTCACCACATACGCAGAGCGGTATGCCTCACCGCTCTGGCGCACCGCTGTGGCGAGCGTTTCGGCCTCCGCTTGATTGACGGTATTCCCCACCAGCACGCACCAAAACTCCCCAATCCGCTGAATCGTAACCTGGCCGAATTCTTCCTGCATCCGATCGCGCGTGCGCCGGGCATTCTCGGGATCGCGGAAGGTACCCGCGCGGACGGCGAAGAGCAGGCGCGGCTGTGGCTGCACCTCGGCGTTCTCCAACACCTCGAGAGCCACGCGGAAAAGACCGGGATCGGTTACGCCCAGTTGGCGCGCCGCCGCGTAGGAAAGGTCGATAATCCGCGATTCCACGAAAGGCCCGCGGTCATTGATGCGCACCACGATGCTGTCGCGCGAGCCAAGCTTCCGCACGCGTACTTTTGTGCCGAACGGCAGTGTCCGATGGGCGGCGGTGAGTTGTCCGGAATCGAAAATTTCTCCGCTCGCGGAGCGCATGCCATCGAACGAAGCTCCATACCAGCTCGCCAGGCCCTCTTCGGCCGCGGGTGAGGCGAGATCCTGCGCCCGGCCGCACACGGCCAGTGCCATTCCCAATACGGCCAGGCGGATTGCCGGATTTCGGTAGGTACGGCGCGGCACCAGACGATTTTAATGAGGTAACAGGCGAAGTGCAACTGTTTTCATGGTTGGTAGCCCCGGGTCAACCCGGAAATTTCTGGTAAATCCCGTCTGAAAAAGGGTTGTGGACCTGTTAATCTGGAACTATAATAACAGCGGGCGAGATAGCACCAACTTTTAGTGGGTCTATTCACCGGGAGGTCGGAAATGTCGCCAAACGGCAAGCCGGATCGGGGTTCCGTGGTGATGAACGCCGAGGAATGTAAGGGATGCGGCCTTTGCGTGGAGGCGTGCCCCCTGAAAGTGCTGAGCCTATCCAAGTCGTTGAATCGATACGGCTATCACCCCGCCGTTTACCTCGGTCACGGTTGTTCCGGCTGCGGCATCTGCTTTTTCGCCTGTCCGGAACCGGGCGGGATTCGCGTCCAGAAGAGGTTGGCATGAAACCGGAACTGACAAAGGGGAACGAAGCCATTGTGAAGGCGGCCGTCCTGGCGGGATGCCGCGCGTATTATGGATACCCCATCACCCCGGCCAGCGAAATCGCCGAGGCGGCCGCGTTGTATCTCCCGCGCGTGGGCGGCGTCTTCATCCAGGCGGAAAGCGAGACGGCGTCGGTCAACATGCTTTACGGCGCAGCTTCGGCCGGAGTGCGATGCATGTCCGGCTCCAGCGGACCGGGTATCAGCCTGATGCAGGAAGGGCTGAGTTACCTGGCCAGCGCCGAACTGCCCTGCGTGATCGCCGACATCATGCGCGGCGGCCCCGGTCTCGGCAACATCGCACCCGAGCAGGGCGATTACAACCAGATCGTCAAGGGCGGAGGCCATGGCAACTACCGCACGCTCGTGGTGGCGCCGGCCTCGGCGCAGGAAATGGCCGATTTCACCACTCTCGCCTTCGACCTGGCCGATCGCTACCGCAATCCCGCCGTCGTCCTGACCGATGGCAACATCGGGCAGATGATGGAGCCGGTCCGCTTTGCCGACCCAATCGAAGTTCCCGCGCCGCCATCGTGGGCGGTCCTCGGCACCGCCGCCACCCGCAAGAATCTCATTGCTTCCATCTACCTGGAGCCCGAAAAGATGGAGCGGCATGTGCGAAAACTGGAGGCCAAATATCGCCAGGCGGAAGTGGAAGCCGTCCGCTCGGAAAGCTATCGCACCGAGGACGCGGAATTCGTGCTCATCGGCTACGGCATCATGGGGCGAATCCTGAAAGCGGTGGTGGACCAGGGCCGCGAGCGCGGGCACAAGCTGGGCCTGCTGCGTCCCATCACCCTGTTCCCGTTCCCGACCGCGCGCATTCGCCAGCTCGCGCCGGAAGTCAAAGCATTCCTGGTGGCCGAACTCAGCGTTGGCCAGTTGCTCGACGATGTCCGGCTGGCGCTCGAAGGCCGCCGTCCGGTGGAGTTCTTCAGCCGCGTCGGCGGCAGCGTGCCCACCGCCGAAGAGGTGCTGGAAGCGGTGGAGCAGAAGTTCCAATTCAGGGAGGTGCTCATCCATGGGTAGCCTGACCGTCACGCATGAAAAGGCATCGGCATTCTATGAGCGGTTCGACCGCAAGGGTGAGTTGCAGCACCAGACGCATTACTGCCCCGGATGCGGCCACGGCATCATCCAGAAGCTGCTGGCGCAGGCGCTCGACGAGCTGGGGTTGCAGGACCGGACCGTGCTGGTCAGCCCGGTTGGCTGCTCGGTCTTCGCCTACTACTATTTCGACGTGGGGAACATTCAAGCGGCGCACGGCCGCGCTCCCGCCGTTGCCACCGCCGTGAAGCGCAGCCGGCCGGATAGCATCGTCGTCGCCTACCAGGGGGATGGCGATCTCGCCGCCATCGGCACGGCGGAAATCATCCACGCCGCCAACCGCGGCGAACCGATCACCGTGATCTTCGTCAATAACGGCATCTATGGGATGACCGGCGGCCAGATGGCCCCCACCACGCCGCTCGGCAAGAAGAGCACCACGTCGCCGTACGGGCGCAACGCGCTGACCGACGGCTATCCGCTGCATGTTTGCGAACTCCTCAACACGCTCGAAGCGCCGGTCTTCCTCGAGCGCGTTTCGCTCGGTTCGACAAAACACATCATGGCGGCGGCCAAGGTGATTCGCCACGCGGTGGAAAATCAGGCCAAGGGCCTGGGATTCTCGCTCGTGGAAGTGCTCTCGCCCTGCCCGACCATCTGGAAATTCGAACCGGTCGACGCCCAGCGCTTCGTCCGCGACGAAATGGAGAAGGTCTTCCCGGTGGCCAATTACCGCGATCGCACCAAGGATGCCACGCCGCGGCCGGCCGCCCCCGCGCCGCCGCCCATCGCCGAAATCCCCGCCCTGCTCGGTCTCACTCCCGACGATGGCGCCGGGCGCATCCATCCCGAGCGCCCGCTCGACCTGCGCATGCGGGTCGCGGGATTCGGCGGCCAGGGAGTGCTCACCCTCGGATATGTGCTGGCGGAAGCAGGCATGGAGGCCGGCTACGAGGTTTCCTGGCTGCCGTCGTATGGCCCGGAGATGCGGTCGGGCACCTCGAACTGCCACGTGCGTTTATCGAATGAACCCATTTCGTCGCCCCTTGTCTCCCGGCCGAACGTCCTGCTGGCTCTCAACGAGCCCTCGCTGCGCAAGTTCCTCGCCGATGTCGAGCCCGGCGGCATCGTACTCTACAACAGCGACACCCTGCCGGAAGATTGCGACCGGCCCGACTTGCGCATGGTCGCCAGGCATTTCTCGGGCCTTGCCGACAAACTCGGCGATGCCAAAGTGGGCAACATCGTCATGCTCGGAGCGCTTCTCGAAGCCACCAGCGTTCTCGATCCCGAGCAGATCGTGAGCGCACTGCACGCCCTGGTGAAGAACAAGAGGTACCTGGATCTCGATCTGCTCGCGCTCCAGCTCGGGCAGGACGAGATGCACAAAGATCCCCTGCCGGTCTGCGACACCGACCTCTGGGGCGTTTAACATCCGGATTCCTCCGCCATTACGTTTGCTTGCGGAGCGCAGCGCCTTCTACTCCGAGACCGCGAGGGAGCGGTGCTTTTTGCGTGGAACAGCGAATTCCGCAAGCCTCATTACTTGCGCCCCCTTGCCCGCGCCTCAGCGCCCGTTGTACCTTGGACGAATGCTGGTGGACGACACCACCTTCCGGCGCCTTTGCCGCGCGCGCGATTTGCTCGCCGCCGGCTATAGCGCGCCTATCCCGCTCGATCGCGCCGCCCGCGAGGCGTGTCTTTCGCCGTTCCACTTCCAGCGCGTCTTCGCCCGCACCTTCGGCGAGACGCCGCACGATTTCCTGACCCGCCTGCGCATGGACCAGGCGCGCCAACTGCTTGCCGCCGGCGATCTGCCGGTCACCGAAATCTGCCTGGAAGTGGGCTACAACAGTCTCGGAACGTTCAGCTCCCGTTTTGCCGCGCTCACCGGGCAATCGCCCACCGCCTTCCGCCGCGAAGCGCGCCGCTTCATCGCTCCCATCCACGGCTGGCATGTGCTCTACATCCCCACCTGCTTCGTGAATTTCTGGCTGACCGCCCCGTGAGGCGCGAACCGCAAGATCGAAGAAGCGCGCCGCCGGGCCTTCCCCCTATATTCGAATCGAGGAGAGATTCACATGATTCAACGCTTCACGCATGCCACGGTCTTCGTTGCCGACCAGGACGAGGCGAAAGATTTCTACGTCGATAAGCTGGGATTCGAGGTCCGCATGGACAACTCCATGCCCGGCGGCGGCTTTCGCTGGCTGACCGTCGGTCCCAAAGGCCAGCCCGATTTCCAGATCATTCTGATGAAACTGGCGCCGTTCGGGCGCATGACAGCCGAAAACGCCGCCACCCTGAAGAACCTCATCCAGAGCGGGCTGATCGCCGCCGGCGTGTTCGAAACAGCCGACTGTCAGAAGACGTACGAGGAACTTTCCGCCAAAGGCGTCGAGTTCCCATCCCCGCCCTCGGAGAAGTTCTACGGCATCGAGGCGGTATTTCAGGATCCGTTCGGCAATCGCTTCAGCTTGAATCAGAGGAAATAGCGGCGACTGCGACGCCGTTACTGAGCCGCGACCGCGAGGGAGCGGTGACTGGGACTTCGGAGGCCCCTCCGGGCGTGTACAATATTCCGAACGGGGGAAAAAGTTGCGAGGCGCGATAGCGATCTGGATACTTCTGGCAGCGCCGGTTGTCTGGGCACAGTCCTCGACACCGGCGCCGGCGTTTGAAGTTGCTTCCATCAAACTACACCAGCTTCCTCCCGGCATCATGGGGGTCCAGATCGGCGGACCGAGCGCGCTGCACATCAGCGGCAACCGGCTAAGCACGTTCGGCAGCCTCCCCATGCTCGTCATGGCGGCTTACAACCGGCGCCTTCATCAGGTGTCCGCCGGACCCGAATGGACCGACGGCAACGGCAACCCCCTGGTATTCGATATCCAGGCGAAGGCGGAAGGCGACGGCGTCCTGGCGCCGGAATCAGCCCGGCAGATGCTGCAGACGCTGCTGGCGGACCGCTTCCACCTCAAGTTCCACGTGGAAACCAGGGAAATGCCGGTGTATGAGCTTACCGTAGACAAGAACGGGCCGAAGCTGAAGGAAGCGCCGCCGGGGACGGAGAACACCGCCTCCACCAAATTCTCCAAGGGCATATGGAAAATCCGCTACCCCAGCGTTTCGATGAGCGGCCTGGCGTTGAACATAGCGTCGAATTTCGATCGGCCGCTTCTGGATAAGACCGGTCTCAGCGGCACCTACGATGTCACGCTGGAATACCGGCGCCCCGGCGTCCTCTCATCGGTAGGCGAGCCCGGCCAACCCGTGAATGCCCAGACGGAGCCCTCCATCTTCACCGCGCTTCAACAACTCGGACTGAAAGTGGTTCGCGCGAAAGGGCCGGTCGAGATCACAGTGATCGATCGCGCCGAAAAGCCGTCGGAGAATTGAGTTGAGTTCGCGATACTGAACGGCATCGCGCGCCAGCCTGTTAGCCTTCAAACGAGGAGCGTGGGAGTCCCGATTGCCGGATGATGCTAAGCAATGTTCCGCGCGCAATCTGATCGTGCATGGGACCGGCACGGTGATCGTCGTCGTGGGCAATTGCTTCTGCATTACCCGGTGGCTACCGCGTTGCCGAACCGCCACGAAGCCGTTACGTTCCAGAATCCGGCAGACCTCGGAGCCCGAAAGAACCGGCAGTCTACCCAATCGGGACCTCGACCTGCGTCACAAATACTTCGTGTCGAAAACGACGGTCGACTTCGGAGCTGGATGCCGATTCGAAGAACAAGGTCAGAGCCTCGATGAGGTTCGTTCGCGCCTCTTCTATCGACGCGCCCTGACTGGCGATGTCGAACTCCGGACATAGCGCGACGAACACATCGTCCTCACGCTCGATAATCGCCGTTAGCCGCTGCGCCGGTTTCATAATTCGAGTCTACCTTTCCACCGCCACGCCTGCGTCGCGAACAGCGTCCTCCACGCGTCGGCCTCGGGATCTTTCTCGGTGCAGCGAGGCCACGGCTTGTCGCTGATGTTCACCATAGTGAAGTGATACGGCGGCCGGCAGCGGACAAGGAAATAGACCGTCGGCTCGGACTCAAAGTTCCTTTTGGAGTCGGACGGCGTGACGGTCACCTGCCAAAGATCGGGTGTACCGCAATGCATCGTCTCGCCGAACCCGCCCGCACAAAGTCAGAGTGCAGCTTGCCGTGCCACCGCCTCAGATCGGCTGACGCCGACCACCCCGCACTTTCCTCCCAAGGGCGCGTCATCCATTCATCCACAAAATCCCGCGGACTCAGAGCGACCGGATCCACGCGCGTCACACGATCCCCATCAATCAGGAAGTGGCGAACCATTCTCCTAACGAGGATGCCTGTGTCGATACTGTCGCCGTTGAACTCGACGAGGACGTTCACGGCCTTCTCGCCATAATTCTTACCGATGGCTCCGACGATGGGGACCTGGCCGAGATACGCTGGTTCCGTGCGGTCAATCAGAAGCTTCGACCCCGCCGAACCTATCCGCCAAATTCTGTAGTTAACGCTACGCCACATGGAAGCGCATCCCCAGTAGTTACCCAACGTCATTACGTATGGCGGACCCTCTTCATGGCCGTCCTTGAAATCCTGCCAAACGTGGACCGCGTCGATAACCTGTGGGCTGACCTTTCCTTCCGGTAGTCGTTCTGCTTCCCAAACGCGTTTCCATCGGCCATCGACACGTTTATACGCGTAGGCCGACTCATCGTACTGGCAGCTGATCCCGACGCCGGTAGTGACAATCAGCAGACCGCCCTCACCGCCGAATCGAACTTCGTTGATCGAGCCGAGCCTGTTCTGGCCCTCTTCCGGTCCGCCCGCATCGATCTGCTTCAACGTCTGATTGATCCGGACCTCAAAGGCCTTGGTATCTTCCTCATTGTCGAGCGCCCCCAACTGCCCCTCGATCCAATCCCGAAGCTGATGTTTGGCCACCGTCAGCTTCTCCGATGCCCCCATCGTCTCGGGATCGGGAGCCTGCGCTCGCAGTTCCACCAGCGTCTGGTGCAGTGCAGCCAACTGCGCGTCCTGCCCTACTGCAACCCCGCGAACAACGCCGCCAACCAAACGCCGCGCATCATTCCACCCGCTCGATCTTCGCTCCCACTGCCGCCAGCTTCGTCTCGATCTTCTCGTACCCGCGATCGATGTGGTACACGCGATCGATTACCGTCTGCCCGCGCGCCACCAGCGCGCCCAGCACCAGCGACGCGCTCGCGCGCAAATCCGACGCGATCACTCCCGCGCCGGTCAGTTCGCGCGGGCCCGCGACGATCGCTTGTCGTCCGTCCAGCCGGATGTTCGCTCCCATGCGCGCCAACTCCTGCGCGTGCATGAACCGGTTCTCGAAAATTGTCTCGACCACGATGGCGATGCCTTCGGCCTGCGTCATCAGCGCCATATATTGCGCCTGCAAATCGGTGGCGAATCCGGGATACTCCTCCGTCGTCATGTCCACCGACCGCAGCGCGCCGGAAACGCGCACGCGCAACGACGTCGCGCCCGGCTGTGTCACGTCCGCCCCCGCCTGTTGCAACTTCGACACGAGCGCTTCGAGGTGTGCCGGCGCGCAGTCAGTCACAGTGACGTCGCCGCCCGTGATCGCGCCGGCGATCAGGAAAGTCCCCGCTTCGATGCGGTCGGGAATAATCGTGTGCTCCGCCCCATGAAGACGCTCGACGCCGTGAATGCGGATCTCCGAAGTGCCGGCGCCCTCGATGCGCGCTCCCATTGCGGTCAACAGATCGGCCAGGTCGGACACCTCCGGCTCGCGCGCGGCATTGCGCAGCACGGTTTCCCCTTTGGCTAGAACGGCCGCCATCATCAAATCTTCCGTGCCGGTGACCGTGATGCGCTCGAAGTTCACCGTCGCGCCGTGCAAGCCCTCGGGCGCGGTTGCTTCGATATAGCCGTAAGCCTGATTGATCTTCGCGCCCAGTTGTTCCAGTCCGAAAATGTGCAGATTGATGGGCCGCGATCCGATGGCGCACCCGCCGGGCAGCGACACGCGCGCCTTGCCGCAACGCGCCACCAATGGCCCCAGCACCAGGCTGGACGCGCGCATGGTTTTTACCAGCTCGTAAGGTGCTTCCGGGCTGGCAATCGCCGGCGTGGTGAGCCGCACCGTGCAGCCATCGATATCCACTTGCGATCCGATATCCACCAGCAGGCGCTGCATGGTGCGGATGTCGCGCACGCGTGGAATGCGATGGAGCGTGACCGCTTCCTCGGTGAGCAGCGCCGCGGCCAGAGCCGGCAGCGCCGAATTCTTCGATCCATTGGTGGGGATTTCCCCCTGGAGGGCAGTTCCGCCCGTGACTACGAATTTATCCATAAAGAGCTTTCAGCCGTCAGCTTTCAGCTTTCAGCCGGCGTCTTCCAATATTGCAGCCGGATTGCCAAGCCTGGCGCCGCGATCATGGGCCGGAGCGTTAGAAGCCCGAGCCATGAACTGAAAAACGAGTGGGGGCTGCCGAAAAAGGCAAATAGGCCGCGGATAAACGCAGATGAACGCGGATAAGTTGTTTGTGTTCAATCGGCGTTTATCAGCGTTCATCGGCGGCTGGGTCATTTCCAATGTTTTTCAGCGTACACGCACCAGGAAATGAAATGGGAAGTAGGGAAAGTGCAGCCTCCAAACGAGGATGTCCCAAATGATGCCCGCCGCCACCGAACTTAGCCCAACCCAAAATATAGCCACGATACTTCGCACTGATGACGGCTGAAGGCTCATATCGCCTTCGATACTCTTCCGCCGGCAGCGGCCAGCCGTCTCTCAGCTTCCTCGCGGCCGATAGCCGCCCTGGCCATCACAATCGCGGTGCGCACGTTGGAACCGGCCTGCTCCAGAAGTTCGCCGGCGTGCTCGTACGATACTCCGGCCGTCTGCGCTATGATGCGCCGGGCGCGGTCCCGCAGCTTGCGATTCTTCGGCTGCACGTTCACCATCAAGTTGCCGTAGACGTAGCCAAGCCGCACGCACGCCGCTGTAGAGAGCATGTTCAATACCAGTTTCTGCGCCGTGCCCGCCTTCATCCGCGTGGACCCCGCGATCACTTCCGGCCCCACCAGCGGCGTGATCGCAATATCCGCCGCGCGCGCCAACTCGGACTGCGGTGTGCAACTGATTCCGATGGTAGTCGCGCCCATTTTGCGGGCTGCCGCCACCGCGCCGAGCACATAGGGCGTGCGCCCGCTGGCGGCAATCCCCACCAGCACGTCGCCGGCGGTGAATCCGTGCGCCCGCAGGTCGCCCGCGCCGATCGCCGGATCGTCTTCCGTGGTTTCCGTGGCGCGGCTGAGCGCCGTCTCTCCGCCGGCGATAATTCCCTGCACCATGCCCGGCGCGGCGCTGAAAGTGGGAGGGATCTCGGAAGCGTCGAGCACGCCCAACCGGCCGCTGGTGCCCGCGCCGATGTAGAACAGCCGCCCGCCCTTTTCCACCGCCGCGACGATCGCGTCCACGGCCCGCGCGATGGCCGGAATTTCGCGCTCCACCGCGCCCGCGACCTTGGCATCTTCCGCGTTGATGATGCGCAGCACTTCCTCGGTGGCGAGCGAGTCGAGCGAGTCCGACGCGGGATTCGCCTGTTCGGTGAGCAGTTTTTCGAGCACTGGTCCCTTTATCAGGCTAACACCGCGTGGCTCCTCAGGTTCCGCATTTATGGCGTTTTCTCGCCGTGCGCCGCCTTCGAGCTCAGGTGCCGGTAGAATCCCAGATCGTCGCCGGTCAGCATTTTCGTCGCGAAAATGATTTGGCCGGTGTGGCCCGAGAAGTGTTCCACCACGTGATAGATCGCCGCCATCGCGGTGACGGGGTACTGTTGAATGAGCAGTGGCTCGAGCAGCCGGCCGGCGCTTACGCGCTCGAGCACGGTGCACGCCTCATCCACTGTCGCGCGCAGCTTTTCCAGTAATTCGGACACCGCCGCGCCGCCGCGGGTCGCGAACTCTTCGTCGCGCTGGCGGACATCGGGCGCGCCGCCGACGCCCGCAATAATCCACTGCCGCACATTTCCGCAGAGATGCAGCACCAGGTTGCCGATGGCGTTCTCGTTCTCGCTTCCGCGCGCCCAGATCTGCTCCGCCGTCAATTTTCCCAGGCAGCTTTCAATCCGCCCGCGGCTCTGCCGCAGTCTTTCGATGGAACAATGAAGAAATTCCTGGTGCAAGGTGTCAGGCATATCAATAATTGTGTACCTTGGAGAGCCGGATCAGGAATGCGACCACCCACTGAGCCAGCCCCCACGAAAGCCCTAAGCCGGTGCCGCTCCGTTCGCGACGGGACAGAGGATCGCTGCGCTACTTGAGTTAGCCGCTGTCGCCGGGGTCTTGAACCCTTCCCACGGTCTCGCTCCTTTCTGTAAGTATAGAAAGACGGGGGCGCGATTGCAGCAGCAGATTCACATCGTCGGCGGCGGACTGGCCGGCACGGAAGCCGCGTGGCAGCTCGCGCGGCGCGGCCTGCGCGTAACGCTGCACGAAATGCGGCCCGTGCGCCGCACGCCCGCGCACCAGACGGACCGGCTGGCCGAGCTGGTTTGCAGCAATTCGCTCAAATCGGAATCGCAACAGACCGCGCCGTGGCTGCTCAAGGAAGAACTGCGCCGCCTGGGCTCGCTGCTTCTCTGCGTCGCGCAAAAGACGCGCGTGCCCGCGGGACACGCGCTCACCGTGGACCGCGAGGCCTTCTCCGCCGAAGTCACCTCCACCATCGAAAACGAACCGCTGATCGAGCTGCGCCGCGATGAAGTCACCAAGCTCACCGCGGAAGCGATCGTGATTATCGCCAGCGGACCGCTCACCAGCGAGCCGCTCGCCGCCGAGATCGCGCGATTGACCGGGTCGAACCGTCTCTTCTTCTACGACAGCATCAGCCCCATCGTCGATGCCGAAACGGTCGACACGTCGATCGCCTTCTGGGCGTCACGCTACGGCAAATCGACTGACGGCACCGACGATTACCTCAACTGCCCGCTCGACCGCGCGCAGTACGAACATTTCATCGACGAGGTGCTCGCCGCGCTATCGGCATCCGCCCACATTCCCGAGGACAACGCCTGCTATTTCGAGGCCTGCCTGCCCATCGAGGAGTTGGCGCGCCGCGGCCGCGACACTCTGCGCTTCGGCCCCATGAAACCCATGGGCCTCACCGATCCGCGCACCGGACGGCGTCCGTGGGCGGTGGTGCAGTTGCGGCAGGAAAACCTGCGGGCGCAGAGCTTCAATCTGGTCGGCTTCCAGAACCACATGAAATTCGGCGACCAGGCGCGCGTGCTGCGCCTGATTCCCGGCCTGGAAAAGGCCGAATTTCTGCGCTTCGGCCAGATCCACCGCAATACCTACATCAACGCGCCGGCGCTGCTCACGTCGACTTTGCAATTGCGCGGCGATACGCGCATTTTCTTCGCCGGGCAGATTTCCGGCGTGGAAGGCTATGTCGAGTCCATCGCCACCGGTCTGATGGCGGGCATTCACGCCGCCGCTCTCGCCATGGGACACACGCCGCGCCCGCTCCCGCGCGAAACTGCGCTCGGCTCTCTGTGCCATTACATCTCGGGCGCCGACCCCGCCAATTACCAGCCTGCCAACATCACGTTCGACCTGCTCCCGCAGCTCGATGAAGCGGCCCGCACCGCCTTGCGCCGCGACAAGCACGCCCGCCACGCCGAGGTGTGCCGCCGCGCGCAGATTGCCCTCGCCGAATGGACGGCCGCCGATGTCTGAACTCGCCGCGCAAATTGACGCCTATCTCGCGGAGTTGGTGCGCCGCGGCAATTCCGCCCACACCATCGACGCTTATGGGGCCGATTTGCGCGAGTTCCTCCACTACCTCTCGCCGCCCGAAAGCGAACCACCCGCGCCCGGCGCCATCGATCAACTCACTTTGCGCGAGTGGCTGGCGTCGCTCTATAGCCACGAGCTCACCGCCGTCACCATCCGCCGGAAACTGGCCGCCGTTCGCGGGGTGTTCCGCTTCATGCTGCGCGAGGGGGTAGTATCGGTCAACGTGGCGCGGCTGGTGCGCACGCCCAAAGCGCCCAAGAAACTGCCGGAAGTCATGAGCCCCGAGCAGGTGAACGCGCTGATCGACGGCGTTTCCACGGGTGCGTTCGAACGCCCTCACCCGGTGCGCGATCGCGCTATTCTCGAATTGCTCTACGGATGCGGCGTGCGCGTCAGCGAGCTCGCCGGACTCAATCTGCACGATCTCGATCGCTCCGAGCGCTGGCTGCGCGTGCGCGGCAAGGGCCGCAAGGAACGGCAGGTGCCCATGCCCGGAAAGGCGGCCGAAGCGCTGGAGCGGTACCTCGCGGAGCGGCCGGTGGTGCGCGACGAACCCGCGGTCTTCCTCAACCATCGCGGCAAGCGTCTCACCGACCGCGGCATTCGCGGCATCGTCAAGCTCTACGCCACGCTGGTGAGCGGCGACCCGTCGATTCATCCGCACAGTTTCCGCCACGCTTACGCGACCCATTTGCTGGCCGATGGCGCCGACCTCCGCTCCATCCAGGAACTGCTGGGCCACGCTCGGCTGTCCACTACGCAGAAGTACACGCAAGTGGCCCTCACCGATCTGATCGCCGTCTACGACAAGGCGCACCCGAAAGCATGACAATGGGAGAAAAGCACCGCTCCCTTGCGGGGCGCCCTCTGGGCCCGGCTCAGTACGGACTGCCGTTTCAGCGCGCAATGATGAGCCGCGACCGCAAGGGAGCGGTGCCTTTCTCCAAGATGCACCGATTTCGCCAATGATCTCCCTCCCCGAGCTGCGCCGCGAATTCCGTCCCATGCTCCGGCTGGCGGTACCGCTGGCCGTCGCGGAACTCGGCTGGATGTTCATGGGCATCGTCGACACCCTCATGGCCGGTCCGCTGGGTCCCGCTGCGGTCGGCACGGGCAGCCTGGGGAGCATGGTGTTCTTCCCCATCGCGGTCTCCGCCACGGGAATGCTGCTCGGCATGGACACGCTCGTCGCGCAAGCATTCGGCGCGAACGATGAGCGCGATACCCGCCGCACCTTGATCAGCGGCATCTGGCTGGGGACCGCTCTCGCTCCGCTGGTGGCGCTGGCCCTCTGGGCGACGATCCCGGTATTGCGCGCGGCCCACATCAATCCGCGCGTGATGGAGTTGATCGGGCCATTCATCGGCAACCTCACCTGGAGCGTGTGGCCCGTACTCCTCTACGCCGCGTTCCGGCGCTACCTCCAGGCGGTGAATATCGTAAAGCCGGTAACGTTCGCGCTGGTGAGCGCCAACATCGTCAATGCCGGCGGCAATTGGGTCTTGATGTACGGGCACTGGGGAGTGCCGGCGATGGGCGTGGCGGGGTCCGCGCTGTCCACATCGCTTTCGCGCGCGTACATGGCGCTGGTGCTGGGATTGGTCATCCTCCGGCACGAACGCCGCAGCGGCTATCCGCTGTTCCAGGTGCCCTTCCGGCCCGATTTCGCGCGCATCCGCCGCCTCATCCAGCTCGGATTGCCGGCCGCCGGACAAGTGCTGTTCGAAGGCGCGGTATTCGCCATCGTCACCACGATGGCCGCGCGCCTGGACGAAGCTTCGCTCGCCGCGCACGGCATCGCCGTCAACGTCATTTCGACCACGTTCATGGTGCCGCTCGGCATCAGTTCGGCCGCCGCCGTGCGCGTGGGACAGGCGTACGGCCGCCGCGATATCCGCGGCGCCGCGGTCGCGGGATGGACCGCTCTGCTGTTGAGTTCGCTCTTCATGGGCTCAGCGGGCGTGCTCATGTCGGTGGCCCCGCAGTGGATTGTGCGGCTCTATATCAGCGATGCCGCCGTGGTCGCGATGGGCGCGCTCCTGTTGCGCATCGCCGCGATTTTCGAGCTGTTCGACGGCTTCCAGGTAGTGGCGGGCGGCGCGCTGCGCGGCATCGGCGATACGCGCACGCCCATGCTGGCGCACCTCGCTGGATATTGGGCCGTGGGGATGCCGGTGGCATACATCCTCTGTTTTCCGCTTCACTGGGGCGCGCCCGGCATCTGGGTCGGGCTGACCGCCGCGCTGGTGCTGATTGGTGCGGCGCTGGTGGTTTTCTGGCGGCGCGCTACTCGGATCGCAGCGCCGCCATCGGGTCCACGCGCGTCGCGCGGCGCGCCGGCAGCCACGCCGCCAACGTCGTGATCGCGGGCACCGCCGCCGCGCTGTTGCTGATTGGTGCGGCGCTGGTGGTTTTCTGGCGGCGCGCTACTCGGACCGCAGCGCCGCCATCGGGTCCACGCGCGTCGCACGCCGCGCCGGCAGCCACGCCGCCAACGTCGTGATCGCCACCACCACTGCCGCGCTGGCGACGTAAATGCGCGGGTCGAGCGCCGAGACTCCCAACACGAGCGAGCGAGCGTACCAACTGGCTATCGCCAGAAGTCCCAGGCCGAACGGGATTCCCCACGCCGCAATGCGCAGCGATTCGCCCAGAATGAGGCGCTGAATCTCGACGGGGCGCGCGCCCATCGCCATCCGCACTCCCAGTTCGCGCGTGCGCCGCGCCACGGAGTATTGCAGCACGCCGAATAGTCCCGCCGCCGTGAGCAAAATTCCGAACATCCCGAGACCCGAAGCCAGTGACGCCAACATGCGATCTTCAGCCAGCGCCTCATCCATTTGATGACGGAGGGTTCCCACCGACCAGATGGTGACGAAGGGGTCGTACCGTTTGAGCTCCTGCCGCGCCGCACGCTCCAGCGCGGCTGGTTCGCCCACCGTCTCGACCATGAGAGTCACATCGCCGAGCGGCACTTGCGCGGAGGGAAGGAAAAGATACGGCCCGGGAGGTTCGTGCAGATAGCCGGCGGGCCCGTCTTCGGCGATCCCCACCACCTGGCGCGATACGCCGTCCACCTTGATCCACTGGCCCAGCGGCTCGCGTCCGGAGAGCAATTGCGACGCGAACGTCCGCGAGACGACGACTACCGGCGGAGTGCCTTCCCGGTCGTTGGTGTCGATTCCGCGGCCGGCCACGAGCCGTGTGCCCATGACCGCGAAATAGTTTCCGCCAACGTTGTTTTCGTAGATATTCTTCGCCGAAAGACCCCGGACCTCCACGCGCACGGCATAACCATCGCCCGACCCCGACAGCGGCAAACGGCGCGCGTAGGTGGCGGCGCGCACGCCGGGCAAGGCTGCGAGCCGCTCGCAGGCCGGTTCGCACCATTCGGCGGCCGTGGTCCGCCGGCTCGGCGACACCGTTATCACCAGCAGTTTCTTGTGCGGGTCCAGGCCGGGATGAATGGCGGCGGCATTCCGTAAGCTGCCGATGAACAGGACCGCCGACCCGACAAGCGCCACGCTCACCGCCACTTGTCCCGCGATGAGTGCCCGCTTCTGCCATCCGCCGCGCGTGCCCGCGACTCCTTGTTCGGAGGCGATCACATCCCAGACATTCAGCCGCATCGCCAGCCTTGCGGGCGACAACCCGGCCATCAGGACCGAGAGCATCAGGGCGGACAACGCGAATGCAAGCACGCGCGCATCCAGGCGAATTCCGAAGTCCATGTACACCGAAGCCGCGGAGACAAATTGTGTGATCTTCACCATCAGGAACTGAGCGAGGGCAATGCCAAGCCCGGCGCCCGCCAGGCTGACGACCCCTGCCTCCACCAGCAATTGCCGGGCGATTCTCCACGCGCCGGCGCCGAGCGCCATCCGCACCCCCAGTTCTTTCTTGCGCGATTCCGATTGCGCCAGCCGCAACTGCGCCACGTTGGCGCAAGCCACGAACAGCACGCCGCCCAAAATCAGCATCAATCCGCCGCCGAAGATCAGGTCGGCGGTCCAACCGAGGGCACGGGGTTCCAGCATCGTGCCGGGAGTGCCGGAGGGAGCGGGCTTGTGTTTGCCCACGCCGCGAATGGCCGCATCGAAGACCGCCGCGGCGCGCATCGCGCTAATCCCCGGCTTGAGCCGGGCGACCATCTCGATTTCGCCGTTGCGGTCAGTTTCGCGGCTCGGGTCGCCGAGAGCGCCGAAGTTGGCATCGATGTTCACCCAAACGTCAGTCACCACGCCGCGATTCAGCCCCACGAACCCGGCCGGCATCACACCGGCCACCAGGAAGGCTTCTTTATTGAGCAAGACCGTCTTCCCGACAATCCGTGGATCGCCGCCGAAGCGCCGCTCCCACACCCGGTGGCCCAGCACGGCGCGCGGTCGGCCTTCCGCATCGTCAACCGAGGCCGTGCCGACCTGCGCGCGCACGCCGAGCACCGAAAAGTAATTGGGCGTGACAAAGTGCGTCAGGACGATCTGTTGTTCGTCGCCCACCGATAGCATGGACGACCGCCGGTCGAGCGCCACGATGGTCGCCAAATCCGGCCCAGCTTTCACCATATCCAGATAGTCCAGCCAGCCGTAGCCGACCCAACTACCGTCGTCGGCGCGCGAATACACCGATAGCAGTTCGCTCGGCCGCTCGACCGCGATGGGCCGCAGCAGCACCGCGTCCGCGACGCTGAAGATTCCGGTGGTAAGTCCGATTCCTAAGGCGATGGAAAGGACGGCGAGCGCCGTCGCACCCGGGCTTTTCGCCAGGTGGCGAAAGGCCGCGCGCAGGTCATACCGCATGCTTAATAGACGATAAAGAGGTCTGATCCGTTCGAATAATCCCGCAATTGGGACGAAAAGGACCCGGCAGGGCGCGGTAAGTGGTTTATCGGCCCGTCAACTGGCGTTTGGCTCGATACCTGCTCGAAAACCTGCGATCTCGTATGAACATGCGCATCCACCTGCGGCGATTGCTCCGATCGCGAGCTTTCCTGATCACGGCTATCCTCGTCCTGGGCTTGGGCTTGGGCGTCAACCTAATACTCTTTAACACGGCCTACGCGCTCCTCTGGAGGCCGCTCAGTTTCCCCCAGCCCGATCGCCTGACCACCCTCAGCGGACGCAGCAAGGCCGGCGATGTTACCCGGGCAATCACTGGAGCGGGGGCCTGGACCCTACGTTCCCAGAGCGCGGTGGTCGCCGGCATCGGACTGCTCGGCGAGTGGCAGGTGGTTTCGTTGATCCGTGGTGGCGACAGCACCGATCTGGCGTCCGCCGCGGTGGATTCGGGCTATTTTCGTGTGCTGGGGCTGCGGCCGTTGGCGGGGCGATTTTTCGGCGCGGAAGACGATCAAGGCGGCAGCCCCGAACTTCCGGCGGTTCTCCCGGAATCGGTGTGGCGGGGGCAGTTCGCGGCCGATCCCTCGGTTGTGGGCCGCGCCTTTACCCTGCAAGCCGGCGGCGCGCGGGTGCCGATCCGGGTGATCGGCATCGTGCCAGGCGCGGCGACATTGCCGTTCGCATCGGACGCCGAAATCCTGCTGCCGCTCGCGTCCGCCAGTAAGAGTGTGCGGGAGAATTTCGGCAACGCGGTCTACCAGAGCGTGGTGCGCCTGCGGGAAGGCGGGTCCATCGAACGGGCATCCGCGCGTATCGATGCCGCTCTCCAGGCGGAGGAGCCCAAGCAGCATTTCGCCTCCTGGGGCCGGCACTGGCTGGAGCCGCTCCGCACCGCGGTGGCGCCGGTGAAGCACTCCACCGTACTGCTGCTTTACAGCGCGGCGTGCCTGCTTCTGCTGCTAACCTGCGCCAATCTGGCCAGTCTCTTCGTAGCTCGCTCCATGGCCCGCGCACACGAGACAAGCGTGCACCTGGCGTTGGGCGCCACGCGCCGGCGCGTAATGCTCGCCAATCTTCAAGAAGCTTTGCTGGTATGCGCTGCCGGAACTGCCCTGGCTTTCTTCGTGGAAATCTGGATGCGGCCGCTGGTACCGAAATTCGCGCCTGCCGTGAAAAATGCCGGGCCGGAGTTGTTGGCCACCGGCCCCGTGCTGGTAGGTTTCGGAATCGCCATCTGGATCGCGGTGTCGCTGGTGGTTTCAGTCGCATCCGGCTGGCGGGTCCGGGGCGACGGGCTGGCCGGCGTCCTGGCGCAAGGCGGTCGCGGCACGGTACCCGGCGGAAAATTCCGCGCCGCACTGGCGGCAGGACAGCTGGCCATCGTGCTGACGCTGCTCACCGTTTCGGGGCTCGTGGGCCGCAGTTTTCTGGCCACCGTACGTACCGATCCGGGCATCGATGCTCGCGGCGCGGTGACGTTCCAGGTTTCCATGCCTCAGACGCAAGAATCGCCCGTGCCCGCGATCTCCGGTCTGGCGGCCCAAATCGCTGCCATTCCCGGGACCAGGAACGTCGCTTTCGCGGCGGGCTTGCCCATCGGTCCGGCGTCATTTCACTGCGTCACCGCGGCGCATGCGGGCGATTTTCAACCCGACGACCCGATGATTGCTTACCGTCTGATTGGGCCTTCGTACTTCGAAGCGTTAGGAGCGCGCTTCACGGCCGGCCGTCCGTTCTCCCCGGAGGAAGTGCAGCAGTGGAGCGAAGTGGCGATCCTCAACGAGTCCGCGGCGCGCACGCTGTTCCGGGACGAATCGGCGATGGGCCGCACCGTGTATTCGGCCATTGGCGGCCGCAAGAGCGTGGTGGTGGGCATAGTCAACGACATCCGCACGGAAGGACTGGATCGACCGGCCGGTCCCATGATTTATATGCCGTACGTGAACTTCGCGGGCTTGCGCTACATCGTGCGCAGCGGCATCCCAGCCACCGCTTTGTTGCCGCTGATCAAGGAACGGGTCCGCTCGTCGCAACCCGGAGCGATCGTGCAGCAGTTCCAGCCGCTGCCTGAGACCGTCGAAAAAACGATGCGCGATCGCATGGTTTCCGGGGTACTGGTGGGCGGATTTGCGCTCCTGGGCCTGATTGTGAGCTCGGTGGGACTTTACGGGACGCTGGCATCGCAGGTGGAGCGGCGGCAAAGGGAAATCGGCATCCGTATGGCATTGGGAGCTACCGTGCGCAACGTGCTCATCGCATTTCTGGGAACCGGGCTGCGGATCGTTGCGGTTGGGGCGCTGGCGGGCGTCGCTGGATCGATCTTGGCGGGGCGTGCGATCGAGAGCGAACTATACGGTGTGCGCGCGCTCGATTTGGCCTCGTTCGCCATCGCGCTGGCGCTACTCGCGTGTGCCGCGCTATCGGCGTGCCTGATTCCCGCTATCCGCGCCGGGCGCGTGGACCCGATGAGGACGCTGAATTCCCAGTGACCGCGTCAAGCCTGGAGCTGCTTCAGCTTTTCGTCCAGAAACTTCAGAATCTCTCCCGCGTTCGCCTGGCCATCGAGCGGCAGCAGCAGAACGCCCGCGGGGGTGAACTGCGCGCCGCGCGTCTTGCTGACGATGTTCATCAGCCGCTGCGGATCGACGCGGGTAGCGGTGTGGAACTTGATGCTGGCCAGGCTGTGCCGCCGGTCGATGGCTTCCACCCCCAGCTTTTCAGCCATGTACTTGAGGGCCGAGTACTCCAGAAGATTCCGCACCGCTTCCGGCACCGCACCGTAGCGATCGGCCAATTCCTTTTCGGCGCGATCGCGCGCGGCGTCGTCCGCGGCATTGGCGATCTGCCGGTAGGCGCGCAGGCGCTGGTTTTCGTCGGCGATGTAATCGGTGGGGATGCGGATGTCGAGCCCGAGATTGAGCGCGGAGTGGATCTCGGGCACGATTTCCTCGCCCTTTAGTTCACGCACGGTTTCGTCGAGCAGGCTGACGTAGGTATCGAAACCAACCGAGTTGATGTGCCCGTGCTGCTCGCCGCCCAGCAGGTTGCCGGCGCCGCGCAATTCCAGATCGAGCGCCGCGATCTTGAATCCGGCTCCCAAATCGCTGAATTCCTTGAGCGCCGCCAGGCGTTTGCGGGCGATTTCGGTCAATTCCGTATCGGGCGGGACGAGTAGATAGGCGTAGGCGCGGCGATTGGAGCGACCGACCCTGCCGCGAAGCTGGTAAAGCTCGGAAAGGCCGTAGCGCTCGGCATTTTCCACCAGCATGGTATTAGCGAGAGGGATATCGAGACCATTTTCTATAATTGTAGTACAAACTAGGATGTCGAAGTCGTGGCGCATGAAGTGGAGCATGGTTTTCTCCAGTTCGGCTTCGCTCATCTGGCCGTGTCCGACGCCGATGCGCGCGTTGGGCGCGAGCTGTTGAAGCATGTGCGCGCGTTCCCAGATGGAATCCACGCGATTATGCAGAAAATAGACTTGCCCGCCGCGCGCCAGCTCCAATTCCAACGCGGAACGAATCAATTCCTGGTTAAAGGGCGCAACGACGGTGTGAATCGCCAGCCGATCCTTGGGTGGTGTCTCGATCACCGACATGTCCCGAAGGCCCAATAACGACATGTGTAGTGTACGAGGAATCGGGGTGGCGCTCATGGCGACCACGTCGACCGCCTTCTTGAGCTGTTTGAGCTGCTCCTTGTGCTTCACGCCGAAGCGCTGTTCCTCGTCCACGACAACCAAGCCCAGATCGCGGAACGCCACGTCCTGGGAAAGCAGGCGGTGGGTACCGACGGCGATATCGACTTTGCCTTCGGCGAGATCCGCCAGCCCCGCCTTTAGCTCCTTGGCGGTACGGAATCGGCTGAACATCTCGACTCGCACCGGAAACGGCTGAAAGCGGCGCTTGAACGTCTCGAAGTGCTGGAAGGTGAGGACAGTGGTCGGCGCGAGCACGGCCACCTGCTTGCCATCGCCGAGGGCTTTGAAGGCGGCGCGCATCACCACCTCGGTTTTGCCGTAACCCACGTCGCCGCACAGCAGGCGATCCATGGGTTGCGGGCCTTCCATGTCGCGCTTGATCTCTTTGATAGCGGTGAGTTGGTCCTTGGTCTCGTTGAATTCAAAGCCATCTTCGAATTCGCGCTGCCAGTTGCTATCGGGCGAATATTGGAAGCCCTCGGTCATTTTGCGCTGCGCGTAGAGCTTCAAAAGCTCGTCAGCCATGTCGCGCATTTTGGCTTTGATTCGCGTTTTGGTGCGGGTCCACGTGGTCCCGCCCATGCGGTCGAGCGCCGGTTTGGCATCGCCGGCGCCGCGGAAGCGCTGCACCAGGTCCATGCGGGTGAGCGGAACGTATAGCTTGGCGCCGGCGGCGTATTCCAGCAGCATGTAATCGCCCTGATTCTCTCCCTGCGAGATCTCGCGCAGTCCGAGATACTGCGCTACGCCATGTTCCGAGTGGACTACGTAATCTCCTGGCTTGAGATCGATCAGATCCGCCGAAAAGGTCGCCATGGCGGACTTCACCGACGGCGCGCGGGCGATCAATTCCGAGGTCTCAAACAGGTCTTCCGAGCCAAATACTACAAGTTTCGAATCCTGGAAAGCGGTACCCCGCCGAACTAGGCCTCTCACCAGGTAAATGCTGGCGCTCGACCCGGCCATGTAGGCCCGTTCGGCGAGATACGCCGGGGGCGAGTCGAATTGCTCCAGCCCCAACTGGTAGGCCACGCCATACTCGTTGAGGATGTCGGCCAAGCGCTCGATTTCGCCGTTGGAAGGGGCAAAAAACGCCACCCGGCTGCCGTTTTCCACCAACGTGCGTGCTTCGGCGATGGCCACCTGCATGTTGCCGTGGAACGACATAGCGGGGCGGGTGGAAATGTGGCGCCGCGCCGATTCGTCGCCGTCGCCGCCCCAGCCGATCTCCAGTTCTTCGAGCGACAGCGCCGGGAGGTGGGCCACCTGCCGCTCCAGTTCCTCCCAGCGGAAATAGATGCGCTCCGGATCGCAGGCCGGCGACGGAGGAATCTGCTCCAGCCGCTTCCAGAAACGATCGGCGGCGGCATGAATGTTGCGCGGTTCGTCCCAGATCACGATGGACTGATCGAGCAGCGAGAAAACCGAAGCCGTGCGCGGCCTGGCCATCGGGACCAGCAGTTCCCATCCTGGAAAAGGTTCGCCGGGAAGGGGCAGGTCGCGGCCGGGGATGTTCGCCTGGCGCAGTAAGTCGCCTAATTCCAACAGCAAACCGCGCGATTTCTGGTATTCGGTAAGCGGCAGCAGGGTGCAATCCTCGATCTTGAGGACCGAGCGCTGCGATTCCACGTCGAATCGCCGCATGGACTCCACCTGGTCGCCGAACAGGTCGATGCGCACAGGTTTGGCCGCTTCCGGGGAAAAAACGTCGAGGATGCCGCCGCGCAACGAGTACTCGCCGACCATTTCCACCGGCTCGCGCTTCTGGTACCCGATGCTTTGCAGGTGCAGAATGACCTCGTCGAGGGGTAATTCATCGCCGACCTTCAGCTTGAGCGCGAGCTGCCGGTAGTAGGAATTGGGTTCGATTCGCAAAAGCGCGGAAGCGATGGGCAGAATGGTGATGGGAGCCCGTTGGGTGGCCATGCTCCACAGCCCGATGGCGCGCTGCTCGCAGATTTCGGCGTGGGGCGAGAGGTTCTGCATGGGCAGAACATCCAGCGCGGGAAGGAGTTGCGGGGAAATGCGGTCTTCCGCAGCCAAAAGCCTGAAAAGCGTCTCGACGGCCTCGAACAAGCTCTCCGCTTGCTTACTGCCATCTACTACAATTATCAGAGGTTTGCCCGTGCTCTGCCAAAGCAGGACCGAATAGAGAGCTTTCGCGGTAGTGGTGAGGCCCGATAGCGAGCTCTGGCGACCGGTGGACATCTGGCGCACGGCATCCTGAAAGCTGGGATGCCTTCCCAGGTCCAGAAACAGGTCGCGAACGGCAGGGTGAATCAAGGTCGGTCAGTTAAAACATCTACAAGATTAGTAGTCGAATATCCGGGCTCTAAATCGAGCGCGACCACCAGGCCGCCGGCGGCTTCCACTTCCTCCCGCCCGGCGATGAAGTGGGACCAATCCGCGCCCTTCACCAGAACATCCGGCAATAACACCGCGATCAACTCTCTGGGCGTTTCTTCGTCGAACAGAACCACGGCATTGACGGCCTCCAGTTCAGTAGCCATTTCGGCCCGTTCGCGCTCACATAAAATAGGACGCGACGGCCCCTTCATCCGCTCGACCGAGGAATCCGAATTGAGCGCCAGGATGAGGACATCGCCCAACGACCGCGCCTGTTCCAGCAAGCGAATGTGTCCGGGATGGAGCAGATCGAAACAGCCATTCGTGAACACCACGGACTTGTCCTCGGCGCGCCAGCGATTTCGGAGTTCGAGCAGTTCCGGACGACCGTAGACCGCGGCCATCCGTTCAGTGTAACAGGCACATTCCGGCCCCATCGCCTACAATTAATAGAAACACAATGGAGCACAGCGCCGAAATCGCATTGAACAAATGGAGTGTGCCCGAGTGCTCCTTCGAGATCGAATATTCGGCCCGCGTGCTCGACGATATCCGCCTGGCGGTGGTGGACGCGTTCTTTTCGCTGCCGCGCGGCGGGGCGGAAATCGGCGGAATTCTGCTGGGGAAGTGGGAGGACGGCCGCGTTTCGATCACGGGCTTTGAACCGCTCGATTGCGAACATGCTTTGGGACCTTCTTTCACGCTTTCTCCGCGCGACCAAACGCAACTGTCGGAGTTGATCGGCATGGCCCGGCGGAATGGCCCTGACCGGCAGCCCGTGGGCTGGTATCACTCGCATACCCGCAGCGAAATTCTTCTTTCCGACGCCGACCTGTCCATTCACCATCGTTTTTTCCCGGAACCTTGGCAGGTGGCGCTGGTGTTGAAGCCGCATACCTTCGAGCCGACGCGCGGTGGTTTCTTCTTCTGTGAACCCGGCGGGTCCATGCGGAGCAAAGCCAGTTACCAGGAATTCCGCCTGGATGCCATGCCGATCCGGCCGGGGGCAAAGCCGAGCCTGGCACACCTGCTGCCGGTCAGGCAATCGCGGGAGGATTCGGTGACCCGGGGCACATTGGTGGGGACTCCCGCGCCGGCGGCGGCGCCCGCGCCTCCGCCCATCGCAATTCCAGACCCGCCCAAACCGAAAGGGCGCGTACCCATCACGCGGGAAATCCCCGTCGAGCCACCGGTGGCCGAACCCCACCCCCCGGAAGAGCCCCCCGCATATCCCACGCCGAGTTTCGGGCAATCGGGCCCGGCGCGGCCGTGGCGACTCTTTAAGGTGGCGGCGATTCTGGCAATCGGCCTGGCGATCGGGGGTTGCGGATATGAAACGCGCGAGTACTGGCTGCCGTGGACGCTGGCGAAAATTCGCGCGGTGCTGCCCCATGAACCGAATCTCTATCTCGCGCTGTTCGTAGCGGACGATAACGGCCAACTCAAGATCCAGTGGGACCGTAACGCCCCGGCGGTGCGCAACGCACTGGACGGCGCGCTCGAGATCACCGACGGGCACACCGTTCCGCAATCGGTGCGGTTGGATAGCGCGCACCTGGTGGCGGGTACGTTTACGTACGCCCGGCAGGCGGAACGCGTGGATGTGACGCTAATTGTTTCAGAGCCGGCGGGCCAGATGGTGAAAGAACAGACCAGCTTCCTGGGCCGGCTGCCGATGCGGAAGCCGGCGGTGGAAGATCCGCAAACGGCCAACGATCGCAACGCCGACGCAGAGCGGGCCGACAAGCTGCAGAAAGACCTCAATTTTCAGGCGGCCAAGGCGCGCAAGCTGGAAAAAGCCCTGAAGGATATGCAGGAGCAACTGGAGAAAAGCAAGCAGACTCCTGAAGGCGCCAAGAAGAATTAAGTGAATCAAAAAAGGCGCCGCTTCCATGCGGTCCCGGCCTGCGGGCGCTACCTGGTCCTCATGAGCGCTTCGCGCGCCATACGGGTCTCCTTTTCCAGAGCCGGAAGGCCGAGGCGGGAAACCTCCGCCGCAATGGCATCCATGTCCCGGCCGGCTTTCGCGCGATGGCCGGCGTGCGCCGCGACCAGGCACCGGGCGAGACGGAATTGAACTACCGCCTCGACGGGGAAAGGCCGGCCTTCCGGGGATGGTATGCCGTCGAGCACGGCGGACGCCCCCGCGTCATCGCCGACAGCCACCAGCGCGCGAGCAAGTAAAGCGGCGGCTTCCAAGCGGTCGGCTTCACGACCTGCGGCGGCGTAGGCGGACATGGCGGCGCGGGCGCGAGACGCCGCCTGCTCGTTCAGTCCCGCAGCGAGGGACAGGCGAGCGAATGCGGTATCGAGGTCGGGCTTGAAGGCTTCCTTGTGTGGCCAGTCGAGTTCGCTCGCTTCCTGGTAGCTTTTTTGCGCCGCGACTGTGTCGCCCTGTTGAAGTTGTGCATCGCCGCGAGCGAGGATGACCGTGGCGGTCTGGAAGGGCTCCTGCACGGTTCGGTAGGAGGCGATCGCCTGATTGTACGCGGCAATCGCCTCGGGGAATTTACCGGCGAGCACAAGAGCGTGCGCCTGCGCCGCCAGGGCGTAACCGACACTCTCCGTGTCGTGAGCCTGGCTGGCCGCCTCCAAAGCCTCCGAACTCAACGCCTGTGACTCCGCGATGCGGCCTTCCGAAGCGAGCACGTCCGAGAGATCGACCAAGACCGAATAGCGCTTCATCGGGCCGATTTCCGTGCCCACCGCCAGGGCTTCGCGATAATCGGCCTCGGCGGCCTTCAAATCGCCGCGCAACTGTTCGGTGTAGGCCATACCCATCAGGGCATTCAGCTTTTCCAGTTGGTTCCCCATCTGATTCGCGATCTCGAGCACGGCGGCATAGAGGGGCTGCGCCTTGGCGGGTGCGCCCCCGATTGCCTGATAATTCGCCTCGATGCGGAGCGCGGCGGCGACGCAGGCGCGATCGCCCAGCTCGGTGCACAGGTTGCGTGCCTCCGCGCGCGCGTCCTGGGATCCGGCGATGCCGAGGTTCTGCATGGCGCCCGATTCCAGCAGGCGGGCCCGCGCATATTGCAGGCGCGCGCCTTGTTTGCGGGCCTTTTCGGCGGCGGCATGGGCTGCCCGGCGGGTGTGGTCGAAATCGGAGAGTGCGCCGGCGGTCTGCGCTTCCGCGAAGTCTATGCGCGGATCGTCCCCGACGGGCGGCGGCAGTTTGCGGAGGGTGCTCACCAAGGCAAGGGCGTCCTGCGCTTTGCCGCCACCGGTCTCCGCGTTCATCAGTCGCAGCCCGTACTCCAGATCGTCAGGCAATAGCGTGACCAGGGCTTGATAGACCTGGATGGCGCGCGGCCAATCGTGAGCGATCTCGCGATACCGGCCCTCGATCTCAAGCTGTTGCACACGCGGCAACGCCGAGGAAGAGTCAAACGCCAGCCTGGCTTCCGCCAGGGCGCGATTGTCCAGCCCCATCATCGACCAGGCCACTGCCAGGCCAGAGTGGATCAGGGGGTTGGATGGCGCCACCAGGGCGGCGCGTTCCAGGTAGGGACGGGCGCCCAGCGCATCCCATTGCCGGAGCCGCTCCATTCCGCGAGCATAAGCCTCGATGGCGGCGGGTTCAACGGGCGGGATGGCCATCCCGCCCGGAACGGAAGTGAGGCGAACGCCGAGTTGCGCACGGAGGCGTCGGGCACAATTCTGCGCCAGGTTGGCGATTTCGCCCGCGGACGCTTCTTCGCCGATGGCCGCAATTTGCCGCCCCGAGCGCAGGTCGAACAGAACGACATCGAGATGCACGCGGCCGTCGAGTAACCGGTACGCGCCGGCCACCGCGTAATCGGAGCCCAGGTTGGTTCCGATGCGCTGCAAGGTGGGGGCAGGGTAAGAAGTCTGGGGAGCGATGGACAACTCGCGGCGCACCCGGGCCACGTTCTCGGCGGGCAGGGTTCGCAACTGCTCGCCCGCGCCTAACTCGCTATCCATCAGCTCGGCGACAGCGGCATCGATCCAGGAGGTCTCAGAAGTCGCGGAGTTGTCGCGGAAGCCGAGGACCGCAACAGAGGTCCTCATCGCCGGCCGCGGGTGCCGTGGTAAGAGATACCACGCGCCGAGTGCCAAGGCGACCGCACCCGCCGCCACGGGGGCCCAAAGCCGGTACGGCGGCTGGCGACGCGCGGGAATCACCGGAGCGGACTGCCGCTCCTCGCGAGAACGGAAATAGGGAACGTACGCACCCTTGGGCAGTTCAATGACGACCGCATCGGCGGCGCCCTCGTGCTGATAATATTCCGCCAGTTTCAGACGCAGCCGCCGGACCTCCAGGCGCACTACCGGGTCCACGCGCGGATCGAAAGATTGAGGCCGCTCGAATACTTCGACCGCCAGCGTATATTCCTTGAGTTCGGAGCCGCGCCCGGCGAGAGCGCACTCGGTAACGTAGCGCAGCAGCCGCAGACACCGTTCCGCCTTGCTGAAGCCGCGCGACACCGCTATCCGTTCCAATTCGCTGGCGATCGCCGCCGGGCTTGGCGACATTTCGGACGACGTATTCGGCACCGTGACTGGTCCTAACCGCCGGGGAATGGTCCCCTGGGCAGGGATTTCCCGATTGTACACCAGAGGCATCGGAGAATCGCGAAGTGGCGCAAATTCAGTACGTTAATCGACGTAGTCTACGGTAGTACACTTCCTCCGAAGGAAGCATGGACCGTAATATTCCGGCTATGTTACTCCACAAAGGTCGTCTGCTTCTCTGGATGCTGCCGCTCCTCTCTTTTCCGGCCCTCGCCGAGACGAGCGCACCGTTCTACGCGTATTACGTGGTGGTTCCAGGGGTTGATGTGGGCTTCAGCGGCGGCGGGGCGTACATCTCGCCCATGGCACGTCCCAATCCAGCAACGCCTCGACTCCTGCGTCAGCCTGGGCATCAACCGGTGCATAAACCTGACCGTAAGGGAGGGGTTAGCGGGCAAGGCTATGTCGCCAACTGCTACAGCGAAGACGGAACCATACCAGATGAGTATGCCAGCACCATCGCGGGTGCGTTCTTCGCGGGGCTCAGTTCGTGCTCGGTGGGTTCGTCCTTCAGCGACTCAATCAATGTAAGCTCCGGGGGCAATCCCGCGGGAACCGCGACGGGCACCTTTTCGGGCAGCATGACCGAGTTTTCGTTTAACCTGACGCCGAGTCCCGAGCAGTACACGCCCTATGGGGAGTTCGCAGAACTCTACACTGAGTACTTCTACGGCCAAACGTTCGATTCCCCAGTCCCACCCGGTTCGCAGCTCACCTTTCAATACACCATGACCGGGAACTTCGGAGGGGGCATAGGTGTCTCCAGCGATTGCGCCGACCCGAGCTGCAGCGCCGGTGCCACCATAACCTCCTATCCCGCCACCACTCCCCTGACGACCTATACGCTCGGTCCGATCACAATCGGGCCTTCGGGAACCTATTCCGTGAGTGTAGGTGCGGGGATCGCCATCAACGCGGAGGAATTCGATGCGTACATCGCGCCCGGGCCGTACGTGTTCACCGCCAATCTGGGGTGCGCGATGCAACCGATCGCAACTCCATCCTCGGGCATGGTGCCGCCGCTGGGACTCGCCGGAAACAACTGGGCCTTTAACTACGCCATCGGCGACAACGACGGGCTCGAAGTGAAGAGCGTTCTGTTCGGCAATCGCCCCATGGCCGAGCAGATGAGCGTACCGTATGTGAACATCAACACCAGCGATTTCACCGGTACCGCGTGCCCGCTCACGGCCAGCGGTGACGGCGGGGATTGCAACAGCAACCTGGTGTATTTTCAATCCGGGTTGAACGACGTCACGGCCATTTATGTCATCAGCAACATTCCGTCAGGAACCGCCAGTTGCCTGGCGGTAACGGAGAATTTCGAGTTCGACGCGCCCGTGCCGGGTGACGCGTGCGAGCCGAGCGGCAACGTAGGCTGCGCGCGTTTCTATCCGACCGTCGGCTACGACTACTTCCCGGATTCGGACGACAAATCGGTCACCGAAGTAGACCTTCCGATGCGCATTCAGTTCACGGTGGGAGATCCGGCGTCGAATCTGCTGACCACGAATCAGGGGCAATCCGCGGCCGTCACGCAGGACAACAACGTCACCGGCCTGCAGGATTTCCTGCTCGGCAATGCAATACCGAAGGAAGTATACGTTCCCAACGTCATCAATCAGGGAGCGCCCGGCAATTACGATAGCTTCTATCAGACGTACCTAGGGGCCATCGACGCGCAGGGCGTCTTTTCGCCCGCGCCGGTGCCCGATTGCGCCACGTGCGCGCAGGTTCATTGGCGCTGGCCGTCGAAGTTTGCGGGCTTCCCCGGCGATAACGGCGGCGAACCGATCATCCCGCCGGGATCGAACCAATCCGTGGATATCGCGCTTGTGGCGTACCCGGACAACCAGATGAAGGATTGTTCGAATCTGGCCTCAGGCCATCAGATCGCAGATCTGCCGACGGTCTTCTGGTACTGCGGCAAGGGCTTTCAGGACAGCGACTCGTTCTTCCAGCACGGCGGATTCTTCAATCCGGTGGCCAATACCACTACCAATCCGGCGGTGGCGATTACGAAGAGCGGATTCCGCATCAACCATGCCAACGGGCAGTGGGTACAAACCGTGACCGTGACCAACGACAATAAATTCGCGATCGACGGGCCGGTGGCGCTGGTTCTCGATACGCTTACCGCGGATGTGACGCTGGCGAACGCCGACGGCCATACCCAGGTCCAGGCGCCCACAGGAACGCCGTACGTTTTTCTGCCGCTCGATAACACCTCGCAGCTCGCGCCCGGGCAATCGATGACGGTGACGCTGGCGTTCGCGAACCCTAAGAACAGTTCCATTACCTACTCGGCGAAAGTAATCGCCGGCGGAGTCCTTTAGGAGGATGCCATGCTGAGAACCTTGCTTCTGTGCGTTCTGAGCGCCGCGTTTTTGCGCGCGGACTCGCTTTACCTGGTGGCGCTGAATACCACCGCATTAGACGGCACGAACGGCGATCTTGTGGTCGACTTCATCAGCGGCGGAGGTCCCGAACAGAACGCCATTTCGATTGCGGGTTTCATGACCGATGGCACGCTGGGAACTGCAAGCCCGACGGGGGATGTTTTCGGCACGCTGCCGAACACCGTGATCATGGTTACCGATCCGGTGAATTCGGCGTTCAACGAATACCTGACGGGGATTACGTTCGGCACAAAGATCTCGTTTTTTCTGGATGTGACGACGAATGCCCCGGGGGCCGGCTCGGCGCCCGACGAGGTCTCGTTGTATCTGCTGGAGGCGGACGGGATGACGCCGCTGGTTACGACTGACGACCCTACCTCCTCCGACTCTCTGTTTACGGTAGATATCGACGGCAGCGCCAATGGAATACCGACGACGTACGATATCTTGTCGCCATCGGGCGTGACCACCAACATGACTTTTATTCCGCAAAATGGAGGCGGGAACGGGGGCGGGAATAACGGAGGCGGTAACAATGGAGGATCGCCGTCGCCCGTTCCCGAGCCCGCGCCGTTACCCATCGCCGCGGGAGTGTGGCTGTTCTGGATGTATCGATATCGCAGGCGGAAGGTTTGAGAAGCACCGCTCCCTTGCGGTCGCGGCTCTGTAACGAAAGGTCGCGGCTCTGTAACGAAAACGCCTGTTACGGAGCCGCGCGCACTTCGCAAGCGGCGCGTTTCGTGCGGGATGACGAACTTGCAAGTGCCTCTACTTCCGGCCGCCCATCTGCGGCGTGGCGCCGCCGGTGGCTTTTTTCTCCATCTGAAAGAGCTGCTGGAACTGCGCTGCGGGCAGTGTGATGGCGATGTTCACGGTAGCCCCTTGCGTACCGATATTGAATGCCTGCGCGACGCTAGCCATTTCCGGATTCTTCTGCGCCTGCATTTGCATCAGATTGACGAAGAACTGCAGGGTGTTGGCAATTTGAGTGGCGTCCGCGGCGTTATCGGACTGGATGGCCAAAGTCCCGACGACCGAGCTTCCGAACTTCACGCCGCCGGCCATTTGCTGGACCGTTTGCATGACTCCGGCCATGGGATTGGCCATCGGGTTGCCACCCGTCGTGCCGCCCGTGGCGCCGGCAGCCCCCATGGGAAGCATCGTTGCCAGCGGTACGGTGGTGACCACCCATCCATCCTCGGTGGTGCTCCACTGGTTTACCTGTCCGAGCACGGCTGAGGACAAAGACGGGTTCGAACCCTGGCGGTCGATTGCGGCTTTCACGCTGGCGATATCGCCCGCCGCCACGTGGTTGGTATCAATGAACGCGATGCCGGCCTCTTTGTCCGGGGTTTCGATTATGGTCACGCCAGTGTAGACTTCCGTGCCCGCGCCTTTGGTGGCGGCAAGCGTCGCCAACGTGGGATCGAACGTGCCGCGCGCCAGCACAAGGCCACTCGTCTTTCCGTTCACTGTCGATGGCGTGGCGACCAGCACTTCGTCTACATCACGGGTGGGATCGAAGCCGGTCATCTTGATGAGCTCCTGAAGGTCCGTGTTGTTGGACTGTATCTGGGTCAACAGGAACATTCCGAACGGGGATTTCTTGGCCGAATCCACGTTGACCCCGGCGATCACCTTGGCGTCGGGCATCACCATGCTGAGCAGGACGGAATCGGCAGGGCTGGCGGCGAGGATGCCGGCGAATGTCGTAAAAAGAGTCGCGGTAGTGAGGATTCGTGCGTTCATAACAGTCAGGACGGGGGTTTTTCCTCATTATTAGCACCCGGCTTGTCGGGCGGGATGGGTACCTGCTCGACCACCTCGATGCCAAACCCTTCGAGCGCCACAATCTTTCGGGGGTGGTTGGTAAGCAGGCGGATGGTATGCAGGCCAAGGTCGGACAGAATCTGCGCGCCTAGGCCGTGTTCGTGCTGCAACTGGCGCTGTCCGGCGGCCTCTTTATAATGCAGGAACTCGCGGGTGTGGTCGATGCGGAGACCGGTACCGGTGCCGTGGAGGTAAACCAGGACGCCGGCGCCTTCCTCGGCGATGCGGCGGAGGGAGCGATCCACGAGGCGGTGACAATCGCAATCCCTGGAGCCGAAAACGTCACCATAAAGACAGCGGGAATGCATGCGGACCAGGACGCGTTCCGCGCCGGCCACTTCGCCGTGAACCAGCACCATGTGGTATTCGGGGTTGAGGTCGCTGGCGTAGGTTATGGTGCGGAACTCACCGGCGTCGTTGCGGAGGGTGCCTTCGGCCACGCGGCGGATGAACTTCTCGTGCTTCATGCGGTAGCGGATGATCTCGGCGACGGAGATCATCTTCATGCCGTGGCGCGCGCAGAATTCGACCAACTGCGGGACGCGGGCCATGGTGCCGTCCTCATTCATAATTTCGCAGATGACGCCGGCGGGGGTGAGTCCGGCGAAGCGGGCGAGGTCGACGGCGGCCTCGGTCTGGCCGGCGCGCACCAGCACGCCGCCTTCGCGGGCGCGGAGGGGGAACACGTGGCCGGGACGGGCGAGATCGGAGGGCCGGCAGGCGGGATCGATGGCGGTGAGGATGGTGCGGGTGCGGTCGGCCGCGGAGATTCCGGTAGTGACACCGTCGCGGGCGTCGATGGCCTCGGTGAAGGCGGTGCCGAACGTCGAGGTGTTGTGCGGGCTCATGAGCGGGAGGCGCAGGTAATCGCAGCGTTCGGGCGTGAGCGCGAGGCAGATGAGTCCGCGGCCGTGGGTGGCCATGAAATTGATGATCTCAGGGGTGACTTTTTCAGCCGCGACGGTGAGGTCGCCTTCATTTTCGCGGTCCTCGTCGTCGACGACGATCAGTATGCGGCCGGCGCGGATCTCCTCCACGGCTTCCGGTACCGGGACGAAGGGCATGATTCATTGTATCGGGGAGGACGGAACGGAGCGGGGAATGCTACCGGTCCACGGGTTGCCGATTTCGGGTTCACTCGGGTGCGGGTGACCTTTGGGGGTTTGTGGGGAGCGATCTCCCAGAACGCGGCATCTGGAAAGTGACTCTCCGAGTGGCTCTCTGGCCGGTAAACTCCGACGATTCGACCAAAGCGGCGGCGACGCTTTCCAGAACGCCTAGAACGTCGCATCTCGGGAGTTGGCGCCGATTGCCCCCCAGGACAGCTCACTCTCCCAGGAGAATGCCCAGGCGTTGGGGGCGAAACGGGACAGCGGCGGCTGCCTGCGCGAATCGGGCGGATTCCACCTGACACAAGGATAAGGCAACCCTCCTGCACTCAGTCCGGTTTCTTGCCCTCGTTTTCTTTGAGGGCCGCGTTAAACCGCTCTTGCAATGCCATCCCGACCAATGCTGCGATCAGGATCACGGGGTACAGTTGCCCGATAAGCGCTTCTGCTATGGCCAGCGATCGCGCAACACGATGGACCGGATACGCGTCACCGTAGGATACGGTCGTGAGGGTCTCGAAACTGAAGTAGATCAAACGGGCCGGTTCGCCGGTGGAAGCGCCGGCGGCGAGGGGCGTTTGGAACCGGATTGCGTCGGGAGTCGCTTCGATGAGCAGTTTGTAGCCAAACGCCCAAGTCACGCCGATCAGCAGGTAGGCGGCGACGCCGCCCATGACCCGGTGCACAGTGACCGGGCCGGGAAGAAATGTCTGCTTAAGCGTCATGAACACGAGTATGGCCATGCCGGACACCTTGAGCGCCGTGTCCCATCCCCCGAAGCTGAACGAAGCGTTGAATTCGACTATCAAGTCCGCCGTGAATTCGAGGATGGTCAGCGCGACGATGAGACACATCAGAATCCGCGCATTTACTGTCGCGAGCGCGCCGGAGAGGAGCATGAGCGCGAAAGTGAGGTCTATTGCAATTCGCGCTGGGCGAGACAGGCCAACCATCGGAACGAAAATGATCATAAGCACCAGGAATGCGAGGAAGAAACTCAGCAGTCGATCCTCCCGCCAGAAATTGAGCGCCCGCCGACGTATCTGCGTGTCAGTCACCTGAGTTTCTCCTTTCGTTTGTCATCTGCTCGCCAACCTCGTCCGCGAGGCGCGGTTTACAAGACTGGCGCGAGCATGCTGGCTTGCCTCTCGCCGTTGCTGGTAATGAATATCTCGCCATCCTGACTGATCTTGGGCGGAAACCCGGCGAAGCGATGGAGGCGCGATAGTAGCCCCCAAAGGAGCTGTAGACAGGCGTGCCGGTGGCATCGCACGCGACGACCGAGTCAAATGCCGATGCGGACGGGAACTCGTCCTGAAATATGACCGTGGTTGTCACACCGCCTAGAAACGCGATGCCCTCAGCCTCGGCGGCCGCGGGGTAGCTGAAATTGTAATCGTCCGCTTGTAATCCGCCGGTATTGTAGGCGGCGATGGCGCGTGGGACCATATCGGGATCGAGTGTCAGGATCTCCTGGTCGGGAGGATCGCTGGGATTATTCTGACTGAACGCGACCGCTGTCCAACCGGGGGTGCTCGCGTTTCCATAAGCACCGGGATCCATTTGAATCTGTGCCGCGGTACCGCCACCGCCGGGTGGATTGGTTTTCGCGGGGACCGCGCAGGTGAAGGGCCCGCGCGGCACGGGTTCGGCAGGCGGACGTCTGGTTGTCGCCGGGGACTGCTGTTGCGCGGCCGCCGGCCAACACATGGCGGAAACGGCAAGCGATGTGATTAGTATTGCCCGCACGGTCCCCAGCCAGCCATTGCGAGACGGATTCTAGCATATTGATCGCATTGTGGGCGGGCAATCCTGCACCGCTTTCCAGCGCGTCCAGGCCTTGGAAAGGCGGGCGGCCGCCAGGATTGAGGCGCTTGCAAAATTCGTTGTTCCGCACAAAAAAGCACCGCTCCCTCGTGGTCGCGGCTCAGTAGGCGCCGTTGTTTCAGCACGTGATGAATGAGCCGGGCCCAGAGGGCGCCCCGCACGCAAGCGGTTTGCTACTGGTTTTGCAAGTGCCTCAGGATTGGCTGCCCCACTAGCGATTGGCCACGTTGGTTTCGGCCAGTTTGGCGGCGATGGTGGCGAGCGAGTTGACGGCGTCGCCGAGAGCGGGGCGGCTGGTTTCGGGCAGGGCGCCGGCCTGCTGGAGAGCGGTGAGGATGCGACGTGCTTCCGCATAGGATTGCTCCGCGGCATGCAAAGCGTTGGTCCGCTCGGCCCCTAGCGCGAGTGACGCGCTCGCGAACTGACAATATCCCAACTGCTCGAACGCTTCGGCGAGGTCGAGTTGGAAGGCCGGCTTGGGATCGGCGGACTGGCGCGCGAAATTCAGGGCCTTTTGGGCGGCCTCGAGCCGAGCCGGCAGCGGGTAAGCGATCTCCGCGAGTTGACTGGCGTACTGCTCCCAGCCGCGGGCGAGATCCTCGCGGCTGTACGCGGTCTCGCTGACGCCGAGAGACTCCAGGCGGGCGCGTTCGGCGCGGAAATCGCGCAGCAGGCGCGCCCACCCCGGCTTGGAGGAATCGGAATCGACGAGAGCGGACTGGTGGGCAATGGCGTCCTGGAGGTGCCGCCTGGCATCGCCAGGATTGCCGAGCACTTCCTCGATGAAAGCGAGGCGGCGTTCGGCGAGGGCCAGGTCGGCGAGAGCCTTGTGGTCGTCGGCGTGTTCGGAGTGGGTTTTGGCGGCGTCATCACGGCCCTTTTCGAACAGATCGAGCGCGCTGCGCCAGGATGTCCGGGCGGCGGCGGCATCGCCGGTGCGTGCTTCCAGCGATCCGATTTTCGCTTGTGTGAGGCCTTGATTCAGCCAGAAGGCGGCATCGCGGCGCGGGTTGGTGCTTTCGAGCTGCAGGATCTTGCGGGAAGTTTCCAATCCTTCCGGAAGCATTCCACTGTCGATTAATGCATTTTCGGCGACGCGGTAGGCGTTGACCAGGTCCCCGCGGTAAGTCTCGTTTTTCGGTTCCGCTCCGTGTAAGGACTCGAGCACTGGAATCACGCGGCGGCACACGGGTAAGGCTTCCCGTGGTTCGTCCCAGAGAAGAAGTCCGTGGACGGCAAAAAGATAGCGGTTGGCCCAATCTCTCTTGAGGATTGCGGTATCGAGATTCTCGATGGGCCTGGCGTCGAGGACCGTCGCGATGCGGCGATAATTGACAAGGCTCTCCTCACGGTTCCCGGCGCTGCGCAGGGCGCTGGCCAGGTTGGTGTACGAGACGGAGAGGAGCGCGAGGCGGTTGAAATCGCCGGGCTGGAGTTCCGACAGCTTCGCGGCGATTTCGACTCCGCGGCGCGCGACTTCCACAGCCTTGGTGTAATCGCCGAGACTGACATAGTTGTTGCGCAGGCTGACCAAGGTGTTGCACACATAGCGGCCAATAATGAACGAGTTGGGCGATTCCGCAAACTCGGCCTCGGCGTAGGACAACTCTTTTAGGGAAGCGTCGACGGCCGGGCCATAATCGGCGCGGCTCGAGTAGGCCTCGGAAAGATGGGACCAGATGAGTGAGATATCGTGCCGGACGGCTTTCGCGGTGGCGCTGCCGGGAGTGACGTGCGAGTAATCGGCGATGGCGATGCGATCTTCGGCGATGGCCTCATCGGTGTGAACCAGGTTGGCTGCGCCGCGGGCGAGGCCGGCGTGGGCATCGGCCTTCACGGTCCACTCCTCATCGTTGGGCTGGCCGCCGGCGCCGAGACGGTCCGCATTCTTCACGGCTTCGCGATAGGTGTTCATGGCGCCGGCGCGATCGCCGGAAGCCAACTGCGCATTGCCCACAGCCACCAATTCCACACATAAGCTCGACAAGAAGAGCGCTCTGCCGGGGTGATCCTGAACCAGGGTCCGATACAAGGACGCCGCGGCTTGCCGATGCTTGAGAGCCGCGGCGCGGTCGCTGGTAGCTACGGTCATCGATGCGATTGAATTATGGAGACGCGCGGCTGCCAGCGCGAAATCGGTATTTTCCGGATGAGCAGACGCTTCCTGCTCCTGGACCGCGAGAGCCTTTTGCAAATGCTCCATCCCTTCGGCGTTCTGTCCTTCGCGGACCAGCACGTTGCCGAGGATGGCCTCCGCCGAGCAGAGATCCAACTGGAAACCGGCATTGCGGCTATCGGCCGCGGCGAGATCCGTCTGGATTGCCACCGCCTCGCGCGCCCGCGAGACGGCATCGGCGAAACGATTGTGCAGAAAAAGTTCGAGACCGAGGTACGACAGTGCTATGCCGCGATAGCGCTGATAGTGGACATTGGTGGGGTCTTCGGCGTGGAGCGCGTTCAGCCCGGACATCGCACCGCTGAGGATTTCGAGAGCGCGGTCATCTTCCTTTTGACCCAGCGAAGCCGCCAGCTTGAATTGCGCGGTGTAGAGTTTCCAGCGCGCATCGGCAGATTTCGAATCGGCTGTCAGAATCTCTTTGCGGAGGTCAACTGCGCGCTCGAATTCCTGTTTCGCCTCATAGACCTCCGAAAGATCTTCCTTGGCCTCGAGACTGGTTGGGACGGCAGCGGCCAATTTCTGTGCCGACTGCAAGGCGCGCTCGAAACCGGCCCGCTGTTCGCGGTCGGAATCGAGCAATTGTGCGTGGCGCAGGTAGGCGAGAGTGAGTTGGTGGCGAGGCGCGGCATCGTTCGGATTGGCGGCGACCTGCGCCTCGAGGAGCGTTCTGCTGCGGGCGTAGCTGTCGCGCGCGCCGTTGAGGTCGCGGAGGTTGGAGCCATCGGGGTCCCATTGCAATTCGCCCATTTTGAGGTAAGCGGCGCCGAGCTGCTGGCGCAGGCGAGCGCTATCGGGAGTCTGCGCGGACATGCGATTCAGGTAGTCGAGACCGCGCTGCATGAGGACCTCGCGAGCCGGCATGGCGCCGGGCAGCTCGCGCACGCGGTCGTCCACCTCGAAGAGCATGGAATTGGCGAGAGCGCTGACGTCGTCCAGGCGGGATTCGGCGATGGCCCGCTGGCGCTCCGCGGCTTCCTGCTGGCGGCGCGCGTTGGCGGCCTCCTCTTCGGCATGCTGGCGCTGGATGGCGGCCTCGCGCCCGCGCGCTTCGGCCACGGCACGCTGCTCCACGGCGACGGCGCGCTCGCGGCGCGCGATCTTGGCCTGCCAGATGGCGGCGGCGAAACCCACGAGCAGCGCGGCCGCGGCCACCGACGCCGCCGCCACCGGAAGCCGGTTGCGCCGAACAAACTTGCGGACGCGATACCAGCGGCTGGGCGGGCTGGCGAGCACGGGCCGATTCTCGAGGTGGCGGCGAATATCGGCGGCCAGCTCGGCGGCGGTAGCATAGCGCCGCTGGCGATCCTTCTCGACGGCCTTCATGGCGATCCAGTTGAGATCGCCGGCCAGTTCCTTGCGCAGCGCGATGAGGGCCGTACCGCGCGCCTGCGCGATTTCAGCGGCGGTATGGCCGAGGCCGGTAAGTTTGGCGTGCAGGGTAGGCGCTTCCTCTTCGCGGATGACGCGCAGAAGCTCGACGAGGCCGGCCTTACGCATGGTGGAGGCATCGAAGGGCACGGCGCCCACCAGCAACTCGTAGAGCATCACACCGAGCGAGTAGACGTCCGAAGTAGCGTCCACGGTCTGATTCAAGGGGTCGGCCTGCTCGGGGCTCATGTATTCGGGCGTTCCGACGAATTGGCCGAGCTGGGTGAGCATGGGGTCGCCGGCGCCGCTCTGGTCCACCGCCTTGGCGATGCCGAAGTCGATGACCTTGGCGATCGGGCGGCCATCGATTTCCTCCACCAGCACGTTGGTGGGCTTGAGATCGCGGTGGATGATGCCTTTCTGATGGGCATGCTGGACGGCTTCGCAAATGGGCAGGAAGAGCTTGAGGCGCTCGGCGGTATTCAGTTGACGGTCGTCGCAGTATTTCGTGATGGGAACGCCGTCGACGTATTCCATGACGAAGAACGGGCGGCCCTTTTCGGTGACGTTGGCGTCGTACACCCGGGCGATATGAGGATGGTCCATCATCGCGAGGGCTTGCCGCTCGTAGGCGAAGCGGGAAAGGACGTGGCTCGAGTCCATTCCGGCTTTGACCACCTTGAGGGCGACCACGCGGCGGATGGGCGCGGTCTGTTCGGCGCGGTAAACGGTGCCCATGCCGCCTTCCCCGAGGACGCGTTGGATCTGATAATTGCCGAAGCTGTCGGATTCGCCGGTGGGGGGCTGCGAGGTGGCGGCGTCGAAGGCGATGGTCGCCATCGTCATGCCCATCGTCGGCAGGTTATCCGCCGGCCGGCACTTGCCGCACAGGCCATCGGGGCTTTCCAACGGGCTGCCGCATTGCGGACAATGGTGCGTAGGCATGGTCGATTCCACGGAAACTCGGGCTGCCTCGAGTCCGGCTGGTGGCCGGGGGAGTTGACCGGGCAGCATCCGCTTTTCAGTAAGTTTAGCAGGGGATTTCGCAGGGCGGGAGCGGTGCTGAGTCCCGCGTTAATTCGGGTTACAGTCCGAAGGAAATTCGTTGATGGAGGCGTAGGAGGGTAAAAGTTACCCGGCTACAAAAGGGGCGCGTTATGTTTTTTGCAGAAAAGCGCGTTGGCATTCGGAATGCAACTTATCCGCTTCCGAATTTCCGAAGTCAGAAAAACACTCAGGAGACCAACCGTGTGGAGTAAAAAAGACGAAACCGGAACCTCGCAATATCCAGAGCCCGCTCGCGCGGGCATGCCGGCGAACACCGCCGCGCCGAGCCCCATGGCGGTGCAAACGACGTCGCGGGCCGCCGCTCCCATCGCCACGATCGGGCCGGCGATGCGCATCAAGGGCGAGATTTATGCCCGCGAAGAGCTGATGGTGGATGGTGACGTGGAGGGCGTGATGGAATCGGAGAGTCTGCTCACCGTGGGTCCCAACGGCAAAGTGCGGGCGAACATCAAGGCGCGGGAAGTGGTGATTTTCGGAAGCGTTCACGGCAACGTGGAGGTGACCGGGAAGATCGCCATTCGCGAGCAGGGAAGCCTGATCGGAAACATCAAGAGTTCCGGCATCAGCATCGACGACGGCGCCTACTTCAAGGGCAGCATCGATATTACCCGGCCCGACCTGAAAGCAGCGAAAAACGAGCCGCGAGTCGTGGCCCAAGCGAGCTAGACTTGGGCTAGGCTCAATACTGTTTACTTTGTGTTGTGGGGCAGACTTCAGTCTGCGGAGAAGTCCTCAGGGAGCAACCGCGCTTCAGTATATCTCAGGCTCTCCCGCCGGCCGAGTCTTCCATCGCCGGTGGATCCAGAGCCACTGATCGGGGTGCTCGCGAATCGCCCGCTCGATCTCGCTTTGAATCGCTTGCGTATCGCGCACCACATCGCCGGTGATCTCGACTGGCGGGCGGAAGCGCAGAACGTAGCGCTTTTCGGCTTCCTCCCAGACGGCGAAGCCGGGAATGACCGCCGCGCCGCTGCGCGCCGCCAGTTTCGCGAATCCGGCGCCGACGCAAGCTTTCCGGCCGAAGAAATTCACGAATACGCCCGCGTCCGCCGCCGAGTTCTGATCCACCAGAACGCCCACCGCGCGGTTCTCGGCCAGCGCTTTGAGTATGGCGCGCGCATACTCCCGCTTGCCGATGGCGCGATTGCCGGAAAGGCCGCGCCTCCGCTCCACCAGTTCGTCGACCAGGGGATTGTCGAGCGGCCGCACCACCACATCCATGGGCCCGGCGAGCAGGGCGTAAGCGTAGGCACTCAGCTCCCAATTGCCCAAATGCGCGGTAGCGAACAGCACCCCGCGGCCGCGGCGCAAAGCTGCTTGCACATATTCCATACCTTCGCAGCGAGTCCATTGCTTGACGGTGTCGCGGCGGACCGCGGGGAATTTCGCGAACGCCACCAGCACGCGGGCGATCGAGCGGAATACTCCGCCGGCGATCTCTTCGCGCCGCGCCGCGCTCAATTCCGGCAGCGCCATTTGAAGATTGCGATATGCCACCCGCCGCAGGCGAGGCAAGGCCAGATCGAGCATCCGCGCATAGACTCGCGCCAGGACATTCGCCAGCACCGGCGGAGCCCACTCGATCGTCTTCAGCACCACCACGGCAGCGAAATACTCAGCCCCGTTTCGTACGGCCGATCGCGTCCGCATGCCCACTCTACGCTATCATGATAAAATTCCATATGGTTCAAGACTTACTCTCCGAAGGCCTGACTTTCGACGACGTTTTGCTCGAACCGGCCTTTAGCGATGTATTACCATCCGAAGCCGACACCCGTGCCTGCCTCACCCGTGGAATTGCCCTGAATGTGCCGATCGTGTCGGCCGCCATGGACACCGTGACCGAGTCGCATCTCGCCATCGCACTCGCGCAGCAAGGCGGCATCGGAATCATCCATCGCAATATGCCGATCGCGCGCCAGGCGGAGGAAGTGGACCGCGTGAAGCGCAGTGAAAGCGGCATGATCGTGGACCCCATCACGATCAGGCCCGATCTGCCCATTTCCGCCGCGCAGGAGCTGATGGCCCGCTACCGTATTTCCGGCGTCCCCGTCACCAAGGACGGCAAGTTGGTGGGGATTCTTACCAATCGCGATCTGCGCTTCGAAAGCCGCTTCGACCTTCCGATTTCCGAAGTGATGACCAAGAATAATCTGGTCACCGTGCCGGTGGGCACCACGCTCGAGCAGGCGGAGGCCATCCTCCACCAGCATCGCGTCGAGAAACTGCTGGTGGTGGACGACCAGTTCAACCTGAAAGGCCTGATCACCGTCAAGGACATCCAGAAAAAACTGAAGTACCCCAATTCGGCCAAGGACAGCCAGGGCCGCCTGCGCGTAGGCGCCGCCGTGGGCGCGACGGGCGACTTTCTGGAGCGCGCCGCGGAACTGGTGGCGCGCAAGGTGGACGTCATCGCCATCGATACCGCGCACGGTCACAGCAGCCGCGTGCTGGCGGCCATCAGCGCCATCAAGAGCAGGTTTTCTCAAGTGCAACTGATCACCGGCAATGTGGCCACCTACGAAGGAGCGAAACAGTTGATTTCGCTTGGCGTGGATGGCGTCAAGGTCGGGATTGGCCCGGGCTCCATCTGCACCACGCGTGTAGTCTCCGGGGCCGGCGTTCCGCAGCTTACCGCCATTTACGAATGCGCGCGCGCCTGCCGCGAAGGCGGCGTGCCGTTGATCGCCGATGGCGGCATCAAGTTCTCCGGCGACGTCACCAAAGCTATCGCAGCCGGGGCCGATTCGGTCATGATCGGAAGCCTGCTCGCCGGCACGGACGAAAGTCCCGGCGAGACCATCCTCTACCAGGGGCGCACGTTCAAGACGTATCGCGGCATGGGGTCGATGGGCGCGCAGGGGCTTTCCAGCTCCGACCGGTACGCGCAGGATCCCAACTCCAAAATGGTGCCGGAAGGAATCGAGGGACGGGTTGCCGCCAAAGGTCCGCTGTCCGATCTGGTGTATCAACTGGTGGGCGGATTGCGCTCCGGAATGGGATACTGCGGCGCGCGCAATATCCGCGAACTGCAGCAGAACGCCCGCTTCCTGCGCGTTTCACCCGCGGGCCTGCGCGAAAGCCACGTGCACGACGTGATCATCACCAAGGAAGCGCCGAACTATCGCGTCGAGTAGGAGATCGCTTCTCCACCGAGCAACGTCACATCGAGGATCGCACTGCTCGCGCGGTCGAACTCCACATCCACCAGTTTTCCGCGGTACGGCTTTTTCACCACGAGCGTCGGCAGCACGTCTTCCACGCGCCGCGGTCCTCCGCTTTGCAGGATCGCGCTTCTCACCCAGGCGCGAATGCCCACGCGAATCTCCTCGCCGTTCACCGTCACCGCCAGCGCCGGATTGAGCGCGACATGGCGCGGGATCACCGCGCACAGCGATGGGTCCGAGGTCTTGCAGACGTTGAAATCGTCCAGTACGCGCCGTGTGCGCCGCTCGAGTTCGGTGCGGTCGGGAGCGCCCACCACGATCTCGGTCGTGGCGCCTTTATCCACCAGGTCCGCCTTGTAGATCAGCCGGTAAAATCCGATCTCGGGCGCGAATGGGAAATAGTCGCGCAGCGGACCGGCGGCAGCCTCGGTCTTCCCCTCGATCCGGCGTTCCGCCGACAGCGCCACGATTCTCGTGCCGGGGCCGCCCTCCTTGGGCCGCAGCGTGTACCACGCAGTTTCGACTCCGAGTAGCTGGTCCGACGCGCGAAGGTCCACGTTGAGCGAATTGCCGCTTTGCGTGATGGAAGCGATCTCGATGACGTTAGCGTCCGGCGAGTTGCCCGATTTCATAATCGGCGCCTGCGTTTGCAGCCGGTTTTCCGGCCCCAGTTCCACAAATCCCTGCTGGACGCTATCGGCGTGCATCAGCCGGTAGGCGGCGTAAGGATCGAGCGGAACCGATTCCAGAATACGCGCCGCCAGTTCCAGTCCCGTGCCGGCGGGAATGCATCCCGAGCTTTCGAGTTCCGCCGTCCACCGCCGCAGCCATCCCACCGGCTGCTTCACGAGCGCGTCGCGCGTCACCGTCAGCCGTAGTTTGCCGCCATGCCGCTCGACGGCGATCGCTTCTCCCGAAGATGTGCACGGAACGCCTTTGGGCCGCTGAATAGTTATCGCGCCGCGCGGCACATCCGCCGTGGCAATCCCCGGCGGCACCAGAACATGACTATCCACATTAGGCGCCAGCCGGTACGTCTGCGGATTCCGTACGGCGCATCCCGATACCGCCAGCACGGCGGCCACGGGCAGGAGGACATGGACAGACGACATGCTAAAAATTTAGCACATAGTCGGCGTCATGCGCACCGGGCAACATATGCGTAGAGCCGCGACCAAAAGCGCTCACGGCCGGAGGCGCAGAGAGAAACGGAAAAACAATGTTCACCACGGAGGTACGGAGCCACGGAGGAAAAACAAAAACAAAGGCAAAGCCGAGCCCACGGAGATGGCGGAGGACACGGAGAAATTCACGGAACGAACAATCGCCGCGGCTCGCAGAGATTTTGACGGATAGTGGGACAGAGAGCATCGAAGCCTTCCCAACTCCGTGGCCTCCGCCACCTCTGTGCCCTCGGATTTTGGTTTTGCCTTTGGTTTTTCTCTCAGTACTTCTTAAGTCTTTCTCCGTGGCCTCCGTGCCTCTGTGGTGAATGAAGTTTTTCGTTTTCCTTCCGCCCCTCCGCGGTCTCCACTACCGCGACTCGATCGCCGCCCTGACCCCCGCCGCGTCCTTCACTTCGCCCCGGAGAATTCCCGTGATCAGCCGCCGCGTCACAACTGTATTGAATGACTTCGTATAGGTGACCTCCGAAGTCTGCCCCGGCAGCCTCACCAGGAAAGGCACCCCCATCGCGTCCTGGTGCGACGCCGCTTCGTCCTCCGGCGTCCATACGTTCGTTCCGCGCCACAGCCCGGTCCGCCAGCCGTGGTCGGCGCTCACCAGGACAGCGGTACCATTCCAGAGCCCGGCGTCCTCCATGGCGCGGCGCAAGAACCCCAATTCGCGGTCCACAAGCGCCAGGCTATCGAGGTAACTGCCCTTCTCCGCGCTGAACTCGCCGCGCACTCTATCGTAAATGGCGGGAGGATGCGGAATCGGCAGGTGAATGAGCGCGAGCCCGATTTCCGGATCCGCCACAATCTCTCGCGCGCGATCGCTCAGAAAGCCAAACCGCTCCTGCTTCTCGCTCCGGTTGTATCGGACGGGATCGACACCAGGGAGATGACCGGCAAGCGGCAAGGCCACAAATTGCATGCCGGCGCGATCCCACATGCCCTGCAACAACGGCTGGTAAGCGGTCGGCTCCTCCACGCCCGGAGCCAGCCATCCCGCCGTCCAGTAACATTTCGTGAGGCTGCGATGGAGCACCCTCCCGTATGGATGGAACCATCCGGCGAGCGCGGTATTGTAGCCGAGCCCACGGGCGGTATCGAAAACATTCGCGAGCGTACTCCACGGTGCAGCGCCCTCGCGCGAACGCAATTTCACACGCAGATCGCCAGGGCCCTCAGGAAATGCCTCCAGAACCTGCTCACCCAAAATCAGGCTCGGCAGTGAGATTTCGGTGCGATTCGATGGCGATTCCGCGCTCGTGGCATAGAAACTCTCCTGGCGCAGCCGGTCCAGGTTGGGCAGCGCCAGGTTCGAAGGGCGATTGCCGAAGGCGATGGTCTGGCTCAATTCATCGAAAATGATCCAGACCACGCGTGCGCCGCCGGGACGTGGCGGAAGCGGCGCGGCCAGAGCCGCGTCGTCGTACGCCGCATGCGGAAAGAGCAGGCTTTCACGAATTGCCGCGAGCATGATCACGGCCAGAACGGGCAGGGAATACAGCAGCACGGTTCGCGCGAGGCGCGAGGCGCGCACGGGCTGTCGGAAAGCCCAAATCAGCGGACCGGCGCCCGCGGCGAATGCCGCCGGCCAAAACCATGGCGCCCGAACCAACGGCGTTAAGTCGAACGGCAACACCCGCACAAACGCCACCGAAGCGATTCCGAGCGGCGCCAGGCACGCCGCCAGGAAAAGAAAATGCAGCGCGGGCAGCTTGTGGAGGCGCTTCCGGATGCAGAACTCCCAACCAGCGAACATCATGAGAGAGAGCGCCAGCACCAGCGCCAGAATCGGAGTGACGACCGCGCACAGAGGGTCCAGGCGCGCGAAATAGACTACGCGGCCCTCGGCATACTCCACCCAGGTATCGGCAGAACACCACGCGGCGAATGCCAGGCAGATGAGCAGGCGGCGCGGCAGTGTCAGCTACCTTTCTTTCGCAGGAGATAGATCCGCCTGGTGGCGCTGACGCGAGCGGCGCCGGCGATTTCAAACCAGCGGGCGGCGGCCAATTCGAAATTCTCCTCCGTCAGATCGCGATGGAGGGCGTCTCGCCCGCGGGCGATCTTGCGGAAGTTCGCATCCTCGGGGGCGATATACTCCACGATAGCCAAGTTGGTCGTCAATTCCGACGCGAGTTGTAAGATCCAACTCAGCGGCGCCCGCTCGTTCACTAATAAGTGGTGGATGAGCGCCAGCATCAGGACGCAATCGAAGCTGCCGCGGGCGCGATCGAGAAACGACGGGCATTCGGCATTTTGCCAGCCGCAAGCTCCCGGCGGCCGGCCGATATCGATGACCAGCGGCAGAATCGCCGGAGCAGTCTGGCACGCGGAGCGCCACAGCGAGTCGATCGCCGCCTCCTCGCGGTCGATGGCCACTACACGTGCGGCGGTACGTGCGGCCAGATGGCTGAAATGGCCGGTGTTGCAGCCCACGTCCAGCACTCTTCGCGGTAAATAGCGTTCCAATGCCGACGCCACGAAGCGCTCTTTCCGAGCGAATTCCTCGACCGCATATGGATGCTCGGAATCCATATACTGGAGCGCTTGGCTTCCGCGCCGCGGCTTTCCCACCCTCCGCACCAGCCGGTCTGCCCGCGCAAACAGGCTCTCCAGCAGGAATCGGGCTTCCTGCTCATCGCGCGCGTGCCGCACGCGATATTGTTCCGCGCCACCACCGCCTTTGCGCCGTCCGAGAAGCACCGGGAGGGTCACCGTCGAGAAAAATGGGGCGAGCAACAGCCGGTAAGCCGGCGCGATCGCCCACAATCTCTCGGGCTCGAGTCCGTCGCGATGCGTCAGCAGGATTTCGTCGGTCCGCAGGCCGAAGTAACGGTTGGCGAGTAACGGAAGAACAAACGTCCGCACGAACTGCCCATAAGGCTGCCAGACAGCCTCCCGGGGGTCGCGGCGGCGAAACGACAATAAGTCGACGAACACCGGCCGGCATCCGTCAAAAATCACGTTATAGGGAGTAGCATCCTTCAGGGCAAACCCCGCTCGCATGGACTCCCTCGTTAATTCCACAGTCAGGTTCGCCGCGGCAAGCAACATGTCGGGTGACCACTCATAGGGATAATTCCGGAAAGCGATCGGAGTATGTTCGACGATCGCCGCACCCTGTGGCAGCCGGCCGGCGCATTCCGGCGGCAAGTTAACTCCGGTTGGATTTTCCAACACAAGAGAGCGGACTACTTTGCCCTTGTCCATCCACTCCGTGGCCAGAGTGCAGCTTAAGAACTCCCGGACGTCACCAGCCGCGTGCGCGGACACGTATCGGAGGAGGCGATTCCCCACGCGAAATAAATAACCGTCGGGATCGCGAAAGGAGGGCGCCGAGCCCGCTAGTTCTCGCAAGTTTTGTCTTCGTTGCGCTTGGGAGCGAACGGTGCGATAAGGACACGCCGAAACCGGTACGCAATGGTCAAGACTGCCGCGGCGATAATTTGTATTAAGAAAAGGCCCGAACCTGGATCCGTATACACCACAATCTCCTGTTGCTTGCGTGACTCTCGGCGGCGACAGTGGGCCGCAAAATCCACGACACACCTATCGCCCCAGCGCCAATTTACAACCCTAACGGTCTATCAATTCGATAGCACACCAGTACTTCGTTAACAAATAGCCCTTTATAGTTAGGGCACACCTAGCGGCCCAATAACAAGCCACTAACAGTTTATTAAACCGCAGCAGCCGGAAAAGTTCCGAATCCTGGGCCCCCCTATCGAAAGATAAACCTGGTTCGTGAGGGTCGGGCCGGATTGTGTTCGATTCCGTACGCATACCAAATCGAGTGGGTGCGTCTACTGAGCCGCGACCGCGAGGGAGCGGTGCTTTTTGCTTCCATGCGGTCAAAGTACCCGGACCCCGGATCGGGCCGACCAAACCCAAATGGAACCCGCCGTCGTACCCGAAAGTCCGCCGGAAGGCGAATTCCCGCTAAACTAAAGGGGTTCGCGTCCCGACTTTTTGCGCGCTTGGTGCGTCTTCAGACAAGGAGCCAGAAATTTGATCTTTCGGGCGGTGGAAGATGCCGACCTGATCCGGCAGGCCAGCCGGGGCAGCGTGGAAAGCTATAACCTCCTCGTCTCCCGGTATGAGAAACGTGTGTACAACTACCTGCTGCGCATCACCGGAAACCGGGAAGACGCGATGGATCTGGCGCAGGACGTATTTTTGAAGGCTTACCAGAATCTCCGCAAACTCGACGATCCAGGGCGTTTCTCTCCCTGGCTGTATCGCATTGCCCACAACGAAGCCTATTCCCTGTTCCGCAAACGCAAGCCCGAGGTCGACGGCGAGACCGTTGAGCCCGAGGCTACGGACACAGCGATATCCGTGGGCGCCACCTCGGTTTTTCCCATCGAATTGAGCCTGGCCATCGCCAGCGCGCTCGAACGGCTCTCGCCCGATCAGCGCGAGGCGGTAGTCCTCAAGGTCTATCAGGGCTTCAAATTCGAAGAGATGGCCGAAATCCTGTCCTGCCCGGTTTCTACCGTCAAGTCCCGGCTCTATACCGCGCTCGAACTCCTCAAGGCCGAACTGGCTCCCATTTCGCCACGAGGTGTGTCATGAGTTGCTCGCCATTCGATTTACGGGATTACTACCTCAAGGAACTGACTGACCCGCAGCAGCGCCAGGTGGAATCCCACGTCAGAGATTGCCCCGCCTGCCGGGAAGAACTGGAGCGGCTTCGCCTGACCCAGGCCGCGCTCTTCTCGCTGCGCGACGAAGAAATCCCGCAGCGCATCGCGTTTGTCTCCGATCCTGTGTTCGAACCCTCCGCCCCGCGCCGCTGGTGGACCACCTTCTGGGGATCTCCCGGCCGCCTCGGCTTTGCCAGCGCCGCTATGCTCTGCGCCGCCCTGTTGATTTCCGCAGTCACTCGAACCTCCGGGCTGGGATCGGCCGCCGGCCTGTCGTCCGCCGAGGTCGATCGCCGCATCCAGCGCGCCGTCGACGCCAGTGAAACTCGCCAAACCGTCAGGACCACACAATTAGTCCACGATCTCGCCCAGAAGGCCGACACCGAACACCAACTGCGGCTCGTCGCCGAAAGCGAGGCCGAGTATGCCCGCAAACAGGCATTCGCGCTGGAATTGAAAGATGGCGCGTACTATACGCCGGCATCCAACTAAGGAGAATCGACATGAAGCTGACCATTATTCTCACTGCGATCTCGCTCGTATCGGCAGCCGCGCAACCCGCGCCCATGAGCCCGGCGGCAAATGCACCGGCCGCCAAGCCGGCGAACACCATCGGGGCAACCGAGACTGCCTCGGTCTCCCTGCAAACCCTCCAAAGCCTGGAAAAGGAGATAGACAACCGAATCGGGGCCACCGGCGCTAAGACCGCCCCGTGCAGCCTTCTCACGTCCACTCGCGGGCTCTATATCGCCGGTCTCGGTGCTGTCTTCTCGGCGGAAGTCGAGCTCGCTCCCACTCCCGGGGGCATCGGCATCTTCCAGACCACCGTCGGCCCGGCGCAGAAAGCCAAATACCGGAACGATAAATTGGCGAACATCCCGCTCCTCGAAAAAACTCTCAGCGATATGGCCCTTGCGCTCGCCGCATCCCCGGCGCTCAAGATATCAGACCGCGATCAGGTAGTGGTGGCCGCTCGCCTGTTCTACCGCCCCTGGGAAGACATCGCCGGGTTGCCGGGACAGATCGTGGCGCACCTCGATCGCCGCGGCGGCACGGTCAAGATGGAAATCCAATAAGTGGCCGCTACCGTTCCTCCCACGCCTGGGCCGGACGCGGCCGGCGCAGTTACCCCGCGCTCGCCCGAGCGCGACATGACTGTCTCGCCCGAGCGTGACATGACTGTGTCGCCCGAGCGCTCCATGCGCCTGGGCCGAATCCTCATCGCGCGCGGCAAGATCGAAGCCGAAGACGTCGAGCGCGCGCTCGAACTCCAGCGCGAGCGCGGCGACAAGATCGGCAAGATCTTCGTCGATATGGGCCTGCTGGCGCAGCGCGACATGCTGGCCGCGCTCTCCGACCAGCTTGGCATTCCGCTCGCCGCAGTCGATGGCGAGCCGCCGTCCGCGCCCGAGATCGACGGCCTCTCGCACCGCTTCCTGCGCCAGTGCCGCGTGTTTCCGCTGGACCTTAAAGAGAACACGCTCACGCTCGCGATGGCCGACCCGCTGGATTTCGAGACCATCGCGGCGGTGCGGTCCTTCTCGGGACTCGATATCCGCACCGTGCTCGCGCCCGAGCAGGAAATCCTTGACGCCATCGAGCGCAATTATGGCGAAACCGAGCGCCAGACGTTTACCGATGGCGGCGACGAAGAGAACGCCAACCTCGAGCACCTGCGCGATATGGCGAGCGAGGCGCCGGTCATCCGCCTGGTGAACGCCATGATCGCCGACGCCATCGAAAAGCGCGCCAGCGACATCCACATCGAGCCGTTCGAGAAGGAATTCCGCGTCCGTTTCCGCGTGGACGGCGTGATGTTCAGCCAGGAAAACCCGCCGCGCGAGCTCAAGGCCGCCATCATTTCGCGCCTCAAGCTGATGGCCAAGCTCAACATCGCCGAGCGCCGCCTTCCGCAGGATGGCCGCATCAAAATCAAAATTCTCGGCCGCGAGGTCGATCTCCGCGTTTCCACTTTGCCGACGCTCTACGGCGAGAGCGTCGTGATGCGCCTGCTCGACCGCTCGGCGGGCGATTTCTACGACCTTCTCCGCCTCGGTTTCGACGATCGCATGCTGGCCAAAATGGAATACTTCACCAGCCTCCCGCACGGCATGTTCCTGGTGACCGGCCCCACCGGCAGCGGTAAATCCACCACGCTTTATTCCGCCCTTAAACGCATCAATCTGCCGGACAAAAAGATCATCACCATCGAAGACCCGGTGGAATATCAGATGGACGGCATCAATCAGATCCATGTGAACCCGGCCATCGGGCTCACGTTCGCCGCCGGTCTGCGCCACATCGTCCGCCAGGACCCGGATGTCATCATGGTGGGCGAAATCCGCGACCGGGAAACCGCCGATATCGCCATCCGCGCGGCCCTCACCGGCCATCTGGTCTTTTCCACGCTGCACACCAACGACGCGCCCAGCGCCATCACCCGCCTGATCGATATGGGTGTGGAGAATTACCTGGTGACATCCTCGCTGGTCGGAGTTCTGGCGCAGCGGCTGGTGCGCCTGATTTGCCCGCATTGCAAGGAATCGGCCGGCCCAGCACTCTCGCCCGCCGGCGACATCATCGACACCTTCCGCGGCGCCGGCTGCGAGGAATGCCACTGCCGCGGATACACTTCGCGCATGGGCATCTTCGAAATGATGATCGTGGACGACGAAATCCGCAAGCTGATCATGTCCAATGCCGACGCCTCGGCGCTCACGCTGGTCGCCCGCCGCAACGGCATGCGCAATCTCCGGGAAGACGCCTGGCGGAAAATCCACAACGGCCTGACGACCGTCGAGGAAGTCCTCCGGGTCACGCAGGAGATCTGATGGGAAGAGGCATTTCACGCAGAGGCGCAGAGTACGCAGAGAAAAAAACGAAGATCTCCTGTGGCCGAGATTTCTTGAGCCTTCTTTGCGCCTTTGCGCCTTCGCGAGAAATTATTGTTTTTTTCACGCAAAGCCGCAAAGTCGCAAAGAAAAACGACCAGATCCAAGAGCCTTCAGCTTTTCTCTGCGCTCTCTGCGCCTCTGCGAGAAAATCTTTTTGTATTTCACACAGAGGCACAGAGTACACAGAGAAAAATCTGGGCGCATTGGCTCTTCTCTGTGATCTCTGTGCCTCTGTGAGAAATGCTTTATGTGTTTCACGCAGAGTCGCAGAGTACGCAGAGAGAAAAAAGCAGGTCCCCTGCGGCCGAGTTCTCTTAAGCCTTCTTTGCGCCTTTGCGCCTTTGCGTGAAATCATTGTTTTTTCTTCCGTTTCCCGAGAGGCCCTCTAATGGCCACCTTCTTCTTCCGCGCGGTCGCCGCCGATGGCAAAATCCGCAACGGCAGCCTCTCCGGCGAGAGCGAGAAGAACGTCGCCCTCGACCTCCGCAAACAGGGACTCATCCCGGTCTACGTCGGCGTCGCGCCCAAAAGCGTCAATTTCGAGATCAAGCTCCCCGCATTCGCCAGCGGCAAGCGGCGCAACGTCCTCTTCTTTACCTCCGAGCTCTCCACCCTCCTGAATGCCAGCGTGCCCCTTGACCGCGCCCTCAGCATCACCGCCGAGCTCACCACCAGAGCTTCCTTCCGCGCCCTGGTGCTCGACGTTCTCCGCGTACTCAAGAGCGGCAAAACCCTGGCCGACAGTCTCGCTACCCATCCCGACCACTTTTCCGAGCTCTACATCAACATGGTTCGCGCCGGAGAAGCCGCCGGCTCGCTCGCCGTTGTCTTCGAACGCCTGGCGGAATTCGAGCGCACACGCGACGATCTGCGCAATTACATCGTTTCATCCATGATTTACCCGGCGCTGCTGGCCTGCGTCGGGCTGGCCTCCATCCTGATCCTGCTGAACTTCGTTGTCCCGCGCTTTGCCACCATCTTCGACGGCAGCACCATGAAAGTTCCCGTGCCGGCGCAGATCATGATCCAGGCCAGCTATATCGTGCGGACCTATTGGTGGATTGCCGCGAGCGCCATCGTCGTCCTTTTCGCCTCCTGGCGCATCTATACCAGGACGGCTGCCGGACGGCTCTGGTGGGATGGTCTGAGGCTCCGCATTCCACTGATCGGCGACGCGCTGCTCAAGGCCGAAACCTCCCGTTTCGCCCGCGCCATGGGAACCCTGATTTCGAATACCGTGCCGCTGGTGCAATCCATCAACATCGCCGCCGCGACGCTCAATAACAAGATCCTTTCCACCGCCCTCGGAGGAGTGGCGCTGGGCGTGAAACGCGGCGAAGGCATTGCCGTGCCCATGCGGAAATCGGCGGCGTTTCCGCCGCTGGTGGCGCACCTGCTCACAGTAGGCGAAGAAACCGGCCGGCTGGACCAGATGTTTGCCCGCATGGCCGATATTTACGAAAATGATACTCGGGTGTCCATCCGCCGGTTCACGGCCATCTTCGAACCGATCGTGATCCTGGTGATGGGCATAATGGTTGGCGGACTGATTCTCAGCATGCTGCTCGCGATTACGAGCATCAACGACGTGGCGATATGAAAAATCAAAGCAGAAATCGAAAACGACGCGGCCAGGCCGGCGTGACGCTGATCGAAATGCTGGTGGTGGTGGTCATCATCGGGCTATTCGTAGCGCTGGTGGCGCCCAACATGTTCCGCAGCGCCGACAAGGCCCGTGTAACGGCGGCGCGCTCGCAGATCGAACAGCTCATGACCGCGCTGGGCACATACAAGCTGGATACTGGTGTCTTCCCGACCACCGAACAGGGCTTGCAGGCTTTGCGCGTAAAACCGGGCGATGCCACCATGTGGAACGGCCCGTACATCGAGAAGGACATCCCCAAGGATCCCTGGGGCACCGACTACGTATATCGGTTCCCCGGCGACCACGGCGACGGACCCGACATCTGCAGCCTGGGCCAGGACAAACAGCCCGGCGGAGAAGGATTTGCGGCCGATATCTGTAGCTGGAAAAACTAGACCGCTTCTACGCCGCGAGGCCTTACTAAGCCGCGAAGCCTTACTGAGCCGCGAAGCCTTACTGAGCCGCGACCGCGAGGGAGCGGTGCCTTTCCCGCTTTCCGGGTCGAGCCGGCTGAAAGCCCTCCCCAGAGGGGCCCCCGGGCAAGATTGCCCGCCCCACGGATCCCAGCGTGGCGTCACCCTCATCGAAATGATGGTGGTGGTGATGATCATCGCGGTGATCGCCGCCGTCAGCACGCCTTCCGTCAGCGCCGGCATCGATGCCGTCCGCCTGCACACCGCCACCAGTTCCGTAGCCGCGTTCCTCAATTCCGCCTCCACCCATGCGGAGCGCCGGGAACGTCCCGTCGAACTGGTGATTTCCGCGAAAACTCTCGTCTTTATCTCCACCGACCCGGGGTCAAAGCACGAATTCGACGCGCCCGAAGGCATCACCATGGAGCCGGTGGCTTCCGTACAATCCGAGGACGCGGAGGGCACCAGCCGGTGGCTCTTTATGCCAGGCGGCGCCATACCGGCAGTCGGCATCAAGCTCACTAACAAGCATGGCGGACAGCGCATCGTAAGACTGGACCCCATGACCGGCTTTCCGCGCGTGGAAAGTCCCCAAGGAAAATGAGGAAACGCGGATTCACGCTGCTCGAGATGCTGGTGGCGTCCACCATCATGGCGGTCGCCATCGTGGGCCTGCTCTCCGGCATCGGCGGCGCCACGCGCAACGCTGCCCGCCTGCGCGATTACGATCGCGCCGCGCAACTGGCGCGCTTCCGCATGAACGAACTTCTAGCCGATGAGACGCTTAGGCCCGGCGGCGCACTGGGCGGCGCTTTCGATCGCAAGCTCACTAGCGGAACGGATATCGAGTGGCAGGCGCGCATTACCACGGTCGAGATGCCGCCGAGTCCCATGACCGGCCAGCCCTGCCTCGAGCGCATCGAACTGCAGATCTGGTGGATGGCCGGCCCCCAGAAAAAGACCTTCACGCTCGACGCTTACCGCACTCACATCCTCATGCAGGGGGATCTATGAGACGCGGCGAAGCCGGCGTAACGCTCATCGAAATTCTGGTGGCCGTCACCCTCTTCAGCTTGCTTTCCTTGGGGATGGTGCTGGCGATGCGCATCGGGCTGGCGGCTTACTCCAAAACCCAGACCAAACTGATGGACAACCGCCGCGTGGTGGGCGCGCAGCGCATCGTGCAATCGGAGTTGGAGGGTATGATCCCGGCTTTGGTCCAGTGCGGCGCCGCGCAAGCCGGGGGACTGCCCGTGGTTCTGTTTCAGGGCGCGGAGAACGGTATGTGGATGGTGTCGGCGTTTTCGTTGGCCCAGGGCTGGCGCGGGCAGCCGCAGATCCTGCAACTTTTCGTCATGCCCGGCGATGAAGGACTCCGGCTGGTGGTCAACGAGATTCCTTACACCGGAGCGCGCGGGGCCGGCCAGTATTGCACGGGGACCGTCGCCGTTCCCAATAGCATTTCGCGCCTTCCGCAACTGATACCCATCCGCGCGGGGCCGCAGACATTCGTCCTCGCGGACAAACTGGCCTATTGCCGATTCTCCTACTACGCGCCCGCCAGCCAGATGTATCAGCCGCCGGCGTGGCAGCCCGTCTGGGCGGCGAAGGGATGGCCGCTCGCCATCCGCATCGAGATGGCGCCCGCCGCTGAAGACCCGTCGCACGTCCAGCCGGTTTCGATCACGGCCCCCTTGCACATCCGCCGCGACCCGGAGAAGGTAACCACCGATGGCAACTAGGCTGTTGTTACTGAGCCGCGACCGCAAGGGAGCGGTGCCGTTTGCACAATCCATCCAAAAAGCACCGCTCCCTGGCGGTCGCGGCTCAGTAAGGAAACGCGGCAGCGCCTTGCGCGCTGACGTCCGGAGGCCTTCACCCCTCCGTGTGCTCTGCCACCTTTTTTCTTCTCCGCGGCTCGGCGCCTCTCCGGTGAATGCTTCTTCCCGCCTGCGGGGGAAAGCCCAACGCGGCAGCGCCCTTCTCACAGTCCTCTGGCTCTCGGCCGCGCTTTCCGCCATCGCGTTCGCCATGTCGATCACCGTCCGCGGGGAGACCGCCCGTACCGCCACTTCCATGGACGATCTGCGCAGCTATTACCTGGCATCCGCCGGCGTCCAAAAAGCGACCGCGGAACTCTTGTGGACTCTGACCCAGGGCGCGAGCCTCATCCCCACCGACGTACCGTTCGTCGATTACGACTTTCCCAGCGGCACGGCGCACGTTGAAATCACCCCCGAAGCCGCCAAACTCAACATCAATCGCGCCACTTACGACCAGCTCCTGGCGCTGATCGGGGCGCTGGGCGTGGAGCCAGGACGGGCCAGCACCATCGCCGCCGGCATCGTCGATTGGCGCAGCCCCACCGGCGCCGGAAGTCCTTTCGATTCCTACTATCTTTCGCAGACTCCGTCTTTTCAAGCGCCCCACGCGTCTTTTCAAGAGATCGAGGAATTACTTTCAGTGCAAGGCGTAACCCCGGATATTTTCTACGGAACGTGGGTGGTGGCGGGCAATGGCGATGCCGGCGAGAATCCGCTGGTGCGGCGAGCCGGGCTGAGCGATTGCGTGACGGTCTACGGATTTACGTCCGGTAGCGTCGACACCGCCGTGACGCTCGCCGGAGGAGCTCCCGCGGGCTTCGAGGCTGGCGGCGCACAACCAAGCTTAGGTCAATCAGGCGCCGCGCCCGGCCTCCGGAATCTTCTTTCGGGTGGCAACGCTATCGTCACTTTCCGGTCTACCGCGCGCCTGCGCCTGCCGAACGGCCAATTCTCCGACATGCGGCGGACGGTCGGAGCGCAAGTGAAGTACTTGCCCTACGGGTCGGCCGACGTCCCCTACTACGTCCTGCGGTGGTACGACACCGCCTGGAGTTTTTGAACCCGTCATGCCGGTGGACATCCGCAAATCCCAAAACCTGCGAAAGATCCTGCAATTCGGTTCGGGCATCGGCATCGAAATCGGCGCCAGCCATCTCGAAATCGTCGCCGCGCGCGTGCGTCCCAACGGAGTGAAGGTGCTCGGCCGGCTGACCATCGCGGATTTCGCCGCCCGTCCCGCCGCCGAATGGGGCGCGGATTACGCCCGCTTTCTCGGGTCGCTCGGTCTCAGTCACGTGAGCGCCACCGTTCTGCTGCCGCGGCGCGACGTGATCGTACGGCACCTGTCGCTGCCAGGAGTCAGCGGCAGGGACATCGAGGGCGCCATCCGTTTTCAGCTCGATTCGCTGCACCCTTACGGCGATGAAGAAGTGGCATGGGGATGGTCGCCGCTGGCATACGGAGCGGTGTTGGTGGGCATCACGCGGCGCTCCACCGTGCGGCACTATCTGGATCTGTTCCTGGCTGCCGGCATTAAGGTGGTCAGCTTCACTTTTTCCGCGGCGGCGGTGCATTCCGCCGTGCGTTTGAACGGCTCCGGTCTGGCAGCCGGATTTCTGGCGCTCGGTCCCGCGGCTGCGGGCGGCGTGGAAGTCTATGGCGAGAGCCAGGCCCGGCCGGTATTCCACGCGGAGTTTCAGTTGCCCCCGGAAAGGGCAGCTTTATTGGGGTTGGCCGAACTGCGGCTCGACCCCGAAACCGCCCCTTTGAAGCTGGAAGACGTGCTTCCCAAGCCAGCCGTCAATCCAGTGGAAAACGATCTTGCCCGCAATCCCCGGCCGTATGCCACGGCTCTGGCCGGGGCTTGTCCGTGGATCGCTCCGGCAGCCAACTTGTTGGCTCCGGGCGAACGGCAGGCGAGTTCGCGCGCGGTTTTCATTCCCACAGTGGTGCTGGCCGCCATTCTTCTCCTGGTGGCCGGCGCCATTGTGGCTTATAACTCTTACTCCGATCGCAAGTATCTCGCTTCCATCGAAGCCGAGATCGCCAAAGTGGCGCCCCTGGCGAAGCGCGCCGACGATCTGGACCGCCAGATCCAGTCCACCCGCCAGCGTGCCCAGTTGCTCGACCAATTTCGCAATCAAACCCACCAGGACCTCGACGCGCTCAACGAACTGACCAAACTGATTGAACCTCCGGCCTGGGTGAACAGCACCCAGCTCTCGCGCGCCTCCGTGTTGATCTCCGGAGAGGCTCCGCAAGCCGCTCCGCTGCTGAAGATTCTCGATTCGTCGCCGCTGTTTGTGAATTCCACTTTCCAATCGAACGGCCGTGCGCAGAACGGAAGCGAATCTTTCCAGATTCGCGCCGGCCGCCGGTATCCCGCCCAATGATCCAACTTTCACGCAAGCGCCAGATCATGCTGTTCGGCACGTTGGGCGTAATGTTGGTCGCGGTAGTGGTGCGCTTTCGCGGCGGCCAGGACCAGATAGTCGCATCGCATGACTCGATTCCGGTGGCCAAACAGCGGCTCGAAATTTTGCGCCGCAAGGCCGCGACCGTCCCGGCCAAGCAAGCCATCCTGAAGCAGGTGTCGGCGGAACTTCAGGACCGGGAAAAGGGAATCGTGCAAGCGTCCACCGCCGAGCAGGCGCGCGCGCACCTGATGGACGTTCTCCATGCTACCGCGTCGGCAAATGGGTTCGATTCGCAAGGCGCCTCCCAGTTCCCCGAGCCCACGGCGCTCGGCCAGGACTACGGCCAGGTCGCGGTAGGACAGAACTTCACCTGCCGGATCGAGCAACTGGTGAACTTCCTTTCGGCGATCGCGAACGAACCCGAAATCCTGGCCACCGATAGCATTTTCGTGGCGCCGGTGAAGAACAAAACCAAGGACATCACCGTCCGTTTGATGCTTTCCGGCGTCATTCCTAAGAGCCTTGTGCCGGTGAAGAAACAAGGAGCCGGGTTTTGAATCGCAAACTGCTCATTTTAAATATCGCGCTGGGAATTGGCGTGATTTACGCCGGGTTCGCATTGCACAGCGCCTGGGTGGCGGCCAGAGCCCGCCAGGCGAAGATGCCGGGGCCGCCGCCAAAGGCCCCGTTCGTAGCACCGGTGGCGCCCCTCGCGCAGCAACCGGCGGTGCTGCCCAGCGGATACGCGAAAGTCGCTCAGAACTTTCTGTTCGATCCCTCGCGGAATCCCGATTTGCCCTTGCCGGAACCGCCCAAACCAGCGCCGGAGCCGGTACCGCCGCCGCTGCCTTCCTACCACGGCATGATGGACTTTGGCGATCCGCAGGGGCCCATCGCCTTGATCACCCAGAGCGGTGCGCCGGGCCATGAGGAAGTGCATGCCGGAGAGCCGATCGGCGAGTTCAAGCTGCTGGCTTTCGACCGCAAGGAGATGACCCTCGAGTGGCAAGGCCGCGTGCTTCACAAGCGCTTGAACGAGGGCGGCAGCGAACCCGCCAAGCCCGCGGCGCCAGTGGCCGAAAGCGGCGCCTTACCGCCGCCCACGGGCATTATTCCGGGACAAGCGCAGCAGCAGCAAGCCGAGCCACCCAAACAACAGGCACAGGAACTCGGGCCGGGAGTTCCGATAACCGACAACGTCCGGGCCTGCCAGGCCGGCGACAGTTCCGCGCCCGGCGCGGTCAACGGCGGCTACCGCAAGGAAGTCAACTATAGCCCCATGGGCGCGCAGTGTATCTGGAGAGCAATCGGAAAGTAGCAATGCGAAGGGAACTCACGATGTGTACGAATCTGGTTCGTTCAATCCTGACGGCGGGGCTGGCAGTCGCGATGCTCACCGCGGCGCTTGCGCAACAGCCGCAGACCACGCCGCAGCAGACCACGCAGCAACAACCTCCGCCGGTGATACCCGGCCAGGCGCCACCCTCCGCTCCCGCGCAGACGGCGCCGCAGCAGACCACTCAGCAGCAACCTCCGCCGATGATTCCCGGCCAGGCGCCACCCTCCGCTCCCGCGCAGACCGCGCCGCAAACCGCGGCTCCCACTACCGTCCCGGCAGAGCCCGCTCAACCCGCGCCGATTCCGGGCCAGGCGCGCGGCCTGGATTTCGAAATCCCCAACGGCTCGCTGACAGATTTCATCGAGATCGTCGCCAAGCGCGTCGGGTTCAACTACATCCTCGATCCGGCGGTTGCGGGGAAAGGCTCGGTATCGTTATTTACCTACGGCGAGGTGAAGCCGACGGACCTGATGACCCTGTTGCAGACCATCCTGCGCGTGAACGGCGCCACCATGGTCAAAGTGGGCGATCTCTACCGCATCATTCCCATCAACAAGATCTCCGTCATGCCGCTCGATCCGACCGTGAACGTGGACCAGAAGGCGCTCCCCGATGACGAGCGCATGATTCTGGACCTGATCTTTCTGAAGTATTCCACCGCCAAGGAAATCGAGAATCTTATCCAGCCCTTTCTGGGCGAAGGCGCCAGCCATTCCGCCTACGAGCCGGCCAATCTCCTGATCCTGCAGGACAACGCGCGCAACATGAAGCGCACCCTGAAGCTCATCGAAATGTTCGATTCCGAAGAGTTTGCGGGCAAACGCGTGCAGTTGTATGAGGTCGCCAACAGCCGGCCGTCCGACCTGGTGAAGGATCTCGACACGGTTTTCAAATCGTACGCTCTCGCGGACAAGGTGTCGCCCGTTCATTTCATTCCAGTGGACCGCATCAACGTGCTGATCGCGGTGGCGCCCAATCCCGGCATTTTTCCCAAGGTGCAGGAGTGGATCGATAAGCTCGACATCGCGGTGAAGACGCAAGCCGGCGAAGTGAGCACTTATGTGTATCGCCTGAAGTACGCCCGGGCGGCTACCACGGCTTTGGCGATCACCGCGCTCTATACCGGCAACGTCAACGCTCTCATCGGGCTGGCCGCCATGGCCCAGGCTCAGAATAACGGATTCGGAAACGGCGGTGGCGGCGGCTTTGGCGGCGGCGGATATGGGGGCATGAATAATAACGCCGGCTTTGGAAACGGCAACTTCGGCGGTGGCGGCTTTGGCAACTTCGGGGGCGGTGGCTACGGAAACTACGGGGGCGGAGGTTACGGAGGCGGAGGGTATGGAGGCGGAGGGTATGGAGGCGGAGGGTATGGAGGCGGAGGGTATGGCGGCGGCGGCACGCCCAACGGCATCATTCCACCGATTTCCATTGGTAGCCCCGGGAACTCGATCGCCAACCCCGTGGCCGGCCCGAACACACCCGATCTCACCGGCTCCGTTCTGGGCGCGGCTGGAAATGCCTTTGGTCCGGGTGGGCAGCGCATTCCGCACATCATTCCCAATCCGTTCGACAACACCCTGCTGATTCAGGGAACATCGCAGGAATACGCGCAGATCCTCAATCTGCTGCGGCAGCTCGACGTGCCGCCGCGCCAGGTGCTGATCCAGATGAAGATCTATGAGCTCGATCTCTCCGAGGGCTGGGAACAGGGGTTGAGCGCTTACCTGGAACCGAAAGGTACCAATGCCACCGGCTTGGGCCGCGCGCTCAATCTCGGCATCGGCAGTAGCGGCCTCGGCCTGTCGTTAGGAACTCTGGTGGGATCGAGCAAAGAACTTCTGGGCGCCTTCTCGGCACAAGAGTCAACGGGCCGCACCAAACTTCTCTCGGCGCCGAGCATCATCGCCACCGACAGCATTGCCGCCAGCATGAACATCGGGACGGATGTGCCGGTGCTGACCTCGCAGGCCGTTGTGGGCGGAGTTCAGTCCAACGGCAGCAACGTGTTCAGCAACACGGTGGGATCCGAGAGCACTGGTGTGACCTTGAGCATCACGGCCCGAATCAGCCCCAGCGGGGTGGTGACCATGATCATCGATCAGGACGTCAGCTCGCCGATAGCTACCAGCTCGAGCTCCATTAACTCGCCCTCTTTCTCACAACGAGAATTCCAGACACAGGTCACAGTCCAGGATGGCGACACCATCGCGATCGGCGGCGGTATTCAAGAGCAGAAGACCGATAGTGTCACGGGAGTGCCTTTCTTAATCCACATTCCCATCATCGGCGGGTTGTTCGGCAGCCGGAGCAAGAGCGTATCCCGTACCGAATTGGTGGTCTTTATTACTCCCAAAGTTCTATACGATACGAACCAATTGCTCGATGCCACCGACGAAATCAAAGACGGCCTGAAACACCTGCGAAAGACGCTCAGCAAAGATCAGTAACCAAAGACAATCTGGATGGCGATCTTCCGGTTCCGCAGAATGGGATCACCGTGATGATTCCATTCCAACTACGCCGGGATTTCCCGGCTCCCTCGATGTCTGTTTTCTTCGCTCTGCAAGCTCTCGACGTGCTGACGACGCTGATCGGTCTTCAAATGGGGGCGCACGAAGCAAGCTTCTTCGTGGGCCGTCTGCTGACCATCGGACCGGTGGCCGGACTGCTGATTTCCAAGTGCTTCGCGATTATTCTGGCGGCCGCCGCGCTGGCGTTCCACCGTCCGCGCGTGGTGGTGTTTCTAAACTACTGGTTCGTGATGGTCGTCGGGTGGAATCTGTTTACGATATTCTCCACGCTCTGGACGGTGCGTGGGTAGGCTGGGCAGCCGATTCCCAAAAGGCACCGCTTGCTTGCGCACGCGGCTCAGTAAATGGCGTGATGAATGAGCCGGGCCCAGGGGCATCCCGCGAGGGAGCGGTGCTTTCGTTGCAACAACGCTACTTCTTCTTGCCTTTTTTCGCCGTCTTCTTAGCGGGCGTTTTCTTGGCGGGCGCTTTCTTGGCAGCTTTTTGGGCCGGCGCTTTCTTGACGGGAGCCTTTTTCGCGGGAACCTTCTTCGCGGGAGCCTTTTTCGCGGGAGCCTTTTTCACCGGAGCCTTTTTCACCGGAGCCTTCTTCACGGCAGCCTTTTTCGCGGGCGCTTTTTTCACCGGCGCCTTCGGAGCAGGAGCTTTCGCCGCTGCCGCCTTCTTGGAGGCGGACGCTTTGGCGACCGGCTTCTTGGGCGGAGCTTCCGCCTGCGCTGCGGCCGGCGCGGCCGGCGGCGGTGGAGGCTGCTCGGGAGCGGGCTGTGCAACTATGGTGCCGACGATTATTTCTTCCACCTCGTCTTCGTCCTCCTCGTCCTCTTCCAATTCGTCCTCGTAGTCGTCGAGCTTCGAGTCCAGTTCCGACGACTGCTCTTCATCCTCATAATCGTGGAAGTCTTCCATCTCGTCTTCGTCCTTCGGACCAAGTTTCGAACTATTCCACATGCACCTAGCCTCCTCGTCAGGGCACGATCACCCATAGAATACCTTTTTTTGAGCGGCGGGCAATAGCGAAAAGAGAAATCCGCGAAAAATTCAATTGGAAGTTCGCGGCTTGGTAGTGGCAGCGATCACAGGCGCCTTGGCTGGGGGTTTCGGTTTCGGCTTGGCTGCAGGCCTGGCGGCGGGCTTATTTGCCGGCGCTTTCGTCTTCGCGGAAACGGAAGCGCTGGTGCGATGCACGACAGCGGCGGATTTCACCGGACGTTTGGCCGCCACCGGTGCGGGACGCGCCACAACGGGAATCACCAACCGATCGCCCTCGCTCGCTTCGCGGGATTGCAGATTATTGGCCGCCACCAGGCTGTTCACGGGGATGCCGAACCGTTTGCTGACATCGGCCACCGTCTCCCCGATGCCGAGCCGATGCATGCGCCAGGAATCGCGGTGGTTGGCGGGGACCATTTCCAGGGCGGCCACCAATTGAGTGCCGGTTCCCTTGGGCACGTGCAGCGCGTAAGCGGTGGGAACGATGCTTTTCAGTACCGCGGGATTCAACTCCGCGAGTTCCGGTAGGGGCGTATCGGTGATATCGGAAACCAGGGCCATGCTCGTGGTGGCAGTGGTCTCCACGGTATCGTATTCGAGCGGCGCGTCGAGCTGAATGCCCTCGAGCCCATATTCCGCGGCATTCTTTTCCATGATGGTCATGGCGAGAATGATGGGCACGTAGTTGGTGGTCTCGGCGGGAAGCACTCCGCGGCTGCGCAACTCCCAGAAATCGGCGTATCCGGTGCGCCTTACCGCGTCTTCCACGGCGTTGGGACCGCAATTATAGGCCGCCAGCGCCAGATACCAATCGCCGAATTCGGAATAAAGATCGTGCAGATGGTGCGCCGCGGCGCGCGTGGCCTTCTCGGGATCCATGCGGTCATCGGTGTACGGCGTCTGCTTCAGGCCATACTCATTGCCGCGGAACTTGACGAACTGCCACATGCCGTCGGCGGCCATCCGCGAGACTGCGCGCGGGTAGAAGCCCGACTCCGCCTGCGCCAGGTGGATCAACTCCTGCGGCAGACCCTCCTCGTCCAGAATCCGCACGATCATCGGCCGGTATCTCCCCGAGCGCTGTATGGCATCGACCACCGTGCGATGGCCGCGGCCGGAAAAATAAGTGATGTACGCCAACACGGTGTCATTCACCGTAAGCGGCAGTTGCGATGCCGTGGCGGCCACCTGCTCGCGCACCTTAGCCTTGAGGCGCGGATCGACGGGGAAGGTCAGCTTGAGGATATCTTCGAGCGGCGCCTGCTGGAATTGGCCTTCGCCCTCGGCGGCGCCCAGCCCGGCGAGATCGAAGCGGTGAATATTGTCCACCATCTCATCGAGCTCGCGTCCGAACTCCTGGCGGTCGCCGGGGTCCTGCGAAGATGCCGCGAACATCAGATCGACTGCGGTATCGAACTCTTTCCGGGCGTTCGCCATGTCGCTCGCCTGGTACAGCACCTTG